>Ga0179591_1200257_pt1 | contig 20358 bp, 23 predicted proteins | sample CZOMad2_1_08_16f_FD_182891 | JGI IMG/M metagenome (GOLD analysis project Ga0179591, IMG submission 182891) | Vadose zone soil fungal communities from Angelo Coast Range Reserve, California, USA - CZOMad2_1_08_16fungal (PacBio error correction) | ecosystem: Environmental > Terrestrial > Soil >... | reverse complement strand
TCGAGGGCGCTAGCTTCGCCCTAGAAGTTTTCACGATGATTTTTCCGCTCGCCGGGCCGTTGCTGCTTCCGGTCTTGGCCTATCTTTCTTTCTCCTCCCTTTTCTGGTTGTTCTTTTTTAATGACTCTTCCCCCCTCGCCTCTCCCGGCGACCTCGCTACCTCCCTTTTCCCCCTTCCTTACCGGCAGCTTTTCCGAACCTGTCCCCTGCCCTTCCTTGGCGACGGGAACTGGCGCTCTCTCCCCCCCCCTCTCAGTTAGTTTTTGTTGCCTTTTTCTCCTGCCAGCCCACCTTTGGGTCCCTCGTTCCCGAGACCCAGCTCCGTTCTCCCCCTCCTCTAGAGAAATTTTCATGCGTCTTTCCTTTCAAGGAGCGAGGTACTTGATTTCTAGTAGTCGCATGTTCTCTCTTCCCTCCACCTTTCAGACCCCCTTTAACGGGGCATCGCTCTTCTTCGTCGTAGGATATTTGCTTCTCCCCCCCAGACACATGCTAGAGGTTTCCCCCCTCTCTCGTTCTCGGGTCCTGTTCACCCTTTAGCTCCGCCTGCAGCCTGTCCTTTCCCCCTTCTCTTCCGAGAGGGTTCTTTCACTCTTTCTTTTAGTGTTTAAACGTCTCTCCTGAAGCCCAAAGGGTTTTTCGCTCGCCGCCGATTCCCTTTTCCCCCCCCAGACGAAGCAGTATTTGACAGGTTGATTCCTGACCTTTCAGATGCTTCCACCCACTTAGCCTTCACTTTTACTTTTCTCCCTCGAGTCTTTCTTTCCTTCTTCCACTGGGCGCAACCCCCTCCCCTTACTCTTTCGTTCTGAGCGCTCTGCCACCCCAGACGAAAGGCGGTATCCGCACCCTTCTCCCCAACACCGCTCGGCAAATAGTTCTGGTTCTCCTTCCCCTGCACAGAAGACTGCGTGCGAAGCGCCTTCTCCCCCGCCTTAGCCAACGTTTGCTTCTTCCTCTTAGTGAGTAGTTTTCCTCCCACCAGACAGTCCCTGAGGACAGCTTCGCCCTCTTCTGTGATGGACCCTTTTGCTCTTCTTCCCTACGGTTAGCTCAGAGTCGTCCGGACCCGGAGGCAGCTCGATTCTGGCCCATCACTCACGACCATGAAGGTCTCTTTTCTTTTTCTTGTCTTCATGCCTAGTTTAAGACTTGGGATTTCTTTCCAAGCCGCAAAAGTCAAGTCGCTAATTTATTATTTCCCTTGTACCTAAAAAAGCCTTCGGGTGCTGGAAGGGGCACTCTGTCTCCCCCGTCAACCTATTCGTCCCTAGGACATGTAGACCCTTACCCTTCCTGGTGACTTTTCTCCCCCCTTTTCCCCCACCTCCATCTTCCATTTACGAAACCCGAAACCCATCCGGACAATGAGGGCCCGTTTTCCCTCAACCCACGATTCTCCTTTCCTCCGCGCATTCTCCCTCGGCATGCAGTTACCCCTATCGTGCCGCGGTGCCGAGCCTTTTTTCTCCCCCGCAAACTTCTCTCCTATTTCTACCCCCCCTTACCTTCGTTCGGGTCATACGCGACCCTTCTCGTCTAGGTTTTCGGCCCTGGAGCTTTTCCCCCAGCGGTACGCCGATTCTTTCCGAGTTCCATTCTTTTTCTCGTGACCAAACCCCCCTCCTCCCTCTTTACGCCTCGGAACTTCTTTTTTTTGGTTTTTTCACATAAATTGCAGTTCCACTTTCAGATCACACCGCATCCTTTTCTTTCTGCAAACGTGATTTTCACAGTCCTCCTCAAAAAATCCCGCTACCCCCTTTCTTTTGTGTTTCCTAGGTGTCACCTCTTTTTTTCCCTTTTTTTCCCCCGACTGATATGCGACGTCTCCCCCTTCTTGAATGCGCACTCTTTAACCCTCTTCGTACGGAGACGAGCGAATTTTGGACTTCTCGCCTGGCGATCCGGTTTCCTGAACGGTATCACGCTGTTCCTCTTTCTCCGTCGTATGAGCGGCGGTTTTGGCTTCTGAGTGTGCCACCACCGTCTTTTCTCCTCCCCTCCCTCTTTTAGCAGAGGCAACGGTGGTCTTTTGCGCATATGTGTTCTCGCGTCCTGCAATCATCTCCCCCACCACCCCCCTCTTTCCGTACCTTTATGCCTCTGAATTAACACCAGCGATTTACGACTATCAGTCAAACAATCCGTCCTTCCAATTTAGTGTTTCCTTTTCTCCTCCGGTCGATGATCTCATTTTATTTAGCGGATGGCGATTGCGCCTCCTCAGAGCATACTGATGGTATGTCCTTTTTCTCCCCTAACAATTCGTGATTTTTCAGTAGTGCTATCGCCTTTTTTTGTTCCTTAGGTGCATCGATTGAACTGTTCCCCTTTCCTCCACGTAGAAGCTGGTGCCAGACCTTCTTACTCTATTCGGGCTCAGGATTTTCCCTTCCTCTCCTTTGAGATCTCGTACCCCGCCCCTCCTCTTCTTCCCGAGCTCTCCTCTCCTTTTTGATTTTTGGGCCCGACAACGACTTCCCTCTCTCCCCGTCGCTTCGCTCGACCACCATCCCCCCCCTTCTTACCTTGACGTTCATCAATTTCACTCTCCGTGCGCTCATCTTTAGTCCTCGAGTAAAAACGCACCTCTTCAGGAACTAGGTCGAAAAACGCGGCTTTCCACCCTTTCCAGCGAGCAGCTAACCTCTCGTTCCTGGATTTATCCTTCCCTCTCTCCCCATGTGTTAAACACGCCGTTCCCCTTCCCCTTTCTATTTTCTGATTTCCCGACACAGGCCTTGCTTCACTTCTTTCTTCTCCCAAACGACCGGCTTCGAGATTTTCCTTTTCTTTTTCTCTTCTTCATCAGATTCGGCTCTATCTGCGTTGATCGTCCCAACCCCTTTCAATCGCACAGTTGAATCGATTCTGAGCCGCACTGGAGCCGCCGGGTCGGCCTTCAACTTCGTCACCCTGCTTCGTTTTGAAAGATCGGTCCTTTTTCTCTTCGGGCCTCAGGCGGTAGCCGTCCAGTCTCCCTTTTTTCATCCCGCCTCCGCGGCATTTTGCTACGTTCCCCCAACAACTCGATTATTGGATCCTTTTTCCCACTTACAGTTTTTCTGTGCAGAACTTCGCTAAATATTGGGTTTGGCCGCTTTGTCAGTTCCATGTTTTCTTTTCTCCTTTTGCCGGCCTTTTAATAGAAACAGATACCTCTTTTCTCCCGTAATTTTGAATCATGACAGACAGTCTCTCACTCTATCTCTCTTGCTCTCCCCCCTCCTTTTTCCCGGAAACTTGATTGCTCCCCTTTCTTAAGCCCGGCGATTGGCTCCGGTTTTTTTTTTAAAAAAGAGCGCATCTTTGTTTCTCTCACAAAGATTCCAAAGCTCGAGAGATTCGCGCTCCTTCTAGCTCCGATCTTCCTTTTCCTCCCTTTCGTTTGAGAGATGGCTGTCGATCTATTGATTCCGTAGCAACCCCGAGCTTTTTTTTTTTCCGGTGAGGGGTTCGATTATTTCGTCTCTCTGTTGAGCGCCATCGTTTTGCGGTCCGGAGTTTCCACTCTTTCTCCCCCTCACCTTTCTTAAGGAAGCTTAGAGATATCCCCCTCCCCCCCCCCCGTTTTCTTTTTGTCGGTCTGGTGTAGCCCCAGTATTGAAGCCGGCTAACGATTTATCTTTTTCCTCTTCTTCTAGGCAGATTTACCTTCACCCTTTTCTGTCGTTGCTGGCTTCCTTTAATCAACTTTCTTCTTTCTCCTTATTTTGAGACGCATGCCTTTTCTTTTCCCCTTTTTACTTTTCGAACTGAGTTTTGCGCCTTTTGACTTCTCCGGCCGAGGTTTTTCCTTTTTGACCCTGCGTGACGGCGGACCGCGGTACCCTTCCTCCTTTTTCAAACCAAGACGGGGCCGCCTGCTTCCTCGTCTATTTTCGCTGTGTTGACTCCTCTTCTTTCAGGGTCGTCGTTTCTCCTCGCAGTTCCCCTCTTTTTTTTTTTGCCGAGTTCCTGCCCTTGAGGAGAATTTCTATCGCTTTTGAGTGCTTTTTTCCCGCGCATGGCAGGTTTTCCTCTCTGTTCGGCCCCTGTCTTTTTTTAAGCACTTTGGGTCTTTCCTAGCTTAGAAGGAGCGTGTCAGGTTTTTCCCTTCACGTCAGGAGCGTTTGACTGAAATCCCTTTTTGCTCCTTCTTCGTTCTGATGTTTTCTTCGCTTTGACAACTTCCGCACTTTTTTTTGGTCTATGTACGGGACGTCCTTTTTTTTCCAGTTTTCCTCGTGATCTTCTTCCGTTCGTTTTCTCCAGCGAGTCTTTGATTCCTACGTGAAGGTGGGCTTTGTTGGTGGTAGACCGTCCTCTCGAGACTCTGCCCTCCTGATTTTGTATTTCCACAATCAGGGCTCGCGTCGCCCATGCAGGGGCGCCTAATCGTTTTCTTTTCTTTCTTCCCAGACCTTTCGCCGGTGCAGGACTCCTTTCTTCTCTTCCACTCGTGGAAAGGCTCCTTTTTCTTCCTCAAGGGAACGAGGCACGTCCCATTGTTCCCCTTTGATCTTCGATCGCCCTTTTTCCTGAGCATCCCGGCTGGCTTCTTTTTGCTCCGTCCCTCCAATCTTAGGCCTTTTCCTTCGGCTCTCTTTGTTCCTTCCGGACCTTATTCTCTTAGCCCCCTTCGGGCCCTAAGGGTTCGGACTTTTCTTTGTGTGTGGCTAAAAGAGTGTCTCCTTTCTTTGTGACTTCCCCGTATTTCTTCTGGAATGGGACCGACATGGTGGATGTCATTAAGCTTCATTTTTTTCCTTTTCCGTTGGCCTCGTCGCAGGTTTTTTTGCTTGGACGGTTTTTTTCAACTTTGCCCTCCCTTTCAGCGCCCCTGCATCATCTTATCTTTGTGACTTTCTTGCCTTCTCTTGTTGTCTGCCCAAATTCGCTTTTCAGGCAATCCTTTGACGTGCGTGTTTTTTCTGCGCTCTCGTCGCAGATGAGTCTCCTTTCTTCTGCGTTCCTCGCGCACCACTGCCCCTTGTGTTTTGCTTTCGCTCCTTTCTTTCGCAGGTGGCAACTTTAATAGATGTTTTTGCTTTTTCCCTTCATGGCCATTTCTTTTCTTAGACCTTTCCGGGGTATGCTGGGGGTCTTTTTCCCTCTGTCTTTTGTCCCCAGCCTTCGGCGTCTTCCTTTCGTGCGGGCGCGTCGATAAGGGTTTTTTTGCCTGTCTGCAATTTTCGAATGGCGCCGTGAGTTCCACTTTTCCTAGTTGCCGCACTGCTCTCACCCCCCCCCCTACACCGCGTCACCCATCCACTCGCCCCAACCTATCCCCCCATTTTTCGGACGCCCATGTCGGTGCACCCGCCGGCCCCTGTATTCGGCCGCACACTCGGCCAGCAGTTCCCGGCACCCTTTCTCCTTCCTTTTATTCTCCCCCCCCCCCCCCCCCTCTCCCCCCTTTAACGCACTTTTCCTAGCGACGGACAGGTTCCCCCTCTCCTCGGCTCCTGAAGGTGTTCCCGCCCCCATGCTTTCCCACAAGAGGTCCGCGTGGTTTTAGTCTTACGACTAACTCACCCCAGCGCTTTTTTTTTCCCCCCCCCTTTTTGTTAGTGCTTCCCCCACCTGCCAACCTGGTCTGGTACACCGGACACACATCATGGCGACTGACCCCCAGGCGGTATGAGCTCCAGATCCTGTCTTTTTGGTTTATCCCCCCCGTTGCTTCCCCAGGTCAATCTTAGTTCTCCAGTGAGATGTACTTATTTCCAACAATCTTTTGCCGACCCTCGTTGGGAACCGGATTCTGCCCTATACATCCTCGTGTTTCGTTCTGGTCCTACTCTTGCCGTCGCCGTGGATTTCCCGTCCCACGCGACGCATGCCTTTTCTCGACCCTGTCCAACTCGCAGTCTGCGAACCGGTCATGGTTCAACCGTGTCTCAGCGAGAGCGACGTTCACTCCCCAGTCTCCCGTTTTCAGCCGCGCTGCGACTTTTCTAAGTGAGTTTCTTCGACTACTTCTTGGTCTGTATCCCCGTCCAGTCTTCTTTCCCTCCGGTGTTTTGTTTGTGATGCTGCGGTCTCCCTTTTAGGCCTTTTGGTCGTCCCCGCCCCCATTTGCCAGAGTTTTTTCACCCCCCTTATTGCTGGTTCTCCTTGAAGTAGCCTGTAACTTCATTTCTTCTATTAGGGGTTTAAGCTATTTTTGACACAACCACCCATCCACTATCTTTCACATCCCCTTCTCTCATTTTCGCAGACGATTTTTTTCCTATTTCCCAGTTTTCTGTTCGCGTTGAGCCTCACGCTCTTACGAACGGGAAGTGCCGACCCGCGCACGACCACTTTCACCCTAGCGTTCATTTAAGCTGTGTTTCCCAGCTCTATATGATTTGATGCTGTTGTACTAGATGTTGCCGTTCCCCCGATTCTCAGATTTTTTTTTGGACCTTCTTGTCGGGAGCGAGAGTATCAGTAGTTTTCCTATTCTCTTCTTTCCCAATGTTTTTTGTGGCTTAATTTCGCTTCATGGATTAGCTTCTTTCCTCCCTCGTTCTCAAGTGGTTTTTTCCCCCATGCGAATGTCCCTTTTCTAGCGGAGGTCGGTGCTTTTTTCTCTTTGGCGCACAGGGTCATCGTTCATTTCATCTGCTTTCACCGGCCCCGACTCAGCATTTAATTTTGTTCTCCCCCTTTTGAAATCTCCCCTTCGCGAATTCAGGCCGAGTATTTTTTCTCTCTGTTGATTCTTCGTTAAGTTAGATTTAGGTGAGATTTTTTTCTCCTTTCTTGAGTATCGCAGGTTCTCTCTATTGAATCCTCTCTTTTTTCTACTCCCCCGTGTTGTTTCTCTCCTCTTCCTCCCCCCTTAGAGGCCGCCTAACGGCGCCTTCTCCTTCTCCCTGCGAACGTCGCTAGCCTGAGGTCTTCCCCTCGTCTTGTTATACCCTAGACTTTCTACGGTCAATTGAGTCGAGCTTTCCCAGTTCCCCTGTAGCGCGCGTTCGACTCTCCACACTTCCTTGCAAATGCAAGTAGCGTCGTCCCCAAAGAGCCCAGCTCTTCCATCGATTGTCCCCATTATGCGCCTTTTCCACTTTCCCTTTGCTTATGAGCGGCTTAGAGCGAGCTCTTTCCCCTCTTCCTATTAAGCTGGTCCTGAACCCTTTCCAGTGTAGCCTTTCCTTCTATTTTCTCTCAGGCCTCCCCCCCCCTTTTTTTATCAACCTTGGGTTTTTCATTTTCACGGGCAAATTCCTCTCATCCTCCTCGAATGGCTCGCTCTCTCCTTAGAAAACGAACGCGGTTTTTTCCCCCTCCGGACAACGCGCGCCCACTTTTACCTGATCTTCTTCTTTCGATCAACGCGGAACCCCCCATCCCAAAGACTCCCTACGGTCACACCCTTTTTTTCCCCCTGACTCTCGCCCTCCGTGGACAAAATCTCATCTATTTCCCTTCTTCCTTTCATTTTTTTTGATTTCAGGTTTTCCTTTCCGAGCTCCCCCTCCCAATAACGTGTTCGTGATTTTGTCTCTTATACAAAGCGCACCGTCTCCAACCCCAACCGAGCACCCCCCCCTCCCTGTGACCCACTCGGGGGACTACTTTCCCTCCTCTCTCGTTCATCCTCCCCCTCGTGCCTCCTATGAGGCTGGCTCCCTTTTCTTTTCCCCCTGATTTTTCCTTAGGTCTAACCTACGGACACGGTCACTTCCCCGTTTTCTCTTTTAGAGTGGACACTTTTTCGAAGTAATGATTCCTTGATGTTTTTAGTAGTACACGTGCCCTCCCTTTCCCCCCTATTTCTGGACCCCAGAACCCGGTACCGTGGATTTCTCCCTTCTTGTTAGGTTTTCGGATTGAATCTGGGTTTTTTTCACCTTCTCCACTCCCCTCGACGACGAGCTTGTCCATTGGGAACAGACATTTCAATCCGTTTCGTTTTTCCCTTGCACCTTCCGCGGAAAATCAAAATAGCGTAAGAGTTCCTTTTTCTTTCCCCCTTTCAGGATCTTTTAGGGTTAACTTCGGTCACCCCCCGCCAACAGGTTCATTCCTCCCCCAACACACAAACCCACAAAAAACTTCGAAAATCCGTCACCTTCTTTCCCCGAGTTCACACCCTCCCTACCTCTTCGCCGACGGTCTCCTGCGCGACTTCTTCTCGCCTTGTTCTCGTGACTAACATCTCCCGTCGCAGTTCCCAACTCATTGCCCGCCAAGTGACTGCCGTCGCCTGGGAACCTTCCTCCAATTTACCCCACTGCCCTAGCACTTCCGATTCGTCCCCAATCAGCCCAACTTGAGATCTGCCTTCCCCTTCACGCAACCCCCCCGCGGGTCTGTTGCGACTCCTTCCCCTTCCACATGATGCTTCGCCGCCGTTCCCTTTCCAGACGTACAGCGACCCCGCATACTTGTTAGTTCCGTTGCGGCCGTGTGCGCTTGACCATCACCCCAAAAGACATCCCCCCCCCTCTCTTTAACTTTTTATACTATTCGGTCCGCAATTCCTTCTTTTGGAACCCCCGGTAGAACTCACCACACCAAATTATATCTTGTTCTTTCCACGCTGCGGTCCCCTCTTCACTTCCCGATACCCCTTTCCTCCGTTTTGTTCCATCGAGGTTTCGCCTCATTCGCCGGGCTAAGGCCTTTCTTTTTCCTCTCTGATGGAATGCTCTCCTCCCTTTATTAGAGGAGAAGATGAGACGCGTCTTTCCTTCCCCTGGTTGTCCCCCTCTCCTCCCGGTGCCTCCGTGCCACGTTTTTCTTTTGATGCAGGCGCTGAGCTTCCCTTTCTCTGTTGCACCCATTTTCATTGCCTTCCCCTTTGCTCATATTCCCGGCCGTAGCGCTTACTTTTTAGTGCTCTCCTTTCCGACATCATGATTCAAAACAAGTTCTTTCTTCCTCGTACGTTCACCCCCCCATCGCTCTTCTTTGCGTTCACCCCCCCTTCCTTTCCCTTAGGTCGCGAATGGCTACGTCGTTATTTGATTCGCGGTCTGGCCGTCCCGGCTTTGAGAGGCCGCGACGACTGTCGTCTCTTTTGTTTTTTTTCCACGTCTGGAGCAATCCGCCATCCTTATTCATCTTTCTTTTACTCAATTCGATGAGCCATAGTTTGCTTTTTCTTTCTTTCTTCGTTTTATCGATTTTTGCGGTTTTCGGTTTAGAAGCCTGTGCCAGACACTTTTTTTCCTCATTCTGGTCGCAGTTTTTGTCCCCCCCCCGGCTCTCCGCGTTCGTCTCCCCCCTGTCCGAATGACGTCGGCACCGCCAAAGACAGTAAGAGCCGCGCGGAGCATGATTGTTTTGCCCCCTGACGTAGCTTGATTTGTAGTTTCCCCCCCCAGGCCAACGGTCTTCCGTTTTGCTCGAACTCAAAGACTCGCGCCCGTGTTTTGATAGCGCCTTCCCTTGTTCGCCGAGTACAAGTACACCCCCCCTCCCCTTCCCATAGCCTCTGTTATGCCACGCGGGTTGGTTGAAAATTGTAGAGATGCGCGCACTCCTTATTATACGATTTGCTCCCCCCGATTCCTTTCTCACGGCCGACCGTCTTTTCGTACAAACGAAACGCTCCGTCTTTATCCCCTTTTCTCTTCAATCCCCACTTTTACTTGCTTCCTCACGTAGTCGTGTCAGCAGCGCCGGTCTCCCCCGACCTATCCAGGCCAGTTGTTGTTCTTTCCCCAGAGCTCGTACACTCGCCTCCGAATCTGCAGTGAATTCTTCCCAACCCGCCCCCCCCGTACTATCCACTTTGCGAGATCTGACTCTTTCGGTCCCTCCAGGCGGCGTTACAACACGAACCCTTTGTGTCCTCTATGCAGGCACTTGGTTTTTTTTGCGTCTTGAGGTCTTGGACTTCTTCCTTTCCCCCCCCTTCACGGTCGCCACTTCACCTACCTTCGAACTCCTTTTTGTCGCCCTCCGGGAGCACCCTCAGCTGTGGAGCGACTTCTCCTTTCCCCCAGGTAACTGCGGGAGGCGATTCGTCCTTTTTTTTTCCGTCCCTTTTTCCCGCTCCCTTTGCTCCAGGCTTTAATTCTTGAGTGCCGCGTCTTTTCGCCACAGATCCCTCGCGTTTGCTCCTTTTCAAGTATCTTCAGTTCTCTCCACAAGGTCCGCATCTCACTTCTTCATTTTCTTTCGGATCCCTTCGCTGCCGGGCACTTTTTCCCCCCCTTTGCTCACCCGTTATGCGCCGCCGGTTTTCTTTCTCAACCCGAGCGCCCTCAGTGATTTCCTCTCCCCCGAAGGACCCCAAGTTTAGTTCGCGCTCCTCTGTAGCTCCTCATACTTTCTCTCTTTTTCCCGTTTTTTTTTTCTAGTCGTTGCGGATGAGCTTCGCCTTTCTCTCCTTATTGGTTTCCGTCGTTGTTCGCGTTCCCTGAAGGATGCGCTTTTTTTTCTTCGTCTTCTGCGGATTTGGACGCGGTGCCGAAATTCGGACTCTTCGTCCTTTTCCCCCTCCCCTGTGCGCTGAGCTGCGGTCTTGTTGCCCTCTTCTCCCAGACAGAGTATTTCTTCGGGAGAAAGGCTCGTGAGCTTCTTTATCCTACTCCGTCCAAAGGTAGTTTCTGACAGCTGTGACTGGTTGGCTTTTTCCCCCTTCCTCCCGGCCCTCTTATCCCTCATCCTATCGATTCCCATGCCGGACGGTCTTGTTAGTACGTACCCATATCGTTTTGAGCTCTCTTTTCCCCTTTCCCTAAGACCTTGCTTTGTTCCTTCCGCGGTTCACAGTAGTTTCTTTTTCTCCTCTTTAAACGATAAACCGACTTGTGCCCCTCTCTCTTTCCTCAATTTTTCTATGTGTTGCGTTGCCCCTTTGAAGGCTACAGTGCGTCCCTCTCCAGCTGCTACTGGAGAGGCCTTTGGGTTGTTTTTCCGTTCATTGATGCGGTCTTATTTCTACATCTGGAGGAAGTGGCCCTCCTTTTCTGCGAGACGTTTTTTTGTCCTCCTGATTTTTTTCTCCGTAAAGGCATGGGTTTTGTTATTGTCCTCGGCTTTTTCGAGGGAGCGTTTCGGCGTTTTTTTTCACTACCACATCGCGGATCTTGAGGAAGGGAAATCTTTTCGTCCGGCGACTGTGCAGTGTAGTTTCAGTACCAGGCCCCTTCCGTTTTTCCCCCCCCTAGATTTATTGCTTCCTTTCTTAGTTTTTGTAAGTTTTACTGAGTCCGTACTGCAGGAGTTTTCGTCTTTATTCTTTGTTTCCTCCACTATCACCACAATTTCTCTCTGGTAGGTGGTTTTTCCTGATGCGCGTTTGCTCGAGAATCTTCCTCATTTTCGTGTAGGGCCCAATCTCTTACGCGAGGAGCTACTTGTCCTCCCTGAATTTAGGGCTTTGGGAGGATTCCCTCCCCTCCCCCTGAGTCTTTTTCCTTGGATATCCCGAATAGAGGCCACTTCCTTTTATTTTTGCAACAGTTTGTCCCTTGTTCGGAACCGAAAAGGGAATCGAGCATCTTCCCCTCTCATGGCTAATTTCGAGCCCATCGCGGAGATGCACCTTTCGGTCTCCCCCCCTTGCTCCTCGTTAATACCCCTGTCCTTTCTGGGCTCGTCGGCTCCATTGGCTTTCTCCCCGCCGATCATCGACGACTTCTCTTTCTCAAGTTTCAGTTGGACGTTTTTTTTTTTTCCCCTTCCAACCCGAGTTGATGATCGGGTGTTTCCTTCTAGGAGTCGGGACGTGTAGTTCTTGTTTGGAAGAATGCCTTTTTCCTGAGCGCGCCTCCAGTTTGAACTTTGCTTTCTTTTATCCTTCCTTCGCCGAGGCGGGGCGGTTCTCCATGCTGTGGGGTTGCAACTCTAGCTCTTTAAGAGCCTGCATCAATAGCCCCTTTTCCTTACGCCGATCGATCCCGTTTTTGTCATCCCCGCCCATTAGCTCGTCTCCGGTCCCCTTTTTCCTTCTTGCGAAGGTGCAGCGCTTTTTCTTCTCCCGATGAGTCGTGAAAGCCCTTGTGCCCTCTTCTTTTCCCCCTGTCGCACCACCTCTTCCCCTTTTGCTCCGTGAATGGTTCCGTTTTCCTCAGCTGTTGGCAAGAAATTCCCAAGAGATGCTTTTCTATTCAGACATTGCAATGCACAAATGTCTTCTCTCCTCTCCCCCCGTGAAAAAGAGGGTCTGTTCTTAGTTGGTGTATCGGTCGCGCCCCCCCCCCCGCAGAGCTGCGTAACCTCTCCTTTCTTCGCGTTCCTGCTCTTCCGGGCGAGCGCGGCCTTTTTTTCTCCCTGGATTTCAACTTTTGTAATTGTCTCCCTTACGCTCGATTTTTGCTTGTTGCTCTCCCCAGTTCGACACCACCGCCACTGGCGCGTTGTGGTGTGGTTTCCTGCGCCCCACGCGAGATAGTGACTTCCCCCCTTCGGAGTCGTCGTTTGGTTCTTGGTTGCGAATCTTGACCACCCTTATGTGTCCGTATTTTTTCGCTTTTGGCCCTGAGAACCTTTCAGCCCTGTATGCTTTGTCGCCGATTCTTTCCAGACAGCCGGGAATTTTGTCCCCTCCCGATGTCCGGACTCCTTTGGACGCTTTTCGTGCTCTTTCCCTCTGGCCCCTTCCTTCCTTTCGGCATGGCGTCCCTTTCCGCTCTCTTCCCCTTGTGCGATGTGAGGTTGATCCCCACCTCCTTTTGTCCCCTTGTCTCCTTTCTCTTCGCACGAAGCCGCTCTGCCGAATCCCTTCTTTGCGTTGCTGGTTCCATTCTCTAGGACGTTCCGTTTTATAAGATTTTCAGCTCACCGTTCCTCCCGCGAGTCTCACCGGTTTTTGAAGTACATAAATCCTCCCGGACTTTCTTTATTGCACCGTGTCGTCTTTTTCGAGACGTTTCTCCCCGCTCCTTTACCTTGCCAACTCCCTAGCTTTTTCTTGTCCCATCAGTCGGCGAGCAGTTCCCCTTCTTCCTGCACGATACTCTTCTGTCGCTTTTTTTTCACAGTCTTATTTCTCTCCGTTTTCGCTTCGGTGATAGTCTCCGCGGGCGGCTTTTTTTCGTCTCGGACAGCCCAAGACAACGCTTTTTCGCCCCCTGGACGAGCCGTCAATTCCTCGATATCTTGAGTCTTTAGATACTTGAAGTTTTCCCCAAGAACCTCCTCTTTTCATCTGCGATCCCCTTTGCTCCTCTTTTTTATTCCTTTGAGCGCTTCGCGAGCCGTCGGTGTCCTTCCTTGAGGCGCGGTTCAACTTTCCAAAAGGCTCTGGCCCTCTCGAGAGCTTCCTTCTCCTCTGATGATTGCTGCTGTTCCACAGTTTATGACCCCTCTTCATTTTGTCTTCATCTAGCCCTGTGTTAAGGGCGCGCTTTTAGTATCTCTCTTTCTACATTCAAGTCTGTAGTTTTTTTTTCCTTTTCCCTGCTGAAGTGCTTTAGCCTTCGAGCATTTCTCTTCCAGTACCTCGCGCGTACTGTGAAAGTGCATCCTTGCGAAGCGGATGAGTCGTCGTCTTTTTTTGCTAACAGGTATAGTGCCCCTTTCAAGTCTTTTGATCTCGGCAACTTTCCCTTTTACTTGGCGACTCGGCGCCAGTTCCCGTTCCCCGTACTATATTATGTCCTTTTTGTTCCCTTTCTCTCTCCGGCTGCCGTAGACTTCTTTCGGTAGGCGGTCGCTTTGATGGGAGGGCTTTTCGTGCATCTCTATCTTCTACCGTTTTGTTGTGTTGTTCTCTCTATCCCCTCAGGAGAAGCCGCTCCCTTCTCCCCGGATCCCCCTCAGTGCCCCTTTCCTTTGCCTACGAGCGCCGGACCTCGGTTTTTTCTACCTCGAACTTTTTATGGCAAAACTTTTCTCTCCGCACCGCCCAGTAGCGAGCGTCCTTCGACCCACCTTTTGACACCCCATTGCCCCCGGTTTGTGATCCCCCCGACATCTCCCTCTCCTCAGCTTTGCGAAATTTAATGCTAATTCCTTTTCCCCTCTCTCGGTACTAGCGGCTCTTCGGAGCGACACACCCAACCCCTAGCTGAATGATAGACTTCCAGCTTGACCCCCACAAACGGGCACGCCTTTTCTTCCTCCAGCTATCTGTATCGCGCTTTTTGCCCCCCCCCTTTCTCTTGAGTCAAACTTTGTTTTTTTTCTTTTTCAGGGGGATTGCACCTCAGCTCGTCGCCTGTTCCCGCCGTCTCTTCGATTTTTGACAAGATCTGGTCTTTTAAACGTCAGGCCAGCGTCCTTTAAGCACCCCACTCAATTTTTCGAGTCGCGCGTCCCTTTTCCTGAAACGACGAAGCGTCTTTTCTCGTCCCATTTGGTGGCTATCCGGGCTACCTTCCGATGACGTTGCCTTAACGTACTCTCACCTCTCTACGAGCGTTGATCAAGGCTTTCCCTTTTCCGCACCCTATCGTGTTCTTGATTTCCTTCTGCATTACCCAGCCTTTTTTCCTCCCAATCACAAGAAACCCCCCCGCTCCCGCACATCCGTTATTGCTCTCCCGAAGATCTTTTTCCGTCTCCCCCCACAGCTTTCTACCTACCGCTGGGTTTTGTGGTCACTTGATTCTGGTAGTACGTTCTTTTCACCCTTACCTGAAAACTTTCCCTGGTCGTTAGAGATCCATGGCTCCTTTCGTGGAAACTGTTCTTGTCCTTTTTATTTATAGCATCGGTCGTCCCTGTTCTACTGATCTTTTTCTGACCCTCCCCTCCACCGCCGGGATTTCTCCTGTTTTAGGCCTGCGTCGTTCATGCTCGGGAAGTTTCTTAGTTTGGACACTTTCCCATCTCACTCTTTTTTTTCGAGCTGGACTGGGTAGCCTTCCCCCTTTTTGGAAGTGTGCGGTTTATTTCGAGGAAGTCAATTCCCTTCCCCCCGCGCCGTAGTGACCTTTTTTGTCCGCCGTCTTGACTTCGAGGTTTGCCGCCTCCTTCATACAACCCCAAGCTACAGTCTTCCCTTTTACGCACACCACTCGCCAATGTCCGTTTCAGACTTCCCTGGTTCCCACCGCACCCTTCAGCTCGACTTTTTTACTTTCTTCAGGAGACGATCCCCGTCTTGGGTTCATGGCTTTCCCTTCCTTCGCCGCGTTTTTGTCTTCCGAGAGCGTCCCCCAACATCGTGCGCTTTCGCTCGCCATTCCCCCCTCCTCCCATTTTATTGGCGGGCCGCTTTTGCCACCCCTCCTCTAGACTCTCGGTTTTGTGCTCCCTTTTCTCCCCGAAGCCGACTTCTTTGTTATTCTTGCGCGCCCCCCAGTGGAGCGTTTCTCCCCACCCCACTCCAGACCCGTCACCGTCCTGACCCTTTCTTTGTCTCCCTTCACATAGGCATTTTCCCCGGTCCCCCCCGTTCCAACACCACGACAGGTCTCTGGATTCCTCCCGCTTCTTCAAACGATTTCACCATTTTTCCCCCGCTCCCCCAGTTTGCCGAGGGGGTTTCGCGCTTTTTGTTACCTGACTCGCGGCCGGGCGTCACCCTCCCTAATTCTTCGCGCGTGGCTGCTTTCCGACTTCCGTTTTTTCACACAGCTTTCGGCGTAGCCCGCTGAGCAACTCCTTATGTTTCCTGCCACTCCTTTTTTGGCCTGCGATGCTTTCTCACTCCCTGATGGGCCTTTGGAAGGCGCTTCTCCGGCTGATCTCTAGTTGCCACATCCTTTTTACGCGACCTTCTCGAGTACCGGGCGGGAGCCGTCAATTTTGGCCTTTTGCGCTTCCTGCCCTCCTGCTCAAAAAAGGTCTGTCTAAGTCCCCGATTCATTCCACCACTTTTCATCTTCCTCCCCCACTCAACTTTTACCTGTTCTAGTAATGGAAGTCGGTCCCTATTTCTCCTCCGGGTCGATGGTTTTTTTGTCTTGGAGAGGAGCGGAAGAAGGCGTGCTTTCTGGTGTCCCTCGATGCACACGCTAGAAGTTGTCTTGCTTCTCGAGTTTCGATCCTAACTTAGTCCAGCCGGTGAAAGTAGCGTTGCCTCTCCCCCTTTTATTTTTTTTTTCCCGGTCTCTTACTCTTTTTCCAGACAAGGATTTTTGTCCATTTGCGGGATTGTGGCCCCCAGGTCGTCCTTTCCGCGTTTTCGTAGCATTCTCACATTTCCTCCTGCAGTCGGCACCTTTAAGTACTCTTTTGAGCCTTTCTTTGGTTAACCCGAAACGATTCTACGGATTTCGCCGAGCGTCGTCTCGCCACCAGAAGAACCCCGGGTCACTTGCTGTCAAGAACGCCCGTGCGCGTCAGCGTTTTCCGTCCCCTTCGTCCCCCCCCGTACAACCACCTCCGGTCACTTACACTTCCGCGCTCCGCCCCCCCTGCGGCGTTGAACTCGTGTCGCGAGCGTTTGCTCCCACCATATCTTCCCGGATTTCCTTCGCCCGCTTCCCTCCTATTTTACCCACCTCCTAAACCTCTGAGATCGAGCCGATTACTCCTTTTCTTTTATCCAGTTCCTAGTTTCGGTTCACAATTTTTACTTCTGCCTCTCAAGCAAGTGCGCGGACCCTCGATCCCAACTAGCCTCTCGTCCCCCTCTTCTGCTTTTTTTTTTTTCATTCTGAAAAAACCCCACTTGACTTTGCTTTCTCTAGTCTATCCTGTTTTTTTTTCTCCGCTTCGGTCCAGGTCAACAAGTCGAAACCCTCGGCAGTCGAATCTTTTTTTGATAGTCCCCTTCGTTTTAAAACCTTTAGGTTTTCATCGCGGTATCCTTCACGTTCTTTCTCCCTTTTCCTGACTCATGCTGCATCGCCGCCTTGTCTCCCACTCTGATATTTTTTTACTTTCTTCCTGAACATTACCGGGAATGCGGCGCCGTTTCCTCTATACGACGGTTTACTGGGTTTTGCCAAGTTTCGGGAAGCCGAACATCAGTCCATGTCTTTCTTTTTGCCGCTGCTTCCTCACCCCCTTTTCTGGATTCACTTTTCCCCCTCTACGCTCATGCACCGCGGGCGGTCTCACCCTCCTCCGTACTTTCGGAATACCGTGCGGCCGCTATGCTAAACGTACAGGACGAATCTTAACTATCTCTCTTCATTTGCAGTACGCCGACTTCCCCCCCACTCTTTGGATCTTTCGTCCGAATTCTCCTTCACTCTCGAGCCCTCTCTTGTCCTCTCCCTCCTTTGTTTTGTTTCTCCTCTGGCGTTTGAGCTTTGCTTTTTCTTCGAGGCGATCTATATCGAGACTTTCTTTTTTGTTCGCGTCCTGCACGGATTTTCGCGTCTTTTTTTTTGTTGAGCACTTGTCTTCCTGGACGTTCGGCGCATATCTTTCCCTCCTGGTTATGCAGAATTTTCCGGAACGTCTCTCTCTCCCTCCATCGGTGCTTGAGTGTCCGGTTTATGAATAAGAAAGTCTGACTCGTTTGCCCCCTTTCCCTCTTTATCTTTTTTCTGCTTCAGCGGCCAACGCTACTAATTTTTTTTTACCTGGCTTTCTGTCTTCCTTATTTATAAACAGCGATCTTCGAGAATAGAGTCTCCTCATGCTTACTTTCCGTCTTAAGCGACTATACTCGGTGTCGCCGTGCGGCGACGTTTCTTTGCCTTTTTTTTCGTTTTCTTCCGTACACAGAGTGAGGCAGAACCGCCGTGGACTCCCGTCTCACTCAGGGGCCGCTGATTCGTTTTGCCTGCTTTTCGCTGTTTTGGAGCCGCTTTTTTTCCCCCCCCCTTGCGTCAGATATCCCTTTTTCTGTGCGAGTTTTGCCGTTTCGTTGTTGATCCTTTATTCTTCTTTGCTCTATTTGAGGAAGTTTCTCTCCATTGGACATTTCATTCGAGCCGTGTGTGTTACCCTTTCATGCTCTTCTTCTCCGGCCTTTTCTCGGCGTTCTTTTCTTTCAGTTTCTGGTACGGCGGGGTACAGACATCGTTCAGATTTTCGAAGGTTCCACAATCCATTTTATCTCGCCCTGAGGAGTTCTGGGGTGCGACCCGCTCAATTCCGAAGGGTGGTTTGCGGGTCTATGAGGACGGACGGTGGTTGTCCGTTCCCCTGATGAATGCCTGCGAGGAGTTTTTCACGCGACTTGGATTGTTAGTATTTGACTGAGGTCTGTTTTGCGAGTTTCCGACGCTTCGTAATTCTCGGTTCGTTCACCCCCCCAATCAGGGTTCTGAGTGAGATTACTTCTGGTCGCATCCTTAATCGGTCCGCGGGTTCTATTACTCCCCGCTGTTTCTAGACTTTTTGCAGAGTGTCCCTATTCTCCCAATACTTTTTTTTATTTTGCCCCTTATTAGAAGTGTCGGAACTCACCTTTATCTTCAGATAAGGCTCGTACTTGATTAATTCTGACTCCTCTCTGATGAGGTCTTTTTCTTATTTTCTTCCCACTAAGGTTAACACATTTTTTATTCACTTTCAGTTTTCTCTACTTCGGCCCCCGGGAGAATATAACCGAGACCTCCCTGCTCACTTATTCCTCGTTGACATAATGGTTTTCGGTGTTGTGTGGACGGACAAATGTTATTCATGGTTTTGAATCTCCCTTACCGAGGTTACCTCATTGTTTTTGAACCGATTTCATGACTAGGCACTCCCCGATCCGTAGGATAGACCTTCTCTTTCCTCTTTCTTTCTTCTCCATGGACGGTTTGTGTAACCTCGGCTCTGTTTTCTCCTCCTAGACAAGGAGCCGTCGGTCGCCCTTATCGCCACTTCTGAGTGCTACCCCCCCACCCGCCTTTCCTCGAAAGTTAGTCTTTTTTATTTCATCCTCTCTAGTAGAAGAGCATTCTCTCCGCCCTTGATCTCTTCTTTACACCTCGCGCCTACTTAAAAGGTGGTAGCTGTCTTTAGGCTTTCTTTTTCCGAATTTTGTGACCCAAGTATCCCGAGCTTTTTGTTATTTTCAGTTGCAAGCAATATCTTGCCTCGGGCGAGTCGAGGTGAAAAGCGTTTTTTTTTGTTTTTCTTTAACGACGCATTTTTGCGCGCCTTTTGGTTCAGTTTCTTTCTTGCTTAAGGATGAACGGTTTTTCGCGGACGAGACATTGTTGCGCGAGGAACTCCCCCTTTCATTGTTCGGGCGGCCGCCAGGCGACTCTCTTTTGCTTTTACTATAGCTCTTTTCACCCACTGGTCTTTCGGGGTTACTTGCCCCCCCCCGCGCGACCTTTGTTCTGCAGTCGGCTGCCGCGGATTTGCTTTTCTGACTAGAGGCCGCTTTTTCGGATTTTTCTTTCTTGTCGTTAAAAGTTACTTTCTGCTGTTTACGAGTTCGGTTCCCATCTGAAGCAGGCCGTTATACGCGGTTCCCTTTCTTTTTCTGTGTTATATTTGATTTTTGATGTGCCACGCAGGTCCTACGCCACGCTGTTTATTGCTTTCCCGGTCATTAGTTCGTTTTCTCTTTAGTTTTCTCTTGCCAAACGCAGAACGTATCCCCGGTCGCAGGCCTACGCCCATTCCTTTTCTGAAAGATGCCCATACTTTTCGCTGCGTTTTTACCCTGCGAGCTCCGTCTCTTTTTTTTTTACGACGTGACTTCTCACAGTCTTCTGCTCGCGTCGGTTTCACTTTTCCTCTAGAGACCCTGCAGCGGGTGCCCCTCTTATTTGAGCCCTCCCCTTCTCACGATCGTTCAAGGAAAGACCGCTTTGCTCGTCTCTTAGTGCCCTTTTTGGGCCGTTGCATCTTTCTCTTTCTGATTGTTTTTTCCCCCGTTAACCTTATTTCGTAGCCGGGTGTTTTGGTGTTTGTCTTTTTATTTTTCGGCGTGACTCTTTTCCGGGTGTGTTTCTTTCTTGGCCGATTTCACGAACCCCCGCTCTTTGTCGCCCGTGAAGCGCCGTAAACCTCGAGCTCTCTTTAGTTTTTTTGCCGGCTATGAAGTTTGCCAACGCACCTTAAGCTCATCCCGGTTTTTCTCAATTGTGCGCCGCCGATTCTTTCGTTGTATGTTTCCGTCGTTGATCAGCGTTCTTTCCTCCAGGTCGTTGTTGCGTGTATCGGTTCCAAAACGTAACCAGGCCGTTTCCCCCCGAGTTTCCGATTTTATTGACTTCCTTGAGCTGATGTTTTCCAAAGCTGCCAAATTTTTTCAGTTTTTGTTCTATCTCTGTGTCTTTGAGAGTGAGTATAATCTAGCTGAGAGGACGAGGCTAGGAGGGACCGTTTTTTTCTGTCCCCGTTTTTGACTTGCTATTTCATAGTTCCCCTTGTCGATAGCTATATCGTATCCCCCCGCTAGTCATTGTGAAAGGCGCATGAAATTTGTCTACCGCGATTTTCTCTTGCTAGTGCGCTTTGTGTCCCGAATCAGTTCCTTTCAAATATGGTGAATCTCGTCCCCACGTGCTCTAATGGATAAGGGTTAGCTCTTTTCTTTCTCCCGTACGATATACGTCATAGTGTCCGTCTCTGAGTGCTCTCTTTTATCTCGTAGCTCGGTAGACTGTCGTGGCTTATTCGAAGGATGGC
>Ga0179591_1352075_pt1 | contig 20363 bp, 20 predicted proteins | sample CZOMad2_1_08_16f_FD_182891 | JGI IMG/M metagenome (GOLD analysis project Ga0179591, IMG submission 182891) | Vadose zone soil fungal communities from Angelo Coast Range Reserve, California, USA - CZOMad2_1_08_16fungal (PacBio error correction) | ecosystem: Environmental > Terrestrial > Soil >... | reverse complement strand
GCCTGGTATTTTTACTGCCTTACCGCATCACAGACTCCTTGATTTTCTTTTCTCCCCCCCCCTCTTTTCAATTCCCCTTGTGCAGTCTTTTGTTCTAGGTTCTTTCTTTTTTCTCTTAATGGTTTTTTTGGCTTGCGTTCACCCAATACTCGTCCTCTGATGGTTCCTAGCCTTTTCTTTTCGACTCTTTTCTTCCCCAGAACCCATACCGTTGTTTTTCGCGAGCGTACCTCCTCACAGAGAGCTTATGGTCTGAAAACCCCCATGCGCCCGATCCAGATCGAAGCTCTTTTACCCCCCCGGCGAAACGCTGTAGACGCTTTTCCAAGGACAGGATCATTTGGGAGTGCTCTATGGCGTTCTTCTATGAGTGTCCGGTTTTTGCGTTCACCTTGGTTTTGAGGGACTGGCGTTCACGGTGGTTGCTGCGGTGATTTTTCTTTCAAGGTCTTTTTCCCCAATATCGAGAAGTTGCTTCTCACGTCAGCACAGATTTTCTGGTCCCTTCAGCGGTGTCGGGTTATTGCACTCCATCTTTCCCAAATCCCCCCCCGCTTCAGGTTTCAAAAGGATTTAGCTGCTCCCCCACCCTCTCCGCACGTTCTAGCCGATCTCCCCTTTTCTGAAAGAAATTCTAGATTTTCTTAAGATCTTTCCTGGGGACTAACAGGGAGACGGGGAGTCCTAGCCCTCCCCTTCTTGAGTCAACCAACCGTTTTTATACTTTCAGTGCGGGTAGAACGAGGTTCTTCGACTGACGCAGGCAGAAGGCGGAGACTCTGTCTTCCTTTCAAGTGTCCTTTATACGGAATCCAACCTTACACAAATTGTTTTGGCTCTTCAGGGTTGGCGCGAGACGGAACGTTTTATTCCCCTGGTGTTAGCAAGATTTAGATTCTTTCTCTATCCCTCTCTTCCTATTCTTTCTCGGAAGATTAGCGCCGCCCAATTTTTCCTTCCATTTTTCCCTTAATTCTAACGTTTTCATCTGAGACTTGACAAATCAATATTAAGTAGCAACGTCCTGGTCCTGGAGATTACCTACGTTAGACTGAACTTCTTTCCTTCCTGGTTTTCGTTTTTCCCGGTTTCTGACATTGACTTCCCCCCTTTCCTGCCGTCTTTGCTGTGCCCTTGCAAAAAGAGGGAACCTCGGTTTCTCCCCCCCCCCCTTAAGACTCAGAGTCCAGCAAAAAATTTCCTTTGTTCGAGCTCTTTTTTTTTTCAGTGAAATAATTTTCCGTTTTCCTTCCCGCAATAAGAGAGCCGGATTGGACTAGCTACCCCCCCCGTTTCCCTGACGATTCCCTCTGGGGAATTTCTCCGTCTACGTTTGTGTATCCGTCTCCCCCCCCCCTGACCTTCCCTTCCCCTTCACATGGTCATGGCTTTTTGCTTTTTTCGTCTCTCCTCCTGTGACTTGAGATTCCCGGCAGCTACGAGCAAATGCCTTTCACCTCTCTCTCCCCTTGGTCCTCCTCTCTGACCCTTGAGATAGGTCTTGCCTGCTTAATCACTCCTTTTTTTTGTTGAGATTAAGCAGGCGACGAGGCTCAGGTCTTTTTCCGTCTTCTGAGCGCACTGGCAGCCGCCCCCTAAGTCGCATACCGCTTTATCATAGCTTCCTCCCCCTTTCACAAATTGTCCCCCTGTGCTGTAGTTGACCGATGTGTATGGCGCCCTAATCCATTCGCTCCCTTTCTAATCCTGATGCTTTCGTCTCCCAAATTGGTTCTACAGGGGGGATTTTCTTGTCATGTCCTCTGCGCGTTCACTTAGGCGGTCATCGCTCGCAACGCCGCCTTCTTTCCCCCTCGAAAGCACCATTTTTCCGCACCGGGAGGTCTAGGACACCAAAACCCCGTCCAAATTTCTGATAGCACGCTCGAGTCGAAGCAATGGTTGTTTGTTACGAGCTGCTTAACTTTTGCGGTTTCTCCGAGATGAAGGTAGTTCGATTTCTCGCCCTTTCCCCGGTTCCCCTCAGTCCTCCCCTCCCGAGCTGGCTTGCTCCATTTTTTCTTTTTTTTATCGTGCCGCTTCCCAACGCGGGGTTTTTGCCTCTTAGTGCGTTTATCCCCCATTGAGCCACCCCCTTATGTTTTCCCTAGATTTCTCCTTCGGTCGTTCCTTGTGAGTTTGGACCTTCCATTCTTCTCTAGTTCGTCGAACTGAAAAGAGCCTCTTCCTTTTTCCGCACGTCAAAACCTCGCCGTTCCCCGATCCCCCCTCTCCGTTCGGAAATCGTTCAACACTTCTTAGCGGGGAGCCTTCGCTTTTCTTTGCGTTTTCTTGAAGACCTGTTGCCGGATTCTCGTTTTTCTCTAGCATGATCTGCTCCCTTCTCCTGCTCTTCTCCTGTCGATCCCACCAACCCGGGAGGTTGGTCACGATTTTTCTGCTCCCTCATGAAATTTATGTCCTTTCTACCGACGGCACCAGAACCAATACCCGCGTAACCCAAGCTCGTGCATATGTTTTTTCTCGACCCATATCTCGACGTTGGGCCCCTCCCCTTATCTAAAATTTGTAGTCTCTGCCGACGCTTGTGCCCCCGCCGTTCCATGAAGCATCTATTCTTTTTTAGATTCTCCTTTCTCTATTCCCCGAACACCGCTGACTGGACTGGGAACGACATAGCCGCTTCTACGGCCCCGAAGCAATTCTCGATCTGGCCAAAAATCCTTCCTATCCCCCTCTCTCCTTACCCCTCTCCCAGACAAGTCTCCCCCACACTCGCAGATTCCCGCCAGTTTTTTTTGTTATCATCCCGAACGACTTTCGCCCTCGGTTCGTCTGCTTTAATGCCGTTTTTCCCTTCCAATTTTTTTTTTTGCGAGTCGCTTTCTGCTCTTTCCCTGCTAGAGTTTCGCGCTATTACCTCCAAGCTCCCCCGCGCACCCCAATTTTTCCCCTGCTGATCTTTCGACATTTGCGGACCGCTATCCCAAAGGTCTCCTAACCACGCCCTCGGCGCCGTAATGAAGCAACAAATCCCACTATTCCCCCCTTGTAAGACCAGTCAATGAAGTTTTTGCCGCCGTCCACCACACCGCCTGCCACGCGGTCGTCCAGTTCGGGAGCAGCCCTGCGTGAACGGTCCCATCCGCCTTCCTTGTTCATCCCCAGACCATTTCAAGAGTTATCCTATTTTTTCAAGCGCCGACCGATGACTCTTTCGTCGTTAGCCGTCCCGTCGTTGCCTGTCGCGACGGGCGAAGGCTCGTCTGTGCTGATCTTTCTTCTTCCTCCTGCCCCGATCTCTACCTCGTGACCATTCTTCCTTTTTAAAAATTTTAGCGGGATCTTATTAAATGCACCCAGAAATTTTTCCGAGCTAACGAGCCGAGGCCTGATCCCCTTCTCTCCCCCGCGCGTCCTCGCCAGATTTATCCTTTCGCCCCTCCCACACCTTTCGTCCCCGTTTTTCTGCGAACTCTGTCGATGGGGGGTGACCTATTACCCCTCTGCCTCTTACCCCACAATTGATGCTCAGGCTCTTAAATAACTTTCTGACCTGTTCCGCCAGGATGGCTGGACCTCACTTTCAGCTTCTAGGGCAAAGGCACCCCATATCGCGCGAATCGAATAACTAGTAGCATATCCCTTAGTTACCTACTCGACTTCCCCCCACTACGAGACAGAGTTTAATTCCCACAGCGCGCTAGATCTCTAGAAGAGGCGCCGCTGTTCTAGGTTTTCTTGCTTTGATGTAAAAGGGTCCAAGGTGGTCTGGATTAGTTTTCTTCCCCATATCCCTTCACCCACAACGGTACGCTGCAGTTTTGACTTACTTTTTCATTCGTGTCTTTTCTTTCGGGCACTTGGGTGGCAAAATGTTGCTTCGAATTTACCTATCTCCCCCTGACGCAAATACCCCCTTCTTGCCTATTTCGTGTTTCTTCGAAGTTTTGGTTAGGGTCTCGATGTGTTTCATGCCAAAACGCCTACCCCGTTGCTGATGGTGACGGACGTCGCATCTCTTTGCTCCGGCAGCAACATGCTATGTACATTTTATTCCTCTCTCCCAGACTTTTGCCACCATGGAAGTGCGACCTTTTTTTGCCTCCTGCTACCTCGAGTTTTGTTGTGCGTGCTCTGCATATTGTGCGGTCGGTTTACCAATTTTTCCCTCGGTCTTTGGTGAAGCGGCTTTGTGGATCTTTTCTCTTTTTATTTCCTTTCTTAGTCCGTCCGACTTATACATGGTCGGCAGTTTTCTTCGGATTTTTATGCGCATCTCACTTTCACCCTTCAGGGCATACCTTTCCTCATCCGAGGACAAGGAGTGGCCTACCATACTGCACACAGAGTCCCGTTGTTTCTTTTTTTTTGCCCCTTTTTGACACCCACGCATACAATAATAACACTTGTTCTTCTTCTGGATTGTGCATTCAACAGGAGTCCGGGGAGTTTCCTTTCCCCCTAGTCTCCCAAAAATCACCGTTTTGTATCCGTCTCTGCTACGGTTTTTCCTTTCGCGCGTTGAAGCAGGCCGAGAAAGGCGGGTCTTTTTCACGATGCGTCGTCCGTGAATTCCCCGCCAACTTTTTTCAACGAACTTCTTCTTTTTGTCCCGTCTTAGAAGTGAGTATTTCGCCCATTGTTTTTTTTCCCCTTCGATTGATTAGATGCTTTGTGATCGACGAGGAGCTCTCCAATATCCCCCGCACACGTTTTAGTCATGTCCCAGTCCTGCTTGATTAGACTATTCCCTCGTTGTTTGCCGGAGTTTTGGTGTGCAGAAAATCAAACGTCCCTCGTTGTCTCTCCTACTGAGTCCATGCCCGTTCTGCCCGTCCCCCCCCCTATCGGCGTACTTGAGTATTCAGGGTCTGCAGGCGATTCACCTTGCGCTACCTCATCTTCGCTTAATTCCCTTTTCCCCCCCCTGGCACTTCGTTGCCGCCATGACTTTTTTACTTTTTTGCCCAATGTTCTTCGGTTTTTTCTTTTTCGCTCGTGAAAGAAGCCGTTTTCCGCTTCCTTACCAGCACCCCCTCGTCCTGACGAGCCTGCTTCTTCTGTCCTTCTTCTTGCGACAAGATGGGGATTTATAGGCTTTCGACTCCACAGACTACCTCAACATGGTATCCCTTTAGGGGCCCCTCTTTGAGGCTCTCTCTCCCCTTTGTATCTTTCTTTTTGGCTGAAGATACGAACTTTATACTCTCTTTTCGACTCCAGCGCTCGACCCTGAGCCTACGGTCGCTCCCTTTCCCTCCCCCCTCCCTAGGTTTTTTTTTCTCTCTGATTAAGCCGGCGCTGAGGATCAGGTACGCGTCTCGTCCACCTTTTCTCTTTGCAGGTGCTCTTTTTTCCGCCGCAGCTCAAGAGCTTCCTTTTCTTCTATCGGGCCTCTGATTGACCAGGTTTTCGTTTGAAGTTGTCTTTCCTCCTCTTCCCCACAACCTTTTTCGCCTCAAATCCCCCCCCTCTTCAATTCCTTTTGAGTCCGAAGCCGGGATCGAATGCTTTGACTATTTATCCCCTTCCCCGAGCGCCCCAAGAAGCGGCCATATTGACCCCCCCCCCTTTTGTTTCACTTTTTTTCCTCCATGGAGAAAAGATTCGTTAACGCTGTGCACCGCATTTATTGGCTTTCCCTTTGATTCACTTCGCGCGAGTCATCGAATTTCTTTTTCCCCACTTTTTCTCAGAGAAGTCTCCTGGCTCGTATTCGCCTTTGAGTGACCGCTCACCAACTAGTCGAGGTCCCTCTTTTTTGTGGTTTTTTCCCCAAATTGAGCCCCCCCCCGTCTGGAAGCTATTTTTTTTTTTTTCTCCTTTCTTTGGCTAGCCTCGTACGCTTCTTTTTAAAGGACTCCTCGAAGGAAGCCTCCTCGTCCTTTCTCCCCAACCTTTTCACATTCCTTCTCTTTACGCCGTCTGCAATCGTTCCCCCAGTTGTAGGAGGGTTCGTCTGCACTCCCGAGCGTAGTTTCTCGGCCTGCTTTGGCGCGCGAGCCTATCCAGCCCCCTTCTTCTCCTCCCTCTCGGACAAAGGATTTTTCCCCACCTCTTTTCCGGCTCCCCTCCGTTTTTTCCCCCTGGCGTGATTCCAGCCAAAATTCAGAAGTCCACTTTGAGACTTGTGTTTCGACTCGACTTCCTCTTTGCACGACGGCGCGCTTGGTTGCTCTCTCGCCCCTCTGAATGGCCTCATGAAGCCCATTTCTGACGAGATCAGCCAACGCTTCCCTCCCCCGGACCTTAGAAGGCGGACGGAATGCTCGAGTTCATTGTCCGGCTGGCTCCCCACCTCAAGCCGTACTTTCCCCCTCCTTCCCCTCCCCATTCAAAAACACAGCCGCAAGAATCCAAGCAGCTAATTCCCCTACTCCCAGCCCTTTGTTTTTGATCGGTATTCCCATGCAGTGCGTCAGTCTTGTCATCTTCCTTTTTACCTTCCTTTGCCGAGACTGACATTCGTCCTTCAGTTTTTTTTTTTTTCCTCAGCTGAGAAAAATTGCCTGTCAGCCAGATCACCTGGCTCAGAAACCCCCCCAAGCTTTCTCCCGTTCTTTTTTTGCAGAAGTCTCTAGGTCTTACCCCCCACCCTCCCGATGACATAAAAGTATTAAGCCACCGTCCTTTTTGATTCCGTCCACCGCGATCCGACATGATTCTTTTTCTGTCTCCGATCCCTTCATCCTCAAGAAACCTTAGACCTTTTTTATCCAGTTTCCCGATTCCCGAGCGAGCAGCAGTAATCCCCCTTCAACCTCTTCCCCCCGAGCAGTTGAGACGTTTTTGGTCTTTAAGCAGGAGGCTAATTACCTTCCTATTACGCATATCCCTGGCCGAGAGACTCCATCTCCCCTTCCTGGAAGCAGGTCCCCTCGATAACGAGCGAGAAGGTAGAACGACTAGTTTCTCCCCCACCCAAAAAACACCCTCCTCTTCTTTTTTTTTACGGAACCAAACTCTTTCTATCTCCTTCCTCCCATAAGTTTTTGAGATATGTAATCTGCGTTCCGCGCTTTTGGTCCGACGCTTGTGATACGGATCTCTTTGTCTCCCTTCCCCTTTCCAAGCCATTGCTGAACCCGTTGGTACGATCTATTATCTCTCCCTCCTGCTCAATTTTTTCTTCTCCTGATTTTTGGAGGCGAATTCAGAATCTCCTCAGTTTTTTTCCATTAGCTTACGTATGTTTTCAGACCTTGATTTCGATCCTTTCGCGGTTTTGCTGATAAACGTTCCCGCTGTTCCTTCATCTCAGTACCTCTAAAGAATTTTTCTGCTCGCGATGGATCGGTCTGCAAGTACGGTGTCTTTTTTTAGTTTTTCCCTCTCTGGATTCCTCAGATTCATTTTCTGTCCTTGTCTATATCCTCCCCCCCCCTCGAAGCTTGGAGTGGTAGGTTTGTTCTGCCCTCTCAATCAGCCCGGTTTTTTCTCCGGCGATTCTTTTTCCTGGTCTCTGGGTTTTTAGCGGGCTTTGCAACAGACGATTTACGACGGCTGACGGCACCCCTTTCCCTCTGAAACTTTCAGTACCTTCCCCTCACCGAGCATTTCTCTTGATCGCCGCTGCCGAATATTGTGAATTCGTTTATGTGGCCCCGCTTTTTTTTTTGACGGCTGCTGGAGGTTTCCCCTGCAGCTTTTTTCCCCCTTTCTCTCTAAGGGATTCTTCCGTCCGACTTTTTATTTTCCTTCCCTTTCCAGCGGTGTTATTGTCTGACTCCCTTCTTTGCTTTTCCCGCTTCTTCCTTGGCCAAGGCGTCGGCTCGCTCCCCTCTCTCTTTTTTTCTCGAGCGTCGAGATCCCTTTACATTCCCCTAGATTCTTTTCTTTGTGCTGTGTTCCCCATGGGAAACTTTTTGGCGGGGCGTCCGTCCAAATTGTTTGGGATACTTCTCTTCCCCCCCTTTCCTCTCATTTAGCTCTCTGATCGAGTCCTCGAAGAGGCCCCCTTGATTTCTTAGACTCCTTATGCACTCCCTTGCCTTCCGTGAGAGGATAGTTTCTACCAAGTTTTCATGTCAATGCACTCCGTGGCGCCGACGGCCCCCGGCCCTTTCTCTCCGAACCTTTTGTGGCCCCTATAGAGCCTCCCGCTACCTCCTTTTGTCAAGCTTGCTTAGGAAATCATGTCAAAGACTTCAGTCCCCCTTCGGCAGAAGAATTCCCCCCCCCTTCCTTCCCCCCATACTTTTTTTAAAGTTTTTTTTTAGAAGACCTCACCAACTCATGAACCGTTTTGTTTCTGGCGTCCTATCCTACGGAGAATGCAGTTCTTCCCCTCTTCTTCCCGTGAGCTTTCCTTTCATTGGTTCTTTCTCTTTTTCTTAGGCCCCTTTCTTCGTCGAACCCGTCCAAGGTTCAGCTTTAGACGCATGGCTTCGACGCGCGCGTCCAGCCCCCCCTTCTTTCGAGCTTGCAGGACTTTTTTCTAGGAAATCAGGCTTTAGAGCCTTACAATCTGTCACGGCGCAGCAGATTTGCTTTTCGCTCTGTATTTTTTTTGATTATACCCTACGTGGTGTAACGAGATGCGACCCCGAACCTGCCCTTTCGTGCTTCTTTTCCCGGAACGATTTCCCCCAAAGGGCTGAGATAGATTTGCGAAGCTACCTGCGGCGCTTAGATCACTTGCTGTCGGACCCAGCGACTCTGATCCCCTTCTCCGTCTCAGGATTCTCCCCCCCCCTTATATCTCTTTTGTTTTTTTAGATAGCTTCCTCTTTTCCTCTGATAATTCGAGCGCTGATTGCCGAAACTTTGCGTCCGGTTTGGTATTTCTTCTCAAGTCTCGAAGATTTTTGAGCGAGACGGACGACTCCCCTATTTTCAATTTCCCCTCAAAAAACACCCACTGTTTTTCGCTTCTTTTGGATTTTCCGCAGTCGGAACACGCCCAATACTTCAAATTCCTTGACAAGAGCGTGGCTCTAAGTCCCCTTCCCGTTCCCCCTCTGTTGTAGGAGTTTTCTCTGCCTCCCCAGAATCTAACAGCTCCCTCCTCCCTAGGACCCATAGGTCTCGAAATGATGACTCTATCCCCTTTTTACGCTTCTTTGCGTGTGCACCCAAATGATTTTTTTTTCTCCCTCTCATGTAGACTCTTCATCGACTCCGAACACTTACCTCATCCTCTCTGTTTTTTAAATCATTTCTTAGCCGTAGGTCTTTCAATCCTCCCAAACTGGAGGGAATTGCTGTTCGTGAACAACAAACGTGCTCCCGCTTTCCCCCTCCCCCGACTCTCCTCTCTTCCGCCAGGCTTTCTGGTCGCGCTCTTTTTTTTCTCGCGGGACACGTAGGAGCCCTTGCTCCGCCAGCTGCCGCCCCCGATTTCTTTTCCCTCCTTAGAGTCCTCCGCTCGTCCCCCCGACTTTTTTCTTCCCTTGTCCACAGTTGTAGGCGTTGTGATAAGCGGTACGGTTTTTTGCAGGCCCATTGCGCCCGCCCCTTCCCCTGTCTTCTTTGCTCCCCCTCTCGCGTTCATCTCTTTTTATCCGAGATCACCCACGGTTATCACCGATTCGTTTCCCCGACTCCCCTCCCTGTTTCCTTTTCCCCGAATCCCCCTCCCCCTCAGACGGAGGTACCTTTTTTTTGCTCTTCCTTTCCCCAGGATCGCGACGGCGCTCTGCACTTCCGTTTTTTGGGCCTCCTTGCTCAATAGTCAGCATTTTTGCCCTGATTGACCGAGGATGTTTCCAATCCCCTCCCCCTGACCTTCCCCCTTCTCACGCCCTGGCCGGCACCCAGACCTCCCCTTATAGATATGGGCACGTTTCTCCCTTCTTCACTCCCAGGCCAGGCGCCAAAACTTTACTCCTTCAAGTTTAGAGCTTGCAACCAGAGCCTTCTCCCCTTTTTCTGAGCCATTTACTGTCCCTTTGCTTCCCTTCATTTTGATTTCCCCCCTCTGCCCTAGTGCCCCTCTTTTTCCCTAGTTCTCATATCTCCTTTTTTCCCTAGTTCACTCAGAGCGCGACCCCGTTTTTTTCTTCCAGCCCCCTCGATGCTCCCCCATTTTCTCTGACCCCTGACGACCGATGGCGCAGTCCTTTCTCCTTTCAGACATGCACCGCTGAATTACTTGACACAGACCTCACTCGATGCAGTTACCCCCCCAGACTCTCCCTCCCTGCTTTTGCCGTAAGGCGCCTGATTTTAAAGACAGCTCTTTCTCCCGCAACAGACGATGCATTTGCTTTTCCTCCCGTCTACCAAGGACGCTCTAAGGGCGACTTTTCTGGATTTTGCAGCCAAGGCTTCTAATCTACCTCCCTGATTCTTCAGTCTTTTTTCCCCGGCACGACGGAAGTAGCGGAAATTCCCTCGGCGTAGTCGCCCCCCTTGAAGCCCCGCGTCGACGCTGTCAAGTCCCCTTCCGTCCCCTTCCTCCCCAAAAATACACCTATCTATTTCCTCCTACTTTGTTTTTTTCTTTTCCCTAATGGGGGGCTTCCGCCCGTCTCGACTCCTTTCTCTCCGGCTCTCTGATCTCCTTAACCTCAGGATTTTTCCCGCGACGGGTTCTTGGCCCAGTTGTTCGAGTCTGCGTCGGTCTTTTTGAAGGACTTGGCGGAATCTCGTTTTCTCTCCCGATCTGCCTTTTTGCGAGTTCGTTTTCGCCCTCTTTTTCCATTGCGCCCCCTTTTCATCCCTTGTATTTTTCTGCTGCTAACCCCCCTTTTTTTTTTTTTTGATGACTAAGGACCTTCACCCCCGCCTAACCACTTTTTCCCCCTATGGTGCTTCATCGGGTGCAGTCTTTTCCCTGTGTCTTGTGAATCTTCTCTCCCTTTTTATTTAGATGACAATATAGCTTGTTCGGCTCTGAGGGTGGTAGCCGTGGTCGCTTTTTCGGAGATTCTCAATCAAGACCGGTTCTTTTACGGCGAGCGACGGTAAGAGCTATGGTTTTTCGACCCAAACAGTAATCCTCTCGTGACTCCCCTTAACCTCAGTGAGAACTTTTCCATTCCCTGCTTCCCGCTTCTTTTTTTTGATGGAGCTGCTGCTCTGCCATCTTGTATTATGGGTGGAGTGTCTGCTTTTTGACCTTGCTTTCGGTGTATCTGCCTCCTTTTTTCCCCCACTTTCTTTTTTCTTTTCTTTTCCTAATGTCTTCCCCGGCCCTTTTTTCTTCTTTTGGTTAGGGTTTTTTTCTTCTCGGCCTGTTTTCCCTTTTTGGCCACATTTTCTTCCCCCCCTAAGACCCCCCGCGCCCAGTAGTTCCCTCTCCCCTCCTTCGATCATTCGCGAATACATCATCACTCTTATGAATTCTCTTTTGGAGTCGGCAATGGTTCCGGACTCCGTGTTTCCGCACCTTCCTTTCTCCCTCCCGCAGTTTTTTTTTTTCGTGGAGCTGACCGTCAGATTTTCTCCCGCTCTCGCGCCTGGTTGCTTTTTTGATAATTCTTTTAGCTGCTTTCCCACGCAGCTCCTGGCTTTTTCCCTGATTCTCCCCTCCTCCCCCCCGCCCTTCCAAACTGGTTTTGCTTTAACTCGGTGCCTGACGGTTTCTTTCGCCTTCTGTATTTCCGCACGCCCTGTTTTCCGTGGAACTCCCTCCCTCTTCCGTGCTGCTTTACCTTTAGAAGATATAGTCTTTGATGATCCGGCCTTAGCCGCCTGACGGCATCCTCCCCCCTGCCCCCCTAAGTTTTTCTCCCGTTTTGGTTTTCCCAGTCCTTCCAACCTCTTCCGCGACAAGTTTTTCGTTCCCGTAGACCCTCAGTATGTTCTTGTAACTCAAGTCGGGCGTGAGTTTTCTTCCTTTTTTTTTTCCCTTTTTATCTCCCCCTTGAAGCTATGTACTCCTGGAAAAGACTTTTGCGCCTCTTTTTTTTCCCATGGCTTGACGCGGAGTCAGCCACCACGCTGATTTCTCCCATTTTCGGTTTTTCTTCTGAAGGCTTTGAGCGTCCTTGACCCTAACCCACCCCCTCCTTTCCCTGCGAGCCGTTCCGTCTGAATTCCTCTTTTTTTTTTCGAGGAACTTGAGGGAGTTATTCTATTTCTGTTTCCCCCATGTCCCCCCCCCCCGCAACCGCAAAATGCTTTTCGGGCCCTTCTTTTAGACTCTGGGCTGGAATCTGATCTGAGCGGATGCCTCCGAGCCTGCCTTCAGCGCTCTGAGTCCCCCCCTGTCCTTCTTTTCAAGCGCTAGACCCTCAGCGGTCTGCCCGCTTTCATCTCCCAATAAGTTGTTTAAGAGCTTAAGAATTAGAAGAGTCAGTTTTTTCTTTGATGCGGAGCCACGCGGCCGTCAGTTGCTCGTAGCTGCAGCCGCCTTTTTTCTTTAGCCTTCCCCTTAGAGCTCTCTTCTCCGATGGGAACCTCACTCCCCCTTTGCTTTCGTTTTTTATGGTTTTTTTCCCCAAAGTCGCCGAGAAATAACTCGTTCTTCCTTCTCTTCTCCTCAATCCCTTCTGTCGTTCCCTCTGTCTTCCTTACTTCTTTTTTTCCTCAACAAACCCCCACCACCCCAGAGGCAAAAGAAAGCAGGCCATTGTCTAACCCTTTGATGATTTCCTGTGAGCCATGGCTTACCCTTTTCCTCCTCCAAGTCCCCTTTTTTGGTGCGACGAGCCTAGTCTCCTCTCTTCCCTATTTTTCCCAAGAGCTTGGAGGTAAGAGGGCCTTTTACGGGTCTGGACCCGCGTCCCCAACCGTTTTTTCCTTGACTTGTGATGTCCTTCTCACAAACCCCCTTGATTCTTTTCTCTGATTCCCCTCGTTTCGGCGAAGGCGTGTTGGTCCCTTCGCGGTCTTCTTTTTGTCCACGTTCGCTTCAATGAATACTCTCCTACTTTTCCCAACCCTTGCGTGAGAAATTACTCTTCGCGTAAAAGCCGTGCAGCATAATTTTCTCCTTTTAGCCTCCCCACTTAACTCTTAGAGTAGAGCAGCATTTCGACCTCCCCCTCCTTTTCCCCTTAACTTTCCCCCCCGATCATTCTCCCCCTCTTAGACTTTGAAGATCAGGGATACCAATTGTCCCCCATCTCCGACTCCCTTCCTTCCCCCCTTTCCCCTCCTCCAGCACTCGACTCCTTTCCTTCGTTTTCTTTTCGTTCGTCTGGATTCGCGCAGTCGGTCTCCGCCGGTTTTTCCGCCGGCCCCTCCGGAAGCATTGAAGTCCTGATTGACCCTGAGGCCTTCTCTACCCTCCGAAAACCTTTCACAGGCCCATTTTCTTCCTACTAATGCCTGGATCCACCCCCTTTTTGCCCAGAACTTTGCGTCCCACCCTCCCTCAAATGCAATCGCAGCCTTGCATCATCAAATCAAGCCCCTATCCCCTCGGTGAGAGCACCTTCCTTCTAAATGAAATGTTTCAGAGTTCCCCTCTCTTCTTTTTTTCCGGCAGGTTGTTTCGAGGCTCGCGCGAAATCTTCTTCAGGTTCTGCTCTCCCCCCTTCAGCGCCTCCTGAACCCGGGCTTCTTTTGAGCCCCTCCTCTCCCCGCCCCCCCCCCCCCTTCCTTTATACAAATCTCGGCGCAGTCTCTAGGCTATTCTCAGCCCTCCCCCATGCCGATGAGATCCCCCTAACGAACACTCCTTCACCTTCATTGAAGGCCCTTTTTTTGATCTCCTTTTCTTGATTCCCTGTAAGGCTTGTTCCCCCCCCCAAAGATGCACGGTTCCCGTTTCCCCCCGACCCCGCCCTCTCGTTCTCGCCCTTCGAAAACACTCTCTCTCTTTCCCGGCTTTCTTCCTCTCCTGAAGTTACCAAGGCATTCCTCTTCTTCTTAGCCCTCCCTTTCTCGCATGTCCCGAGCGCGACCAGTAAGCTTTCATGAATTGTCTTCTCTCCACGCGCGGTCCTAGTCCCTCCTCTTTTAGCCCCTCTCTTGCTTTCGAACTCCCGCACACCACTCTCCTCCGATCTTTAGCAGTGTTTCCCTTGGATGTCTAGTGGTGCTGTTAGATATCTTTACTCGTGCGATAGCTCTTCCGGACCCTCCCTTCTCTTACTGAAGGGTCCTCCGCTCGGGTCCTTGATAGATTTCATCTAGAGAGAGGGAGAGTAGCTTGGCCTTTTGATTTCTAATCTTTTCATTCGCGATTTGTTTTAGACCGATCTACTGATCTTCTCCTTCCTCTGAATTTCTTTTATCTTTCTTTCCCTTCCATTCCCCTTTGTATGTGGATCCAGACAGTCCATCAACTTTCATGTCCCTTTCTTCTCGGAGGTACCCTCATAGGCGTGAATTTAGGGGTTCATCGTTGGCTTGATTGCTTTAATGTGCTCCTTGCAGATGACAAAGTCTTCTCCCCCCCCCCTTCCCCGGACTTTTGGTAGGAGAGTTTTCCTCCCTTTATTTCCTTTTTTCCCCTGCTTGAAATCAGGCCGTGTTCTCTTTTAGTTTTGGTTCCGCTGCCCCCGACGAGGCCTCTCCCCTTCCCTCTCACCCAGAGCCTCTTTCGCCGTCTTGAAACCATGGTCCCCCCTGCCTCACCCTCTTCTTTGATCTGTGGCGTTTCTCTGATTTTTTTTCTTATTGTTGTTGCCGCTGGTTTGCGGTGATGACTCTTCCTGTGTTCTCCCTTCCTCTTGACCCTTCTGAGAAAGTTCTTCGTGCCGTACCCTCATTCTAAATGGGCTTTTCAATAGTCGTTTTCCTCTGCGCCATCTCGGTCCATGGTCTTCCTTCCGGGTTCCAAGTCACCACCCGCTTTTGCCGTCGTGCAGCTCCTCCCACTTCCTCTCTCTTTTTTTAGCTCCCCTTTCCTAACGATCGTGATTGACCACGTCGATTTTTTTCCTTGACTTTTTTTTCACAATTTCCAAGGGAGCCTGGTTTAGCACTGAACAGCTCCAGTTGGGATCGGACCGTTCCCTCCCTTCCTCTCTTCTGCATGCGTCCTTCCTATGCAGTCGTCCTTCTTCCTCTTCCGAAGCTAGGGCCTTGATCTGTCGGCCCCGCCCCAATGGGCTTTAATGCCGGAGTTTTCCCCTCGCCGTCCTCTAACTCTTTCCCCCCGAACGCCCGTTTAATTTCTTGCGAGAAGGGACATTTCGATTATGTCCCTCGTTGCCGTCCCCTCATAAAGCCCTTCGCTCGTCAGGCTCTGGACCACTATTTTTTTAAATTTTTTTTTTTCAACAAACCCTTCCGAGAAAAGCGTTTCATCAATCCCCCTCTCTACCTCGTCCATGCCCGTTATTGACTCCGGATTTTCGTCTTTTTCCGGGGTTCTTTTCCAATGTGGACTAAGTCCCTGAATTTTCTCAAAAGCCCCCCTCTCGTACTCGTGCCAAAGAGTTTTGCGGCTTTATGAGCTGTACTCAAAGGATTGTTTCTAGCCTCTTTTCTTTTTTATTTTGGCAGGAGGAGTTGCGTGGTAACTGACATCCTCCCCGTGACTTAGCTTTTCGACTGGAGGTAATCTTACGAATTCGTTTCCCCCTTTCCTAGGTCTATGGTGACGCATTCTAGCCCCTCCCCTCCATAAAAGAAAATAAGTGCTTGTCCCCCCATACTCTCTTCCTCTTAGCCCCTGTGGCGACTTGAGTGACTTTCTGATGCTGAGCAATCCGGCCGCGCTCGTCTCCCTAGGTCTCCTCAGCCTTCCTCCCCTCTCTCCTGAGAATCTTGTCATGTTAATTCCTCTCTCCTTCATTTCTCGAGTAAGCAGGCGACGGAGGCTCAGGTCTCTTGCTGCTCCCCAGTTTTTTAGCTTTTCGTAGCTGCCGCAGCTAGTCGCAGCTCTTCTTCGATCTCTCTTCTCCTGATGGGCCCCCTCCCACTGAAAGGTCCTGTTCGTGAAGTTCTTTTATCCTTTTCTTCCACGTAGACTTTTTCTCTTTCTCTTCGTTAAACTCTCTTTTCCTCCCCTCAGAAGCCCCGACGTTCACCCGCAGGTTTCTTCCCTATGAAGATCGCATTCCATCTTTCCCGAAATTTTTTCAAATGCACCAACTACTTTTGGCTGACGCGCGAGTAGCCTTTCCTCCTCTTTCGAAATCTTTCCCTGAAAAAGTTTGGCTTTTTTTGCGGCCGTTTCCTTTTTATCGTTTTTCCTGCAGGACCCCGGACCCTGCTTTTTCTGGGGTCCTCTTTCCCCCCCAGTAGGTTCGTTTCGTGACCCTCTTTTCCCCCCTCTTTTTCTCCCCTTGAAGATTTGAGTTCTTCGACCCAGTCCTAGGGCCCGATTTTTCTGAGCCGGGTTCTTTTTTCCCTCGCCCCTGTCCGCGAAGAGTGGCCATTTTCTTTCTATGAGTCTAATCGATCCTTGCCGACCCCGATGGATTGCCGGCAACCTTTTGCGGTGCCACGCGTTCAGGGCAATAGTTCCCGTTTTCTTTATTACTCAGCACGGCACTGCCTGTCTCCCCCCCTTAACTCCCTCCTTCCTCCCAGTCTTCCCTTCCCCTTGGTAAGGCGCGCGATGCCAGTCGGCTCCCTTTTTCTCGGTGACGGGCAGATCTTCCCCCCCACAACTTTCCGATTGGCTTCCCCAGACTCCCGTCTTCCCCCGCTTGGCCCTCCCTCCCCCCCCCGCCAAAATCCTCTTCGGTAGTCCTCTTTGTGTTTTTTTTCCTGGATGAGAAGTCTTTCTCCCTTTGAGGCTTTTTTTTTACTATTTTTTTCCCCCTCCCTGGACTCATGCCTGCCTCATGAAAGATTATTCCTCCTTCAAAAGACCTCCCTTTCACAAGCCCTCGAAGTAGGAAGGCCACAGAGCACTCGATCAAAAGCTTCCTTTTCACTCAAAGTACGCTTCCCACTCGAAAAGCCCTTCTCCCCCCCCCAGACCGGAAACCTCCTCCCTCATGAAGAGGAAAGCCTTTCACTTCATTCAAGAACGTTCCCCGCTAACTTTCCTCTCAGTAATCCCCCTTTTCTGAAATTTTCATCAGACCTCCTGTGTTGCCGTTCTAGTCCCTCTGCTGACGGCGCTTACAGTACACCCCCCCGACTCCAGCAGCAAACAGGGGCGATTTAGCTTCTTATTCCTTTCCACTTTTCTCGAACAAGAATTTAGTCTTCTTTTTTCATCTGCAAGGACAAAGTCAAAATTCCTTCATCTTTTTCCTTACCTCGGAAAACTTTCAAGGCACTTACTCTTTTCTCGCTGATATGAGGTAAGGTTCGTTTCAATCACATTTCCGCCGCTCGACCCCACCCCCCCCCCCCCCCACCGACCCCCCCCCACTGCACCCCCCACTCCCCCGATCAGCGGTTTTCCCTACGGACTAAAAGAAGTGCTTTCTTGAGGTTTCCAGCCGGAGATGGAAGCCATTCCTCCCAAGGGCCTTATCCTTCCCCCGATTAAGAGATCTCTGAGCCCCTCCTTAGTCAGCGTACCCCGTTCTCGGTTTGACACCTTTGATTACTCTTTTTAATATCAACGTATCTTCCTCCGAATGACGTTAGCCGCCTGATCTTATTTTAAACTTAAGTCCTATCCTCTTCTAATCCTCAGTTGTTTTTTGATATCTCTTTCTCTTTTTCTTGCCCTGCTCTGAAAAGCATGAGGTTTTTCTGATGATTGGATAGCTAGTTTCTACTGACCAATGATTCCAAATTTAGGCTCTTGTCTCCCTCTTTCGGGAAAGTTGATCTCGGAGATAGCGACTTTTCCTACTTTCGTGAAGGACTTGCTTCCCTCCTTCGCAGCTTCCGATCAGAACCGCTCATTCTTTTTCTCCTTATACGGATCCCTCCCCCTCAAGGTCCAATATTTAGGTTATTTCTTTACTTCCTTTTCTGTTTTCTGATCCGGAGAACCCAAATGACGATGATGAATCTCTTGTCTTCATCGTTTTTCACGGTGTTCCTCTGTGCAGCGCTTTTTTTTGTTTCTATCCGAGCACTGTTGACCTATGCCAGGCATGCGGCACCCCCCCATACCTCTCCTTTCCTTGTCTCTCTTTTAGCAGGTTATCGTTTCTCTCTCAGAAAGGTGTAAGGACCTTTGATGTGCCATTTTTCTTGCAGCTCTTTTGTCCCCTTTTCGATTTTTCCCAAACATGAGTCTTTCACCCTCGCTGATCGACTTGACCTTTTTTCTAGTTTTTCTCCCGGTTTCCATGTACATGCTAATCTGATTGCTTCCCCTCCTATGTTCTGCATCTTGTATTTTCTTTTCGTCCCCTTCTTTTTTCCCCTGTTTTTCCCTTTTTTAAGAGGCTGATTTTAGGTTCCCCCACCTCGAAGGGAGTAGTGCTCCCTTCCCGGTAGTCCCTCTCTGTTGTTCGGGTTCTGCGCATCTCCTTCACATCTTTTTTTCCCCTCCCGGATTCTGGGCGTAGGAGACTCCCTCCCCCGAGTCTTTCCCTCACGTCTTGATCCTGTCGAGAATAACCTTTCACCTCTTTGACCTAGGATTTTTTTTTGTCAGGGGAACCTCAAAGGGACGGGGGAGCTTTGGGATTCCCTCCCCCCTCTTTCAAAATTTTGGGGATATGTCGCTCCCTTTCTCCTCTCTTGTTTCAGATCTGCAGCGCGCCTACTTACTGAGTTTTCCTCTTGCTGAAAGAGCAGGAAGTTCGATGACTCGGCCCTATCCCCCTTTTACCGCTTTAATGAAGAGTTCCCTCGACCCTTCTCGGTATTTCCGTAGCGGCAATTTTTTTCCCAGTCTCGAGAATATTCTCTTTTCTCTTAAGATTCGATCTCCCGTCGCATCCGAAGGCGAACCATGGGGCACGTTTTTTCTCCAATCAACCCCCCATCCTTCCCCCCTCTTTTTTCCGGTTTACCTTTTACCATCTGCTTAGTTCCCCCGCTCGGCGTGGAGTTTTTTTTTCTTTCGATAGCCCCCCCCTATCCTGTCGACAACGAAAAGCACCCTGTGCACCTCCTTCCGATCTTTTCTCAATGGCGTAGCGAGTCTCTCCCCCACTTTTCTGAGACCTTTATTTGCGGTTCTTTTCTCTTTCCCTTAAGGTCCTGAGTTTCTTAGTCACTACACCGCGGTGACCCTTCCGATCCTTCTTCTTTCGCCCCCTCTTCCTTTTCCACGAATTTTTCCCCGAAAGCTGGTATTTACTTTCTGTTTTTCCCCTCCTAGGTTAAATAAAAGACCTTCATCCCAATTCCAACTTTGGCCATTTAGTCGGCCGAGCTCTAAAGTTTTTTTCTCAAGTGTCTTTCTTCTATTTCCTAGAAATAAGGGCAGTCTCTCAATGAATTAGGCCCGACTGAATTTTTTTATGCGCCTTCGTCCTTTTTTCTCTTTTAATCATCCCTTTTCCTGTGTTTTTCTTCTCTTTTTCGACGAGGATCCTGGTCCTCTCTTCGTCCCCTCTCCATTCCTCTCTTTTTGCCCAGGTGATTTCTCTTCTTTCCGCAGCTCCGTTTGCTTTCTATCTTTCATGTCCCCTAACTGACCAGGTGCTGTTTTTTCGGGCTTTTTTCCTTTTCTTTCCCCCTTTCGATAAATCCCAAGATTTCGCCCTCCAACTTTCCCCTCTTTTTTCGCCTCAGAAGGACGGCTCGAGTTCGCGTTTCTCGTATCGATCGCAATTCCCCCTCCTTTTACGAGCGCAATGCCCCAGTCCTGTCACCAAGAGGTCCTAACAACCTCCTTGGCTGACGAGCTTTCCCCTCCCTCCCTGGGCCCCCTTTTTTCACCTCACTTCTTTTTGCGGTGGCTCCTCTTTCTTTTCTTCCTCTTCATCAGCCCGACTACAAAGGCCTCTGATAAAGACGTTTCTTGCTTTTTCCTTCCCCCAGTAGGTCTAGTGAACTCTTCCCCCAACTCTTGCTCTCCTTTTCTGTTCCTTCGACCAAAACCTGTGATCCCCCCCTCTTCCTATACTCCTTGTCCCCCCGGAGTGTCTTGAGAGCGCCTCTTCATCTCGATCTTCTTTTTCAGCTTTTGAAGCATCTAATCTTCTCCCCCCAATCTTTCTTTCCCTAATCACTTCTTTGGCCTCCCTGAGTGTGAATCTTAAACCTGTCTCGGGCTTCATAGTGCCGCCGGTAGTTGGCCCTCTTCTCCTACCCTCTTCAATGAGGAATCTAGAGACTCTCTTTACCAGTTAGTTCGACGGTCCTCTCCTACCCCCCCCCCCTTTTTCTTTTTCTTAACCTCTTTCCTTCTCAAAGACCCCAACGTCTTCCCTTGTTTCATTCACCTTTCTCCTTCCCCCCAGCCAAATCAGAAGTTTCCTTCCCCTTAGTTGTCCTTTTTTCTAGATGCAGGCGCTCTTGCATCCCTTTGGGGTTTTCCTTCCCCTGAAGCCCCCTTTTTTCCCGCGGGAATCCTTGAAGAACTTCTTTCCCTTTCTATGTTCCTCGGGTTTCCCCGACACGAACAACGCTGACTTGACACTTTCCAGGTCTCTCGCGCTTCCCCGTTTTCAAAAAGCTGGATCCCTCCCCCGATTCCCCCTCCTCCTCCCCTTCGACCCCCAACCCAATCCCTCTGACTA
>Ga0179591_1263590_pt1 | contig 20364 bp, 15 predicted proteins | sample CZOMad2_1_08_16f_FD_182891 | JGI IMG/M metagenome (GOLD analysis project Ga0179591, IMG submission 182891) | Vadose zone soil fungal communities from Angelo Coast Range Reserve, California, USA - CZOMad2_1_08_16fungal (PacBio error correction) | ecosystem: Environmental > Terrestrial > Soil >... | reverse complement strand
CGCTGGTACTTGCTACCCCCCCCTCTTTATCCCCAAACACCACCAAAAACAAAAAAACCCCCAACCCACAACAACACCCCCCCCTCCCCCCCCCCCTATCACCACAAAAAAACCCAACAAAAACCAACCAACACACAAAACAAAACCCCCCAACCCACCCCAACAAAACCCCCCCACCACACACCACCCACAACAGCAAACACTAAACACCAAACCACCACACACCCCCAACACAACCCCACCCACCCACCACCACACCACTACAACACACACCACAACCCCCCAAAAAAATCCAATACAAACCACAAACTACCAAACACCACCACCACAACCTACCAACCCACACCCCCAAACCCCAAACCCCCCCCCCAACCCCCCCCCCCCCACAAACACCCCTCGACAACACCTTCGCGGCTCGGTCCTAAACCCACGCCCCGGTTTCAACACATACCCCCTTGACAGCGAGCTTCCCTTCACCGTGTTCCAAACAAAGCGCGGTTTTTTGGTCTCGTGTGACGATTTCAAAAAAGCGCAAAAAAGTTTGCTTCTCGCATCCCCACCTGTCCGGAGATTCTCTTCAGGCCCGCCCCACGTGGTGGGGTGATTATCGAGGCTTAACTTCCAGTATTATTCGGATCTCAAGGTTCGAGAACCAGCCTCCCCGAAGTATAAGTATTTCCCCTTGCGTAGCTCGAATTTTGGCTAGTTCTTTGAAGCCCGCTCCCCCCCGATCGGTGGGATTCCCCCCCTTCACGTTTTTTTACAGAACCTTCATTGATTAACCCCCGGTTTTTTAGGTTGCGCCTTGATTAAAAAACCTTCTTTTTCTTTTCATTTGCCTTGATTTTACGCCTGGACATCCAGCGGAAACTTGATTGAATTCTTTCTGCCAGTCCCCAGCCCCTACCCAAATCTAGCTCTATCATAAGACAGAATTGTTTCAACTGAGCTCGGAATTCCCCTCGCTTCTTTCGAGGGCTAATTTCGTTCTTCAATGCCTCGCTAGAGAGACGACTCGGTGACCCAGATCTAAGATCTTCTCAGACAAGAATGTCTCCTTTTTTTCAACTAGTTGAGTCTCGCGCCGGATGAAGAGTAGCCTCCGATCCGAAGACTTTTTTCCAATTTTACCACTGGCTTTGAAAGCGTTTTTTTATTTCAATTTGAATAATTGTTTACACCTCTCGGGCTCTTGGTCGATTGATGTGTGAGTACTCCAAGGCTTTTTCCAGCGCTCATCGTCGAAAAACCCTCTTTTTCCCATAATAGGTAGCACGGGGTCTACTTAATGTCACCCTTTTGGACTCACAGTTAGGTACAACTAACGTAAGCCCGTTTTGACCGTATTGATCCGGGTGACCTCCTTGACTGTCATGAAGTCCTTTAACCCTCAGGACCCATGGTTGTCATCGCGCGTGTGTTTTCTCTCCCCCATAGTACTTGTGTGCTCGACAGACGTAATTGTTAAGCGTTGAAGCGCACCCCCCAACCATATATAATGGATGATAAAAATGTATATCCCCGCCATTGGCGGATGATGTCCGTCAGATTCTTTCTGATGGAGCGGCCAGCTTTATGGCTTGCGGCGTTGCTCGGTGTAAGCTCCGGCCCCCCAACTCACCTTTTCGAAATCGGTCGGAGCGTTGGAAATCTCATTTTTCTCTTGATTAACTCAAGTCGTGAAGACCCCGGCCCCCCTCCGCCTTGAGAGAACAAATCATGTCTTAGACACTAGCCTAGAACCCTCCGTTCCCTTCCCTTCAGAATCACCGAACCCACCAAAAAAACACAACCCCCCCCACCCCACCCCAAACCCCACACCACCCCCACACCCTTTTCAGTAACAAGAAGAATCCCATTTTGCATTTTTACGATGTTTTCCCCCGCTGGAATTTTTCGATAAACCCGCCGTTTCAGATATAGTATGGTCTTCCCGTCAAGTCTCCGATGGCAACCCGAGTCCAAGGGGACCCCCCCCAAATGAAAGTGCCGTTGTTCCAGACCGAAACACTCAAAGGGACATCTAAACTCATTCTCCCGTAGCCCCCCAGGTCCACAGGCAACGGAACTGTCCCCCCCCTATATACCTCTGTGAATCAATCCCTACTTTTTGCTGGTTAGATTTCTCTTGGGTTCCCACTATGCCTCTTTTTTGCTCTGTCAACTTCCCCGACGATGATTGTAAGCCTCCCCTTGATCCTCCAATTTCGTCGGGCCCAACGGCTGAAGAGTTGCGAAAAGTTGAGCTTGCGGCATCCCTCTCGGCCTTTCCTAGAACCTCGCAGGCTCCCCTCCAGACCCCGTCGTGGTTCTTGTTGTCCCTCCTTCCGAGATAGCATTAACGGAACTGAAGATTCGCCTTCCTTGCTTGACTAAGTTCACTACGACGCTAGGCCCTGAGATTTGACTTCATGATTGTTTCAGAGAAGCTCCTAGATGCTTGCGTACCAGAGTTGTCTTTCCTTCCCCTTGTCAGCCCTTTAGGTTGCGAAGTAAACTCCCTTTACTACTGACCTTGACCCCACCTCTCTTCAAAGAAACCTAAAGATCCAATCCGACTTCCCTTTGATTCCATTTCTAATCGCCACCCCAGAAAAAAGAAAATTTGATTTCCTCCCCCACAGGTGCGGCTTCCCCCCATTATAGTTTCTTCGCCAAGCATTACAATGCTGTCGACCCCCTCTCCTGAGGGACCCCACAAAAGCCAGCGTTCAACCCCCCAACCCCCCCCATCTGCGAGATACACCCCCGGCCCCCTCGAAATCCCCCCGACCAGTTTTCCAGAATAAACTTCCAAGTTACCCTTCAGTACAGACCCCCCTTTCTGCCACTCCTTTCTTAGTCCGTCTCTGCCCCCTAGAAAAGAGTAGTTGCCACCGGGTTGCTCCCTACCTATCCTTGCGGTTCGCGGAGTTATAAACCAGTCGTTCAGTAGCCAACCCGAGATTTTTTTCGAAGACCCCCGAAAACTGTCCCGCTCTTCCCTCCACACCCCTTTCCATGACAGGTGAAGTCCTGTTGGTTTTTCGCCAACGGGTACCGACGGACCTCACACCCACCTCTGAACCCCCTGACTACCGTCCGCGTTTGCTTCAAATAGGAGTTTCTCTCTTTCATATTTGTACGCTTTTCCCCCTAGAGTATCAGTGCGCACGTCAGCCTCAGATGCTAAACTATGGTAGGTCTCCCTCGTGACCCACCATTCTTGTCTTGATCCGAATTCGATGCTTGCGTTCTCTGCTTTCACATCCTCCCTCTCTCCCTCAAGAGTTCTGGGAAGATTGTCTCGTTGATTCATATTCTCGCTGTTACCGTTCAATAGTGTTTCAGCAGCTCCCAAAACCCTCCTCCCCCGATTCATTTCCAATGATCTGCAAGGCCTACTCTGATTGTTTTTCCCTGATAGACAAGCTGCGGAGGCGAAACTTCCGCTCTTCGTCACAGTTGCCATAGACATGTGAAGTGTCTCTTGCGATCCCCTTTTCTGTCAACAAGAATCCACCTTTTCCGTTACCACCCCCCCATATATCCTCGTACCCCACTTGTTGGTGAGAGGAATACTTTCTTCGGCAAATTGTTGTTGCGGCGTATAAACGTTTGGCGCGGGTTTTGTCCTCTTCCAAATCCACCAACCCAGTCTCGCTGGTGGTAACACGGTGACGATTTCTCCCACGGACGGGTCAGGCCTCGGATGTGGGAGACGGCGCGTCTTTTTCGGTTTTCCCCCTACACCCGCTGAACTGGGGTTTTTTTCCCCCCCTCAGAGGTTCACAGAGCCGCGTTGAAAAAATTCGCTTTTCCGCCTTCCCCCCCCTACTTTTTTTTTGAGAGCTCATGTCGGACATTTGGACCGTCCCCCCTGACGTCGAACCAACTTCTCCATGCCTCTTTCGAACCAACTCGCCTAACACCATACCCCCCCTGCTGCTTCCTTTCCTGCTTGTCCTCTGTACTGTTTTAAAACAAGCCACCTTTCCTCGTGATCTTGCGAGGTGCCGTTCTGCCCCCCCCCCCCAGAGACCACACGTCTTGGCTTTCTTCCCCCCCACACGTCTTACCGCAGCCTCCATCAACCCACCTTGTGGTTCGTAGGCGAGATGCTTTCCATTTCTGGACCCCTTTTTGTTGCGAGTACCCGGCGTCGATTTCTCAAGCCGAAGTGCATCGTCTATTTCACCGTTTTCGAGACGCCTGTGACGGGTTCGCCGAACGATTCGCTGGTCGGCGAGGTGTTTCTTCTTTTTTTTTGTAGTTCTACCCTCGGAAGGTGGTCCGCAACCTGTTGTTTATCCCCAATTACTTCGTTGTCGCGGTGCTGTTCTCCCCCCCATTTCTCCTTTCACGGGGCTATATCGCGACGACAAAAGAGCGTTTTTTCCCGCATGAACTTGCAATCGCCAGCCCCCTCCATCGACTGTTCCGCATGACAGCAGTTGTTCACCCTAGACTCCTCCTTGAATCCTTTCTATTCGCACGGTCGTCGGATTCTAAATGTTCTAGACGCTTTTTTTTCCGAAGATGACACGAGAAATCCCTATGTAGCATCAACTCCGACTGCTCCTGTTAAGAATTCTTCGGGCCGGCGCAGGTAGCCCAATCCGATAGGCACCCCAATGAAGGGCCCTTTTTGATGATCACGTTTGTAGCTTGTCGTTTTAACAAACCTACAGGGGTTCCTCCGATGTACGTAGTGAGAAACGCATTCGGCAACTCTCGCCACCTCTATGCCCCCTTGGCTCCCACGCACTCTGTCGACGGTGGTGACCTTTTCTTGTTAACCCCTGTTGGCCTACCTCAACTTTCGGTACTTCTGTCTTTTTGTATAGTCTGACCACTTGGTCCCGGGGACTTAGCTTAATTGGTACTCTCGCCATGGTGGTTCTCTCGCTTGTTTCCACCCCCTAGGAGTCATCCCGTTGCCCCTCGAAGCCAGTCCCTTTCCTTTTTCTTCTTTTTTTTTTGGGTTGTTTTTGTTGGTAGTTTTCTTTTGCTGGTTTACCTACAAAAAGATAGACTTCAATAACACCTGTGGCTTTGATCCCTCCCTTGGAGGTCCTAGAGTCTCATTTACAGCACGAGAGTTCTTCCGCTGATGGGTGCTTTCTGACTGGATTTCTCGTTTGGACGGCACCACTAAGAGCTCAGCGAAGTCGATTAAAGAAAGAGCTCTTAGTGCTGCAACTTGCCCCAACCCGTTTGCGACTTGCCGTATTTCTTCCTCCAGATTGGCCCGACCCCTACTTCAGCCTCCAATCCTCCTCTCCATCCGTTCATCTTAGTCCCCTTCCCAGCAGCATACTGACTTTCATTGACGTCAGTCTCTGTGTAATACCGAAACGTATTTCAGATCTGCTTGGTGTATGGCCCCCCCCCATCTGCAGGGCTGCACTAAGAGAAAAGGGTTCTTCTCCCGTTTAAGAGTCATTCTAACGAACAATGTCGATCAAAAGCTGCACAGATAGGGTCGAACTGTCCCAAAAGAGAAAAGAGCAGCTTCCACAACCTCTTTTTCTTTTTCCAAACCCAAGGTTTCTTCTAGTCTTGTGGCCAATGGGTGCCAGGTTACCCGTCTCGCCACTAGTAGACATTCCTTTTCTACGCTAAATCCCCGTTATTTCTACCACCCCTCAGATTTCGTACAAGTGAGAAGTGAATGACACTCTCTCCCCTCTAAGCCCCGCTGCCGTCCCAGCCCCCTCCATCGACGTCGTGTTCATTGTTATACCTTCGAGCGTCCTTGACCCGCGGACAATGTTCTTTGTGCCTGAGGGATGGGGAGTTGGACTTCGACGAACGTGTTGTTATTACCATTGTATATCTCAATTCGGTTTTTCACGTAGCCCTTGAGAAATGAACGGACGTCGCTCCCTCCCCTTTGGCAGGGAACGTTCCCCACGCATGCCCGGTACAGCTCGAACTACTCAAAGGAACAGGCATACTTGTGAATCTGCAACCTCTCTTACCAAGTAGACCACCACAGCTCTTCCACTCCCGCTGTCCGCCAATGCCCGACTCCCCTTAGCCCTTCCTAGATCTCCCCCCACCTTTTTTTTGAGAACTCCCCCCCCCGATCTTTGTGGATTGCCACAGATGAAATTGAATGTCTTCACCTTCATCCAAGCATTTCCTAGAGTTACCCACCAAACTCTGCGCCGACAAACCACCCCCCGGAAGACCCCAGTCCAAACTCCTTCAAAACTACCCCAAGGTAAGGACTTTCCACCTACCCGCCCAGTAGTTTTTTACCGACTGGTTAGCGGACACTCCGGGTAAGGAGTTGCCCAACCCTTTTTAACCTTATTGCGTTCAAACGGTGAGCCCTCTTCTAGCGGTCGCGAGCGTTTCTCCCAACTTAAGATTCGCCCCCACTTGATGTTTTCTCGCTTCCCTGTCCCCACCGGTAACTCACAAACCCGTGCCTGAATTGAAGGCCTTCCTCTTTTATGAGTTTTTTTTCTCCCTGGTCAGCCTGACGCACCCAAGATGGATCCTCCCCAGTTAATCTTGATGCTCCCCTCCGGTATAGTGTTCCTTTTCCTTCTTCCCCCTCGATTACGCTTTGTCTTTCGAACGCGAAAGGACGATGAGATTCTCAGGTAGGCTAGTTCGTTGCACACGATTTCGCTTCGGGCCGTTATGAGGGTGTTGATATTCTTTCCTTCTTCGAGTCTCCCTTGGGTTTGCTGGATGCTAACGGATCGTCACGTTGGATGAAAGTGGGACAGACGGACAACCGCCCTGGACAGTTTTCGGATACATGCCGTTCTGCAACGGATGACGCCCCCCCCCTTCAGCCAACCAGCTCGTCGTCTTCGAACCCCCCCCCCTTCCCCTGCTATATTTCCCCATGTGAAAGTTTCAGTCCTCGAGTTTTTGGCTGTTGCTCGAACAGTCCTCCCTCCCATTTCCCCCCCCGTGATTTTCACCGGCCGTCTCACCACCACGGTGGCTCGGGCCCTTTCCCGTTTTTTTTCCCGGTGTGGCGGCACGTCCAAGCCACCCTTTTTCTTTTTTTTTTGGCGCCCTTCCCCCCCGCCAAACCCCCCCCCTCTTTTTTCTAGTTGTGACCAAGGTGAATCAAACCCCGGCCGCGCGTAAAGGGTTGATTGTTGACCGGCGCGTGGGTCCCCCCATTTCTTACCGATCCCGAACCCTGTTTTGCGTAGGTTCACCCTCGTGGTCCCCCCCCTCCGAGTGTCTCGACCCTCTTCCTCTTCACATTTTTTTTGAGCGAGATCGTTCCAAGAGTTCCCTTGGCGGACCCTATTCGCAACGGAAGAAACACCCACAAGTAGAGGATAGGTACACCCCCCCGCCGGCTTCCCCCCACTACCCAACTGGCTGACAAGCTGCTCCCCCCTTTCTTCCACGTGTCCCCGAAAAGGCTTGTGTTGCCAGCTTCCCCACCCACCCCCCCCCGCCCTGGGCGAAGACCACACCTGGCGGCCCTACCGTCAGGCCCGCCCACCCCACCCGGTTTTTCTGCTTTTAAGCGGCCCAGGTCCTTCGGTGACTATTTTTTTTTCCCCCAAGTATTACGTATAGTTCTGCAGGGTTTAGATAGAGTCAGTTTTTTCCTCCCGCCGACGAGCCCCACGGTCCCTCCTTTTGGTGAAATACGTGGATTTCAGACCCCCCCCCCCTGAAGGAGAATTTCAATAGGTTGTTCGCGGTGCGCGTCTTTTTACCAATATTTTCCTCCCTTGTCGGTATATCGACCCCCGACGCGCTTCAACCCTTCCCGCACGAATAATTGATGACACTCTTCCCCAGAAACAGAACCTCCCTTAAGCACTCGCACCGTGCGATTTAAAAGTCGCTTTCCCCTTTAGAATCTTGTGATTAATTAAGGGTTCCTAGACACTTACTCTCTTTTTAAGACTCGTAAGACTCTGTGCTCACATACTAGATCCCTCCCCCAGCTTCAATGTCGAATGTTGATTTTCCAGGAGTGAGGTGCAGGCCTGACCTTTCTCATAGACTAGCGTCACACATCCTGGACCCAGGTTTTGATAGTTCCCGGTTTTTAATCCTCCCTGGGAGATCAAACAGAGAGGTGGTATACGTGCTGAGGGCTGAAAAATACGCCCGGACGCAAGTCTATTTTCTAAACCGTGTGGAAAGAAACTTTGTACATCCGGTCGGGTGCACTCTCCTTACTAAGGGTCAGCTAAAGTGGAGCAGAAAGTACCCCTAGTTGAGTTCTGCCACTTTTTTTAGTTTTTACGTTGATGGGTTTGATATCTCCAGATGCGCTTTTCGATTTTATTTTCGTTTAGGGTGGGATAACACGCTTCTTTCTCCCTTCACCCTTTATTGTTCAGCGGGTCTAGTCCCCCCACACCCCACAAATGTACTCCATTTGATTAAATTTTGTTCTATCCCCGGTTCCCCTCGTGGCTTTGATTGGAGAAGGAACTGTCTCTGCCAAGCGGTCTGGCCAGAGTTGCGTTTTTCGGGTTAGCGTTTCCCCCAAAAACGAGATTAACTGGACGTTTTAGGCTCTTACCCGAGCTGTCGTTGGGATGACGCCACAGTTTTAGAACCGGCAGTCTAGGCTATGTTTTCGAACATCCATCCCCCTTGACACTCGCCCCATTCCCCGCAGTCTTCTCCGATTTAACAAGCCCCTCAATCCCCTACTAAGTTTTCGTCGCTTCCGTTCATGACGTTTTTTTTCGCGTGGCCGGTGATTCCCGAAAATTCCCTTCTCGATAGTGTATGGTCTGGGAATAGCTTCAATCTCTCTCGTAGGCACCCCCCTTCAGGGGTCTCCCTTTACTTATTCTCCCCTAACCCCTTTTCTCTAAAGGCAAGCCAAGAGGGCCTTCTCCAATACTCGTCAGAAGAAGCTTTCCACCAAATCTATATTTAATATAATAGTTTTTTTTATGCTGAGATTGGGAAATATTCGTTATGTCTTGGTAAATCTTTTTAAAGCCCGAGATTACGACTTAATGATAGAGAATTTGCCAGGCTGTAAACCCCGGCCCTCTAATCGGGCCCGTTCTTTGATTTAATACTTGAGAGCCCAGGCATTAAGCAGAAAGCTCTAACTGCGTTCGTGGTACATTCAGAGCTCTCTCATAGTATTAGGACCCTGCTTCCTTTAATCTTTCAGTTGCGGTTTTCCTAGACAGCTTTTCTTCGTGCTTATTGTGTAGACATTTCTTTTTTCGAGAGACGGAACGTCTTTTTCTCTTTTATCACCCCCGAACCGTGTCTTTAGACAAGTACCAGTTCTGTCCGACCCGACAAGGAAATCCAGCGAAGGTGCCCCCTGTGCCCCCCAACGCTATCCACAATGCGCACACCCTCACTTCAACCCTCTTTCAAGGATCTGCCCAGGATAATCGTTCCTTAACTCCCAAGCCCATCCATTTAGGATACGCCACCAGTTAGGAAGCACCGTCGTGTTTTTGCCCAGCGATTGACACAATTCCCTTTCTTTAAAGGGTTAAAACCACCCGCCCCGTCCGACAAATTTTACGTAGAATAACCCTCTGCCCACGGAATCAACAGAAAAAGTTTCAATCATCTAAAGTTTCCCTGGACTTTACGGGTACCAAGGTTAGGCTCCCTTGGAGTCCCTTTGAGTCCCCCACTCCGGAGAAGGCTCCCAAAAAAGGGGGTCTCTCCGATGTCCCGGGGGAGTTCCCAAAAACTTCATTACCCACACGCTTCTTTGTTTTCCCCATTCCACGACCGTCCCCCCCCCCCCCGTGTTCTCCCCCAAACCGTGTGAACGTGAAGGTTACCGGCTTTTGCTCTTATACGATTTCCTTCTCAGAAGGACCTCCCTCACGTTTGAAAGAGCCCCCAGTTTCTTTGTGAGAAATTATATTTATGTCTTCCCAATCGTTTCAAGCGCGGAAGAACCCTATGTCAGGTCGACGCCAGACCCCCTTACAGATTTAGCCCCTGATATTTTCGCGATAGTTGACCTCCTTTCTTTGATGTCACCTCCCTCTTTTATGTGTGGAAGATGCTTTTCACCCTCGATGAACCGACTATTTTCCGTGACTGTCTTTTCGCGTCGAGATACCTGGGTCCCTTGGAGATTCCTTCCCCCCGTTTTTCAGCCGGAAAGAAAAACGGACCCTTCCCCCAACTCTCTTTCCCCGCAGGGCCTTCCTATGGTTCCCTACCCCTTTAGACGACCGACTCTTCGGGCAAAAGTAGATTCTCGAAAACATGTCCCCTTTCCGTAGACTTAGAGCGCTGTGCTCGAAGAGTTTCGACACCTAAAGATGAGAGTCCCTCTAGATATCCGAACACCACCGGGGGGAGCGGCCCGCTCCGAAGGAAGGCAATGTTTTCGTATGCCAAGTGTCTCTTGGTTTGCCGGGAAGATTCCCCACCTGAACCAACAAAAGTTTCTTCCCCTGGGTGTGTAACAGCTGTCCTAGGACTTCCTCTGCCCCTCCAGTGGGAGGGGACTCCGGCGCGGCGTTTTCAGACACAGAGAACATTTTTTCTTCCAGGCAGACCAAGTGTAACAACCTTAGCGTTTCAAAGTTACTTCTCTCTTTCATCGATCCTTTTTTGTGGAGTCTTCTCTTTGCACGAAACTTTCTTCCAACCTTCCATTTCGAAACCTCGACAAACACCCGTCTCTTTGAATACCCCCCCCGAATTGATAAAAACCACAACCCGGGATGACGGCCGCGGAAGTTCACCTTTTCACACGTTCCCCCCTCTCTTCTTGGTGGGGCTCTTTTCCGGCTGAAAAAAATCTTCCCAACGTTGGCTGACTCCCAAATTTAGCTGCGCCGTCGAGGCCCCTAACAACCTTGGTTTGTCGAGAGAGGAGTTCCCTCACGTAAGGCTGAGTGACTACCACTTTCATAGAGACCAGCCGCCGACTTAACTTACTGTCTGGTTAGAGCTCGCTTTTGACGTTTTCTAAGCTTCAAGAGTTCTTCGAAATTTGGGATAGTGTATTTTTCAGAAAACAGGCAATGGCCCATTCCTCGGGGGGCCCCCCCCCCCCCCCCCCCCCCCCCCTTTTACCCCCCTTTGTTTCGGATACCCCACTATTTTTCCGCACTGAGAATAGGAGTACGACGCCTGAAACCTTCCCCTCACTTCGTAGTGTTTTTTCCTCCCTCCCGATTCCCCTCCTCGCAGTACGTCCGAACTGAGACAACATCCGTCTTTTCCCGATGTTACCCTCCCCTTCCCTGTTGGTCTCCTCGTCCTGTCACTTCCCTTTGACACGCTTCAATGCGCTTCCTAACCAGTTTCTTTTACCCCGAGGGCCTTCCGGAGGAAGAGACCCGCCCATTCGACCGTTGATCTTTCGGTTAGTTAAGGTGACAGTGCATCTCTCCCATCTGCCCCAGAAGTAACACTTTTTCTTTTTTTTTTTTTAATTTTTTTCTTGCTGTCCTTGGACGCGTCTGAAACCCCCCCACTACCGTGGCTTTTCGACTATGTGCGCCCAGAAGTTCTTCGACCGCGCGTCCTTCGTCGGCAACCACCCCTTTTTGCAACTCCGGAGTCACTTCCCCCGTTAACGCCCTGTTTCTTAAATTGTCTTAAAAGATAACAGTAATTCTTCTTTTAGAGTTCTGCGTCTCTTTTTTTTTCTTCCTCCTTAGTAGGTTGTCCGTCTTTTTTCTGGTTATCCTCTGAACTAGTGCTTTGGTTCCTCGCTGTTTTTTGGTTACCCACTCGTGTCATGAGTGACAGTTAATTCCGTAATCCTCATTTATTCAATCACCAAAGAGTATTCGATTCACCCCCCCAAACCTTTGCCGATCATTCTCAATGCAAGTGGCCCGCGCGAGGATTTTCTAGGTTCTAGAACGTGACATGTTGACAGGACTACCAATCACGGGTACTTTTACACTGGTTGGCCCGCGCCCTCCCCGTTGACCTTCCAGGTCCCTTTTTCCTCGGCGCGACCTTTAGCTTCGCTTTCTTGTCAAGCCAAAAGTCTTTCTTCTGATACTGGCATCCCTCAGTACGTGCTCCCCCCCCCGGACAAAAATCAGACTGCGAAACCTCTAGCATCTCAATCTGACGTCCCCAATTCAAGTCCCTGGACGATCGTCATGGTCCGCCGTCATTAGTGCTATAGCTCTTACATGTCGACCCATTAAAAGACTGCCCCCCGATAGGGCGTGGCGTAAACAGTGAGCTTCACAGAGAAACTGGTTTTTCTTCTCTCATACTGACGTTTTAAACCTCCGAACAGGAGGAGTGTCATTCCGAACCCCCACTCTGTTATAGAAAGGTCCAACTCGCCAGGACGCAAGTCTGAGCACCAAAATATATTCCCATCGTTTATCCTCTCTTTTGTGTGGTCGTAATGAGTTGCGCCTTCATTTCCGACAGACCTTAGCTTTTCTACCTAATTCTCTTAGTGTCTTTTTTCCACCGGTGAAGCGGAGACACCGCTCTCTTGCTTTATAGACCCGATCCGCGCTGGCCGCAATACAGTCACATCAGACGCTTTTCGGTGTATTACCCCCCCTCCTAGATCTTCCCACGTAAAATGGATTCGCTTTTTTTTCCTTGAATGGGTGGACCTGAGTGTGACACCCCATACTTCTTCGGATATTATTTTCGCATTCATGAGTTTCTTTGCGTTACCCCCCCATCGCCCCCCGTATAATCCCAGGTCCTCTGCGTGTTCCCCCTGTACGTCACGAACCCAGACCTCCTTCTCGTCCGATACGAACTGATGAGATTTTCATTGACGAGCTTCCCCTCTCCAAACTAAGATTAAATACCCGTGTCCGGATACATGTCCTGCCCGACAGGAACCTCCCTGGGAGAGCCCATTTACGAGCAAGCACAATTCTATCTTTTGGTTTCTGCCTCGCGCCGACAAGGCAGGTAGGAATCCCACGCAATACTAGTTGTCCCAAAACGCGCGCGCCAACCCCACAAATTTCGTTTTGAGAACCCCCCCGGCCCTAGAAAGAACCCCTTAAACCCCTCTCAGCATCAACCCCGAATCTGAGATGTACTGGTACCGAAACCGGTGAGGTCACACTGACTTTAGGATTGACAAATAATGCGCCACGACGTGCCCCCTTTTTTGTATTACCCTCTCCCTCTCATGGAGTTGAGATTAGTTTTCCCACCGCTTCTTGAAACAAAGAGCTCTCGTTCAGCATTCCTCCCAACCAGGTCCTCCACCAAAAACGTTGCCCCCTGCCATTCTTGGTAACGTTGCCCTTCGAGAGGATAAGGCCCGACCCGGTGCAGCCGTGAACCGACCAACGATGAGTCACTGCGCCAGTTCGCTGTCAAAGTAGTTTTTCGTGTAATGTACGACACGCTTTCCCTTTCCTAAAGCCGATTAATTTGTCGTCCCTCCGTCCCGCCCCCACTGACGACTCTCCGGCATTTATGAGCAGTTTTCTTAAAAAGCTTTTCTTATGCCTATCGAGGTGCTTGGAGATGAGTTTCTAAGCGCGTCTTCCCCACTAGAGACGTTCCGGCTCCGGTATGAGATATAGTATTCCCTTGCCCCATTACTCCCCGAGGGACTCAATATTTGGGAAGCGAGAAAGAAACAAGCCTCCCCCTTGATCTTTATCCCTTATTCAGGAGCCCCCACCTCCCTAAGCCCCCCCCCCCGCGCGTAGACGATACCCTTACCTAGCACCACCGTTTCTCCCTTGGAGATGACAGTAGGGCGCCCTTTGATAGACGCAGATTAGACAATGTCCCCCACATTATCAAAAATTACATTCAACCCACCACTTGGTGGAGCGTCTTAGAGTCCTTCCCCATTGCTGATCTCCCCACCCCTGTTTGGTCGGTCTGGTGTGAGCAGGCACCTCGTCCCCAACCAACCTGCTCGGTGGGGGTTAACAGTGTAAGAGTCCGCTTCCTCCTTTCAGCAGGGGATGGGGCTCGAGTTGGTGTCATTCACCCCCACTCCCTTCGGACTGGTCCCTTCGTCAAATAGTGGTCCTCCCCTTCGATCTGACAGCTCCCTTTATTTCATCCTCCTCCGCGCTTTCTTTTAGCTTTCTTTATCTTCTTCTCGATTCCCTACAGCACCACCCCAAGTAGCGTTTTTTGCTCCTTTTTTAAATACCACCTCCTGGTACCAAACCGAACGGCTGTACCAGATTCACGAGACTCGGTTCAAACTCTTTCACAAAAAAATCTTTGTGTGGGCGAGTGACTCTGCCCCAAAACAGCGCACAACGTGTCTTCTCCGACTTAAGGCGCCTCCCCCCCCCTTTCGAGGCATGCAAAAAAAAGGTGGGTCCCTCCTAGGGTTTCCATCTCGAGGGATAGGTGGTTTCGGCATTTAAGTCCTTATCCCCTGATTTTCATTCCTCATGTAGGCCCGGTTAGTCTTGATAGCGTACGTTCGTTACGTACTAGATGGTAGGAGCCGTTCCTACCACTAACTCGCTGACTTTGGCCGAAGGCATGGAATCCGGGTTCCCTTTGCGCTTGATTTCAAACTATTCTTCAATACTGACTCTCCCTCGACGTCCAAAAATAACATATTTTCCTGTGTTTCCTCTCGATTGATGTACCCTCCCAGACCAAGACCCCTCACGCAAATGAGAAGCATCCAGCGTGTTCAAACGTCCACCGTCATCCTTCTCTGGTAGGAATCGGGTTTCTTACCTTCCGCCCTCTTTAAGTTCTGTGGACGATGGTCTTTTTCCAAAGACCTACAGTTTCAGAAACTCCTGTTATCCGACACTCCCACTTTTTTATTTTTTCGGTCTTCGGAAGGTCGCCATAGATTCCGCTCGACGGACCAAACACTTTTACGTTTTCCAGGGTTTTGGGCGCTCCCTCTTGTGTGGTGCACCGTGCTTGCTTTTAAAACTAGAGTTTGCGACGCCTTTTTTTTAAAACAGCGCTTGCTAGAATATAAACCCCCGGCCCGACCCTCGTCCTGTGATTGTAAACAGACGACTCCCGGTGCCGCAAAATGGCTTTTCATCAAAAAGCGTTGTCTATTCTTTGTCCTGGTCCTCAGCCATGAATTTATATCTATTACAAGCTGGGTTTGGTCTCTAGAGTTGGGTTTTTTTTTCACATAGTCGTTTGAGTTTCCTCCTTTCCTTAATTTTTCAGAGTTTCTCTCCATAAACCCAAATTTCTAATTTGCTTACCCATGGAGATTCCTCCGCAATTCCCCTTTAGGGAGTGACGGTGTTCATTTCTAGGAAATATTATTTACCGCGGCGGGGTTGCTCGGGTTAGAGATCGGTGGAAATAAAGCTCATGGACTGTCCGTGCGCTGAGAGTCTTTGGGTGCGACTCCCCTTAGGATATCCCCCCCCCCTCCGCAGTTTAAGGAGAATGCGATACACCATCATTTAATTACCCCACCCCCTAGACCCCTCAGTCTTGCCCGAAGTTAAAAAGAAATTCGCAACTACTCACGCATGTTCTACCGTTAATTGAGAGAGATTTCAGGTCCCTTTCCCTTACCCGGTAGCCCCCCTACTTTTTGATGGTTCTTTTTGTACCTAGCACTCTTCCACAAGAGAAACCACCCCAAAAAAAATGGGTCGCCCGCTTCAGGACATACCCCCATTCCCAAACCTTTCGCGTGGCATTTTCCCTACAATCTATTTCTAGAATTTCCACGAGACAAAGAAGAAGTGTCGCCACCCAATGACTTTTCAATTCCTTCCTTTTGAGAGCTCATGGTGCGAAGTATGCTCTCTTTTAACCTTTTTAAGACTCTCTTTTTAAGATTGATAGAGATTTTTCTTGGTCTTTCAAATGTCATGAAGTGGAGATCCCCCGTTTGATTTATTGTCCCCCCCCCCCCCTGATTGAGTCAGATTGCCGCCTGACCCCGGAAATGATAGCTACAGCCGGGTTTCTTCTCCCTTTGCCAACTGAAGCTCGACGTCGACCCTGCGATTCCTTTCTGAAGGCGTTCGTCTGACGCGCCTATTCGGCCTTCTCTTGCGCCATTTATGATGGTTTGGTCCCCGCAGAGTGAGAACCTGCCCCCTTCTTAGTTTGCACGAGTTTGCAGTCAACTTGACCCCCTTCTTCTCCGAGTCCTCGCCCCGCCCTTCCGTGTCACGTGGAAGTTGAACAGCGCTCCCCCCCCCCACGCCCCGCTGTCAATCGCCTGTACCCCCTTTCTCTTCCTCCTCACTACCTCCCCCCTCCCCCAGCTGGATCGCCGGTGTCGGCCCAGGCTTCTTTGTTTTTGGGAGTGAATCTTCAAGCTTCCCCTTCCTGTCCAAGAACTTACTACTATGGTTTCCCCCCACAACTTCCCTTCTCCACCCCCCCCCATTTCTTTCGAGATATAAACCAGGACTCGACATTCACCCCGTTGAATTCAGACGCCCCAAGACTACCGGATTTTTTACAAGTTCGTTCCAATAATTTAAGAGGATGAGTGCCCCTCCAGTCTGCACCGTTTGTCTGACCGCTTTCACGTATCTCGCGTGCGCTTGCGTTTAAACACCGTTCCCTAGTAGCCCACCGCTATGTGGTCACCCCGCCTTTCAACCTTTTTCTCTTCATTCAAAAAAAGCCAATGAAAGCTTGAAAGACGTCTGTAGTGGATCCGGACCCTAAACCTCCTCTTCAGCCATGAAAGTCAGCTGCTCTTCTAGTATTTCTCTTATGCACCATCTTCCTTTCTGACCCAGCGGGTACTCGGCAGAACACCTTCTAGAATTGCATCCTGATCTTTCTTCTCCGCCTCCCCGTGCACCCCCTTCTTCCTTGTTCGCAAGTTCGACGGGTGCTTTCACCTGAGTTTCCACCTGACATCCCTAGATTTTCGGGTTTCTTTTCCTTGGATTGGCTTCGCTCTATCCGGCCAAGTGAGGGAAATAGTTGTCTCTGGTCATCCTCCACAAAAACGCGTGGACGTCACATGCAGTTCTTAAGTCTCCTGATAAACCGTTTCCGGAAAAGATCGGTCTTGCCAACCAAGTTACGTATCGCTGAAACCGGGGAAATGTACTATGGAAGAGGTCCCCTTTTTTCAGCTCTCTCTACCCCCTCCTCCACATGATGAAAAACCTCCCCATTAGCGACCAACTTTTCGTTCTTTCCCCATTCCTCCGGACGGCAATTTTTTCGGACTGAAGAAATTTTGGAGGTTTGCTGGGAAGAGCGCCGTCTTGTCACCAAAAGGAGGGGAGTGGTTAACACTGTGAAAGATGAACTGATGGTCCCTTGGGATTTGGGATCCTTAGTGTTGGTCACAGCGGGCCCCTCTTTTTCTCGCAGTGTCGAAAGGGGCACAACCTAGATTTGCCCGTTCTCTCTTTCCCTCACCTCGTTGTTTTGTTTTCCCTCCTCTTTGATCGTTTCACGGTGAGTGAACCACGATTTCGCTTGCCTAAACACCGTAGAGTTTCTCAGTAGTAAAGCCCCCAATCCCACCTTGCCTCCCCCCCCCTTGCGCTGGATAGCTCACCAGTGTTCAAACGAAACGCGCACGTTGTTGATTCATTCACCAACGAGAAACACCCTGTCTCTCCTCCCCCAACCCCACCTTGGCAATTTCTCGTTCTTTTCTTCCCCCGTCTCGGAAAAAACAAAGTGGTGGGTCTTCTAAGAGTGACTTCTTAAAATCTCTTTGATACCCTCTTTCCTTCCTAGGAGTACGATAAACCCCGACTCAATATATTTGGTTAACTGGTCTCTCTTCTCTGACTCTCTGCGACCCTAGAGTGTTAGCGTTTGGGATGACCCCCTCCTGCAAGAACGAACGGAATTCGGGAATATACTCGGGGGTAGCGGCTGCGCGTCATTAACTCTTCTTAATAACGTCGTCCCGGATATTCCCTTCTCTCAAGCTGCAAAGTAGCTAGTTGTCTCTTTCTGACCACATGCGACGACACCTTTCATCATACCCTCTCCAGCCGCAGGTCAACAGCTCGCCCCCCCCTCAAGCCTTTAGATTGGTGAACGTCCGGTTTTTCAATCGCTTTTCCTCCCAGCCTTGCTATCAGACAACGACTTTTCCCCCCGCTGGAAGCATCCTACTGTATGTACTTGTCGTTTTCGTCCGGTTTTGCTTAACGTTCCTCGCTACCACCCTTACAGAGCATGGTTTTTTTTGATGATGTCAAGTTTGGTACTTTCCTGTTTCCTTCTACCCCCCTCGAGTGTGTAACGTCCTGGAGAGACCACCCAACCTCCCCAGTTCGCACGCTCCTTTTTCCGCCCAACCAGTTGGGAACTAGGTGAACTTTCACCTAAGCCTCACGCCAGGCTTGGTCACCACTGTTAGTAAAGTTACCCTTCCCTTTTCTGCTAGAAAGGTTTAGGTGAAGTCGATTGGCGGTCTCCCTCCTTGCATCTCTTAGTTTCTTTTGTCTCTCGGTGTGGGTAACTTTCTCTCTAGTGAAATAAGAAAGCCTTTCAGATGTCTCCGTTTCACCCCGAATCGACTCCTTCAACTTGTGGGAGCCCCCATTGGCTTGTCGGGGTAGGGAAGGAATTTATACAATTTGGATGGGACTCGGTCTTCTGGTAGTGTACGTCTTTGCAACCTTCACCGATCTTCAACTGAGTTGACGAGTCGTTTTTCCCTCTGAAAGAACCTGCCCGTGCTGACGCGCAGGACGCTCCCCCTCCCCCACCTCCCTGCGGAGACAACTTTTTTTTTCTCTCCCTAGCCGTCATCTTCCGATACTCCCCTCCGAATACGGTGCTGTTTATAGTTCCTGATCTTTCGATGTGCAGGTTATACCTACCCGTGTAGAGTGCTTTCCTTCCCACGTTTTCCCAGCCGGCGATTGAAAATCACGTTACGGTGTCCTCCCGTCCTTCTAAAACCGTCAACAATTTTCCTGCGACTGCAGTGACAATTTTGTCCTAAAGGTCAACGCGACAAAGAAGTGCCCTTTCCCCCCCCCCATATCTCCTTTCTTTCATAATAAGTTGTTTGTCGATTGTTGGAAATGTTCTGTTCGCGTTTTCCTTCTTGAAGTCTTTTAGCGACTGATCTCCTCCTTTTTCGTAGTTTACCCCGAAATTGAGTTTCTGACCCCATGTCCGAGTGTGTATTTCCTCGCTCTCTGAGTCTTAATCTAACTGCCTTTCTCCTACGTTAGTTGTATCTACCTGCAAGCGAGCCCGTTCATGAAAGTAAATCCCTGATTTTCTTAGGTTATTAATTTGTTTTCCTTCTTCTACCCGATGACTTTTTTTTTCTTACGTGTATTTCTCGGGTTTTTCTCAGACCGGAGCAACTTCAGGAGAGACTCGCACCCCTCCTTTCTTACTACGAAAATAGCTTCTCGGTCGCGCCTACAGTAGTGAGATAGTTTTGACTTGGCGCTCCCCTGCCACCCCCCCCAGAAGAGCCCCAGATTTTCCTTCACATGTCAACAATATCCTCAAAAACCACAAAATTTCCCAACGCCCCCATTTTGCTTGAGGATCCCCAGTGGTCATTTCACTCCAACCTTCTATTTTTGGTTTTCTAGAGAAACTCTGTCAACAATCCCTGTTTCTTAGACGTCACTCTTACTCTTTTCCACCAACTTCTCGAACCAACCCCCAATCCGTGCCTCTTCCCCCTTGTGCCCCCCCCATCCAATACAACGACCCCCGGGCATACTCTTCCACCGGAAATAATGCTTTAGTAACTTCCCTGTTCTAGCCGCACCCCCTGGCTCCTTAGGGCTTTAAACTCGTAACAGAGTTGTGGCCCCCCTTTTTTTTTTCTTCCGCATTTGCGGTGGAGTTTTCTTCCCCCTTACAGTTCTTTTCCAAACCGAGATGGTTTCCCTCTGCTCAAAAGTCAGTTGGATATCAAACCTTCGCAAGTGTCCCGGCCGTTCCTGTCGATTGCTCCATTCAGCTTTGAAGCAACCCCGATGAGCAAACTCCCCCTAAGTCTTTTTTGCGGTTTTTCGTTCCCTCGCGGTTTTCTTTCCCCCCCCTCCCCTCTCCTTCTAAAGCCGCCCCCGGTTATGCGCCTAGACAGCTTTCCCGTTTCTGCGCTTTTGACTTTGCCTTTGATGCTGCATTCGATGAGCTGATGGCCTCTTTTCCGCAGAGACGGAACCCGACTCCGTGGGGACTGGCGTCGAGCTTCAGCTATTCCGTCCCCCCCGTTAGTCAGTAATTCTTTCGGAAGCTCTCCACCGAAACAGAGTAAACCAACAATGCAGGTTCCAGTTTTTCTCCATGACGCCGATGTCGACCCCCCCTTCTCCAAAGAGGCTTATTTCGTCGCAAAGTCCTACTCACCTCAATTGCCACATAGAAGAGCCTTGGCTATGATTCCTCCTTCCTTCCTGCCCCTCTCCTTAGGTCCCCTCCTCCGTAGACAGACAAACTGTTGTCGGGCCGAGACGGGATCTGCCTCCAGGGTGTTTCGCAGCCAACTTCGGACGCGGGTAGGACCCTCGCCCCAACAAAAGGAGA
>Ga0179591_1228646_pt1 | contig 20368 bp, 25 predicted proteins | sample CZOMad2_1_08_16f_FD_182891 | JGI IMG/M metagenome (GOLD analysis project Ga0179591, IMG submission 182891) | Vadose zone soil fungal communities from Angelo Coast Range Reserve, California, USA - CZOMad2_1_08_16fungal (PacBio error correction) | ecosystem: Environmental > Terrestrial > Soil >... | reverse complement strand
CTCTTGGTTTTCAGCGTTTCTTGCATATTTTCGCTCCCCCTTTTGGTGGTTGCTTTTTTTTCTTTGAGTCCTTTTTGTTCTTTACGACCCAGGTTTTCTACTCGCTTTTCAGCCCTCCCGGGTTTCTCTTTTTTTCGCGCTCGTTGCAACCAGGAGATTCTCGAGGTCGACGGTCGACCGGTATAGAGCATCTTATTGGACATTTTCCCCCGGGATGTCTTTTTTAGGGCCCCTCCCTTTGCCGCGGGAAATTTTCACCTTGGTCTTTTCCCCCTGATGGTCTGTTTTCCCGGGGTACCCCCCCCCTGCCCCATGGGACGACCCCTCATGAACTCTTTACGATGGATAACCCGATCCCTGGAGGGGCCCCCCTTCCTGACCTTCCCCCAATTTGATCCCTTGTATGGTTGCTTTTGGTTTTCCTTTCACAGTCGCCGCGCCTTTGCATTTCTCTCCATCTCTCCTCTTGCGTCATCGCACTAGGGGTTCCGGGCCCTCCCCCTGGTTCGTTTCACGCGGATCTTTTTTTTGGCTTCCTTCTTTTTTCCTTTGCGCCTGCCGAAAGATGGTGCCAGGACGTGACTCGTGTTGGTACGGCTTTTTTGCCCCTCTGGTTTTTTTTTTTTCGCTCTATTTGGCTTCCCCCCTTGCACACGTTCAGGCCCTCCCTCTCGCCCCAGTTTGACAAACAACTTGGCAGCGGTTCTCTGCCCGTCTGTCTCTTCTATTTTTGACGATATATGATGATCCTAATCCGTGTGTTTTTTGGTTATCCTCGATTTGCCCATCGATCATCCTTCTTTTTTTTTTTATCTTCTCGTTTCTCCCTTGTTTGCTCTTTGTTTGACCCGCACGGATGACCTCGGCCCTTTTTATAGTGTCATGGTTGGTCCCGCCAACCCCTCCTCGCCTGCCCCACTTTCCAAAGACGTCTCCAACCAAGGCCCCCGTCCCGGGGTCATTGCCCCCTTGCGTAGAGCCTTGATTCGTTTTTGCGGCTTGACCTCCCCGGGACACAAAAATGTTTTTTGCCCTCATAATTGACCTCTTCCCCGGCTTTTTTTTGTCCCCTCGTCTATTCAATCCCCTTGCGGGGGCGCCTCCCGATTTCCCATTAGTTCCCTTCTCCCGGTCTGCATTGTTTGCTCCCCCAGGCCCCTTGGCAGTCGATGCGGTCCCGTCCCTTTCCCCATGTTTCGGTCCGGGGTTTCCAGCGGTTCGTATTGATCTTTTTCGTTCATCATTGGCCCGGTCCTGGCCTCCCCGGCGGTTGGCGGCCCTCCTTCCGATTGATAATGGGCGTCGCCCCCCGGTTGGGGGGGGTCGGGACACGGTTGGGGCCCAATTCTCTGGGCAGTGCCCCCCTGCAGTTCCCCGTTGTGATTCCCCGCCCCTTTTTTCCAGTCGAACCGGTGCGCTTCCTGACGAGGTTTTTTCGCGCTCCTTGGGTCCCCGCCAGGCGTGTTGCGCCCTGCAAAACCCTATGCAACGTGCCCGGTGGATTTTCGTCGTATTTTTTCCCCCCTTTGTAGGTCGGCCGGGCCTGGGACCTTCCCTTGACTCAGCACCTTCACGTTCGCGTGCCAATGATGGCGGTTAGATCTGATTCCTTATTGGCGTTTTTTTGGTTTTGGATGCAGGTCAGGAGGCCCCACCCGTTAACAAGAAATCCTGGCTTAGTCGCATTTTCTTGTGTCCGACGTCTTCTTCCTCGAAGACATTATGTGTTCTTGAAGAAGATTTCAAGCCCCGATTGTGAACCCCCGAGGGCCCGACTGTTTTTTTGAAGCCACGTTTTTTCTTGTCCTTTTTTCCAGATTACGTCATAGAGAGTCTCCCCGGTCGACCTTTTTTTGAACTATATTTTTTCCTGGTCCCAGTTTTGTTTTTTTTTCTCCCCTTTGGGTTGCGCAAGGATCGAACCTCCCTTATAATCCGGCTCGACTTGCCAGATCCCCTTTCCTTTTTGAAGGTTTTCCAACTTTGGGAATTGTTCCTCATCATAGGAAAATTGGCGGGCGTCCCACAGTTTTCCAGCTTAAGAGAATTAATCATCATCTGGTCCCCTCCCAAGTCAAGTTTTCCCTTTTGTCCCTGGGTGGATCGTAGTGGGCGTTTAAGAGGTGGTTGCATGTTTCCCCCCCCTGCGCAACCCGCATGGATGTCCCCCCATTGGCCGTAGGGAACCCTTTTGAAATATATATGCGTATACCTTGGTTGGTTCTGGGCCGTTGTCCTCTCCCTATTCTTCCAGGATTTTCCAACTGTCGGGGTTAACCACAAGGCATGCCATTGTACACCCCCTATTAGGGGACGTCCCCCCAGATTCTTTTTTCACGTTTTTAGTTAACCTTTTTTGTGCCCAGGTTTGCTGGAAATGTTTTGATATCTCGTATGGCAGAAAGGCCCCAGAGGTCCAATGTCTCCCCCCGACTTTGCCCAAAGATTTTTTTTTTTTCTTCACGGTTTTCGGGTCGTGCCCAAATGGAGCCCCCCGCCCTTCCTCATTTGCTTTTCTGTTTCCTGATCTGGGCAGAACCAAAGGGTTCACACAACTTCTGATCAACCCTCACCCCGTCCCGGAGGGGACGTTGCTTTTCTCCTTTTCCCTCTTCACCCGTTAGATCCCCCCTCCACAGTTCCCCCAGGCGCCCTTCATGCTAAAGACCCCGAACTCTCTATTCCTCCTTAAGGACTTCTCTCAACTTACCCGCATGGAAGTTATTCATAAACGTCCGCCTACTGCCTAGGAAGTTGTTTTGATTATTTCCCCCCCCTTCTCCCCCCTGTTGTGCATTGGCAGAAACTGCGGCCCCTAGGTCTGACCCCCCCTTTCGCGGTCTCGTCCAACTTTTTCCCCCCCCCTCCCTGCAAAGGACGATAGGTTCCATGACCCGTCGTTCCCCCCTATTCTTTAAACCTCTCTTTCCCGAGCGAGCTCGAATCGCCGGCCTCCTCATTGAGACGGCCTGCTTTTTGCCCTTCACCCTTTTGTTATCGTGACTATTTTTTTTTTCCCCCCGGTCTCACCCCCAACGCCGTAAAGGCTTCGCCCACCAATGGACGATTTTTCTCCCTGTTGATGCTTTCTGCCCGAATCCCCCTTTTTTTCTTGAAGCCCGATATTTGATGACGTGTGTACGTCCCCGTTTTTTGCCCGACCTTGAGTAGGTTTTACTGGTTTGGGAAAGCCTACGGATGACCACGTGTTCTTCGTTGTTTTTCTAGGCGGAGTCTAAATTTTTCGTTTTCGTTTGCTTCAAACACCGTTCTCCCTTCCCTCCCAAGCAGAGATTATACGTTGAATAGAATACATCTCCCCCTTCACCCCCCCCCCCCCCCAGCCCCTTAATCTTCAATCTTCGACGGCGCCCCCTCCCCGTCGCTGTACGGCATGAGCCCCGTCCATTGTTTGAGATTTAAACCCCCGCTTTTTTTTACCTTTTCGCCCCTTTTGTTTCAGGCTTCCCCCCATTCGTGGTATTCCAGTTCATGGATCTTTTCGCCGCGCTCTTTGTTTTTCGATTCTGAACCTTTCCCCCAGATTGCTGTCTTTTAACCAGTTTGGGCTCCCTTCTCTTTCCACAAATCGGTCTACAAATTGCGCGAAGTTTTGCTTCGATTCCCTTAGATGTTTTTCGCCCCGGATTTTTCGTTATCCTTCAAACCCCTTCGGGAAAAACGGGGATCGCGCGCGTCTTTTCTGTTTTGCCCTCGCGCGGACATCCCCATCCGTTTTTTTTTTTTTTTTGGTTACTGCTTTTTTTATTTTGTTCCCCCTTCTAGGTTTTTTGTTGCATGATGTGGACGTAGAAGCATTCTCCCTCGGTTGTTTTCCGTTTCTGACCGTGATTTTTCCCGAACTATTTTTTTTGATGCCCCTCTTCTCTTTTTTTTTCCCCCCCCCCCTCCCGTTTTTGTTGTTTTTTTAGAATGCAATCCCCCCCACAATGTTTATGATCAGGCGGTCCCTCCTCTTTGCCTTGACCACTCGACGACCATGTGCCACATCCCTTTGCCGTAAACCCCCAACGTATGAAGCTATTTGGCGAGTCCCCCTTGCCGCGACCCCGATGAATATTATCTCCTCCACGGTTCTCCTATGGTCGTTTTTTCCCCTAGGTCGCCTTCCCTTGTCCCCTCATCCCCCGACCCGCTCTGGCTTTTCTCCCGAAACTCGCGCGAATGTTTACTTTGGCAGCAGTCTGAGGTCCCCCCCTTTTCCATGCATCTGGGAAAGGGTCTCCAATTTTTTTTCTTTTTTTAACGCCCCTGCCCCCCAGATCCCCTTCCGCGCCGTCAGCTCAAGGAACTGGAAACTAGGCCTGCCCTGCTCGAGTGTTTTACCGCTCGCCCCCATTTTCGGGCGCTTTTCTTTCTCTCGACCTTGTCTTTTTTTTCCTCCCGGTGCGCTATGGATACGATTGTCTCTTGTCGCAGTTCGTTGCGCTTCCCCGCGGCGTTTATTTCCCTTTCAAGGTTTTGAAAAACTCCGCTCGTTGTAGCTCAGCCTATCACCCCACAAGCCCGTATAGGTCTCTGGCCTGCAACATCTCCGCACCCCCAGCATTATTCTTTTTTTTTCCCCACCTCCCCCTCCTTCCCTCCCCGGGCCTCCCCATCTCCCGCTATTCTCGGGCACAGCAAGGCCTTTTCTTTCATCTGTTCTCCCTCGTGTTGGAACCCCCCGTGCGGGTTCTTTTTTCTTTTTTCCTTTTTTGGTTCAACCAGCTTCTCCCCCATTCGTCCTGGGCGCCTCATTCCCAAAGAGGGATCGTATATCTCGTGACGCTTTTTTTTTTTTAGAGTCCCCCCCAGCGCCTCCCTTAGAATCCTTCGGTGTGTCTTTGCCGTGCTCATGGCAAACTCGGAGGTTACTTGTCTTTTCTTATTGCCTTTTTTTTGACGATCGAGTGGCCAGAATTTCCCTTTTCCCCCCCTGGTTTAACCATTTCTCCGAAACCCCCTGCCGAAAACCTTTTTTTTTTAGCGGCCCCGGCTTCCCCCTGGTCTGACCTTCCGATGATCGAAGACGGCTTGGTAGTCCCCTCAACCCATTCCCCCCTTTCGTAATATCAGTCTCTTTTCTCTTTCCCAGGCTCCTGTGCTCTGTATTCTTGATTATTGAAGGCTCTTTATCCACCTTTTCGAGGCGGGTTTGAGTTCCGTGTCCCCTTTTTTGTTCGGTTCCCCCCCCCAATCGGGCAACAGACCCCAGAGCAGCAGGCGTTTCAAAGGTTGTTCCTTTTTGCCCTTTTTTTTCTACCCCCCCCCCTGACCGACGGTTACCGGTTGTTTCGGGTGCTGGGACTGTCCCTTTTTCTTTGTCCCCCGGCTGCTCATAAGCCGGAACCCACCATGTTTGCCTTTCCCCCAAGCTTTGGTCCCGAAGTCTTTACGCCAGCGGGTCCCCCCCCCTTTTTTCCGTAATATAGTGGATTTCGGGTCCTTTTACACCCCGGTCCCAAGCGGTCCCCTGAAGTTTTTTTTTTTCCCCCAACGGGGCATACCACCTCCTCTTCTCCCATCTCATGTACCCCGTACGGGGGTCTGGTTTGCCCCGGCTGTGTTCTGCCAACCCCATCAACCTTTGGACGGGCTCCCACCGTTGTCCTCCCCCTTTTCTCCCCCCCACCATTTCAATGAAGGCCGTGATGCATTGACCCCCCCCCCCGTTGCTAGCCGGCAATTGTCGTCTGAAGATTTCGACCCTTTTCGCTCTTCCTCTTTCGTGAACCCTGTCACGGGCGTCGAATTCAAAGGACCTGGGATTTACTATTCCCCCCTATTCTGGACAGGGCGCACACTTTTTTTTGGTGTTCTCCCCCCCTTTTACGACCCTCCCCGACACAATGGAACAGTTCTGTCAGTTCGGGCTCGTATTTTATTTTTAGGTACCGACCCCTGACCCTCCCGCTTGTTTCTCTCAGATTTTCAGTTGAGACCTCCTTTCCCCTCGCTGCATCTAGGAATGAGGGCCGGCCCTTTTTTTGGGGATTCGCATCAAGTCTCCCCCCCCCCTCATGGATCTCCCCCAGCAAGGTTTTTTCTTTTAAGGTTAGTACCTTCTATTTCCCCCCCCCAAAGAAAGATGTTCCTGCCCCCCTCCGTCCCCCCCTATTTTCGTTGCCCGCACGTTTTGCTTTTACCCCCCCCCCCCTCCCCTTTCCTCTCGCCAAGGGGTTTATCGTCTTGCATGCTGAGTTCGGCTCCTCAAGTTGCCCACCAGGCTGCCTGTCGCGGCAGGTTAGATGCGGGATGACCCCCCGTTCCTTTTTTTTTTTTGCATAGATATATTTCCCTGGCCTTCTGGGACGGTTTATCCTTCCCGGGAAAGTTGCCCCCTTATCTTGATTCCTTCCTTTTCCTATCTATGTCCCGGCACCCCCTTTGGACCAGCCTTGAATGACGGACCTTTACTTACCCCGATTGTCTCCCCGGACGCCCCCCTGTCGGGCTCGGCGCCTCCATCTGACCTGCTTTTCCTTGTATTGCGATCATTAGGTCCGCCGAGCGTGATCCCCTCTTATGACTGCCACGAATTTTTTTCGCCCTTTCAGCCCCCCCCTTTTTCGGGGCATAAACCCGTTGCTTTTAAAGCTTTTTCTGCTTTTTTCCCCTATTTTTCGTGCGTCTTTCTCGCCTTTTGCCAGTACAGTTAGTTAAGTTTCGGCTATTGGATGGCGGTGATCTGGCGACTCCCCCCCCCCCTGTGATTACCCCCTTTTTCTCTGTGAGGTTTCCAAAGTCCGGGCCCACCATGTGGCGCCCGAGAGCCTTCCAGGCGGTATGATTCTATTGCCGATTCGTTTCCTCTTCCCTCCGTTTTTTTTTTTTTGTTTTGTATATTCCCCCCTGCATCGATCATCTCCTGAGTTCGCTTTGTTTCTTATTTGTCCCCCCCCGTTTCCGATGCCGCTCATTAAGTTAGTGCCGAACACGACCACCTTTCTTTTTTTTTCCCGGTTCTTTTGCCCCCCCTCGCCGTAACCGTTTGGCAGATTTTTTCCTTACAGTTTCGGTGCGTCTTTTTTATTCTGGCGACTCCCTCCTGGACCCCAACAATGGCCAAGACTTTTCTCGTGAACATCCCTTTCCTCGGTTTTTGTTATGCCCCCCTCTTTTCTTATTGGTACGCCAGGGATGGTTTAGATCAGCTCTTCTTCACGCGCTTCGGACTTATTTATCTTTTCCTCCAGCCTTCCGATTCTTTCGTTTCCCCTTGGCCCTCCCCCTTTCCCCTTCGTTGGTTCGATAAGAGGTACTTTCCGTTTTTTTAGCCCCCAGGTTCCCCCCCTGGCCAACTTTCCCCTTTTCTTTTGAAACTTGATATTCATGGGATTTGGTCACGTTGGCTGGATACACATTCGGCTCCAAGGCCGGCAAGCCCCCCCAATAATTTCTGCATGTTAATTCCCTTTGTATAAAACCAACTCGGCCTCGCGAGCGCCTGTTCTTTTTTGCCAAGATAGCCGAAACCGTCCCCGTCAGACTTGCCCCCCTGCCGTAGTTCCCCCCCCCCCCTTTGGCGGTCCCCGACGCGGTCAAGGGGGTACAGTTTTAAGCAACCTTTCCCCGTTTTTTTTCTTCCCCCAAGATGCTTCCCCGCTGTTTGACCGGCAGTTTATTTGGGTGATTGATGTGATCTGTTTGGTGTGATTTTGACAGCGGACCTTAACCTTCTTTTAACATATCTTTGCTTATTTCCTCACCCATTCCTTTTTTTCTGTGACGTCCATTCACAGACGCCTATTTGTCGTCTCAGGCCGAGTTTTTTATCCCTTTTGGCTTTCCATTGAGTGGTTTCCCTTTCTCTTGTCAGACGAAAGTGATTTTAGTGGTCTCGTCACCGCCTACAGCCCCTCACTTTTCCCCCTGCATTTAAAGGAATCCGCGGATGTTTCTGTATTTTTTCGACCATGGTTTGCTCCGTTTTTCTCCCTTTCGGGCTATCTAGGCCTTTTTGCCCCTTTCGTGCCAAAATCCTGTCCTCCCGTGCCCCCCCTTAGAACCAATCTTCCCGAAAGTGTCAGTTTCCTCTTCAGCTTTTGGCTTCTTCATCATCCCGGGAAAATTCCAGGCTGCCGGCTCCATTGAAATGTTTTGATCCTTCGTTGGCACTCCCTTTAGTTGCTTTTTTTTTTTCCCCAAGTTGAAGCCCTTTGCCCCACCCCCGGTCTTTTACTGTGACCCTGTCTTTTTTTTTTTTTGGCAAGATACCGCGTCGCTTCGGTGTTGAGGTAAGTTGCTCATTTTCTTTTCCCTTGTTTAACCGTTCTTTTTTTTTTTTTCCCCCTGACGAAAGTTTTAACCTATATACTTTACACAGATGGACTCGTTCCCTTTTTTCTAACTTTTATCTTCCACTTCTTGTTAGTTCCCCCCCCAATTTTTTTTCTGGCTATAGGAGTCCCCGAATAACTTAAACAAGGTACAACTGGACATGCCCTACCCCCCCCCGATCCCCCCAGGTTCATTGGGTATAATGGGGCGCACTCCCTTTACGCCTGCATGAGTTCTTTGTCTTTTTTCAGGATTGCAAGAAGGTGTTCACACCATTTTTTTTAACCCAAGGCCCCCCTCTCCGTGAGGAACATGATGGGGTCCACAACCAAGCTTCAAGTCTGGAGTCACCTCCGCTGGAGCCCAGTGTCTGTTCCTTTATCCGGTCCCGATGGTATATCATAACCCCCGGGACTTCGTTACCGGTTCTTGGCACAGCAGTTATTCATCACTCGCCATAGAAGGAGCTACATTCCTCGGTTTTGCCTTCGGTTTTTTTTTCCCTGGATGGCCACTGTGCCCCCCTTCGTTTTTTTTCATAGGTTTTTTTTTTCCACAGTATCCCGATCTTTTTCCATTGCTTGCATGACCCCCCCACTTTTTTTGCCCTTGCTTTAATGGCCCCCTCTACCCCCTCAACCATTAGCCCCCTTGAGGGCGATTCGCTTCTGGTATTTCGTTCGGACCCTACTTTGATCTCTCCCTCCAGCGTTTTCTGATGATTTAGGAACTCCATCCCCCCTTTTTGAATCGCTTGGACCCCCCCCTAACCACCCCCGCGTCCACCCCTGTGTAGCCACAATGACGTAAATGCGCTGCTGTCCCGATCAGCGCGGGAGTTGTGTCCTTCTGCGGAAGGGCCTTGCCCCGGCTTTTTTTTAATTCGATGAAATTGTTGCGGTCCACGGTCGCCGCGACTTCCCTTTGGCGGTTTTAGAGATAAAGAAGAGGAGTTCCCCCCCCACCTTGTCCCCCCTCCCCCCCCCTCCGTGCCCTGTCCTCCCCCTTTCCGGATCACACAGCACCTCACTCCCGAGCGGCGCCTGCCATCGTTCCGAAGCGTTTTTTTTCCAGTAGCTTTTTCTTTTTTTTTTTTAAACCGTTTTTCTGGCCGGCCGTCAGAGCGCCCGGCCATCGTCATCTACCTGGGATTCCCGCCCCCCCCCCTCTGGCTGCTTCCGATTCGTCACCCTTTCCCCCTTTATTTTCTGGACTGGACCCAATTTCCCCCCGAGCCCTGGGCTTATACAATCGTTTCTCCCCCCCCGTCCGCATTTTTTTGGCGGCCCCTCAGCCTCGATGGAGGGATCCTCCACTGCCACAGCTCTCCCCTAGTTCACCCCCCATGCCCCCGGGAACGTGTTCCGTTAACGGCATCCTTTCGGTCTTTTTGCCGAGTGCGGAAATTCCCCCGCGCGTCGGTCCCAATGATCTTTGTTTTGTTGAAGTAGCGAAGCGGATTTGTTCTGCCCCCCAGTTAAACCCCTTTGATTCCTTGCTATCCAAGGTTTTTTGCCATTTGTTGGTAAGTTTTATGCCACCTCCTCATTTGAAAGACGTTGTTGGTATTTTTTGTCATCCTCTCTTTAACTTTTACCCCTCCCTTTCCTTTTTTTTTTTTGGTTTTCTCCGATCGTTCCCCCTTCCACCCACGGTCCACCAGGATTTCCACGCCCTTTCCACCCCTAGAAAATTTTCGTAAATGCTTGCGTCTTCCACCTCTGCCCCCCTTGTCACCCCCCCCGTACAAGTCCCGTCCAAGCAGATGATTTTCTCGCCATTCTTCTCACGGATTTCCGCTTCTCTCCTTCCCCCCCTTTTCTAATGAATGTTCGCTTACCGATTTTTTTTGAAACTCTCACGGCCCCCTTTTGGGGGCCCTCATCTTCCCTCGGTGAGCTAGTTTAAAAAACTTTTTTTCGAGGCTACCGATTTTGTAAGCCTTTTGTGGGGCGCTTTTTGCCCTTTTTCCCCCCCCTTGCCTCTTTGTCAGGTAGACGATGTATCTTTCCAATCAGTTAATTATACCACGGGCGGCTTTGTGGCCCTTTTTTGGCGCCCTTCCCCAGACCACTGATAAGCTCTTTGCCTGCCCCTTCCTGCACCTTTTTTTCAGCTCGATTTGCTTGCTTCTTCCAGTTTCCTACCGGTGGTAGGACGCGTGACAGCTCGGGATTTCACTGGATTCGGTGCTGGAATGCATTTCGATGCTTTTTTGACTGGCTGTTGCCTAGATTCGGAACAGTGTGGACGTTCTCCCCCAACTCGGTCTCGGTTCGAATATCCCCCAACACCTAGAAGTAAAGTTCCAGTGGACTTCGATTGCACCGAACACGCCTTCCCAAATGGCCAGGAGGCCCCCGTACTCCCCCTACCTGGGACTTAAATCTACCGCCCCGCTGATTCACGCCTCAGGTCTCTAATAGTATGGCGACCTTTTTACTTTCGGGTTTGTGTTTCGGCCCCTGGTTTTTCCATGGATCCCTCACCGATGTAGTGGCTATTTCATGGGGAAGGTTACTTCGTCTTTTCGTCGCCTCGAGAATCCCTCTGATATGGCCCACTTCCCTTGCTTTGTCTTATGGTGCGGGTAAGGGCTGTCCTGACATGTCGGTCGAGTGTCCTGATGATAGTCTGGTGACGGATTCCCTCGACTTTTTTCCCCTCCGGGTTTTTACGTTCCCTCCCCCCCCTGACCAGTGGATCGAAAGCAGAACACCCAACCTTTTTTCTACGCGGCTCATGCTGACTGTTCTTACAGAAACTTGATGGGCCCTCTTTTGTCCTTTCGACGTGCCTTTTCCCTTTCCCACCTTCTGTCTTCCGTTCAATCTGTTCTTTTTTTGCCTCTCTTTTTGAATTCGGTCTAAAGAAAAGTCTTCTTCTTTTTTATCATGTCCCCTTTGCAACCCCGTTTGTTCTTGCGATAGGAACCTTCACAACCAAGCGATATGCGTTACCCGCCCGGGCCCATTATAAAACCTCCCTTCCGTGAGACGCGTCTCGTGTCTTCCCTGTACCCTGGGAATAGATGAGATCTCGTTCCCCCCCAGAAGGCACCTCCGCGGGGTTTGGTCCCCTCCCCTTTATGGAAAGCTCAACCCCCCCTCTCCTTGTTTGGAGTTCTATTTTATTGTTGAAGTTCAGTCCTTTAACCCCGAACTTCCAAACACAGCGACATGAATTAATTTCGAATAAAAAACCTTTACTTGCGCCCCATCCGGTTCCCCTTTTTTTATTTTTCTAAAGATTGGCTTTTCTTTTCCCCCCCCCTCCACCCCTCCCATGTTGTTTTGAAAAAAGATATTTTCAACCCCCATTTCCCATGGAAGATTTGTTTCTCTTGGACCCCTGTGACATTTGCTTCCTCCCGGTTTGTTGGGGATGGAATGACCTACCCCCCTACTTTCCACTAACCCCTTTTTTTTCTCCGAGACTGTCATATAGTGAACCTTCCCTTTCGTTTGTAGAAACTACTTCTCTCAATTTACAATGTCTTACGGAATAGATTCTCTGGTTTGACTACTGATCCCCCAAACCGTTGCGAACCCCCCCCCCCTTAGAAAAACCAAAAGCCCCCTTCTTTCTTTCGTCAGGGGAGGTAGGGAGTTCTTCTTTTTTTTTCCCGTATTTGAACAGGGACACGACACATGTTCAGGCTTATCAGTTCGGACTTGGCCCTATGGGTCAATTTGCCTATTCTCGTGCCCCAATGTGCGGCGCCTTGTATTTCATAACATGGTGAGATTGCACCCGACTGTTTTCTGACCCCCCCTTTGCAGCGTTTTGACACTTTTCTTGACGGTATTGTGCGATCTTCAAGCCCCCCCCCTCACCCCGATTTTTTTCAGCTTTCCATTCCTAAGAACCTTCTTTTTCGACTTTTGTCTTTTGCTGACAACTCGTGTGCCCAAAGCTCGACCCGTCCCAAGGGGGTTCTAATAGTCCTTCCCGGATGCCCCCGTGGGTGGTTTTTTTTTTCTTCTGTCATTTTTTGAACCGTCTCCTATTTCTCGTCCTCTTAGTAAAGGGGAACTGTGCTTTAGTTTTTTTTTCTCCTGAGATAATTTTTAAGTGCTTTGCGTCCGAGGTTGAATTCCCCACTCTTTTTTTTTTTTTTTGAACTGTGGTCTCTATCTTATCCCTTGTAATTGGAACTGTCACGCTGATTCCCAGTGAACCTTTTACCCTGTAATGAATTCCCCCCTAATTCCCGATTTATTCACTACAATTGTAATTCCATGTGGGGCCCATAGGATGCCCCTTTTTTACCAGATGCAGAGTGGGGGTATTTTGAGATCCCCCCCGTCCCGCTAGAATGCTTATTCATTCTTTTTTTTTCCCCCCCGTGAACCCCATTGCTCGTTCCATTTCATGCCCCCCCTCTGGTGAAACCCCCCCCCCTTTTCCTTTTGCTATTTTTACACGCGATTAGGTCCCCTTCCCGATTTTTCTCCTGCTTTCGTATTATTCTTCCCCCCCCCCGACCCGGGTCTTTTCCTTAAGCGTCCGTTTGTTTTTCCGCTCTTTTTAATCTGGGTTAGTTCAGTTGATTTTTTCCGTCCTCACCTCTTTTCTTTTTTTTTTTTTTTCTCTGCGAGAGCAAGATTGGTGCAACCAATGGCGCACTTTTCCCCTCTTCCTGGCTCTTTTCTCGTGCCGTTTCTCTTCCCTTCTTTTTTTTGGTCGTTAGAGATTCGTGCATTCGATCACTGTCATTTCTCTCTTTCGGCCCTGTCCTGTTTGGGCTGGCAGTTCCCCCTCTTTCATGATATGTTGTCAGGCCTTTCCCAAACTTCTTCCCACAGGCTTGTCCCCCAAATCTGGCCCCCCCCCTTTTCTTCAACTTTTTTTGTCTGGTCCCTATAAGTAATGTCCCCTTTCGTTGGGCTCCCTTTATTCTTCCTTCCCCCCGCTTCAAGACGAAAGTACCAAGGACATTAGATTTGTACAACCATTTCGTAGGTTGTACTTCCAAATCTGGGATTGTGGTCTGCGTCCCCAGGATTGTGTGTTGCACTATCTTAATTTTCTTTCCCTTTTTTAGCGGAGTCCTTTGGATGATACACCAAGCGTTCTTTTTCCCCGAAGGTAACTCGGTCTCCTTTCCGAGTCCGGGTGTTTTTTTTTTTAATCCCCAGCATTTTATACTTCGTTTAGTCCCCCTCTCCATGGGTCCTTGTTTTCGGCCCCTAAATCGGGTGCGTCAAAACCGGACCCAGATAAGTTAATTTTTTTCCCCCCCGTCTGAGGTGTCTTTAATGCCCTTTTTAGCGGAATGTCCCCCTTTGCCCTTCCTCTATATTTTCTGATAAAGGAAGGTTCTCCCTAGTTCCGGAATCATTTGAGTCTTATCTCAAATTTTGTGACGATTTCCGAAGAAACAGCACCCGGTTGCCTTTTCCGCTCTTCCTTCCCCCCCCAACCCCTTTGCTTAGGAGAGGTTCCGTCTAGGGCCAATTTTCTTGACTCACCTTTTTCCCATTCGCGTTTTTAAACCCCCCCCTGATTTTTATTGCGCGGTCCCAGAGGGGGGGGTGTGGCGGGGGGGGTGGCGTAGTCCTCACTGTAAACGTACCCGCCCGCGAGCCCCCCCCGTTTCGTCTTTCGCCACATTTGGTTAACATTGATGTTGTCGACTTTTCTTCCTTTCCCCCCTCTCCTCCCCCCTTTCTTATGAAGACCCTTGTTTTTTGCCTGCTTCTCAAGCTAGTCTTGGACCCCCGGTATTTTTTCCCCCCTTCCTTGATCCTTGGGCCCTCTTACGAACGTGGTTTTCCTTTTCGACCTACCGGCAAGGGCCCCCCCTCCTTGTCTTTGAACCTTTTTGCTCATTTTCAGAGGTCCGTTGTAGGTGTTGAGGTGGGTCCTGTTTTGTCTCCACGTTTTTGGATTCGTTTTCTTCCTAGCTCCCCCTTTCCCCCTTTTTGCATTTGGAAATTACGGTTCTTTTCCCCATTCCCCTTTAGTCCCTGCGCTGTTCCCTTTTTCCCTTATCAGCCCTCCCATTAAGGAACCCCCCGGGAAAATTAACTTCTCCCTCCCTTATTTCCAATGGTTTTTCTATCTTTTTTTGTCAAGTACACTTTCGGCTGGTTTTTGTTTCTGGTGTTCCCACCCTCGGCCCGGTACTCTCTTCCCCCTTAGTCTTCATGTCCCAGCCTTCTTATATGTCGTCCTCGAGGGGTTTGGACGGGAATTGAGTCTCCCTCTCCCTCCCCCCCCATTTCCCCCCCGTTTGTTACTTTTAGGGAGTTTTACACTGACATGAACGGGTGGGGTCCCTCCCTCATCGCCCCGGTCTGTCTCTTCTTTCTAATTTCACCCCGCGGATTGGCTTGACCCTGTTATTATTTCTTCCCGTTTCTCAGGCCGAATTTTTCCTTGGCCCCCGGTCCCCCGTCTCCTACTTTTTGCCCCCCCTCTTTTCTTTCGTATTGTGTATAATAGAAAATGGAGAACTTCACTTTTTTTTTTCCCCCCTCTTCATGTCGCTGGGGTTGTTTGCCATCTTGGTCCCCCCCCTTTTCACCCCCCCCCGGGTCACTTTTTGATCCCACTCCTTCTTAGTATCCGGTTTGGACACCCCTGACCCTAACTTTCAATCTCTGCCATTCCCTCCTCCCCTTCCGCCGGTCTACAGCAGAATTCCCCCGGAAGTCCTTCGAAGTTGGTCCGAAAACCGCCCCTCCGTCTTTCCCTTCCCCCCATCCTCGAGACGGTGAAGCCTTCTTTTCGGCTTTTTTTCTACTGGGAGAGCCCTGTTGAATTTTTCCACAGAACGGCCCCGTGAAGAGTTTCCCCCCGCACCCCCATCTTGCTCGGTCTGCTTCATTGCCTCCAAAGTTTTTCCCGGAACCATAGAGGAGCTTTGGTTCCACTGACGACATTCACAATCAGGCAGCTAGTATCACCCTCGATGAGGGATAGAACTCTTCTTAACTTCTTACCTATACGCTGCTTCCGAAACCCTCTGCATATTTACTCAGATTTGTTCCCCCCCCCCCCTGGTTTCCAAAGCTCTTTCAATCCGTCGTCTACCCCCCCCACAATGAAGATGTTTCTCCCCTCTGCCTTTTTTTAAGCTTCCATCTTCTTACACAGGTAGATGGGAGGTCCCCCTACTGGACCGGAGTTTTTGGCCTTCTCTAAGTAAGTGGTGTCGGCCTTTGCGCGCCATCTTCTTCCCTTATGTACGTTTGGTTTTGATTCCTGGTTTTGTTCTAGCCATCCCCCCCGGACAACGCGAGAGTTATTTTTTTATTTTTTTTTTTTTCACCCCCCTCTTCCGTGCCCTTTACACCTCCGCGAATCCCTCCTCCGCTGGCTCCCAAAAGAACAGCCCTCTCCCCCCCTTCTCCCCACTATCAACTTAACTTAGCTTCCCTTCCTGGTGCCATACTTTTCTCAATTAAGAAGACCTGTGTGGCGAGATTAACCGTTGAAGGCGAATGCATTGTTCCCTCTGGTCTTCCTTCCTGGATCGCTCCTTGCTTTTTTTTTATGCTGATGCGTCGATTTGACCCCTTTGCCCTTCCCTATTTTCGATTGTGAAACAGGGTCGTCCTTCCTTCCCCGGTTCACACCTAGCGTCCCCCTCGGGCTCGTCGGTTTTCTCTTCGTCTGCCCTTTATTCTTTTTCCCAATTGCTTTTTTCTTTTCATAGTTACGACGCCCCCCCCCCATTATTTGGCCGAAACCCTTGTTTTTTCGGTCCCATTTTCTTTCTCTCCTCTTTAACATGAGCCCCCCCCTTTCTTGACCTTAAAGAGTCGACGGTACCTGTTTATTCTCTTTTTTTGTTTGAAGTTTGGAGAGTCGGGATCCCCGTTCCCCGCCCGTAGATTGTTCCCTCGTGTTGTCCTTAATTTCACGACCAGGTTTGGCCTCCTGTTGACCCTTATATCTTTTTCCTCCCTCCTCCCTTTTTATTTTTTTTTTTTTTTTTTTTTTTGTGTTTATGATGATCGACTGTCCAAGAAAAAACTTTTCTGTAATTCCCGGTGTCCCCTCCCCCGTCCGGTCCCCCCCCCACATGAAATTCGGCTCCTTCCCACTATCCCTTTCGTTCCCCCCCCGACAGGTTGCGTACCTATCTTTTTTTCCGTCCTGCTCGGTCGATGGAAATCCCTTGCGTTCCCCTTTTTCCTTTACGAATGGTTTTTTCTTAATCTCTCTGCTCCCCCCTTGCGCCCCCCGTTAAAGATTCCGCCGCCCGCAACCCGTTCGTGTGATTGCACCTTGGAATCTTTTTTTTGGTCCTGGACTCGGTCGGCTCCCCCCTGTTCCCGTTTTCCCTTTCGCGAGGCACTTGTGGAAAACCGACCCAAACTTTTCCTAGCGCCTCCCAGGATGGATTTACCCCCTCGGTGAATTGAGCTTCCTCATTCCCCTCCTTTTTCTAAAGTATCCGCCCATTTAGGCGGTTTAAGTTTCTACGTAAAGGATGGCAGCCTTTATAGGTTATGGATACATGATTTGCTGGTCCTGGGGTGAATTATCGGACTGTCGATGGAGTTTAGTTGGTGTAGTGATGGATCGTAGGAGGTTGTTTTCTTTTTTTTCCGCTTCCGGGAACTGTTTTGTTTTTTAAACTCTTTTTTCTTAGCTGCCCTTAGTCCCCAATTTGAGCATGTCCTCATTCGTCCGTAGCTGGCCCTCAAAAACGACACCTTTCCTGCTTTAAACTATCCACCCCGTCCTTTTTTCATCTTTCCTCAATGTTCCCGGGGGTTTTTTTTTGTTGTACCCCGCGAAGAGTTTTTAAGCGATCATAGTCATTGGTCCCCTTTGTTTTTGCACTTCCTTGTGTGATGAAACCTTGTCCCCAAGTGACTTAAACGCTTCCCGTTTGCGGTGTCCGATACATAAAGTTCCGGACCCATGTTTTTCCCTTATTCTTATATCCTTCACCTCCCTATTATTCCCCAGATTGACCCACCCGATCTTTCTTAATCAGGCCTTGCTGTGTTGTCTTGGTGAGTGGACCCACGCGGTGTCCCTTCCCCCCCCAATGAGGTATGCGTTGCGGTTTTCTTTGTGACCAATCCTTTGTGTTTTTTTTTGACGATACGCTCGGTTGGTTCCCCCCCTTCATTCGCTTTTTTCGCCTGCCCAGTGGTCTCGACACACCGGTGCCTTTTTTTTCCCAACCCCCGTTATCTTTTTTGATGCCACCTTTCGAGATTGGCTTATTTTTTTACCAGGTTGACTTTCCGCGACTTTTTCATTAAATTCCCCCTCAAATATCAGTTGCGGTTTTTTTTCCGTTGGTCGTCTACGGACTGTAGATCTGAATTCGTTTTCTCTCCCCCTTCCCCGTAAAGATTCCCCCGCGTCTTTTCCCGTTTTGTATCGCCCACTTTGTTGTTTCCCCCCTTTGGGGGTTCCTTCACCCCAGGCTCCGGCCCACAGACAACAGAGATTTTCCTTGCTGAAATGGAGGGACCTTTTTTCTACCCAAAGGAAGCCCTTTTTTTTCCATTTGGTGGTGCGTACTTGTGCGACATTCTTTTTTTCAGGGCGGTCCCTTTGGTCATACTTTTTTTCTCTCTCGGACACAGTTTCCTCACAATTTCCTCGGGGTCCCTCCTTTATGGCCATTTTCCAGGGCGTCTCACACCAGACCTTTGTTGGTTTTATACTTATCGGGTTCTGTTTCCCTGGTCCTTTTTTCCCCCACGAAATTTTTCCCCAACTCGGTCAAGATGTGCTCAACGTTTCCTCAAACCACCGTTGGCGCGTGATTTTCATATAACCAGAACGGGTCCCCTTGTTTTCCGTCCTTCTTTGCCCCGAGTTTTTGTCTTGCTCGGTTCCCCCCCTTCCCCCACCCTCCCCTGGCTTGTCCCAAAACGACTTCTTTTCTCAAAATTAACCTTTCCTTGGTGGCCCCCCTTTTCTGCTCCGATGTTTTAAAGGATTGCCGTTAGGGAGTGCCACTGTCCCCCCCCTCTCGTTCCCCGGTTGGTCCTATGCGGTTGAAAACCCCTCAAGGCGTTCCCCTCCCCTTTTCCCCTTGGCCCCCAAGTTTTTTTTTTCTTCTTTTTTATACTAGTTCCTTCGGCAGACTCCCAACGTTTGCCCCGCACCCAGTTCCGACCCCCCTCACCAGTAACAGTTCCCTGATTTGTCAGCGGCGTTATACGTCTATGGAAAGTTCGAACCGTGTGCAAGCACCCCACTCGAGCTCGATTCTAGGCTCCCTATTTTTAAGCCTCTTATAGAGTGATTTCCGCGGCAATTAATCCCTTTGACGCCTGAAGCCTGACCTTGACAACAAATCATGTGCTACCTCTCGGATTCTTTTTAGGTATATTTTTTCCTCGTGATCTTACCCCAAATGCCCCCCAACCATACCCCCCCCACCTAAGTTAACCAGCCATCTTTTCGAGGGGCACGGTTAATGTTTTTTCCTCCCGTTGCTAGCCGTGCCCCGATAGAATTCTTTCCAACTTGGTTTTTCCTTCTAAGTCTTGACGGATTGTCCGGTTGGTCGATCCTGAACATCCTTGGTAACCTTTCTCCTATGCCTTCTGTCGACCCGAGGATTGACCGTTTTTTTTTCTGCCCTGTATATTTCCGCCTGGACTTTTTTCGATGTGCTTTCCGGCCCCCCCACCCGATTTCGTCCTTTCACCATATATTTTGTTTTGCACGGTCCTGCCCTCTTGGCCCATGGTACCCCGTTTTAATTACCCAGAAACTCGATGATACCGCTTTCCTCTGCCCGTCCCGTGGATTCCGGGTGGCCCCACATTCGCTTGGCCGACTGGGTCCTCTGTTTTGAGACATCCCGACTAAGATTAGTTTCCTTGTAAGATCTTTCATTCGCCCGCCCTTGATTATAAGCCAACGGGTGGGCTTCAACTCTCTGATTTTGCTTTTCCTTTATGGACATCGTTTTTCTTGATTACGCATTCCTAATTTGCGGCCCCCTTAACTTGGTCCCAAGTTTTTTTACCACTTCTCCTGGTCGCCGTTGTAACTTTGCCCGTCCCCATACTTTGTTTTCTGGCGGGTAGCTTATTTCTTCTTTTGGTTTTTTTTCCCTCTCTGGCGCTTGGCACCTTTTTCGTCCCCCAATTATGTGCACCCCCACTTCGCCTCCTTTTCCTGCTTCCATGATCGCTTTCCACCCTTTTCTTTTCCTCCCTCCCCCGGTTTTGTTTTTTTTTTCATATTAGGGCACCGATCAAGCGCCTTCCCTCTCGCTTCCCTGTCATTTGTTGCCTTTGACCCCCCCGGCCTTCCATCCGTTTCGCAGATTCTCTTCCACCTGTCCCATCAATCTCCCCCTCCACGCCGCTAAAACCCAAATCCGTTTTTTTCCTTGTTTTTCAAAAGGTCCGATTAAGGTCTTTTCGCCCCGGGGCTTTGGGCGCATCCTTTCTTCTCCCAGTGTGCGTAACTCCCATCTTTTTTAACCCCATTCAGGTCCCCCCCCAAACCCCTGTGACGTGAACAAAATTAGGCGTCAAAAGACGGTCCCGCTTGCATGGACCCTAGGTTGCGTCTTGTTGTTGATTGGGACGCTTTGCGTTGGTTTGGCGCGCCGATCTGTTTGAATTTTTGAACCTTCGTTACTGAGGGAGATGGTTTAATCTAAAGCCCAGAGTCCTGCTTCTCTTCGGTACCTCGTGCAATAAGGAGTCCAGGGTGTCTCCCCCCCGCCTTAATCTTTTTTTTCCGTTTTTCATTTCCGTTTTTCTTGGTCCCCTCCAGAGGGAGTAAACAAATTCTTTTTCCCCCCCTTCTACCATAATTCCATGTTCGCCCGAGGTTGGCGTTTTTCCCCCGTTTAGATCCTAGCCGCCTGTGTCCCCCCCCCATCCAATTAATCTCCTCTCCTCAAGGGCCGTTTCTACTCGTCAACCCCCCCTTTGATTGTACGGAGATTATCTTTTGACAACTCAGGAGAAGGCTTGACTGGTCTTTATCCCAGAGTCTTATCAACCTTGAGTAGGGGGTGCAAGTTTTCCTCCCACTTACTCCCGCCCAACCCCCCCCCCCCCCCCCGAGCCCCGGTCCCCCCGCGGAACCGTCCATCTGGGGGCGGTGGGGTGTGACTTCGCTTGGCACCTTC
>Ga0179591_1292787_pt1 | contig 20372 bp, 15 predicted proteins | sample CZOMad2_1_08_16f_FD_182891 | JGI IMG/M metagenome (GOLD analysis project Ga0179591, IMG submission 182891) | Vadose zone soil fungal communities from Angelo Coast Range Reserve, California, USA - CZOMad2_1_08_16fungal (PacBio error correction) | ecosystem: Environmental > Terrestrial > Soil >... | reverse complement strand
GAGATGGAACTGACTCCCGGATTTTTTTTAGGTTCCGGACATTTCCTTTGTGATAGGGACCACTGATGGCCTTGAATAGAAGGCGGTTGATTCTTCGTTAGTGTTTTTTTTCAACGACTTCTCTACAGGCCCAAATTAGAGACCCCGGTGAACGTACCCGCAGAGAGGAAAGGGAGTATTCCGCCACGACGCATTGCGGCTCCTTATGGATGACACGTTAGACCACTAAATCAGACCTTTAGGATTCCTTGTAGAGGTCATAGGTGGTTAGAAGAGACAGTGCTTTTTTCCCTCTCCAAGGATTTTTTGCGAAGTTAATATTTTTGATTCGCCATCCCCCCCGAAGATATTTAAGAGAGCAACGGCTCTTTCAAAAGGGAACTGCTGTTGCAGACCTTGATTTTACCCTCATTGAGTTTATTTCTCGGAGGACACCCCTAAAAACTCACCAATCTGGATCAAACCCCTCTCCTCCGCCCTGAGGACATCAGGACTCCTACTGAAGGAGGGTTTAAGAGGAGCATCTTCGATTCCTCCGTTTTGTGGTTTTGGCAAACTTTGGATAATAGCTCCGACATAAGTGCTCTTCCGAAGTTTCACAGGGAGATGCCCCCCTATTCCCCGAACACCCTACTTCGGCACCATCCCCGAACTTTTAAGGACGAGACTTGGTATTTATCATGATTATCTCCTTCAGCCTTCAGGCACCCGGCCCTTTTCCTAAACTGAGAGGACTTTCTCGATTCCAGAACCGCGAGGCGTGAATCGCCAGATAGACAGCCTTCCGTTAGCAGACGAGTGGCTTCTCTCCTGCTCTGTCAGCCCTTCCTTGCGGCAGACTTTCGTCTAATGAACACCCCGCTCGCGAAAGGCTAACGGTAAGTCGACCTCGTAGGTTTCCCTCCTAAATTTGGTTGATTTCCCGTGCAAGTCGAAGAGAACTCCTCTATAAGACACATAAAGACCCCCTCCTCGGTACCTTCTTCTCCGGCAGGATAAACCTCCCCGATGGACTACGCCACCTCCCCTGATCTAGTATTCTGAACCCGATTCTATCAAAACGACCCCTACAGTTCCCCCTCGAATCCCCTTATGACGAAATTGTGCGTTAGGTAGTAGAAGTTGAACAGCGCCTCCCTCTAAGCTCGTTTCCCCCCTAGTAGACTATGAGAACAGAAGACTACGGTTTTTTTTTTCGTTCCCTTCAAGCCTTCCGATGGACCGGCCCCCCCTTCAGTTAAGGAGCGTCGACCCAGAACGCGGTTTGAGGGAATGTATTTGTGCGGCTTAACTCGCCTCCGAACGCGTTCCTCGAAAGAGAGCTATCTTTCGAAGCTCGTAAAGCTCATAGAATGATTCGTCACTCCGTCTTCCCATTCTCTTCGTCGTTACGGATTCCGTCGCCCGTATGAGGCGCTCTCTCTTCGCCAGGCGCCGAGGAAGGAGTCTTAAGGAAGGATCTAGCCCTGTCCTTCGACTACGCTCTTTTCCCTTTTCTTTCGTAGCCCCTTTCTCAGCGCTCAAGAGAGCGTAGGGGCCGCGAGACCGCAGCCTTTCAGGGCTACCATGAAGGAACGGGAGTCCACGGTCCCCCCTTTTTCTTTTTCCTAGTTTCTCTGAGTGAGAGTTCCCCTCTCTCGAGTCGGAGACTTCGAAAGCTTCGAGAGAGAGTAAACAGCGTCAGCGCGCTTTCCCTTAGAATTCCAAACGCGACCTCCGGACCCCTGAGGCCATGGCGATTCCACCGGCCGATATTCCCGACGAGTTATAAGCTTAGATAGGGTGACGCCGCATCGGCATCCTTTTCTCGATCTCTCTTTGACTTCTGGCCCCCCGATCTTCTCCGTCAGCCCTCTTTCCTCACGCCCGCGCACGATTTCGGATAATCTTAGCCGGCGAAGGGGAATAGGCCTTGATAAGGTAGAATGATCTCAGGATCGCAGTTTAAGTTTTTTAGGCATGGGCCTTTTTGGACCCCTGTTTTAGGATTCCGTCTCTCCTCCCGCCAGAGCCTCACCCTTCGTGAACGGATGTACCTTGAAGATTAATAACGATCCGATCAGCGACCCCAGAGATTCACCGTCTCCCTAGCTTCTCTCCGCACGTATTCTTTTCTCCGGCTCCTTGCGTCGTTGCCAAGGTGTGGTGTCTTCGCAAATTAGCAGAGATCTTTCGGTGCTGCGCCCCTGGCATTTTCCCCCTGGACGCGCTTTTTTAGTCCTTCAGATAGGTCTCGACGGCTCCATGCGTACCACCCTGCGGGAGGACGGTTTAACGAATTGCAATTGAGAGTCATTTTTACGAGCTTTTTCCTTAGCGAGTCACTATCTTCCCCTTTGGGTCCTCCGACCGAGATAATCCGGTTTCCTCCTCGAAATAGGCGCCGTGCCGAATGTAGAGTTAGTCAGAACCCTAGTAGGTTCCGCAGGGACTCCCCCTTCTCTGCATCGCCCCTAATATCTTATCGTTTTTCGCCTTCCTTCGCGACTTCTCGCAGACGAGATAGGAGCTACCGAGATGGCTCCTCTTCTTTTGAAGGCGTTATCCGGTAGCTTTCTCCCTTCTCCCGCCCCAGTTTTCAGTAAAGCTCTCTCTTGCATAGTCCGTGGTAGAACAGATATAGTATACTCTTCGGGCCCTTCGTACGGAATCTTGTGAACATCTCGATTCGGAGGCCACTGCTTAGCGCCAGTGAACGAGAAGAAAGAAGTATGGGTCCTTCTTTTTTGTTTTTTTTAAGCGACCCCCTCTCCTTTTCCGCCCCTCAAGACTCTGCGTCTTTCTCAATAGTGACGAGATGTAAGCCCCTATCAAAAAACGAGACTCCTGTGCCTTATACATGAAGCTGGAACCATCTGGCCCTATACAAGTGACCCTTCTTTTGCTAGTCCGATGAGGGGAGAGACTCCGATGCAATCGAGCCCTACTCTGTCATTCTCTTCTCCCCTTCTGTCCCTGCCATCGTCTTTTTTTCGGCACATGTCGGAAAGGGCAGGCCCTCTGGTAGTTCGTCCCGACCTGCTTCGAACCCCCTCCCTTCCCCAAATACCTTAGCCCTTCGTTCTCTCTACTGTAGAGCGCCTGGGGGTCTAGAATCACTATTTCGCTCATCGCAAAGCCTCCCTCGATAGAGCTCTTCCCCACCCTTGGGAGTAGCCTTCTACTGACCTCGAGGTTCGTTAGGACATGCATCTTCCGCTTTCCCATCAAATTTTTTGACTAGTGAGACTCTTCCAAGTTTTTTGGTGTTGTTCAATGAACCGCTTAGTAATGAGTGCTGATGTTGACTCTTCTTTTGGAGCATTTTCTTTCTTCGACTATCTCTTTGTCTGCCCTTCGCCGGGCAGGTGTCTTCTCAGACCGTAGACCCTTAGGATGAGAACGTTTCTCTTCGATCTTCGTTCCACTCTCTCCCCTTCGTCTCAGGCCTGCTAACTTCGGAGACGGACATTGACGTTCCAGATCCTCTTTTCTTTGGCATGCCTCACTATGACCAGAAAGACGAAGAGTCTTAGTCGACCCTCTCTCCCGTCATTTCGAACAGCCAGGAGGACCTGCTTCCTTTCTCTCCTTTCTTTTCGTTCTTCCGACTTTGAGCTTCCGGAGAGCAGAAGGGGGAAGTTCTTCTTTTAGCTCGGCCTTCCACGACCCCCTTAAGCCCCTTACCTGGTTCCCAAGCCTGAAGAAGATCTCTTTACCAACCCCCCCCCCCCTTCCCTCCTCACATCATTTCAGTTCTAAACCTCCTCTTCTTTCCCTCAGGCACTACTTTGTTCCCCGGTTGATCGATCTTGAAGAAGTCACGCCCCAGGACGGAGAGAAGGCGAAAGACGGAGGACGCCAACGAACTCTGACGCCTTTTCCACTGAATAGCGGAAAACAGCTGGGACAAAGCGTCCCCCGAACAACGTTACGGTAGATAGCCGTACATGCTCCTCTTTTACACTTCCCCAGTTTTGTTGGATTTCCTCTCTCTTTGGTCGGAGAGTTCCCCCTGGACGGGACGTGGGAGGTTTGGTTGACGTTCCCTTTTTAGTCTTCTCGTGTCCCCTGCGCGTGTAGAAGTAGTGGTTTTTCCCTTCCCGTCGCCCGATGAATGTGGGCGCCCCTTTTCAAGAGTTTTTGCGACCGCAGCGCGGGTCTTCGGTGCTTATTCCCGCCCACGTGCGGAGCAGGATGATCAGTCCTGGGTCTCCAGTTTTTCCGAACCCCTTTTGGGTTTTGAACCTAATAGGATTGTGAATAAGCCTATTCCCTCCTCTTATTGATTTCCACCCGTCGAAGACATCCGGCCAAGTACCAGTCCTTCCCGGACGCACGCGTTCCCCGGGCTCCGAAATGGGAGGCAAGAAGCAGGAGAGTTCTTCGCAGCTTCCTCCGCCCGATTTTCTACCCTGGATTCTCTCAGCCGATCAATTGGAGAGCCGGCTTACGGAGCCTCCGGAATGTTCTGACAGCCGAGGTCCATTCGGACCTCTTTTCAATACCGCATTGTAGCACGGTTGGTAGACTGTAGATAATACGGCACGCCCTTTTGCCCCTCGTCCTCCCTTCTAACTTTCCTTCCCATTCTTAGGTCCCGACACCGATCTCCAAAGACATCAAGAAGGTAAGAGCGATGGGTCATAAAACATGCTCACCCTTCCCTGGGGACTTTCCCCTCCCCCAAGGCTCTGAAACAGAGCTTCTATCTGGATGCGAGATTCTGGAGGGGAGTGGGTCCTCCCCCTCCTTGACTTTAGCGTCGCGGACAGATCTTTTCTTTTCTGTCCGAGCCTTCCTTGATGTTTCCTTGCACTTCGACAGGAATTCGGCTAAGCACGCATTTAATACTGAAGTCCTTCAAGCTCTTTACGTCTTTTTTCTCGAAGGTTTGCAGTTCATGAGGAAGACGCCTGCGGCCCATCTGCCGACATGGGTAGCACATCCACCTTCCTTCATTCTCTCCAAGAGTCCGCTCATCAGGACCGGCGCGGATATAGGCTTTTTCTATAAAATACTGGTTGTCTCTCTCGTGAGTCTTCATTGCTGCCCTACATCTTCTCGTGGGTCCAAAGGGTTAATTTTTTCTCACACTCTTCTCCACGGGACCCTTCCCAGACCGTCCTGCGAGGCGATAGCGTTCCTGACCGAATCCGAGGTCGGAAAGAAAGACATTAGAGACTATACGGACACACCTTAGGCCGGAGTTCCCTCTCCCGTCTGAGACCAGGGTAGGTAAAGGAGATCCTTCTGTTTGTTCCATTTTGCGAACCCCCTTTCATCTGACCTCCTCCTCCGCGATAGCTCCTCCTCTTTTTCTACCCCCCCCCCCCCAGAAGAATTAGAGTGAGTACCACCTATCTTCTCCTAGAGACCTCAAGAGCAATCTTTTTCGTGAGTCGTAGCGAGTCGCCGAGAGAGAGAAGGACGCCAACCTGCCCTTTGAGTCCTGGGATTCCAGAGCCTTCTTCTCTCTTTAGTTCAGAGCTCGACAGAGAGAGGTGATCTCCTAGACCTCGCGGGACGGGCGTCCTTTCCGCCAGCGGACCCTCTTATTTGACGTCGAACGTTCTCCCTTCCGGGAAAGGCCGCATCGGGTCGGATCGGCATAAGAGAGGCTTTGGCGTAGTCCTTTAGGATTCGCCCAGAGTCGTCGTTCGTGAGCCTTCTTACCTAGATTTCTCTGGAGCAGGCGGAACAGAGAGGCAGGAACGCCCCTGTAGAGACTCCTCCTTTTCTTTCCCCCTCTCAGTCTTTTTTTACCTTGCTTCCTTCCTTAAGCCCTACCGTTGCCCTCCCCTTTTAGAAGATCGCGCCTGTGCGAATTGCAAACGAGAATTCTCTCCATCATCCTCTCTCGGGGGCTATCCCTCGCCCTTCTTCCTTGTTTTTCGCCAGGCAGACTTTCCTTTGGAGATAATGTTCCCTGATCGATAGGGAGATCTTTCGGTAAATAGGCACATTTGAATGCGTGCTTTTGGTCCCTCCCCTTACAAGATATTAAAACCTAATTTTTCCCTTTTCGCATTCTTCCCCCGACCGGATGAAAGCCTGCTTACTAAAGACTCTTCAGAGAAAGTCCCAGCCGATCCCGTAGGCCTTGCTAGATGAGACGCACTGCGATGCGGATTAGAACGGAAGGACGGATGATAGAGCGGGTTTTTTAGCGATCTTCTAGAACTTTCTCTCCCACTGATGCGGGAGGTTCAGCGCGGATCGAAGAGTAGATAGTAGGTAAATTGCAGTGCCACTCCCAGTACTCCCGTTTACCTTTTTCTTTGAAGGTCCTCGAACCCTCCTCCGCGAGCCTGAGTTCCTCTCGCTCGAGAAACCCGTCGAGCTAAGGAATAGTATCGCTGGTAGCACGATATGCACACTCCCTAGCTCCCTCGCAGATAAAAGATGGGCCCCTTCCTGGAGATCTCGGGTATCTCTATCTTTTTGTAAGGGTACGGCGGAGGATCGACCGACCCTTCTACAGGTCGCTTCTCTTCCCCCATACTGATTTGAGCTCTTACCGACCTTTCCTCTTCATTAGTAGATCTCGAGCTCGCGCTCGAGATGGAGGAATTGGAAGCTGCTTTTCACCTCCTCTCTTCAGCGAGCCCTCGCACCCCCCTTTCTTTTAGGCTCAGGCTCGCCTGTAGGAGGGCTCCCTATGCTGATCGTATGGAAGAGATTCGTTTCGAGAGCTCTTTACCCCCCTCTTGTAGGGACCAGTTGAGTTCGCGTTTTCTCTTTCTCTCTTCTAAATCCCCCTTGTAGCGAAGCCTCCCGTCGGGAGTGACAGCAGGACTTTGATTTTTTGCATAGCCCTGAGAGGCTTTTTTCACCTTCAGTTAGTATATCCCTCTCTTGTCAGGACTCCCACACCGCGAGCGTCATCGCGTGCCTCGATCAGTTACAAACTCTTCTCCCCCCCCCGTTGCGGACGGTCGTGTTCCCCCTCTCTTCTGGGAGAGAGAAGAGGCCAATCCCCAGCGTATATGGCCCGTGTCCTCAGGCCAGTCGAACCATTTCCTTCTTCTTTAGGTTGGATGGAAAGGTTCCTGAAGCCCGCGTGTCTCGTCGACTCAGGAGATAGAAAACAGTGAAAACGTTCGTTCGTCGCCTCTTTTCCCGTAGATTTCCGCTTGGTTTAGTAGCCCGGACTTCCTTCCCGTCTGCATCGTAGAAACAACGCTACGTCCGACAGCTAGAGACTCGAAGCTTCCAGCTTTGATTCCTCGCCTCCAATCCGTTTTCCTGTAGAGCCAGCCGCTCTCGAAGGTAGCAGTCACCCGGGCCCACTTTCGACTTCACCCCCAGTTCCCCGCCTACGGTGCATAAGACACCGTACTTTGAGGTAGATGTTTTAATCTAGGGCCGTCGCCTTTGCCCGTTAACGCCCCTTCACGTCCGGGCGGAACCCAGGGATTCCTGGAGCTCTTAAAAGGGGCGACGCGTTCGAATCCTTCCCCGCGGATCGACGTGAGACTCTTTTTTTCTCCGAGTGATAACTCCGGCGTAGCTAAGTCCGGCGGCGAGTACGCCGGCTCTGACGACTCCTGCTTGGAGCCCGACGGGTGACTGGCACGTTGGACGGGAAGCCAAGAAACGACTCCCGGTAGTCTCTCCTCACTTTGTTCACCCCCTCACTTTTCTTGGACTCGATATTTGTGGACTTCTAGATGGTAGACAGTCTCTGGGGAGCTTCTCGATCCGCAATTCAGTTTTAGTGGAGATCGCGGTCTTCCCTGACCCACCGGGTTCCTTTCTCTCCTAATCAGATTCAAAGTTTAGAATCTATCTTCTTTGCCCTGTTCGGACGGGCTCCCCCGATCCGGGAGACTGTAACCGTTTTGATGTTTTGACGAGTAGTGGAAAAAGTCGGCGACTCTGCACTATGGCCCTTCACCCTGACTGACTGACTAGAACCGACTTCGAGATTGGAAAATCCAATGCCCTACGCCCACTCTTTGACCACCCCTGGGTAGGGTCGAAGGTTAATTACAATCATCTCTCTTCTTCCTTTGTGAAGTTTTGTTTTTTTTTCCAAACGGATTGCCGTGACCCGAAACACAACAAAAACCCCCCCAAAACCCCCAGGCCGGTAGTGGTTAGATCCGTCGGTTGAGTTTTCTGATTAGAAAAGTCTGTCACATCTCCTCTCATGTCTCTCTTCCGATCCAGAGCTCAGGATGGTTGTTTCCACTTCCCCCGCTTTGATACCTTTCCCTCCAAAGACATTTTCCCTGAGCAGAAGCCGGAATCGTCAGTAGGATTATTCCCTCACTTGGCCCCCATGTTTTTTGGGGATCCCTTAGGTCTTCATTCGAACTTTGCAAAAGTAAGTTGAACCCCCTTCTTTTTCCGCGACGTGTCCCCCCCAAGCCCCGGCCCCTGTAAATCGACGTCCCTCTCCATCCGCTACGCTAACCCCTAATAATCTCCCTCTCGCCCCCCTTCATTCTTTCCCTCTCGAGTAGATAAGGGGGGTACGACAGAGGCGTTTTTCATGTCTTTCTTCCCGGTCCAACGCCAGATGCGCTCATCTCCCTAAAAGGGTACTCTGATCCCTCTATTGACACGTTTCAGGCGGCTAAGAAGACGGCTCCACATTCCCGGGTAGCTTCCCGTCTGTACCTCTATCTTAAATTTTTATCTAGCGCAAGCCTAGTGCCCTGAGATTCTACCATTCCTGTCTGGCCTTCACCCCCAAAACCTCCCCTCACGAAGTAGAGCGCTGGGTATTTTAAAATGATGCAGCCCGCCTAGTCTCTTGTGCGCCTTCCTATGACCCCTCCCTTCCCGCGTTCTGGAGCGGAATGTAGATTCACATAATCCCACTAGTGCGTCCACTTACACGACTTTAGGTGCGCAGTCCCTAGTGGATCGAGCGGCTCGCGGAAGTAGCTGCTTTTTTTTCCCTTTGCATGACGTGAACTGCCCTCCCAGGCGCTATCCTCACTCTATCTCAGGACGTAGACCCGGAGAAGGTACGTTAACGATGTGTCGTAGTCCCGGTTCCCTCCAGACTCAGACCGCCAATTTCCGAACCCTTCCAAACGATGGTACTTCTCGACGAAAGGCTACCCCGAGTCTTCCACGATCCCTTCCCCCCAGCCTTCTAGTCCCTTATATATACCTTCCCCCGAGGACTGCAGTGTACGACTACCTTCTTCTTCTTCTGCCTGCTGCGGGACGTGCCGTCTCGTCCGTCGACTTTCAGCTTCTCGGTTTTGTTTGTATCTGGCCCCCTCTCGATATGCTGCTAGATTTTTGGAGGTATCAGAACCGCCCCCTGTTCCAGTCGGCACAACCAGGATTCGGCCGAAGACTGGCTGGCGCTTTTCCCCGGTCTTGGAGGTTATCCCAGACGAGCGCCAAATCCCCTTCGTTAAGCGAGGAGAGACGCTCAGATCGCGTCAAAGCGATATATTTTCCTAAGATTTCTCTTTCTACCCCTGGATCTCCTCAATAGAGTAACTTCGTTGCGGTAGGAGGAGAGTCTGCCTTGCGCGAGAACTTCCTCTTAACCCGTAGCAGCTCGAGATCCCCCTAGATCTCCTCCCTGTGTGTGTGCGCATCGTCTAGCTACGAGAAGAGCGAAGAGTAGAGTAAATATCCTAGACCCTCCTATCGTCGAGCTGCCTCTCGCAGACACCTCTCCTGACCGTTAGAACCACAGTTCCTGTCAAGGACCCCGAGGTCAGAGCGGCTCCCTGAGGAGCTAGGCCGTTGTGAGCGTCACCTTCTTGAGATACCCGTTGCGCTGCGGATTCCCCTACCCGTCTTTTTTGAGAAGGTTCCCAGAGCGAATGACCCGGTAGAGAAGCAGGGCCGGGTCCCGTCGCGGGCTCTGTTTGCAAGCATTATTAATGAGAGCCCCCTCTTTAAAGTCTGTGCTGGACGTTTTTCTAGCTGCGTTGCGGACCTTTCTCCCCCGAGCCTGCGGCGCGATAGCAGATAGAATTTTTACGGGCTATCACCGCATCGCATAGCACCCCGCTTCTTGATCCTGAAGTTGGATCTTCCATAGATTTTTCTTCTTCTGGAGAGGTACACGGAAAGTGAAGGGGTCCTTAGGAGGATTCGCTCATGCGTGATCTATATATTTCCCTCTCGATGAGAGATTATGTGCTTCAAGCCTCCTCTCCACCTCACGTGATTACCCCTCTGCTCAAAGTTCTCCCCTGTCCCCCCCCCTTCTCCGTACTCCCCGTCCTGCGGCAGGTCCCTCAGGACAAGAGCATTTCAGCGCGAAGGGGGTGCGCAGTCTTACAGGACTTCTCGATATTTCTCTCTTTCGCTCAACGACTGGAAATCTCTCTCTTTATTAACTCCTCCCGGGTGCAGGACCCCCCCCGTTTGGCAGAAGAGCTCCGGCAGGCCTTTAGAAAGCAGCTGATGCGCTTCCCTCACAATGCGCAGCTCCTAGAGCTTGTCTCTCCCCTGACCGAACTCCTTCTCTCTTTTCAGAGCAAGGAATCCCCAGAGACTAACTCCGATGAGCTCGACCTCGGACGTCCGATGAAAGACCTGGATTCTTTTCCTCCTGATAATCTAATAGTATCTTGTTCTCTTCTTGTGATTTTTGTGTCCTTCGATAATTTCTCTGAGAAGCCTAGAGCTAGACGACGAATTAGGTACCCGCGATCTACTCTCGCGCTGGCCCTGTCCGTTAATTATACTGGCGTCCCTTTCTCAACGCTTAATCCGAATATATTTTTTTTTCCTTTCTTAAGCCAAGGTTAAATTAGACTGTCGAGTTTTCTAACCCGATTTCTTCTTTCGAGGTACCGCCTCTTGAGGACGGAGACTCTCTATTTGCTAGTTACGAGAAGGATCTCCCCCACCTTTTTTTTCTCCCTTCCTTTTTTTTTTTTTTTTGTTTTTCCTCCCTTGTTTCTTTTTTGTTTTTCTTTTTCTCTTTTCAAGAGCCACTCTTTAAGTTCCTAAGAATCTCCTTCAGGATGACAGAAGGAAAATTGGGGCCTAGCCTTACCTCTGGAGAGTTGGGGGCCCCCCCAACTTTTATATTAGACGTTTTTTTTTTCCGAGGCTCCCACAAAGTCTTGGACGATGAGCTTCCCCGACGCAGTGCCCCCCACTATCATTGTGTTCTTTTTCCCCCCCCCTGCTCTCCCCTTCGTTTCGTGAGGGTTTGATCCAGAGAAGAAGCGCTTAGATTTCCTCGATTCCTTGAGCGCTAGTTCATTTTTCTGTCCCATATGTGTTTTCCCCCTTTTCGGGGACGGACGGAGACGCGAGAGGGAGTCTGACCTCAATCTCGACACGACGGTATTAGTAAGTTCGCGTGCCCCTTCCCTATTCGAGGGAATGTTCTTTCTTCTTTTTTCGTCGACTTTCGCCGTCTGCATAGAAAGACTTACGACGCCGATCCGCTAGCGTCGCTCTCCCCACGTCCCCTTCTTTGACTGATTTTCAGCTCTCTATTTAAGCGCGGGTCCTGTCGGGCCATGTTGAGCCGAAGAAACTAGGACCCAGAATGCCGACCAATTCCCCCCTCCTCATCGTAATTTGAGGTAGGCGAAGAATCGCCTCGCTTTGAGACGCCCTCTTCCCGTCGTTTTTCTTCGACATATTTTTATCGAGATCCACATGGGCGTGAAGAGGAGCGAGCTCCTGAGACTCTCTTTTTAATCTCGCTTGGCAGTTCTTCATGCGCGGAAGATGAAGAATCGTCAGCCATCTTCTCTTTTTCGCGTTCTCTTTTCGGGCGGAGATGAAGTCCGTCGCCCTCAAAGAACCTTAGCCGTCCTCCTCCCCCCCCAGGACCCTTTAAGCCGGCCCGAGTTTTTCGGGTGAAGGAGAGGGATGTAGTGCTTTTTATCTGCTCGAAGCCTTCTTTCTGAGCCCCCTGAGTTCCGATTTCCCGACATTAGCCCCGTGTTAAAAGGTCGAGAAGCTAAGAGGTACCCGTTTTCCTCCTTATCCCCAAGTCCTCCTTTCCTTGTCTCCTCTTCTTCTTGACTTTTTTTCCAGGTATTGACTAAGCTTCGCCCCCCCGTCCCCAGGAGAACGGCGCAGCCCCTGAAGAAAAACCACTCGTCTTCGACCGCCTTCGAGCATGGCCTACGCAGTCCCCCTCCCTTCCTTCCAGTCCCCTAAACTCGGGTAGGGTCCTCTCCCACCTTTTACTTAACAGTTCATCTCGACTGTTCCATCCGTTGGTGTTGGAATATCTCCTGCTCTCCGAGCCCCTTGGCGGTAGAGGAGTGGTCTCCCAAGTGCACGGTTGTGAGGAACGTCGGCTTGTCCCCCTTGCTCTGCGTGTAGTGCAAGTATCCCGGTGTTCGTCCCCCCTTTGATCGCCTCGACCGTCTTCGATAGAGCAAACCCTCCGGAGAAAGCAGCGATCTTCACGTGAGGGTCCCACGTTGAGTCAACACCCTCTCTCCCAGCCACAGTTTACCTTCTTTGTACTGGTTTCCCCCTTCAGGCTATGGTGTCCTGCATCGGAAGAACGCCTCCTTAACGAACTCCTAGGAGCTGCCAAGCACCAGAAGTAGTCCCCACATCCCTCCCCCCCCCGTATAATTCTCCCCCGACACGGCACGGAGTGAGTGGAACCGGACGTCGAAGGTTTAAGACGTTTAGTCGTCTTTTCAGAGAACATCAAAACCCGGGCGCTCATCGCACGACTTGAAGCGGACAGAGGACTCGGCGTCAGTATCCTGACAGGTCTCCTCAAGGTCCCACGAGCGTCTACTGTCGAGCCGTCACGGTTGGGTAGGACGTGTCGCATCGGCACCCCTGTGTCTATCGCGTACTATCTTCCAAATCCTTCTCAGTCTTTCGCCTCCAAAGCAGGCTCGCCCCCCCGCTAGTAAATCTAAAGACAGAAGAGAGCTTCTTAAATTTCTCATAAGCCCCCCTCTTATTTCTATCTGCCGGAATCCCCCTCCTCTTTTGGTGAACGTACCCTCGCTTAGAGACCTTCATTTTCCTCAGCTTTTTCCCAGATCTTCTTGAAGTATGACCTCCTTTTCCTTGTCGATTCTTCTCTTTGATTTATAAGTTTTTCCTTCAGAAAGGGGTTGTGCTCCGACCTGAAGACGGAGAGGACCCCTTCCTCCATTCCTCTAGAGAATTCCTACTCTACCCTTCTTACTCCCGCTTTGTAGCTTTCCTTGCATAGACTATACGAAGCAGAGGCTCGAAAGGGAAAGAAGGGCAACACCTACTTTTTCTTTTCTCCCGAGTACCCCTTCTTGAGATCATAGCCTTCGTAGGGCCGATGAGGTATCTCCCTCCGCTGATTCCTCACGTTAATGTACCCTCATCCCAGTGTTTTTGCTCCAAGGTCCTTCCTTAAACTCCTCCTCAAGGGAACGCTCATCTAAACCACGCGGTCTGTGGGACCCTCGCTTCCCTTAGGACCCCTTTTCTTTCGACCTTTCCAGATTCTGGAGGTCTGAACTCAAGCTGTAGACGAGAGGACATCTCACCGGTACATCCTCCTAGACTTTTTTCAGGCGTGCGCGTTCAAAGGAGAATCCTCTTGGTTTTTTCTGCCCTCTTCTTTCTTTCCCTACCGCGATCCTAAAGCTCTAGAGAAGAAGCTCCAGAAGATCTCTCGTTTCCTCTGCAGGCGAGGCGCTCGGTAAGTCTGACCGATTCTCCTTTGAGTCTAGTTCTCCCCGCTGAAGGAGAAAAGGCAGAGAGCAAATCGAGCGCTGTCCCGTCGACAATTTGCAGGGTCCTTTCCCCTCTCGAGTATTTCTCCTGTAGAAGATCCTTCAAGGGCGATTGCTCCTCCCCGAACGAGCGCTCCAGCTAGAGAAGGACGGCCTTTAGGGCCCAGTCGAACGGATCTTTTCTCCGCTTTCCTTCTGCTAGGATCAAACGCCTGTCGAGATATAGAGGTCTGAGAGCCGAGGAACCTGGCGCGCGCTTTCCTCCTCATCTGGTTGGACTGAGGAGCCTCTCGGTCTTTTAGTATTTGGCCCCCTTTGGGTTATTCAACGAATTCTCCTCTTCCGATAATCTTCTTGTTTACAAGACTTTAAATAGGGAGAAGCATTCTCCGCTCTCCCTGTTCCCCCCTCTTTTGATCCCCTATCACCCTCCCCCCGAGACGAAGGTGCGCCTAATCTATCTTTGAGAAGGGAATACGGTCCTCTATAATCCCTCTTGCTTCCCCTAGGATCGGAGCTTTACAATTCCTTTCATTTTCTTGAGCTCTTCTTGAACCCTACCGTGTGTTGAGAGAGATTGTACGCCATTTCTTAGAAAGAGACTAACTACCCCTTCGGATGTAACTCTTCCTTAAACAGTCGAAGACTACTCTTTTTTTTTGCAGGGCATTCCCCCATCTTTAAGGATGATTTTCCTCACGGAGGCAATCCGCTCGATCGAGCGAAGTCTAGGTGGAGCAAGTCCCTGACATCTCCTCGCAGTGTTCTCCCTCTCCCTTAAACTTTTCTTTTCCTTCAGAGTATTTGAAGATCTTCTTCCCCCTAAGGAGAACGGCTACTGACGGATACCTTCTTGGAAAGTCTAAGACTTCATTAAAGCGAATGATCCCCATGGGCATGAGCTCTCTCTCTGATAGATCTCTCTTTCCCCCCCCCTTCTCAGGAGAGTCTCCTCCCTCCTGACAAGAAATTCTTCCTAGAGGTTAATCTTCGAGGAGGAAGTGCCAGAGCCTCTTTAGTCTACCGGTCATTGACTGGGAGTCACTTCTTATCGCATATCTTTTCCTGATTGTTCCAGATTAATTGAGACTATTATAGAGATCGACGTCTAGCTTCCCTTGATCGACCCTTTTCCTCCCTATACAGTACTCTGAAAGCTCTCCTCCATCACGAAATTTCTATCCGGTATTATTTACCGTAAGGAGCTGACTTCGCCTCCTGATTTTTATACTATAGTTTTCCTTCTCTATGCGCATCTCTCCCTTTCCTTGCCTGGAGTTCTTCGAGAGTCCCGGAATCTGAGACTCAAACTCCGAGAACGTGAACCCGCCCGCCGTTTGAGGGCATGTAGTCCTTCTGTCCTCCCTGTCCGGATCTTTTGGTAGACCTCCGACAAAATCTTCTTCGGTCTCGTAGTAGCGTCGCCTGACCCTCTCTCCCCCCATTTTTTCACCCCCTCCTGCAGAGTCTTCGGAAAACTTTTCTCCGCCAAAGGTCTTCAGGGCCGAGATCTTTTCGCCCCTTCAATTCTCTCTTCCTTTCCTCCCTTTTATGATTTTCGGTCTTCGCTTAAGAGATCTGCCCCCTTTTCACAGAGAGGCCAGTTACCAGGTGTTATGAGAAGGACTATTATTGGCTTTTCCCTATTTCTTCGTCTTCTCCCCGGTTCGACAAAGCGTTCAAGTATAACGTCAGACAGGTCCTACTTTCTATCGTATCCTGGCGTTCCTTTCTTTTGAATCTTCCCCCTCCCTGCCTTCTAGTCCCCCCCGTCAGAGTCGTAAGAGACGAGAAGAATTCTTGAGATAGGAGCCAGCCCTTTTCGCTTCAAGCGGACTCTCTCTGTTCTCCCCCCTTCGGTTCGTGGTAAGGAAAATGAGGGTCGTCTATTTTTAAGACTCAGCCCCCTAATTGTAAGGCCTGTTGCGGGGCCGGGCTCTCCACCCTTTCGTTCTCACTTTCTCCCTTCCGATTCTTTCGAGAGGATCCCTTTGCTCGGGCCAAGTCTTCCCACCCTACAGTTTTGTGTCCTCCTACGATGAGCACACGAAGTGAAGTAGTAGTTCTGGGAAGAGTCGCAGCAGGCTCCCTATGATCTTAGGGCCTTATTTCTTGCGTTCCGCTCACAAGACCTCCGAGTAGTAGAAAAGTATAGATTTGCCCTCCTCACCAGTGGAGAGATTTTATTCTGGGTTCTCCTGGAGGTTTTTTTTAGTTAGGCCTCCCCTCCAGCAAAGGACCGGACGTTAGGTCCTTCCTTCTTGGGTCTAAAAGCTGCTTTCCTATCTTTACCAAGGTCGCTTCTAGCTCCGCTCCCTGTTACCTGGAATTTGACGCCCCCTAGTACTGCAGATTGAAGATGTACAGTGAGGTGTCTGGAAGAGTCACTTGTGAGAGATATGAACTCCTTTTTTCCCGTCTGCTTTTTCCAGGCGACTACCGATGGACGAACCCCCAATTCCTCTTCCTTAGCCCTGCCCCTCGAGCATTTACTGAAGTTCCCTCCCAGGAAAGCTCCGGCTTCCTCCTTACCGTAAAAGTCAAGGGTAGTCGCGCTTTCCTGGTGTCCCCTCCTATTCCTGGTCGAGACTAATTCCGCCGAAACCCCCTTCGGGGTCGGGTTTGCGTGGTATCCGGAATGGTGTTGATAGGTTTTTGCCATGGCCGTCCTTTTTTTTTTTTCTCGCAATGGTTTTTCTTTCCAATAGGCGGACCTTCGACGACTGGGGCAGCCCTCAGTAGTCCCTCGAGCACCCGGTAAAGAAAGCGTCTTTCCTCTTCTCCTGGGATTACCCCTCCCCTCTCCTGATGGAGTCAGTAGAAAGGGGGAAAGGTCTTATGGACCCTTTTTGAATGACTTTCCTGTTTTTCGTTTGTTCCTAAGAAAGATCAGTATCATCATTCATGAATGAAGGAGATCTTTCAGATATTCGCTGTACTACCTCGACGTCCTCAGATCCCCTGATTCAAAGGCGAGGCGGGGGTTGATGTTTCCCTTAATGAGAAGGGCCTGCACTTATCGGTTCTTCCTACGCCAATAGAACGCCAGACCTGTGCGGGATCTTCAATCATCATGCAGAGCTCCTTTTTCGGGACTTGGCCCGTCGGTAGTGTTTTTTTGGATATTTTAGATTCAAACATGGTCTGAGAAAGGGCGCGACTGGTCGAGTTTTCTCTCTCTTCACTGTGTCTTTTTCCTTACCGGTGTTTTTCCCCTTTACACCCCTTCGATGGCCTTAGCTCTCAGCAGTGCCTAAGATTAGTAATATACGTCCCCATCATTCTTTGGTTTTCCTCCCTTTTTTTGCAACTGAAACTTGCTCTTTCTTTTGAGGAAACATAGGAAGCTCAAGACATTGTGTGAAAAGACTTCTAGACCGGTGGCTCCTCCTCACCAGGTTGAGTCTTCTCTAGACTCAAGTATTCAGAGTCAGAGGACGCCGAGTGGACTTTTACTGTGACGTTCTCGTGTCCCTTCGTGACCCGGCTAAGCTTTTTTTCCGCTCTCCTCCCTGGTATATAAAGGAAGGGATCCCGGCTCCCCCCGGTACGATTGCAGTTTTCGTCGAGCCACTTCCCCGTGATTCTTCATGCCGTACATGGTTTCCCCCTAAACGAAGTCTTCTTATCAGAGACGTTCCTGGGAAGATGATGCTCTTCACGGCCGTTGGCTATCTAGTTCGTCGTGAAGCCTTCCCACCCTCGGTACTAGTCTGTGGTCTCTCCTCTACTTCCCCCTGATGAAAGATAGTGGGCATCTTCTCGCACGAAGGACGGACCGCTCCGGTTTTACATCCGTAGTGTAACGAACTCGTGTAGTAGGCTTTCCAGAAAGATACTTTTATCACTTCTGCGAGGCCCCCGGCCTTTCCCCAATTAGGATGTAGGCCGGAGCTTGACTTCCTTTTTTCTTCGCCCTCCTTGCGAAGAATGGGAATAATACGGCAGGCGAAACTCGAGGACTCGCGCGCCCCGAATTTTCGCATCCTAGTCCGTTTCCCCTCAGAATCTCTTTGAAGGCGAGCGATTAGGAGACGAAGCCCCTTCGACACTGGAGGTGCTGTGCGGTGCAGATTCCGTCCTAGTAAGGACAGGACACCTAATAGAGCACTCTTCGGATTGAGAGTATATCTTCTCCGACTTGATGTGTCTCTAGACCTGTAGACTGACCTGTTCTAGAAGGAGATAATTTTAGCGAATCTTCTCTTTCCTTCAGCTTCCCAGACAACTCTCGACCCCTGACTTGTCCTGCTCTGGTGAAAGGCCCGAGGTCGAGAGGTATCAGCGAGGAGTCCTTGTTTCCCTAGTGGACCCCTATCGCTCGAGTCTTCTCGACTCTTTTCGCCTTCGACGCCTCATTGATCAGGCGGTAAACCCTCCGGCTGACTCTTCCGAGACGGCGAAGGTCTCGAGAAGGGGAGCCCCGTGTATTCCCCGACAGTTTCTTCTTCCTCTCCTTTTCGGTCAGCTATTCGCGCGATTTTTTTTTTTTTGAAGTCTCTCCACCCGAGACGTGAGATCGAGCTCGGTTTTCTCTTTCCCTTATCGCATCCTCTCATCCCATTCTTTTTTATAGGAATCGCCTTTTCGATGATCCGGTTCCTTGAAAGATTTCATACGGCACGTTTGAAGGTTTGAGGCTCGGCCCTTTTCCCCTTCGGACCCTCTTTCTCCCTCTCCTCTCAGCCTATTTCCCCCTTCCCCCCCTCGCCGAGTCTTTCAAGGGAATTCCGTCTTCCGATCTTCGTCGACCAAGGATTTCCAGCCGATTCCAGTAGGATTTTCTGCTTCTCCGCACCTAGTCAGGGATTTCTCCTAGGCCCTCGAGCTCGTCTCTTTCGAAGGCTTCGGGGTCTCCCCCTGGCGCCGATCTTTCCTAACCGTGATTGCGGCTTGTTCACAGCTCCCCGGATACGAAGCGTAGAACGGTGACTATTCGGCCCAACCGTCTAGCCTACGGCTCAGTGCTTCCTCTACTTTTTTGGCTTTTAAACCTCTCTCCGGCGCTTGTTCTTCCCGCAGCGCGAAACTCGTCGAGCTACCGAAAAAAGGAGGATCTTGTAGACGATCGGACCCCATCTCGCGCGGCCTCTCGGCTCCTTTTTTGAAAGCGGTTCCGGTTTTTTTTTCTCTCCCCGGGCTTTGTTTTGCTCGGCGCGGCTACAGCTCGCCCGTCCGCTCGAGGTCCCCGAGGCTACTTACGCAGCTGAGCTATCGAGATAGACAGGTGAGCGCCCCTTTAGTTCCTTGCTCGTTATTTTTTTTCTTCTCTCCTCGGCATATTTTATTATACGGGCGCCGGGCGAAGAGTCCATTGCCTAACGAACCGCAGCCCGTATACGGTCAAGCCGCCTTGCCTGCTCGGAGGTTTCTCGAACTCGCGCTGCGACCTCTTTAATTAGGTCTCTCCTTTCTCTTTTTTTCTCTCTGAGCTTCTGGTCCTCCTGCGAGACTCCCCCAAGAGGATCTGTGAAGAGCAGACGGTACGGCTTAGACCCTAAGTACCCTCTTTTGTACCTCCCCCCCCTCAGGATGTGTTTGGGAACTCACCGACCTCTTCGTTATCTTCGTCGATCTTATCTCTTCCCCACCCTTTAATATTGTCGACCGCGGAAAGGTCAGATTCCCTACAAAGCCGCAGCACCCTTGTCGCGGAGTCTAGACAGGGAACGTAGTTTCAGCGATGGGAGAGATCCGTGCCAACTCTCTACCCTTATTCTCAGCTTGTTCAATGTCTCGGCCATCCTAGTCAATGTAGCTAGGAGAGTCAAGTTTACTTTTCGTGCTTCTTAGGTTTTTTTAGAATCCTTGTTAGTACCCACGCGGGAATAGCAATCCTCCTCTTTAAAAGTAGCCCGCCTTCAATTACTTTATATCCCCCCTTTCGCTATAGAACTTTCTTTTTTTCTCTACTAATGGCCCCCTTCTGTAATCCTTTAGAAAACACTTGATAGCGAGCCCGAGGCTGCAACTGTCTCTCTATCCAGAAGGCCTCTCTAGTCTCAGAAAGAATCCCAGTTATTGGGCTCTGTCTACCTCGGGCTTTCCCCTCCAATTGGCCTAGGTGAGAGAAGTTATTTCCCGAATCGGTCGGAATCATGTTATTTATAGTCCCGTTTAGCTTCTCTCCCTTTTTTGACGCAGAGTGAGAAGCCTTTACTTTTCCCAAGTTGAACTTCAGCGATAAGATGTCTGAGATTGATCTTCTCTCTTTTCTCCTCCCCCTTCTTAGCCCCCCCCTCCGGATATTTTCATGGAGAGAGGTTTGACTCTCGCCTGGATCCCTCAGGCCTTCATGAAGGAGGCTTAGTAGCGAAAGCAGCCTTCTTTTTCAGAAGCGTCCGGTCTCTCCTTTTGAGTGGGACGCCTTAAGCAGAGAGAACTTCGACGACGGATTAGCTTTCGATTTTCCGCTCTTCCATTGCACGTCTTGAAGCCGCTTTATGTATTAGGGTTGACATTTGATTCTTTTTTTCTACGATGTGTCCTTCCGGCTTTTTCTCTAAGACTTCTTCTTCCCAGCCGATGCCACAATTCAGAACTTCCGGTTCCTTGATCATAAGTCCGACTTTCATGGTTCGGAATCTCATGAAGTTACGATTTCCATGCTGGAAGACTGGTTTCCTTTTGGTCTTCGGCCCCCGGGCCTCCTCTTGACAGAAGTCTTTTGCCCCCCCATTCGAGCACGTCTCCCTCGAGGGGAAAAGCCCCCCCCCCCGACGCGGAACGACTCTGATCTCTCAACAC
>Ga0179591_1333810_pt1 | contig 20373 bp, 16 predicted proteins | sample CZOMad2_1_08_16f_FD_182891 | JGI IMG/M metagenome (GOLD analysis project Ga0179591, IMG submission 182891) | Vadose zone soil fungal communities from Angelo Coast Range Reserve, California, USA - CZOMad2_1_08_16fungal (PacBio error correction) | ecosystem: Environmental > Terrestrial > Soil >... | reverse complement strand
TCTTCTTTCCGCCCTTTTGTGGGACCCTGTCCTCGGATGGAGTCGCTCTCCCGTGGATCGAGCTCTCGAATAGAAGCCCATCGAGGCTTTCCCCCAGCTATGAGCGAGTCTGATGCAGATCTTCTCCCCCTCTCGCCTCACGTTTCTCCCCCTTTTCTGCGATTCCCACGCTGTCATATCCCAGCATGGCGAGATCTCCTTGACCGTCCCCCTCTCTTTACTCACAGCTAGCGCTCCATCCCCCCTCCATCGACCTTCGACTCTTTTTCTTCCCCTTCTTGTAGCGTGCCCGAGATCGTACTCGTCCTTCAGTAGGGTAACCCTTGATAGATTGATCTTGAAGCCTATAGGGCCCCTACTTCCCTCCTTTTCCCTTCACGACACTCGCTCTGCAGCGGAATTGTCTTCGCTTGCGCTCTCCGAAACTGGCCCTGGTGGCCTCTCGCCCGTCCGCTTCCGTCCTCCGAGCTTTTTTTTCTTTTCTGACCGGTTATGCTGTAGTTTCCACGCTCCGTTCAATTCGAGGGTTTTGAGAACCGCCGTGCAGAGCCTTTCTCGCAATGCGCCCCCCCTCCTATCTGCGTTCCGTTTTATTCATTTCTGTTTTTTTTTCCTCCCCCCCTCCAAACCCCTGAAAAGGAATGACTTTCCCCCCCGGCGGATTCCATTTCTCGCCAATCGCTCACCTCCTCTTGTCATTACTCTTATTTGCTGCGATTTGGACCTCAAGACAAAGATGCACCCTTTGATCCACCCCTTTTCCCGATTCTCCATGTCCCTTCATCTTTTCTTTTCCCCATCCCCCGAGCAGGTCTTTCCGCAATAGTGTTCCTTACTAGTTTCTTTCAGTGTCGACCTGAAATTTTCGCTGAGGGAGCGGGCACCTCTCTCCCCCCCTCTCCTGGCTTCGTTCCTTTATCCCTTTGATGGCTAGTTCCTTTGACAACTCCTAGAAAGTACTCACATTCGTATGTGTGCCTGAGTTTTAGACGAAATGCTTTCCCCCTTTTATTTGCTTTCTTTTCCCCTCCTCTCCCGTCACCCGCAGTAAGTGGGTTTCTTGGAAAAACCCCAACAGGATACAAATCACCTGGTTTCCGCCCTTTTGGGCTCTTGACGCTGCGGAGTTTTCACCTGGATACTCCTTCTCAGATCGCCTTCCTAGACGGACAGTTTACATCCCGTCCCCTTCTCGGGGCTTTTTCCTATATCTGGAATGGCTTTTCTTTCTTTTTCTACCCCCTCATTCTCTCCCTCGCCGAGAAGGCGTATGAATTCCCCCTCCCTTGAGCATCGCACCTGCAAGGGCGTCACGATATGGACCTCTGCCGTACGGAGCCCCCTTTCCCTTTTCTTTTGCTTCCTAGGGGATATTTGGTTTGCCTCCTATTACCTCAGATCGACACCCCCTTTTCCCCTGTGAGCCCCTACGAGTTTGATGAACCGGTACGCGCGTCACTCTCTTTTGGACTGAGAGTTTATTCGGTACAAAGAACCGCCGCGCCCCCCCCTCCCTACGCTCCCTTACAGTATGGTAGAAATCTAGGTCTTTGGACCTTTTCCTTCATAGTGGACTAGCTCTCAAAGCATCCTCTTTGCTCTTTTTTTTTGGGTGTTGTGTTTGATTCAAGTCGCCGTCCAAGTTACCTGAAACACCACTGGTAGTGTTTTTGAGTTGGTTGGTTTTGCGCAGTCCGGACCCGGTTTGCCTCGATAGTCAAATTTTCCGAGAAGGTGAATGGTCGAACAGATCCCTCCCTTTCCCCCAGTGCCCCCCCCTTCAACTTTTCGCCAATCTAAGAAATGACCCCCAACCTCTTCACTTCCCTTATCCCTCGTTTTTCCCCCCGCTGAAGGACCTAGAACAGGCTACTCAAACCCCGAGACTTCGTACTTAGTTTAGAGTTGACGCGCGGTGAAACATCGCTGTCTACTCCCCCCCTTTCTTGTTCCTGGAAGGAATCAAAGTGAGCTGTTTTTAGACCTCCTCGGATCGAATATAAAGTGTTTCTATGTATCTCTGGCCTTCAAATAAAATCAGAACATCCACCCCCCCGCGTAGTTTATTTAGCCGACAGCGATCGAATGTGGGCCCGCGAGAGACATAATCACTTCATACAGCTACTCCGAGGAAAACTAAGGGGTCTACCCAGCTTTACCCGGATCATTGGAGTTTCCTTTACAGAAGCGCACTATTGCTGACCAACTTCTCGAGTCCAAACTGTAGTGGAAGGGGTGTTTATACTGGTTTGTCTGGGACTAGAGCGCAACTTAGTTCAGCCCCTCCTCTTACTAAAGCTGACCTTGGTCGAGCTATCTGAATCTGTAACGAGAGGCCAGTGGTCATGTAGGCTCTCATTTTTTACTTTTTTCTCCCTGGGGACTCCAAGAATATGCCGCGAACCGCCTTTCCCTATTCCAGGAGGGTTGTATTGGGCTTCCTAGGCCCCCTTCTTACGTCTAGCGCCTTTGACTAGCGTAGCTTTCTTACGCCTACTTCTCTTAGTGGTTATACCCCTCCCTTATATAGTTTCATCACCAAAGTTGGTTTTGTTGATTAGATGGTATTTTTTGGTAGAAAAAGACTATCCAGTATTTTTCCTCCCTCCCCTCCTAAAGCTAGAACCTTGATTGTTGGAGTTAGGAGGCCCTTTCCTTTTCAGATTCTTCCCCTCAAATTAGTCACCTTATTCCTGTCTGCTTAATAAAGCTTCAGTTCAGCACCAAGGTAGCAAGGTTCCCCCCCCATGCCGCTCCCCACATCGAGACCCCCTTCAACAAGAACAGAACTTCTGCCTCTTCTTCCCTCCTTGTTTTCTGGTTTTTTTCCAACGACTGCCGGGGTCCACCTCCCTTTTTTTCGATAAAGACGTGCCTCCGCACTCCCCCCCCCTGAACGACCCCTTTCCAATGCTAACGTCCGGTGATTCCTGGTTGAGCGAGCCCTTGAAGGCCGGCTCCATCACCGATCCCCCCCCTCTCTCTGGTATCCCGCTTCGTAGCGTGGACGTGCTTCTAGGAGACCCTTCTCTCGGGGGACGTCTGAAGTTTTTTTTTTTGGTAGTGTTTCCCCGACACCTAGACCCCTTTGTCCCGAGTATACCAGGTCTAGAAGCCACCCCCATTCTCGTATTAAAAGTTCTTCACAGTCCATCCTTCCACGAACTCTTCCCCCCCAATAAGGCTTTTCACCTTTTTCATTAGTATTGTCTTCTTTCTCGCTGACCCCTTCTTTGCCTCAGATTCCCCAATCTTTCCTAGCCCCCATTTTCCTTTCTTCCTCTGGGTTTTTCCTTGCTCATGTTGGACCCTTCAACGGCTTCCCCCAACTTATCTGGTTCTCACCAGACCTCTTGCCTCCTTCTTGTCGCAACCTTTAGGCTCTTAAAAATACTTGTTGTCCCCGGGGGACATTCCCAAGTGGATTGAGTCTCTTTCGAGTTACAAGCTCCCTAGAGGTTTTTTTTCTTTCCCGCTACTACCGAAAGTAGGCCTCCCTCCCCTGCGATGTACTCTAGAATAGTTAACCTCGGTCCCGGAGTTTTCCGTGCTCCCTTTTCACGGACAAAGATTCCCAAACTCTCCTACTCTATGAGAATCGACACATCGATGCTCTCCGTCTCGTCCCTTTCCCTTTCTGTTAGCCCCTCCCCTCGGTCGGCCCTCCGTCTACCCCCCTGAGGTCCAATGCGGTCCCAAACCTGCCCTTTACGGGGGTTGGTGCCTCAGCCAAGTCTGAATATCGTGACCCCCCCCCCTCTTTTTTGGGGTTCCTCTGAATCCGCCGTTTCTCCTAAGGTTCTTATGGGTCTTTATGACAAGAGCCTCTCCCTTCCCTCTAAGATCCAGTTTCCTATGGAGATTCCCCATGAATCTTCCACGGCAGAGGATTCCCCCCTTCAGTTGCCCTCCCCCCCTCGGCAACGTAAGAGCCCCCCCAGGAGTGGAAAACAGGTTCTTTCCGCTTTGTTGCCATACTTTTTGCGCTTTGGCGGTTCCGGGGACCTTTTAGATTGAATCCCCATAATGCCGATGTCCGTTCTTCCCTTTTTCCTTCCAACCCGTTTCGCACGATTTTAACCGGTTAGGGTTTCTGAAGAGGTGGCCTCTCCCCAGGCTTTGTCTTTCATTCCAGCAGATGATCCTGGTTTCAAGCGAAACCGACCTTGATGATGGGCGCTGATCCTCCCTCTTACCCTGGCCCGTCTCCTTAAGTCAATTTGCCGGGGATTCTCGATGACGCGCCCTTTTGTTCCCGGACCCTTCTCGGCCCCCCCTCTTTCCCTTCATTCACTGAGTGATTGCTCGTGCGCCTGACACCCGTACTACCCCTGAAGGTGGTCTCCCGCGACCCTGGACTCCCGTCGCTTCTGTTTCTTCTTTTCTAGTGGAAGTTGATTTGCCTTTCCGCCACGCCTGTATACCGGTTCTTAGCCAACCAGTTTTCTTTATATTGAATTCTCGTTGCTTTGCCTCCTTTCAATCCCTTTTTATTTCTGCCGATGAGCGGGTTCCCCCCGGCCCCAATACCCGACCGGACTCCTCTCTCAAGAGCACTTCCTTATGTCCGGTCACTCTCAACGCTCAAGATTTCTTTCTTTCACGGCGAAGCCTTGCTCCTGGTCAGAGAAGCTGGGTAAGAGACGTGGTCGGGCCGAGTGCGGGATGGTCTTGGACGTCAGACCCCCGTCTCTCGGCTGCCCGGCGTTGCCCCTTTTCGTCTCTTAGTTTTCAATTGCGCGTGCGCTTTTCTTTCCCCGTCACATTGGTTGCCCTTGCCTCCGAGATCTTTACCCCTTCGAACGGGTGTGAGGTTCTCTCTGCCTTCCGTGCGTTGGGATTTATCGCTAGTTCCTTTCCAAGGACTTCCCAACTGAGAGCTTCTTTTCCCCGTTTACTCGTTACTCTTTCCCTTTTTCCCCCCTTCTCTCCTGTACTACTTGTTCCCAACGCTTCCTAAGTCTTTCTTTCTTTGGATCAGCCTCTTTTTCTTATACTATGAGGATCAGTCCAGACCGGGAGCCTGCTCACTTCGTTGCCCCCCTTTCCCTTCTGGATCCACGCCGATGGGGGCGGATTCTCTTTACGCCCTCTGTTGTTGTTGACTTTTTGATCTGCTCGTTAGGATTTTGACCCGGCTCGTCTTTCCCAGCAGTAGCCCGCTCCCGGGCAGGCAGTTTCTAGGGCACTCCCCTCTTTTTTGATCTCGATGCCGGATGTTTGCAGAATTTCTAACCTCGGAGTTCCCTTGTTGTCCTCCTTTAAGACCGCTTAGAACCGGGCTATTCCCCTCTTCCTTGACCGACCTCTTGATGACCCTGAGAGTCCCCCGAATCTTTTCGACTCCCCGCACCCCTTTCCCCCTTCTTCTCTTCTTCGGCCCTTGAGCCATTTGGTCGTGATACCGGCCTCGACCCCCCTCTCTTGACCCCTCTATAGCCTTAGACCAAGCGGGAGTCAACGGCTCTTTCGCGTGACTCGATCTTTCTGCCACGACGCCCGAGTCCAGGAAATCCTTCCCCCCGCCCCCTTCCCCCTGAGGTCAAGAGAGGCTCGCTTTTTTCCTCTAAGCCTTCGAAATCAGAGCAGATTTTTTTTTTTTTTTTTGGGGGGTGTGGAGACACTCCTCCCCTTCCCGCTGCTCCCCCTTTCCGATGCTTCTCTTCCCTCCTTTTTTTAACATGCGTCCCTTCCTTTCAGTTTCTTTCCCCCCTTGAGGAGCGTCCCGCAGCGCACTTAGTCAACCCCGCCATATATGGCGGCCTCTCGGAAGGTTTTTTCTCCCTCGACTTATCTGTACCCCCACTGCTATAACCGATTCCACGTGAAGCTCAAACTAAGGGACTCGAAATTCGCTCACTACCTGTCCTCTTTTTTTCGCCTTCTCCATGCATACCTCAACCATATTATAAATGTCCGCGGAGAAATAGCCTGCTTAGCCGCGGCAAAGACAGCTTTTCTGACCATCCCTCGCAGAATGCCCCTTCCCTTTTCCTTTTCCGTAAGTCGGATCTCTTTTTCCCAGTCTTCCGTTCCTTTTCAATTCGCAGTAGGGAGGGAGAAGGGAAACGAGCGCTGATGTCCTCTTTTTCAATGGCGCCAACTTCCTGCCTTCCCTCGTCCATTCTTCGCAACTAACAGGAACTCACTCCGCGCCTTTGTGCCTCTTAGAGACCATGTTCCCCTTTTTCTTTTTTTCTTTCATGCCTCGAACAGTTATTCAACAACCTCTCCCCGGAACTAGTTGGGCACAACTAACCCTGCGGCCTCCTCTTGACAGGAGACCCTATTCCTTAGGATTAGTTTTTTCCCTCCGGTCGGGCTCGAATCTCCCTTTTTTTTTTTTTCCGTAGCTTCGGACAAGACTCAAAAGCGAAGTAGCCGGGATCTTTCTATTCTCTTCATGGAGTTTTTAGTTCCCTTCCGGACCTCAAGCAGTCGAGCCCGCCTATCAGAGTCTTTCAGGCTCCCTAGTACTGAACCCGGCAGCATTCTCTTCCGACATCCTCTTCCCCCGGACGGCCCCTTAGGGTGTGATTTTTTGCAGCTTTGGAGGGGATAATAGGGTTGTCCATAGACTACTCGAGTTCTTCAAATACCGAAATCCTAAGAGCCTCGCATAGAGGCTTTCCCCCCCCCCTCGTGACGGCATTCGTAGAATTGTTCCTTCTCTTTTTGTCGTCGGAACCCGAAGAAGGCAGCGTTACGCACTCAGACCAGAATGAAGAAGGCTTAACATCAGCCCTTGAGCTACTCTGTTTTCGGTTGGACTCTTGGCCCCCTCGCCTTTTTCTCCACCCGATGAGCTTTGGACAACTGTCCCAGGCGCGAGCACCCCTCCTTGTGTTTATTCCTTTTCCCCCTTTAGGTTGCGGTGATAAAAGGTTTTCTTCTTCTGCAACGCATTCTTTTTCCTCTCATATTGGGATCAAAGCTCCTGGCAGGGTCACTAAGGATTTAAGAGCCTGACACCTTAACCAGAGTCCCCAGTAGCAGCAGGTCTCGAAGGCCCCCCCAGAGTAAGGGGTGAATGATAGTCGCCCCCTTTTTAGCCCGACTTTGCATTCCTTTGAAACCCCCCCCTCGGCGGGAAGAGTAGAGTGGAATGCTCCCTTTCCTCAAGTGGTCCTCCTTTTATCCGTTTGTGTTCGCGGACGACTCTGGCTACGCGATGTTCCTTCTGTCAGGCAATTACGAGATCCTTTATCTACGATGCGCCCTCATCAAGCGTCTGCAGACAAGTCCTCCTCGGCCCAAGACCGTAGATAAAAGAATGAGCCTTTTCTCTTTTCTTGCGCCGGTAAAGCCCCTCTCTGTTTTCCCGCCCCCGGGAATCCCGACCACAGTGGCTCCTGTGGAGAATTTGGGGGTAGTTTGATGAGATGATCCCTCTCGCCCAGGATCGTTTTTTTCCTCCCCTCGAGACCCCGCCCCGCAGAAGAATGCCCGCGTGCTCTCGCATTTTTTTTTTGAATTCTCAGTTGCGGTATGTGCGTCTTGCAGGTTGTTCCTTTTTTCTTTCCCTGGTGATTGTGCCTCTTTCGTCCGAGCCCCCCCCCCTCATGTTTAACGTGAAACGACTCTGGATTGATTTTATCTTCTGAAGTCTGCAACCCTTTTCCCCCAAGGCGCCCTGCAGAAAGCCTTAGTCACGCAGAAATCAGAGGTTCAGTACCCGAATATCCTTTTTCTTTCTTTTCTCCCCAATTGTGTGTTCTATCTGCTGCGGTTTTCTTTTTGAACGAGAAGTCCCTCTCCCTCCCGGACCCAATGTCATACCGTGGGTATTCTTTCCCTCCGGACCCCTTCAAATAAATCACTACATCAGTATGAACCCGCTTTCTTTGATCATCTTTCCTTCTAATTTCTGTGACCCACCTCGAAGTCTCACCATTGTCATACTAACCGGATAATTCAACGCCTCCCCGCACTCTCTCCTTCTCGCTGCTTTATGGTCAGAACCTCAGTTGATTAGAACCGCGATCGAGAAGAGACTGCCTCAACACCCACCCCGGTCTTCCCCCCACCGGGGAACCTCGTACTTGTGAGGCCTGCCAGTTTATTTGACCTCGCCTCTTTCCTTAAGGGCAAAGAAAAAGCTTCCACGTCTAGTCTTCCTCCTTCGTGGCAAGTCTTGTTTCTTTTGTCTCAGAGCTCCCCCCCACGTGAGCCTCTGCCCGATCGCAAATCTCCTTTGGACTTTTGTCTGTTCCTTTTCCTTCACATCCCGATCCAAGGCCTTCCAGGAGGTCACTGATCCCTAGATGCGCCCCCCATCACCCAGTTCTGAGTTTCGTCAAGGGATTCACAAGTTAGACGCGACCCCTCTTCGAAAGTAACGACGAATGGACACGTGGAAAACGCTCTGATCCAAGCTCTTTTTTTTTTGGAGTTTTTTGAGCTGGACCCCCAGTTATTTTGTAAATTCTCTGACCCTTTTCTCCTTACTCTGTCTTACCTTGATTTTTCTGGATCCCGTGACCCCAGGACCAAAGGTGCCCCTTTTTGGATGTAGGGGCGCCCCCCTTACTTTCTCGACCTTGAGTGACGTCGCTCGCAACCCAGTTCTCACTACCCCCTAAAGGTGTTGGACGACGGACAAGTTGCGGCGACGCTTGATCCTGCTCCACTACAGTCGGTTTACAGATCTCTTCCCACAGAGCAAGAAAGGGAATGCAGAAACGTCTATTCCAGACTCGACCCCCCCCTTGACCAGGCAAGTGCTGGCAGGTTTTAACTCCCTACAACTCTGTAATTATCCCCCCCCCACTCCCGATGAAGAAGAGCTTCCCCCCTCCTACCAACCTCTGTCCTTGCGACTAGTGTTTCACGTCCCCCGGTTTATTGAGTACCTATCTCATCGGAGTCTCAAGGTGCCCACATCTTACCCAGATTCCCCCCCAGCTCACCTCCCAACCTGGACGGCGTCCGTCATATAGCTTCTGTTATATCGGTGTTCCCTGAGATCAGGAAAGACCGCTTTCTCAGTAGGAGGCTCTACTGGGGAATGAACCCCTCCGCCCTTCCTCCCAGATGCTAATCGGGGCGATCTTTTGTCGGCGTACTCTTCCCTTCTGAAAAAACTGTTTGGAGCCCTGAGCTGATTTTTTTTTTCACATTCGCTGCCAGGGCAACGACCAGTCGCCACGCGCCGGAAATGTTCGTTCCGCCTTTTTTTCGTAAGCAAGGGTAATTGCGCTTTTTCTATTACGGTCGATCTCAGACTCCAACTTGCCAGTCTTTCTACCTCATTCACAGATCGTAGTGTCTCTTCGATTCTTGAGTAGCCAGTCCTCGTTGGAACAAGAAGTAGTTTTCCCTTCTAGATTAACCCTCCTTTCAGCTCTCTAGAAGACATCAGCTCGGTCGAGGTATTTTTCTACCCAGTATGACCAGAGATAGGTCAAATGTCTCGTGCACCTTCCTCTTTCTCCTGGCCTACCCCAGTTTGGTCTTTCTCTCAAGCTGAATGCCTCGTCTTTTTTTTTTTTTCAGGAATGATAGGGAGCCCTCCCTTTTCACGGCCTTTCGGGACACCTTTTAGGATAGGACATGAGTTTTTTTCACCTAGTAATTCAAACCTGACGTTTAGTCTGAGAGGTCTCTCAAGCGATCGTCCTTTTCTCCCCCGTTCTTCTTTTTGTGGTCACTTTTGGTACGTGTGAGTCATCCCAACACGGCCCCTCGATTAGCTTCGATGAATTTTGAAGCCTAGACTTCATCCTGTCGGAGCCTCTTGCCGTTCTCCGTTCTAACAGGTTACATCGTCGAAATGACCCCGGGAATAATGGGCAAATAATAACCGCTTCTATCTATCTCCCCTGCCCTCCGGTTGAGTGAAGTGCGTTCTAACCCCTCTATTTCTCTTCCGCCAGGAACCCTCCGAACTCCCCGAGAATAGTTGGGTACCAGCAGCAGTGTTCCGTTCCCCTAGAGAATGAATCTGCGGTTCTTTTTTTTTTTTTTGGTTTTGGGCAGAATCTCTTTCACGACTAAGCGAGCTTTTTACCCCCCCCCACGACCTCTTCTTATCCTACTGGCGGAATGGAGACCTCGACCCCCCAAACCCCTGGTTGCAGCGCCTATCTACCGAGGGGCTTTTTTCTCCTGAGCATGCTGTCTTCGACTGTATTTTTCCCCTAGAGAAGCCGCGATCCCTCTCCCCTTCTGAGGTCTATTTGAAGAGTGGTCGGACGATCTACCCAGTTCCCCAGGCGTCTTTCTCTTGCTGCACCGCTCGAATCCGAGGGACCCCCGCGTCATCCCGGATTTCCCTTCCATGCCCTTGAGAGATTACTTAGTACTCTAATGCTTTTCCTAGTCTCCTGTCCTGAGGAACTCCTTCTCTCTCTCTTTTTCCCCCCATAATACCAATTTTGTGCGATTGAGGTTTCCCTCAATAGGCGTGTTCTTTTCTCGTCTGGAAGGAGCCCCCTCCCCCCCCTTGATCTATCCGGTCTCCATCTTTTTAGGACCGTGTCTCAAGATAGCGCTGAGGTGTTCCGTTTTTGACAAGTATACCCGCGTTTTTGACGGGGGCCCCTTTGATAATCTCCCCCCTCTTCCCCATGTTCATCTCCAGCTCCCTGTCGAGCGGTGATGATTGACCGACTTCCCCCCCCTCTCCCTCCCCAGTCGAGCACGGCCTGTCTTTTCTCGATCCCGTCCTTCCTCTCGTCGATTATCTTTCTTACCGGAGGTGGTGTTAGACTTTTTCGCCGCGCTCTGAAACAATCTCTGAGTAATATTTACCCCATGCGTCGGGGAGTCACCTTCCCCGTTATGAAGCTCCTTTCCCTCCCTCCTCAGCTTTCGTCCGACTTCTACCTGCTAGCCTTCTGTTAGAATTTCTCGCTCCCCCTCCCCCAGGAAACGAGAGGGGAAGATCTCCCTTCATATTCCCCCTCTTTATAGTCCCTTTTATACCGTCTGGTGTAACCCTAAATTTACCCCTACTCCCGCCCATGGTTCTGAGTAAAGTAGAAAGTACATCCCACGTAGACTCGACAACCCTCCTTCCCTGCCTTCCTCCACAACTCCGGAGTCATCTTGGAATTTTTCTATGTGAGCTAAGCACGTCCAACGATTCCCCAGATGGCTTGACCCCGGAGATTTCTTTATATTTCTTTTTTCCCCCTACCCTAACTGGGGTCCTTCCTCTTTTGTGCTTTTTACTCGCCTTTGCCGGTCAACACTTTTTTCCTTTACTGCAGTTCACGCGACTCTAGCGTCGGTTAATGCAGCTTTCTCCCCCCCCCCCCCCCCGAGAAGGCTTCCATGCTTTTCTTTGCCTCGCTCCAGGGGACCCGGATGAGTTCTTTCCGCGACCCCCTCCTCTGAAAGTGAGAGATTTCTCCGTTGAGAGGATAATCGTGGGCCCACCGGCTCTCCAGGGACCTTTTTCTTTCCTTCCCCCCTCCCCTGTTCGCCGAAGTACCATTCCTCCGCGCTTTTTTTCCAATGAGTTAGATCTTTTTGCCGTCTTTGTCTTTTTCATCAGGCTTCCGTCCAAAAGTCTCCCGGTGTTTGTTAGCAACGCACCCTTTTTTTTGATACCCTCACGGGATCCTGGGTGCTTTTCTGCTCGTTAGAGTTGAGCCTCGAAAGTTATACCCTTCCTTTTAGAGCATTCCTCTTCTTTTACCCCTCTACCTTTTGACTTGGGTCCCCTTTTTCCCTAGATAGGCAGGGTCGCTCTTGTAGTTTTCCCTTCCTCCTTCGATGTCACAGCCTCTCTTCCGGTTTCGTTAAGGATTCATCTACCGGCCCTCCGTTGGTTCGGATTACTCTGCCGGACTTTAGCCCGGACCTTGTTGATTTTTTTCGGTAAAAGCGGGTGGCTAATCATTTCGTAATCATTGGCCCAAGATGGATCCTACGGCGCCCCCCCCAGGGGCTGTTTTCCTTACCTGATTATGGGTACTCATCGCGAGTTTTTACCTTCTCTTTTGTCCTTCAGTCCTGTGTCTCGGTGTGTTATTGTGAAGCGGTCCAGGAATACATGTCGGAGAATTGACAGTAAAAATAGAATGGCGGCGATTTGTCTTCAATTTTAATCGCTTCTTCCTAAGATATATTCAAAGGATTACTCTTCCGAAAAGTCCCTTACCCTAAAATTTAGGTTTCTTCTTTCTTTGCCGAAAGTCCCCCCTGTTTTCTAGTCTCTTTTCAATCCTGACACTTTAAGTCATGGTGCCCCCCCCCCCCCTTCTCATTTCCGCTTTTGCCGTTTTTTCATTCAATACTACCATCGTCCCCGCCGGGCCCTGGCTCTCCGCGGTCTTCTCATTGCACTTCTCGGGCAGTAGAGCTCTGCATAAAACTCTCAGCGGCGAATCTTAGCTTTGTCCTAGTGTCCCCTTCTGTTTTGAGGGCTTCTAACTTGGCCCTCAACGGTCCGTCCTTTCCAGTGAATTGCTCCCGCATAGCGCTCTCAAGTTCCTAAACGCTTTTCGTCTTTGGCTGTCGTCGACTACCTAAGACAGCTCAGGTATAGCCCATCCTCAGACCCCAGCTGATAATGTTGCAGAGTTGAGTAATCAGCTCCCCCCGCTCCGAGCCTTCAAAGCACTGGAGACCCCAAAAGACGAGCGGGCTCCTGTATGGCGAGCTCCCCTCTCTAGCCACGGGCACAAGACCGGTAGGACCAGGGGTGTCCATCCGTTGGCGTGTATTTCAGGTTCTTTAGCTCTCCAATGTTTTTTTTCGCATCGTCTGAAGAAACTAGTTTAAGAATGTCCGTAGAGCCTCTATCTTTATTTTCGACTTTCGCCAGCTGGGGTGATCGGAGGAGCAGGGGGAAGGTGGGTGACAGGCGGGAAGGACAATGCATTTACATCGAAAGGTCCCCTGGGTGACCCTCTTGCCGAATGTCGCCAGGAGTTGATCTTTTCAGGTGCCCCCCCACCCCGTGATGCAACTTATCTTCTCACCAGGGGACCGATTTTCGGGATGAGAAGAATTCTTTGTCGTTGTTTGACAAGATTCTTGGGCATTCCTCCTGAAGTGGTTTTTTTTCGTTAGAGATGCTGGGGACTCAACTCTATCACCTGGAGAATCCTTTAGTCTGGGGGCCGTAGAGTTGGGATCTAGCATTCCCACGGCCCCTATCCAATCCCCTATTTTTTTTTATGTACACTTCTTGGAGCGGTGGCGCCAGTCAGTTTTCAGCCAAAGTTCCGTCCCCCACCTTAAGATCAACTACGGCTCCTTCACAAGTTTGCGAAGTCTTTTGGCTCCTTAATTCTTTTTGTCTGCCGCAGTAGTGCCAAAGCGTCCCCCCTTGGCGATCAGTGAGAGCCCGCTCCCGCAAGAACTAAAACGTTCTTGCCCCCCCTTTCCCTTAGATTCCTCCATGTGGATTTCCCTTTCGCGTCAGGAAGGAACCGGATCCCCTCACCAGACGGCTCCATTGTTCCTTTGATGTTTTTTCGGCTTCACTTTTAGTTTACGCAGTACTTCTCTGTGGAAGTACTGCCCTGAGCAGATACACCCAATTTCGATCTAGGATTATTGAAATCGCAGTCGGAGGGTTGGTGGGGTGTACCTTCAAATAAGATCCTTTGCGAGAAAGTTTGTATCCACCTGCGTAGGGTGCCCTCCAAATGTCTCGTAGTAACGTGCTTCAAACCATTGCTGTCAATGACAATATCCTTTCTTCCACGCCATCCCCTATGGACCTGCAGTAACCCCCAGAGCAGCGTCGCTTACGTTTTCGGCGAAGTTCCTGAACTGACTTGTCGGAGGCAGGAACGCCCCTCTGGTGCTCTCCCGGTACTAGGCATATGGCCGGAACTAGGGGCCCCCCCCTTTTTGAACCCCTTCCCCCCTGACCTGATTGTGCCTCTCCTTTTACTTTGACGACTTTCGCCCCCCCCGGGCCGGGCTTTCCCCTGCACGAAACCCTAAATTTTTGGCTACGGCCTTCCTTTTTGTTGTGGGTCACTCCCTTTTCCAGAAGTCGTGGGAGAAAGCGCTTTCCACCCCGCGGCATTGACCGATCTGCCGTGCGATTTTTCAGTAGAAGTATGGACCCCAACGACCTGGTCGTTCCGGTCTTATCTGCCCTGTTTAATCACACAGAACTTTACCAAAGATCCTTGGTTTTCAGAGCGATTTCCGCAGCCCCAAATCGTTTGGCGAGTCCCTCGTCTCCAATGGAGAGTCGAGTGCCATTCTCCTCGGCTTTTACAGCCTATGAAAATAGTGTCCCCCCCTTTCATCAACCTCCCCCGGCAGGCGCAGTACTTCAGCGAATTCCTATCTGTTTTTTGCCGGTTTTTTTCCCCCTCTCAGATATCATGACACCCCGATCGTGGATCTCTTCGTTCAGTTCTTTTGGAGTCTCAAGAGCCCCTCCCTCCCTTACAGTACAGAAGGTAAAGGCTCGGGCCTGACGTGTTTTTTCCCTTTTTCCTCTCGGGATGGTCTCGGAACTTGCCGATGACAGACCCATGAATGAAAGAGCTCGGACCACGCATTTGCCCCCCTGAAGGTGCTAGTTAGTATCCCGCAGGGGGCGTTTCCCTCCCCCCAATTTGGACGAAGATTTTTCTGAAGGACCGGGCTTCCTCTTTAAGAACCCCACTCCTTGAAAAGCGTTCTTACCCTCCAGAGCGAGGAGTAGTGCGTTGCCTGGGATCTTTTCGGCTCTCATGTTATCGGTTTTGAACTCCCCCAGACTGTTCTTTGCCAAATTAAGGTCATCTCTCTCCTGGTTAACGTCTGAACATAGAACGTCTATTCGGTTGGCGCCGACTCCCTCGACGGGTCCCATGCTCCCCTTTCCCCGTTTGATGACGACCTCTCCTTGATGGGTCTCAATTCTGGTAAGAGATCTCCCCCATTTTTCGGTGCCGCCGGCAATTGAACTTGCGTTCAGTGATTCCACTCTTTTTCCTTCGGAGATAAATACCGCAGGTCTTTTTCGCGCGTTTTTCTTACATTTCCTATAAGTTTAGCTCCTTCGTCTAGTTGAAGACGTGTGGAAGTTTCCTTGATTAAAGACCCTCCTTAGAAACCTTTCCTCCTTTCCGCAGCTCCACCGGTTAGAACTTCCGGCTACTTCTAGAAAATTCCGGTCGTTCCCCTCCATTTAATAGCCAGACGGGTTAATCAAATCCGTAGTTTCCCCTCCGTAGAACTCATCTATTGGTGATTTTCTTTTCCGGGCCCCCTGCAACTTTTTTTTTTCTGCATTTACTGCCTCATCGACGACCTGGAGTCGACCAGGCCTCCCTTGGTAAGAAGCTCGGTCGTTGCTCCTTTGAGGTCTGTTTCTTCCTCTCTGCATAAGGGGTTTTTCCGCCCAGAGGCAAGTTCAGTGATTCTCAGGGGTCCCTGAGCGCGCTTCTATTTTACCCACTTCTGCCAAACCCCTCTTTCTATGAGTGATTTTTCTTTGAGACTACGCTTCCCCTTGGGTCTAACTTTGGAGGCTTCTCGCAGAGTCAAGTGCGCCGCTTCCCCCCTCTAGTTTTCCGAGGGTTGGTCTTACCCGTTCCCGAGAGGTTGACTGTTTTCAAAGCCCTGCTAAATGATGTTTTCTACCTCTGTCCATTCCTCTTCGTTTTTCTGATTACATGCTTTGAACCTCGAATTTTCTTCTGACCTCCTCCCCTCTTCCTGGATCCATCTCTTCTCTGTGCAATCTATCTTTTCCTTTCTTCTTTCGCAATTTGGTTTAACCCCCCAGGTGGGGTTTCTCCGACCGTTGACCCCTTCTACTCGTTCTCTCATATCGAACATCCTGACGGATAGCGCATCCCTCTGATGTCTCGAGTCTGCCAGCCTCACCGACTGTCCCCTTTTTATCGGCCATCCACTAGTACTCTCCCTCGCTTGAGGCTTTTTTCTCCTCAAGACTTTCCTTCAAATCTTCGATTCCCCCTGATGTAGTGATCTCTCCCCGCTGACGTATCGCCCAGACATTTGTCGTGACGCGAGCGCGCCTTTTCTTCAAACTCTATTTCTTTCATATCCCGCAGTTCTTGAGTACCCTCGATTTTTTCCCTTTCTACTTTCTCCCTCCGCTCCTTGCACGACCCCCCTGAGATTATGGAAAACGACGGCCGAGGCCCCGTTTGGGCTCGCCTTGCCTCTCTCTTCGACCCCCTTTCCCGATTTTTTAATCGAATCTAATTTCCGATGGCTTCTTGCTGATGCTGCCTTTTCCTCCGGATCATGTCCCCCTTGTGCCTTTCGCGTCTTTTTTTCCCCTTTTTTTCTTCCCGGAGGTCGCCTGCCCCCCCACCCCTCGTTAGGACCGTAGCAGTCGAACCGCCGGGAAGAGAGTGTCAGGTTCTCAGCGGTTTCTCAGGAATCCCCCCCGGAAACCTCTCATTTCCCCCCTTTTTTTAGCTCCCCTTTTTCTTTCTCCGGGTCTAGACGCGCTATACGTTGAATTCCCTTCTTTCTCTGCCGGGAACGAGCTGATGTTTTTTCCTCGAACATTACCTCAGGCCATTTATGCCCTTGCGGCTCGCCAGTTCCCTTAGTTTTTCCTTTGAGCCCTTTTTAGCGTTTACGATGAGCAGATGAATCTCAAGAGCAGTGGGACTGCTTGATAGTTGAAGTTTCTCCTTAGACTCTCTCCCATGCGCATCGGACGGAACCCTCGATTTTCTGATTTTCTATGGGGTGACAGTAACTGGGGAACTTTCTTCCCTCCCCCCCAGGACCTTCCGAGCCGTTTTTACGCAGCTTCCCGACTTTCGTCTTAGAGAAATGAATGCGTGCCAGTATTTTTTTGATTTATTCAGCCCTTTCCCTTAAGCACCCCTCAGCACGATTGGGTTTCTTTCCCCCTGCCCCCGGTCACAGCCGGATGCTGATTTTGTTGGTGATTTCTTGGGCATGTTTTTTTTTCAGGCGGGGAATCTGAAAGGGATAATCCTGGCCTTCCTCTGCGGACTATTTTTTTTTAACCCTCCAGACCCTATAGTTAAGGCGCGGATCTTCTCCCCTTTTCTGGCGCTGGTATCATCGTGTCACCTTTCCCAGTCGAGCCCTGCAGCCACCCAGACCCTTTTTTTTCCGCGTCTCCCTTCGCTCGATCTGAAAAGCCCTCAGGGGCGTCCCATCTCTGCAGCTGGTTCTTTTTCTCGGCCGGTGTTTTGTTGATCTGGGTGAGCCTCGGGTTCTTCCCTCTATTTGAGACATTTTCATCGCGCCTCCTTCACGGCCTGAGAATCCTTTCCTTACGAGAAATCTTTGCGCGGAGAAGCTGTCTCGGGGTGGTACAATCTCTGTTTCAGGTCCTGCGTGAATTTCTCCGATGGTCCGCCTTCAGTATTGGCAGAAGGCAGTAATTCCCCTCCGGTTTTGAATCGTTGTAGGTTCCGAGAGTCCCCACTCCTTTCCCCTAGTAGATGTAACCGGATAAATTTGATCTGCAAAACCTGCCACATCCCCCCTGGGTTCTTGCGAAGTCTTTTCTTCAAGGTTTGGAGAGTGCGTCCAAGAGGTCTAACAGTTCATTGTCTCAAAATTATTGCCCTTAAGGTACTAACCGTTTACCCCCCCGTACATCTTACAAGGACAGGTCAGCTTTTCATGCTATCATCTTCAGCGCGCAGCACCCAAGACCGGTTTTCAGGCTAGTTCCTCAAAAATAGACTTAGAAGCTTCCCGTAACGACGTTCCACCCCGCTTCTTGCGGATGCTCTTTTCCGCTGCGTTGAATAAATACGCGCAATGTGGCCTAACGCCGGCTCTACAGACCACTTTCCTCCCTGATGGGGAGGAGCGACAACTACCCCACCATATCCTGTCCTGTCCCTTTTAAGAGAAATGCCGATCTCGAGTTTTTTTTAGAGCCCCCTTTTCCAGAGATCAGACCATCAGGAATGACGATTACCTCTTTTTATGTGCTCGCTCATTTTTTCCCCCCCAGCGCGATTTTTAAGCTCCCCGGCCTCCGATAACCCCCCCGTTCTCTAAAGGTCTCCCGTGGTGCGTGCGTCCGGCTCATCCAGCCATCTCCAGGCGCGTTTCCTCCGTAGACCACGATGATCGCGACGCAGATGTTGCCTTTTACGCCGGTATGGTAATTTAGGCGTCTCAGTTGGTCCTTGGCCCAATTGGGTAAGAATGAATGCAGTCACGAAAGAGGCACTAAACCACACAAATGAGACCGTTTTTAGGCAGGAAAGGAGTCGCGACTCAACAGTCTCTTTCTTTCCCCCATTGAAGAGATTTCTCGGGAGGCTGTCAGATTTCGGCTTGTTCTCAAACGCACCCCCATTTTATAACATGAGTTGTTTTTTTGTTTTGAGATGATGGGTGGCTCTCAGTAGAAATTTAGCCTCCCTCGCCCGATCGCCAACGGGGTACATCCTGGGGATTCTGAGGAACCTTCCTGATAACCCATCCCTTTCTCGAGCACTCTCCCACTTGGAGACTGAGCCTAGTCAGCAAGCAATCCACCAGGTTTTTCCCATGCCCTTCCTCCTTTAACATAGACTGGCCTGAATTCAACCAGCTTCTAGAGCTAGGCATGGGTCTTCTAATCCTAAGTTAGGAAAATCCCCCCCCCCAGGTTGGTTTTAGAGAAGCGTCGTGAAGAACCCCCCGGACCACCCATTTCACGCGACTGATAGTGCTGGACTGCTTGACCCTCTGCGCTCAAGCATTCGCCAATCAAATACATGGAGGGGTGGCCGATTCTCACACTTATGGAACGATTTCTGAGTTTACTTGCTCTCGGATCCCCATGCCGGACTCTTCGCTCCCCCCCGGCCGTCGACCTTGCCAGATGAGTGCTGATTTTTTCGTATTGCCCTCCAACTGACCCAGAGAGTATCTCACGGTAGTAGTACATTTCAAGGTTTTCTTAACCCCAGAAAAAAGGTCTGTAGTTTCCGTGCTTACTTGCCGCATTCAAGCGAACCGCTCGCCCCCTGAGCTTCACTTTCCTATCTGCTTATAATTGGAGGCGCGAGACTGCCACCCCGTTCTAGGGCATTTCTTAACCTTTGACTGAAGTGGACTCCTGCGGGACCCTGACTCCTTTTACGATCTAGGGGTCCCGTTATTCCCCAGGAACACCCCCCCCCGGAGGCTGAACTCGGGCTGTACCTTTGGAACGCCTGCGTTGAATTCTAGTTTCACCCGGCCGGTTCACCCGCACGCCCCCCCTAAAGGGAATACTCAGGGTTGCTGCGTATCCTCCCTTTTCAAAGATTCTTGTCTTTTCACTCGTCCACGAGACCCGACCGACTTAAGAATGATGTTAAAGATCTCCCACGTTTCTCCTTAGGCCATTGATACAGGTTTCCCCCAAAGAAAACGCGCCTCTTGATACACACACCTCCTACGATTACTCCGCAGAACCAACCAGCCTGACTTTTTCAGGAGTGTCTCAGTCCACCGTGATACGTTTTTATTGTTCCCTTTTCCCTAGGAGGCAATCTTCCAAAAACAAGGATAACACCCCCCGGGCAGCCCACAGCAACAGACTCCCTTTTTACCGAGAGTCCTTAGTGACCACCATTGGGCCTGAGTAGACCTGATGATAGATCTCCTGTGACGACTCCTTGATCGGACGGTGCTCCTCCTTGTGAAGTCACGACCCGAGACCTTTTCGCAATTAAGTATATTCGAAGCGCCCTGGTATCCGACAGATGTTTGGGATCCTTTTGACCTTATTCCTCCTCTCGAGACAGGCAGGTAACCCTTTTCTCTGACGAACAGAAGGAAAGATTTAGACAACGAATCTTCCACCAGGTGCTTTTGAGTATCCGCCTTCGTTTTCGTTGACAGAACAACTAGTCCGGGCTCTTCAAGGACGGTGTCTCGCGTAAAGCACCAATACTTTTCCCCCGCGTTACTAATGCAAAACGCAGTCCTCGCGTCGTGCGTGAATTTTGCTTCGTGCAACGGTGTGTAAGAGGTGTTGCCATGCAGTCTCGTTACACACCTGGATTCGCCCTTGCACCCGACTTACAGTCAACGATGGTTTCCTTTTTCTCCATCGCTACTTGAGGAGTCTTCCCGGCGATTCCCAACCCTCGATCCGGGTCACAATGAGATTGATGCGGAGCTTTTCGCATGTTCTCCTTCTGGGGATGATCCCTTGCCGGCTGAGAAGACTGCCCATGGTCCTGAGTACGGTCAAGAAGAGTGTGCGGATTTTTCGGCAAGGCTGGGAGAAATGCGAGCCACTCGTCCCTTCCCCATTTTCCGTGGAGCCTTCTCTACGCGTACGTTTTTCCTTCTTGGAGAAGGGATCGGGTTTTTATTATCTTTTGGAGGCTTAAAGGATTGCCATGCAAGGAGACTCTCTCTGTCACTACTCCAGTGCGGCATTCAAGCCTGTCTCAGAGTCTTACGTGATCCGGGTCCCCCCAGAAGTCTGCCCTGCGCGAAAAGTGA
>Ga0179591_1192433_pt1 | contig 20378 bp, 21 predicted proteins | sample CZOMad2_1_08_16f_FD_182891 | JGI IMG/M metagenome (GOLD analysis project Ga0179591, IMG submission 182891) | Vadose zone soil fungal communities from Angelo Coast Range Reserve, California, USA - CZOMad2_1_08_16fungal (PacBio error correction) | ecosystem: Environmental > Terrestrial > Soil >... | reverse complement strand
CGGTCCCGCCCGCCTAATTATCACATTTTCACTTTATCAGAAGCCCTAATGGTAAAGGCATTCTCTACGCATTTCTCCCGCGGCCTCCTTGTTACCGCGGTATCTCCCCTTGTCGCTTGACCGCGCTTTCCCTTTTTCTGCATCTCATCATTACCTTGCGACGCAGTGGCGGCCTTCCCCTCCCGTGACTTTTTCAAGCTTCCTTAGCTTACCGCTCCTGGGTGCCCCTTCAGCCCCCCTCACCCGATTTTGCCTCCCACATGGTGGTTACCCCTCCCCCGTCGGTTCTTGTGTTTTCCCCTCCCTTTCCGACGCATCCAGTGCCTCTGAGTTTCTTTTAGGATCAACCTCCTGCGATTCTTTTCCTTGCCACCACGACCCCCTTTCCCAACCGCCCCACCAACTCCAAGGACCCCTTGCGCGTTCCTCTGATGGGTGCATTTTTCGGTATTTTACCACCCCTCCCAGATCCAGCTTCAAATGTCCCCTCCTTTCCCACCCGCAGTGACGGACTGCGACGTAAGAAGCCTTTCAGGTCAATCTGTCGCCCCTGTCTTAATCACCGTAAATTTTAGACGAATATAAAACGTCAGACCCTTTGCTTATAGGCGGACTAGCTTTTCCCTTCTCCCTTGGTGTTTTCCGATTTTGGCCGGCATTCCCATGTCTGTCCAGAGCAGACACAGTTCACCTTTTTCTTTAGACCCCCCCCCGCGGGTGAGTTCCCCATTTGTCCCTTTGAACTTCCTTTTTTCTGGCGCTGGAATGTATTCGCCGTGCCGGTCTTTTAGCTGGTTTTCTTTTGCCCCGGTTTTCTTCTTTTCCGGCATGGTGGAAGGTTGTTTTTCTCCTTGAGTGCGTGCTCGGGATTCTTCCACAGTTGTAACAGGTCTATGTAACGTCCGGTTATCATAACGATCGTGCAGTGGTGATCGCTTACTTCCCCCAAGGCCTAGATTTCTACGGGTGTCCAGGCGGACGGAGTTTGTTTCTAACCCCCTTCGAAAAGGATGGCTTTAGATCTTCACCCCCCCCCCCCCCCCCCCCCCCCCCCGTTTCTTTAAAGCGGTCGAAATTCATGGGGTTTTCTTCCCTCCTGACCGGTTTCCTCCGATCTTTAGACATGCATTTTTTAGAGACCCTCCCTTCTGCCCCCCGTCCGCCCCTCTTCTATGATTTTCTTTTTTCCACGACGTTGTTAGCTTCCTTCCCGATCCGGTACAATTTTCTTTTTCCCTGATGATCGCGGCAAGCCTGACCCGACTATCCCTTCCGCTCAAGGTCTCGACCTCCCCCAATCCTTTTTCTTTTCCTCCTTTGTTGAGAGAATTTTTATGGGTCGAGACTGCTCCCGGTGAGCGCCGGGGGGAATCGTTTTCCTTTGCAATTGGGCGCTCATTTTGCTGTAACGGTCGTCCATTTACCTGGATCGTTTTGCGAGGTTTTTCTCGAAGCGGTTCTTGCGTTCTTTCCCACTTTCCCTCGAAGAGCCGTTTTTTTTTCCTTTTCTTTTCTTTTAATCTTTTTTCTGACGTACTGACTGCTGGGCGAACCAGCCCCTTTTTAGACCGGCACTTTTTTTCCTCCGGGTTCAGGCTTTGCCCTTTTTACCCCGAGGATTTGTCGCTTTCTTAAATAGCCTTCCCTCTTCAGATCCGCCCCCGCTGTTGCAGGTGTGGTGTAGACAACTACAGTGCCCCGCCGGTTGACCCGCTCGCATCGAGGCCGTGGTTCTTCGAGAGCAGCAAGATTTGCGGTTTTGGTTTTCCTTCCCTACCGTTTCCTCGCCTCTGTTCCCCCTTTCCGCACATCCACGAGCCCGAATATATTTTTCCTTTCTCAAACAGTCCCCACACAGGCAATCTGTTACCTTGCCCAATGTGGTCTCTTTCCTCGTGCAGCTACTCGGTGTTCGTCCTCTCCCTTGCGCAGCCCCCCTGGACTCCAATTGCGCCTCGCGCACCCGCGTTTTTCTCCCTCCGGGGTTCGTGGCTGGCTGGACGCCAATTAGTTTTCCCCATGCACAAGGACCCCCCTTCTCCCTTTACCCCGATGTGTATCCGAAGCCCGTTTCCTGTAATCGTGTTCGTGACCTTCTTTGCGGGTGTTCAGAAAGTATTTTTTGTGAATTTTCTGGACAGTGTCTGCCGTCGGTTTCTCCCTCTTCGGATTTGCCGAGCGCCCACCCCCAACCTTTCCCTTTGAAGATGCCCTTGTTGTTGGGGCTTGTACCATGTTTCAAGCGCCTTTCGCAGTCCCCTTGGCGCCCTATAAGTCTTGGCGGTGGTGCGGTTGTTTTGATTTTTTGGTTTAATGTTACGTCCTGTTCGCAAACTTGTCCAATGGTTTTGTTGTTTTCCCCTTTGCATTCTTTTCCCCCGATTGAGTAACGACGGGGTTATGCACAGGTGGCGGCACCAGGTTTCTTTCTCCTGATGAGTTCGCCGAGGTTTCACACCCTCCCCCCCTGAGTCTTTGTCCGCTCGTGTGTAGCTTTTCTCCCCCTCCACTGATTGTCTCGCAATGCGATGACTCATTGCCAAGGGCAGCTCCCCAAGAGCGGTCCAGGCGACCGTCCCCTATCAATTTTCAACTGCTGTTCGTCGGGCGTCTCTGTTCCAATGCCTTTGAAAGGGGTCTATCTCTGCAGTTCGGGTAAGTGCCTCTCTACGGCGCGGGCCGCGACGCCAATGTCTTTAGCATTTTAACCTACCGTTTTTCCCCCCTCTGGCCCAGATCACCGTGTGCTTTGGGCGGTGACCTGAGCTGCAATCGCCAATAGGGTTCTTCAGAGACGTTGGGCGTCCCCGAGTCGAAGGAGGGATCTAGAAGTTTTGGCAGGTTTTTCTTTAGGCAAGGTTGCGGTCAGCCACACGGTCCTCGGACCCCGGCCCGGAATGACCGCGGCGCTTTCCCTTCTTTTTCTTTCCAAGAGAGGTTTCCAGACTTGACGGTTCAGAGATCTGACGACGCTATTGCACGCGACTCTTCGCTTTTTTTTTTTTTCGATAGTTGAAGCAGTTTTTCAAGTTTGCGAGGCGGTCCCCTCCTGAGAACGTTTCTCCCGCAAGCCAAGGAGCCGAGAAGCGCGCATTCCTTTTTCCTTCCCCAGGTGAGCTGACCCTTCAGAGCAGCCTCGACTCCCCCCTCAACACTGGCCGTTACTGTTTTTTTGGAGGGTAAGTTTGCCGTCCCTACCTCGATTAGACTATCCATTGTCCCTCAGGCAGCTTTGCTGAGGACGCGCTTCTTTTCTTTCCGATGCGAGCTAGGTTGAACCCTCGCAGACCCTTTTTTTTTTTTTTTCACCAGGGTGGGGCGGAGGTCTTTCGCGGCACTGTCGATTCGGGCAGGTTTATTTTTCGGTTGCTTTTCGTTTTTTTGGCCCCCGCCGCGTCGTTGTTGATCCTCGTCCTTTGCGCCACATCAACGTCCGTTTGACACCCTTCTTTGCATCGGTTATCCGCAGAGGCGATGCAGACCGGCGTCAGCTAGAGGATGCCCCTTTCCCTTTGCCGAGATTCGACGGTCCAGTTGCTGACTTTCTCATAGGACGGAGGTACAATCGGACTCCTCCTGATTCGCTTTCCACCCCTGGAGGGACTAGGTCGGCGGTTCTTTTTGTAATGAATTCCTCTCCGGCTTTCCGGTCGAAAGAGTCAATCCCGCTCTCCGATAGCCCCGCATGCGAACTAACCTGAGCGCTTGACTGTTTCCTTGATCACGTTTTCGATCAGCAATAAGTGTGTGGCTCTCTCCCCAAACTCGGTTTCCATTCTTCCCCCTCCCGCTTTTTCCAAACCACTTTTTTTGTCCCTTTGGGTCAGATTCCTTCGGGATCGTCGAGGACCGGCCCCTGGAGGCAGAATATTTTGCTTTTGATCCTTCTTTTCTCATCCCAGGGAAAAAGCATTGTTATCTGGCCGCTCCGAGCGTACGGCGAGTTGCCGTTCTTTACCCCTTTCCCTTAGAGTCCGTTTTTTTTTTCGCAACGCCTTCTCTGCGCTCCAGTTGCGATTTTTTCTTTTTTTTCCTCCTTAGGGGTAGAAGCGGGTTTCTTTGAACAGGACGGAGAGGCCCTCCCTCTTCCGCGCAGGCCGTTCGTTTTTTAGTCTCCGTCCCTAGCCAACTCAGATTGATTCCCCCCGTCCGGCAAAAACCCTTTGAGTCCGTATGCGCAGGATCGTGCTCTTGCCTTTCCTCCTGTTTTAGCCCGACCCGGCCGTGGTTCACCAGGCCTTGACGTGTGCTTCCTACCGCGTGCGTCACTGGTTTTTCGAGCCGAAGTGCTTGGTGAACCTCTCTCTCCAGCGCGGTTTCCTGAGATTTTTCGACGGGTATTTTTTCTCGCTAACCGTCTGATACTTGTCAATGCGCTTTGACCCCCATTCACGTGAATACATTGATTTCCCCCAGCCCTCTATTTGTCGTGGGTGTTACCTTCCCCCCCCTTCTACTTGAAGTACCGACCCATGGTGAAGTCGACCGTCATCTGTTGGTAACAGGTTTTACATGCAGTTTAGTTTTCTTGTTTTAACTCGGCACATTTTTTTTCAACCCGTACGAGACACCACCCCCCCCCGTATCTATGCAAAGTACCTTTTTCCCCCCTTTTTCTCTTGACAGGCGGCACGAAAAACCTGAAGCCCCGAGCATTACACGTTACTACTCTTGATGGGCGCTAGATGATTGCAGACGGTATTTTTTTCTCTTCCCCTTGATCTTTTTTAGTTTGTCTGCACCTCTTTATAGACACCACTACGTTCCGGAGAAAGCGACCACTCCCTTTTTTGTTGGCAACGGCAAGCCGACCCCAAGACCCCCCCCCTTTCCTGCAACGCCGGTTGGGTTGAAGTCGATCCAAATTTTTTTTTTTTACAAGATGATTGGTCGCCCTTCCCCCATTTTTTCTATCGAGCGCGTCGTTCCCCACTCTTTTCCGACAATTCATTTCCATGACGCAGGGGGGAACCTATAAGCCCGGTCCCGAGAATTTTAGGACGATTAGTTCCGCCGGCGGGCAGGGGTTTACACCCACGGTCGTCGAATGGACGGACATCCTCAGAACGTGCCCCCAGTTGAATTTTTTTTTCACTGCAATAGTTTCTTAATAAGATCCTCTCCCCCCCGTAGGGGTGTAGGAGCCCTTTTTTTCCTTATTTAAAGGTCGCCCCGGATGATCGTACCTTCAGTTAAATTTAATTGTACGCTCCTCCACGTCTCCTCTCCTCCTCCTAATCTTTTTTTTGTTGTGTTAGTTTTTCTCCCTGATAGAGTGAGTTCTTTTAAACACGGATGCGAGTCTTCCCCCTTTGTTTTGTGGACCAGATCCCTTCCGGGACCTGGAACCTCCTCCTTCGGGATACCTAACCCCCGTCCCTTTCGTGAGTCGACGATCCCTTTGCTTGATGAGCTTTTCTTGGAGGATTTCAAATTTCTAAGGCTTCTATCCCTCAGGCCCGCGCCAGTGGCCTTTTTTTTTTCCTTCTGTCCCTATAATTTCTCTCGTCGGGGCGTCCATCGCTTTTTCCAATGCCTCGACCCGCTTGGTGTGCCCGTCCGGATAGATCCCCTTTGTTGTCGTCGACCCTTTAATTCGACGAAACCCTTTTTTCTTCAAGGGTTATTTTTTCCCCCGTTGCAACCGAGTTGTCGGATCTTGACTGAACCCCCACATTGAGAGAGTCAGTCCTCAGCCGAGCCGCTGGAGCTTTTTTTTTTGCGGTCGCTGCGAGACTCCGACGAACGAATCGATCCCCCTTTTTTCTCCTTTCAGGTTTTTCTGCAGCGGACTTTGCACGGTTCTTTCTCTGGGGGGTGGGGGGGGGTTACGGTTTGAGCCCTTTTGCCGCGGGCCGAACTCAACCCCCGCCCTTTTCCCTTTCCCCCCTCGTTTTTTCCCTCCTTCCCGTCGTAATTCACTGTCGGTCGTCTTTCACCCAAGGGGGACCATCTCTGGTGTTGTCTCCTGATTCACGTGCTTTTTCCTTTCGTATTTCGCTTGCGCGCAAACCCGACCAAGGTCTTCTCCGCAGCCGCGAGTGTTCGGGGCTCAAAAAGCAATTCTTCCTCCCCCCGGGTTGCGCGCCGCGGTCCCCGAAGGCTTGACATCACCCAGGACTGTCGGGACGAACGGCTGGCCCCGGTCTTCTTTCGCATCGTCCTCGGTTGTGGAAGGACGTTTTTCCACAATCGAGGGCTTGCGGAGTTCCCGTCCTGCCGCCGGTCGTGTCCCTGCCCTTTCCGGCCCCCCCCACTACATTTAGAATCCCCCTCTTCTAAACCTACCTGTAGCTCTAAAAGAACCTCGCCTGTCTTTTCGTCTTCTGCCGTATGTTGCGAGCACCCACGATCTTCCTTCTCTCTCCCGGGCACTTTTACAGAGACGTTCCTCCCAATTTCAGGCTTCTTTTAACTGCCTTGCGCGCGTTTTTCTCGGTCCGCCCTTCTTTAGACGTTTTTGTTTTCCCTCATCCTCGACGAGCCCGCTAACTTCCCCCTCCCCCCCCACCGACACCGTTCTTCTTTGGGTTTGCTGTTTCTCTTTAGGTCCGAAAGGCCGGTGTTGCTCTCCCCTACCTTATGGCGTCTCGACTATTATCTTTTCCAATTTCCTGTCGCAGGTCGGGTAGAATGGTTTTGGATATCGGTCGAGCTGCGGGCTTCCCTCTTCCTCCGGCGCATGTCTTTTTGCGCCTCCCCCCTACAAAGCGCTGGTGCGAGAGTTCCTGACCTCCTTTGTACCCCCGCGTACGCGTACTTATTTGACTGCCGCTTGCCTTCATCTTCGCCGGTAGAGCTTAACCTTTCCTCCCCCCCCCGAGCTCGGCCGGGCCGGGAAAGCCGTCCTCGATGACTTTTGCGTATCTGTGATCCTTTTCTTTTTTTAAACCTGATTTCAGGCGCGGTGGCGCAACTCCTCTTCCCCCCCCCCCACCAACGGAGCGGTTCTTCCGTAAATAGAAACGGCCCGTGATGACTGCCCGTAGCGCGGAGCTGTTTTCTCCCAAAAGGAAGATTTTGCGGTGCTGCGCAGGTTTTCTTCCCCTCGCTCTCATGAAGGTGACCCACGTCTTTTCCCCCTCCCTTCCCGCTGACTTGCTTTTGGAACTCTTATCTCTTCCCTCGGGTTTGAATTTTCCTCCCTCCCAACCCATCAAGGAGGTCTTTGGAGTTCGAGCGCTCCTCTCCGTTGGTCGCGTCCTTCTTGAGTGTTTGAATTTAGTCGTGCTAGAAGGACTGGTCTGCCTGCGGACGAGTTCTTTTATCGATTCCCTGCCGCCCATGCCCAAAATGCTTCCTCAGTATTCGCGCCGACCTCTCCCTTATTTCGTAGCGGCAGATTTCTAGCCTTTGACCCCTTTTTTTCCTTGAAACGTTATTCGTCGCCGCGCCGTCTTCTGCGTCGATTCGTTTTTTTTGGTCCTGGTCGAAGGAGGAATTGCTTTGGATGAACGGCTTCCCCCTTCAATAAGCTTTACGCTTTCCCTTCGTCAGTTTACCTCATAGGAGCGACCCCCTCCCCACGGCGTTATCGGACGCTGCTGCTGGCTATACTTTGAACAAGACACCTACGGTGCCTTCTCTTTTTTCACAGCGGTTTCTGTTGCTTTTTCTTCTTCAGAGGTCCTTTCGTCGAAGGTCAGTAGTATAGATTCCATTCCTCCTCCCTCTCTCTCGCGAATTTTTCTTTTCTCGACGCCCCTCACTCTCGCTTTTTTCCCCGCGGGGATAGCCCTTTTCGACTGGCCCGCGCTTTTTCCTCCCCCCCTTTTTGAACTTCATCGTTCTCCAGAGAAGTGGATTCATGACCGATGCCTTTTTCAACGATGAGGAGATAACCCCCTCCATTCTTTGAATCCTCCTTCCTTCCCTTTCACTTGACAATAAACCCCCCAAATCCTTTTGTGCCTCCAGGGTTGCTTTTCTTCGGGGGTATAATCGGGTGTCCTTTAGAAACGCATGTAATTTTCCGCGACTTTTAAGGGGAACTTTTTCCAGACTTTTACACCAAAGCCCAATGTCCCCCTCCCCCCCCCCTCCAACAGTTTTCCTTCAGGGTCGGTCTCCTCCATTGGTTCGACACGGTGCTTCTTTTTTGTCGACTTCAACACCCCTCACTTCGAGTCCCCCTTTTAACGTCCCTTCCCCCCCGCCCGTCCGGCTTTGTCCCAGTAAGTCATTCCCTTCAATTTGTTAGACATTTTTAACAGGTATATTTCCGATTTCTTTTTTTCCCCCCTGGGACCATCGGTCCTTCTTCCACTACAAAGTAGCCTTTGCTGCTTCTCGTTTTCCTCGTTTCCCCACCGCGTCCTGTTTTAAGTTGCAATTTACGGCGCCACGACAACTTTGCCCTCCATACTTACCGTGCATATTGAGCAACCCCCCCCCCCCCAACGCGGGCGCGCCCTTTCCTAATTGGATCATGTTGTTAGGAGTGGGGAATCGGCTCGCGGCCGGAGCGGATGGATTTTAACGCGAACACCGTTTTCGGTCAATGCTTCCTGGTGGAAGGTGTTCTCCCTCTCCTTGAGTGCGGGTGGATGGGCACGTTTTGAACTTCGATTCCCCCTTGTAGGTTCCTCCTGCCCCCCCCTCCCCTCCTCTTTTGCCGTGTGCTCTTCCCAACCCCCCTCCTCTTTTAGGCTCTGGTTCCCGGCTGCCTTCGTTTTCTTAACCACCACCCTGAGAACCTCGGTCCCTTCTTCTTCTCCATGGTTCAAGTTCGATCAAATCTCTTCCCTACATTCTCGGGGTTTGACCAGTTTCGTTACCGGAGACGATCACCCTGATGAGGTCTACCTGATGTTCTCCTCCCTCCCCCCTGACTCTCCAAAACTTCACTCGTCCCCTTCTTCTGAGACTGTCACTGCTCCAGCGCCCTGCGTTTTTTTCGACTCATCCTGGACCTGGTTCGCCGGGCCTCCGACCTTCTCGCCCATGTTCAGTCGACACGTCCGATCCCCCCCTGCTTCACCACGCGCAGCTCTGCCTCCTCTCCCTAATTTACTTGTTCTTTGAGGCGAGAGGGATGTTCTTTTCTCTCTAGTGTGAGCTGAGTTTGTGATTTCTTGTAGGAATTTCCCTTTTAGCATTCGGGCCAGGCTCCTCTTTTTTACCGGATCGTTCTTCCTCTCGCCCACTTCGCAGCGGTTCGCTTTCTTCCCAGTTCCCTTGAAGATACTTGGAGGAGGGTGCTTTCGTTCATCCTCCCCTACTTGTGAGCTCAAAGCAGTATAGAACCGACTCGGGGAGCGTCGCGGTCACTTTTTTTTTCCCCCCCCGAGTTTTGAAGTTTCTTTTCCTCATGACCTATTCCCCCCCTTCTACCCAACCCCGCCCGAGGTGGCAGTTTGTGGTATCAACCTGTCACCAGATAGGTTTGACAATTTTCACTTCTCTTCCGTGAGGGACTTGAGAGCACCACGGAAAGCTTTTTATGTCCTTGTTTCGGAGTTTGGTTCTTAGGGAAACCCTATTTTCATAGCCCTTTTTTCCCCCACACCCTTTACGACCTCCAACCCCCGTCCTTCTTGAGTGCGAGACAACCTTCCACCTTCCCTCTTTACCCCAAAATGGTTCTTTGTGCAAGCTACGCTATGTTTTTTTTAGTTCTACGATTCCCTCGTAACGATGTCACTTGTCCTCCTTTCTCTCCCACCGTTGGTTTGTCAGAAAAGATTTTGTTTGAGCTGCTGGTTTCCCCTTTTTGTCCCCCCTTTATAGTGCCGGCCCTTCACTTAAAACCCCTGCGTTTTTTAAAGATTCCTATCCTTCCGAGCAGCCTCATTCTACTTTGTTCGCGTTGTCGTGTCACCCTTGCTGCCGGTCCTTTCCACCTTGGGAGCCCAAAGCTTAAGGTTATGCGTCAGTAGTTACAGTAACTTAATTGCTTTTTTTTTGCTTGACCGTTTGAAGATGACTGATTTTTGTGGACAGTCGACCAGTTTTTCCTCCAGTCACCTTTTGACCGACCAAGTAGAGGCCCGCGACAAGGTTTATAAGGGTACTTTGGCCTTGGGTTGCCCCTCTGGTGGAGTGTTCTTTGGTGTTTTCCTTTTTGTCCTTTCCGCCGCCGTTTTCCCTTACCGCTTCCCTTTAAATTCGTTTTCTTGTAGGGGCCCCCTCTTCGCGGTGTTAGGTCACCCTTGTTTTTTCTTCCAAAACCCGTTCGATCGAGATGAGTTTTCGGTTCGTCCGCCCTTGAGCGTGAATCGTCTTGTTTTTTAGGTCCTCATTCCCCTACAATTGCTTCGCCTAAGTTTTCTGTACTTTTTTTAGGGTAGAGACCATTATCTTTTCCAGCGACCGCGACTTTTTCCAATGAACCCCCATTCCGAGCGTTTTCGTCTTCCTTCCCCTCCGTGCTGCAGGCGTCGTCCTCTTCTTCTGCGGCAGTCTCTCTGACGCGGTCTGGACCTTCGACGAACCAGGCCAGTTTCTTCGGTGCTCCCAGCACACCGCTTGGACCCCGATGCCGATCACCCGTTGTGGGTCTTGCCCTATGCCCCCCGCCCTCGATTCCATTTGTAGCGCAGTTGAGTTTTCAGCGAGGCCAGGGTCTGATCCATCGTTTTTTACGCTCCCTGAAGTCTTTGCGTGTTTTGTCGGAGTTTCGCCGTCTCCCCGGCAGCGGCCCGTTTCCAGGACGCCCTAGTCAGACGCTCGACGGAACAGGCTTCTGCTAATTCTTCAGGGGATAGTTACTTCGACTGACGGATTTCTTTTCCGATCCCGATTTCGCGTTTTTTTTCTCTATTCTCCTTTCCCAGCCTTTTCAAGTTTTCATTGAGGCTGCCCCCTCCTCGAGTCCACTTCTCCGCGACAAGGTGGAGCGGCGAATGCCCACGAACACTCCGTCGGAAGTGATCAGAGCCAAGCGCGAGCTCTAGGCCTTCCTCAATGGACGATCTTGTTTCCGTATGGGACGGCTTTTCCCCCCTTCACGCGAGCCGGATTCCATTTTGGTTCCCCAGGATTCGAGGAGTACAGACGCTTTTATCCCCGAGGCGAGCTGGTTCCCCACCACGCGCAGAACGAGAACATAGTGGGGTGCGGAATGCTCCTGCGCTTAATCTTTTTTTTCCGGCGAGTTCTATGAAGCGCCGTGGTGTCTTTTTTTTCCCCGATGGCAGGGCTCTGGTGAGGCGGGCGAATCTTTCTCCGCAGAGTCCTAGGCCACTTCGTCCTGCCGATTGTATGCCTAGTCCCCGCGAAGGACTAGACGTTTCCCTTTTCTCTCCCGTATAAGCTGCGGCTTACTTCATTCCCCCTCTGCCTTACTTCCTAGTTCCCCAACATTTTTTTTTGTGTATTAAGAGCTTTTGTCGCTCTTCTCATTCAGTGCTCCGGCCGCTTCTCCTAGAACGCGTCGCCGATCCGACCACAGGAGACCCTCCACTGTCTTCCAGGAACGTTATCTCTCAGTTTCTTCTCCAATCAGGGTAGTGATGGAGGAGTCTTCCCCCTCCCTTGTCCCTTCTTCCTCCCATGACTCCCCAGCACAACTTTCCCTATCTAGTCGGTGCCGTTTTTTGGTTAGTTTTAGTCGTGTCCGTAGAGGAGTTTTTCATTTCCCGTTTTTTTCTGCATAAGGTCTTGTGAGTTTACTCTTGCTCAGGTTGAACTGTCCTATTTTTTTGGTTGTCCGTAGTTCGGCCCGATGATGCAGGGGTAGAGATCGGTTTCGCCCCCTACGAGAGTTCCTGCAGGGTCGTTTAGTGCTTTGCGCTCCGCTGTTTCGCCTGGTGGGTTCGTTCGAACAGGCCGTGCTTCCCGCCATCAGGAATTTTTGGCTGCGGCGGCCGGTCTCCCTATCACTTCGTTGCGCCTCTTCCCCCCCCTTTTTTCCCCCACAGGCCGAGGACGCTCAGGCTTCTTTTATTCCGTAGACGTTCCTCCAAGGCCGGGGCGGCAAAGTCCCTTGAGGTGAGTTGACGTTTCTTTCACCGCGGGTGCGTCGATCTTTTTGTTGTACCATGATTCTCCAGCGCGTCGGGATTTGTCGTTGTTAGGTGTCTGCATTTGGACGTGCCATGGACCAGCTCCCTTAATCCTGCGCCGACCGCCATCCTCCTTTTCTTTTTTGTTACCGAAAAGACGACATTGACGTCACGACCCTGGTGCCGATTCGGCACCGCGTTTTTCACTTGGATTCGCAGGGTTTTTTCGGACCGCGGAACCAAGGTTCGCGACCCCTTCCTCTTCCCCCCCCGTTTCTACCGTGAGAAAAACCTGAAGAAAGTTCCCAATGTTCATCCGTTTGCGGCGCGCTCGCGGGCTTTGAAGCGTTTTTTTCCGTACGGTAGTCGCTTCTCTCCTTCTCCCCAACGGAGTTCGACCGCGCCCGCCGTCCTCTTTTTTGCAAACGGCCAGGCCTAAAAGAACCTTGCCTCCCCACTCATTGTGGTTTCCAGGGCGATGATTTTAGAGGACAACCAGTGGATTTCTCTCTGTCCCCAAAAGCGTTTGCCTCCTTTCCCCCCCGGTCATAGCGGGCGGGCCGATCCAGCCCCTCCCTCCTCGTCATTCGCTCGGCTTCCTCAGCCCCGGCGTCTTTTTGCGTTGCTTCTATCTTTTTGTCATGATTTCCCCTTTTAAATCATAAAGAACGTGCCCACTTTGTCCACTTCCTTTCCCAAACCGGTTTTTTTGGTTTTTTTGTTCTTTCTCTTGGACCTCCCGCTCCTGCACTATATGCGGGCACAAGGAAGTAGGTCCGGTCGGTTTTTTTTTTTAGTCCCCCCCCACACTGAAGTTCCCGTAGAATCCAGTGTGACCAGCCCGCCCGGCCGATTCTCTTTTTCCCCTCATACGTGGTGTTGAGTTTTAACCTCGGCTTTCTGCTGTTGGCTTTCGGCCCTTGACCCTTCAGGTTTGTTCTCCTCCTCGGACGGGACTTAACCCGTCAGTTCACTTCCTTTAGTACAACCCCTTTAGTTTAGCCCTTCCCCGGCTTATAGACGATCCCGTTGCCGTTTCCACCTTTCGGCACAGTTTTTTTTTTCCCCCCTTATTTCTCCCTGATAAAGTCCCTTGCGCCCGTGAACGCTTGAAGTTTTGAAGCCGTCCTCATTATCTTGTCGGGGCTCCGTCCCTGCCAAGCTCGTCCTTTTTCATGAATTCGACCTCTTTTTTTTTCCTCTCATGATACTATCCACCCTGGTTGGGGAAAAAGAATATTGCCCCGTTGTCCGCCCAACGGAACCTTTTTTTCTTTGGGCTTCTGTCCGGAGGCTTCGGACGAATTTTGAGAGCGAGCAGCGCGTCCTCTCTTTTCTCTTCTATCCTTACAAGTTGTGAGCTTTGGAAGACAGACCGCGCTCTAACATGGATTTTTCTTCCTTGTTTCGGGAAGAGGGCATTTTTCCCGGCCTTTTCGAGATGGTGTTGGGGTCCTTCCTTTTTTCCCTCGGGGGACTCTTTCCACCACATGCTACCACTGTGTTCCACCCTTGATGCCAGAATCGGTCAAGCTTTCCTTACTGTCGTTCAAGTTTCCCTTCAACACAAGACAACTTCTCTTTCTCTTATCCTATCTCTTTCTTTCTTTATCATGGAACGTCGAGTAGATTCGATTTCCACTACCCTTCTGTAGACACTCTCTTGCCAGCGCTGGTTCCTTTTCTCAACAAGCATTCTTGGATCTCCCAAGACGGTGATCGATCCCAGTAAGTATTGTGTACCTATTTCAATTTTCTGGACGAACGGAGGTCTTGCAACGTCCTGCGCATTCTTCCTTTTTTTTGCAGGACGCGGCGTCTCTCGGTTCGGAGGAGAACGCCTCCCCTCCTCCGCGCGTGCTTTTAGGGCGTTTCCTATGGCTGGTCAGGTAGACAACTTTTTTCCCCAAATAACTGAGCGCCGCACGAAACCTCCCTTATTTCTTCGCATAGCAGGCGGTGCGAAGCCTGACGGCCTCCCATGATCGTCCTTCCTTCCTCTCACCTGCCGCGCGGTTTCCTTCGGTGTCTTTTTTCCTTTTTATTGACGCCAGTTAATCTGAATCGCCTAGACCTGAGAGAAGCACGGCGGTTCTCCTTTATCTCCCTCTTCCGGCCCCCCCCACCGGCAGAATTCCCCCTTTTTCATTTGTTGTGGACTCTTCTTCAGACGGATTGCTTTCTCCTCCACCCCTTATTTCTATTTTTTTTGATCGATATCCTTCCATGAGCGAAGTGACGGGTTTTCTTGGTCGGGGAGATTCGGTCTTTCTTTTTTCTCAGGATAATTAGGCATTCGCGTTTGACCCCTCCTTACGTAAAACTAATAGGCGTGAATGTACAGCACTCCCTTTGGTTTTTCTTGAATGCAGATGCATGCGGTGCATCCGCGCTTAGACGGCTCTCCCTTTCCCCCCCCTTTCACCTCGATCGGCGGGCCCGATCGTTGAATAAGCGCTGAAGAAGTGAGAATAGTTCTTGCTGATCTATGCATGGACGAGGGCACCTGCCCGCTGGGCAGGGGGTTTGTTTTTTTTTTTTTTTTTCATGGATTGTTTTTTTTTTTTTTTTGGTTGGTGCTTGAGAACCAACCTTCAGAACCAAGGAGCATTTTTTTTGTTTTTTGGTTGGCGTGTGTCTTCAATACGAAAGCCTAATTCACGAGCGCCTGCTTCTAGGACGAAGTCCCCACCTTACGATGTTGCTTCTTTTCTTCGGCTTTGGAGTCCCAGCCAGCTCTCCCCCCAGTAATTTGAAGTCCCTTATAACGCATGTGCCCTGGGTGAAAATTGCTCTCTAAGTAAAGGGGTCACTGCCCTCAATTAAAGACGACAACCCTTTCCCGGGGATTTTGGGGCTCGGACAGCTTCCTTAGAGTCCCACCTTCCGCCTCGTATTTTTTTAATTCGCATTGCTGTATTACAGCCTTGGTCTGACGCGGCGTTTGACTATTTCCCCTCAACTTGCCCCTAGACAATGCTGTCCAGAGATCGCGACCCAGCAGCTTTTTTATCTGTGTCAAAATCGTCTATATCGTTTCTGCAACGTCGTACTTCTCCGAGATGCATTTCTCCGCCCGTTTTCCTCTTGAATGTTTTGGAATAAGAGCGGATTCCGGGGTACATTCTCCTTCTGTTTCCTGACTAACGCGAAAATTTGGCTTTTATCAGATTTTTCTCTAATGGATCGCGGCAATCCCCTTCTTTTGTACATGCTTGCTTGTGCCAGGCCCTCCCCCGACGCTAGTTTTCTTTCTTAATGTTTTACAGGGCTTGATCGTTAGTCATGATTTGCATTGGTGTTCTCTCTGAAAGCCTTTTTTTCAGTTTTCTAGCCTTCCCACCTCCTCACCCCCTCTTCTCCAATTTGTTCCCTGGGCATGGAACCTCCCAGAGGAGACGTTGGTTTTTTCCATCTTTATTCTTTATCCTGTTAGATGGAACTCTTGAGGGATGACCGCCCCTTCATCCGCAGTCTTCCTCAGTGGCGTCATTCCGAAGGTCTTCCCATGCTGCTCTTTAACATCATAATGTCTGTGATAATGCGTCCATCATCGCTCCCTATCCGGTGTTTTCCCCCGGGGGTGACTTCCTCGGGCGCCTCGTTGGACCCCTACCCCCTCCCTGCATTTACCAGTTAATGCTTCTCTTTCCGGAGACAACGGAGCCCATTGACACCCAAAAGCCCCTCCACCTCCACCACTCCATTAAAACTTATAAGGGTTTTTTCCGAGACTGTTCCTTCCCTTTTCGCTTCCTGTTTCTAAGGACCCCCCCAAGGTTACCACTGCTAACCCGTACCGTCCCACCCCTCGGAAGGCTGCTGGACCTCGATTAATCCGTTCCATCTTAGAACCACAGACTTTTATGCCCGCCGGCACTGGGTCGACCAGATCTACCCAGCGTTCAGGATGATCTCGGTCCGGCTATCTCTTTAATCAGGCCCGGTGAATTTGGAAGGCCCCCCCTTAGTCCCCATTGATCCCTGAGCCGACCAATTGCTATTGTTTTACCCCCAACGAGGGGTTTCTCCCCTTAGCAATTGTTCCATAGTGGATTAGCTGGATCGGAGACCGCGACTTGGAGAGTATTATTGAAGAGCCGAGACCCAGCTTTCCTTTCCAATGAGGCCTGGTGTTTTCCAGTTTGTCCTCTCGCCTTCTCTTGTGGATTGTGAGGTTCGTTCACCTTTGAACAGGCTAGGTGAAATGTTTGTATAAGCAGATCCTCTCTTATCGCAGGCAATGAAATAACTTTTCTCTCTTTATCCTTTACCGTTCTTGAGGTCTCCCCAACCACCCTGAGAAACTCGTCTTCCCTGCCGGTCCTTCGATCCCCCCCAATCTACTCAGAAATTAAGAGGTTTTTCAATTCAAGCAGGAACCAGGCCTCTCCGTCTTCCTTTCCCTGAGTTGCGATGACCTTCCTATTAGAATTATACGAAAACCCCCTTTTCTTATATCTAAGTTGGGAACTTTTGAAACGAACCGCTTAGACCTTTTCTGAATATTTAGCAACTCTCCCGTTCAAGCTTAGGCTGACCGATGCTGAACCCCCTGGAAAGGCAAGTTTTTTACTAGACCCCGTCGTCTCACCCCCCCCGCGACTTTTTTTCATCAAGATCTAATTACCTTTACTCCTCCGTTTTTTTTTTCGAGAAGTGATCGATTTTTCTCCGGTGGTTTTCCCCCCCCCACCTCCTGTTTGTCGTTTTGTCGCCCTTGCCCTGTTTCTCTCCCTCCTCTGGACGGAACAGTTTTTTACTTTCTTGTAGTCGAGCGGAAACTTTTCTCTAGGTTACTGCTTTTTTTTCTCCTTTCGCCGATTCCTGGTTTTGGTGGTGATTTTCGTCCATATCTCAAGAGTTGGTGCTCTCCCGATTCCTTCCCTCCTCGGGTTAGGTCGCGGTCCGTCCTGGAATTGCACCCCTCTTCCCTTGTCTGCCCCCGTTTTTGACTTCCCTCTCTCAACGCCTATTTTGAAGTGTGGGTGTAGCCCCCTCTTCTCTTTCACCTTCTTCGCAACTCGAGGCTTTTTTTTCTTGTCAGTCGCGTAGCCCCACGAATGCGAGCTCGTGGTCTTTTCTTCCACGACGTTCATTTTTTCCTGTTCCTACTTTTGAAACCTCCCACGAGCAGAATCACGCTTCGCGTCAGTACACCCCTTCACCCGGCAACCTTCACGTAGTTTCCTGCGAGTACAGCTTAAGATCCGCTTTCTTTGCCGCTCCTCCCAACACGGACTTTCCCCTGACTTCGCGCACCTCGTTTTTTGGGCCCCCCCATCGGAAATGTGGCGGGTCGTTTCTCATTTCTAGTTGTCTTCCATGCCACGGTTTAAAACCTTGATCGTTCACGCTGCCGCCGGCAGGGCGACTTCGACTTGTAGACTTTTTTGTCTATTGCAACCCCTGCCCGTGTTCTTCTTAAAGGACCGTCTGTGGGCGGCCAGCTCCTGGAGGATTGCTTTCCAGCGTCCGTCTTTGCCTTCCGATTGAAGTCTTTTTTGAACTGCTTTTTGGTTTTCCCTTTTTCCCGGAAGCGCCCCTTAGAACAATAGCTCCCTCGCCGGTTTTCGGTGTTGATTTGAAGTCTCTTTTTCAATGTCTTTCTCCCGTCGCCTTAACATGATCAAGATCCCAATTTGTCATGCTTTCTTAGGGGGCAAACCGAGCGAAAGAAGGGAGCCTCCCCGGGGAGGCAAACTGTGAGGTTCCCTATCTTTCTTTCTAGGGGTCTCACCCCCCTTCCCCTTTTCATCGACGAATAGCCCCGTCCGGTTCCTTGGACCAGCAAATGTTACTGGATAAGAGGGACAGGGAGAGACCGCGCTTGTACCAGTACGAACTTTCCTTCTCAAAGATTTACCACTGAGAAACTTTTCTAGTAGTTCTCTAACCTGCCGTGTCCGTCCTGAGAGAGTTGCGTTAGGGAAGTGACTAGGAGGCCCTTCGTGCTTCCCCCTCTCACCACCGGACGCTGCCTCAGTCTAAAAGCACATGAGTTAACCCTATCCCTATTCAACCCTTTTATTTTTTCTGTGGCCGAGAGCACCATGCCAGATCTGTACCCGGATAGCGGACTGCGGGCCCTTCGTAAGGATATATACGTCCCTAGCCGGAAGGCGTTTTTGTCGCGTCTTCCAGGAGAGGTTTTGCGGTCATCCCCTCAGCTGCCCTCCTTCAGGACCTTCAAAGGCTGAGCGGCGACTCGCTTGCTCCCCCTTCCCTCGCCTTTCTAAGAGACGACGTTGTCGAAGATCGATACGTGCTTCCTCTATCGCTCTCTTCTGGGTCGCGATCCGTCTTCCCTGGGGGCCCGGTTCCGATGGATGTTTCGTTTTCCTCGTCTAGAAAGAGTCGCCGCTCCTAAAAGGATTATAGAGCTGAATGGACCACTGCCTCCGGTCGAGGGTGAGCGAGACCCAGGAAATAGTTTTAGGACTCCTTGCTCCCTGGCCTTTATTTGGTGTCTAAGGTTCTGGTACCTTGATGAGCTGAAGAGCCCTTTCCCAGCAGGGAAGTCGGCGCTTCTTAAGATGCGTTCACATGTTCGGTTTTCTTGTGGGAATCCACCCCCGCGCATTCCCCCCCGCCTCGCAATCTTTTTTGGGGCTTCTCCCGATCCGCTTCGCGCTAGGGAAGGTTATACTTTTTTTTCATGTTCGTTAGTGACCGCAGCCCACCGTTTTGTGAGATCGTTCCTTCGACCCCGCGGCACGGGACTCTTTCGGGAGAAAAGTATGGCTCCTCAGCGCCCTCCGCCCTGAGTCCTCTATCTTTTCTTTCCTCAAGAGAAACGGTATAGCGAAGGTTCAGTGTCCTCCAGTCTCCCTCCTTCCCGTCCATTCGCCATCGCTTCTAATTAATACAACCAAGGAGGCTCCCCCTCGGTTCCGCCGGATTTTTATGTCGGCGCCGGCAGACAGGACTGATCCGGCATCTTCCTCTCGCCTGAAGCTCGAAGATAGCACCCCCTCAGTTTTTTAGCCACCACCCTTTTCGCTCAGGCCTATTTTCCTTTTTTTGTTTACCTTCCGCCATGGTCCTCCTAATTGAGATCTTTTGGTCCGTCGGACTCCCCCCCTTTCTCCCGCACCCTTGCCTTAGATCGTACGGTTCCGGGTTGGTCTCTGAAGTTAGTTTGCATCTTTTTTTCTTCTTCTTCAGCTTCGCATCTACCGGCTCGACGAGCCGATGTCTGTTTTATCCCATTTTCCCTGTCCAAGCCGCAGACTTCTTTTTGATTCTATTTCGGCCCGGCCCGGTGAGCATTGAGTCCTCTCAGGTCCCTCGAGGAGAGCAAGAAGTTTAGAGTTTTGTTCCTGTTCCGCATAAGGTTCGTTGTTATTCTCCAGAAGCGGTGGTCTCTATAACCGGCTGTGATGAAGCCTTCGGTGGCACATTGCGGACTCATTATTGTTCCCTGCCCTCGTACCCAATCGATCGCTTTAAGGCACACCACTTTCCTAGGACTATGTCTTCTTCTGCTCTGCAGGAGCCGTTTTCACTACCCCGGGTTTTTTTATGGAACGAAGTTTGCCCCTTTCCAGACGCGTGAAACCGCTGGTTTGAAGTGGCTTCTTTTTTTTTAGCCCATCATCTCCATAGCTTGCGCCCCCCGTCGCAGCAAGCCGGGTTGCTTGTTGTTTCCCCCTGATCATCGACGTGGGGCATCGGAAAACAGCAACGTAATCATGCGCCCTCCTCCCTTGCCTTTTTCGTTTTGTTTTGTACCGAAAACTTTGCTCCCTTTTCTTCCCGCACTGGTGAACTGATTCCGGCATGCATTCCCTAGTTTGTCCCCCCCGGGAATTTGCAGTTTTGACTTTTGGACGGCCGGCAAATTGTACCCTCTCACCACGTACTTTCTCTTCCCCCTTTTCCTCCCCTAGTACCGGTGAGAACAATTACTCCCGGTAACCCCCACAGTTCGCTCTGATTCCTTTCGTTTTCACTCTTTCTCCTGTCGGCCGCTCTGCTTCCTTCGGAGAGGTTTCGTCGCGTTTTCCTAACATTCGTCTCTTCGACGCCGTCCTCGTTTCCCAATTTAGGACCTACACGAAACACGTCCTCCCTCCTTTTTGTTGGTTGAGGTCACCAAAGATGCTGTTAGACTTGGTCCCCCTCTTTTCGGACACAACGAGGAGTTCGAATTCTTGCCCATGCCTTGGGCGTTTAATCAGCCCGCTGAAGGAGACTTCCGCAGACTTTTTCCGGCCTTCTGGAACGGGCGAGGGCCTGATTGATGTTCGACTGCTTAACGGTTTCCATCATCCTACCTCTTAAACGGTTCCCCACCGGCAGGATGTCTAGTCCCAGCGGGCGAATCCTTTTTTTTCTTCTCCAAGGACGTGCTGCGTTTCAATTTGCTTGAAGGATATGCACAGGAAGTTCCCGTCAGAATTCCCGTTTGACACTCTTCCGACCAGATCG
>Ga0179591_1305247_pt1 | contig 20388 bp, 11 predicted proteins | sample CZOMad2_1_08_16f_FD_182891 | JGI IMG/M metagenome (GOLD analysis project Ga0179591, IMG submission 182891) | Vadose zone soil fungal communities from Angelo Coast Range Reserve, California, USA - CZOMad2_1_08_16fungal (PacBio error correction) | ecosystem: Environmental > Terrestrial > Soil >... | reverse complement strand
CCTGTCGGGTCATCGATTTTCCCCCACCCACAAACTATTTTCTTTTTTTCCATATTTTTTTCTTCCCCATTCGACCCCCCCCTTTGTACGACACTTCCTTTTTAGTCCCAAAATTCTCCTCAAGAGTTTTCACGTGCTCTTTCCTGTTTTTTTCCTTTCTTTTTTCGAGATATTGATGCCATAGTTTTTTTCGCGTGTCTTCCGTCAATTCCCCAAAAAACGTCCTTTTCCATTTTTCTTAGTCCCCTTATCAACATTTCTCCAGTATTTACTTCTGTAACAGATCTTTCTCGAGCTTTTGTTTTCCTAGACGTTGCCTATTCCCACCCTAGCTCTTATCGGTTCATCTTCGAGCGCGTTCTCCAAATCCTTAGTGGTCCCCCGATCAGTCTTCGATAACAGGCGTCTGGCGCTTGTTCAGTCTCTGCCCTGGGTCCGCCTTCGAGCCTAAGCGTACAAGCTAAACTCGTTCTTCTAGAGGTCTTTTTGGCTTGAGTTTCCCAGTGGTGGCCGTTTCGCACGCCCCTTTGTCTAAAAGGCTCCGCCCTCCAGATACAAGGCCCGGGCGGTCTTTTCGAAGGATGTCGTGCTTATCAGACGGCAAACCCACCCTCAGGTCAAACAAACCAAGGCCCCACACTTTTTGATCCAGCCCTGTAATTAAAACTCCATTTTTTTTTTTGCTGTCTTAAATTTCATAGACGCTGGCTCGACACAGAATCTCGTACTTTCAACCTTCATTTTCGTGTTTAAATTTTTTCTCGCTGCTTCCTCTCGCCGCAACGATTTTTTCAGATGCTCTTTATGGATCATCTTCCCCCCTTTTTTTCTGAGGACATCCGACTCTTACAGAACACATCTTTAATTGTCTCTATTTCAGAAGGTTGATATCCCTAAAGTAATCTTTCAACCCTTCATCACTATTCCTTTTTTCACGTTGTTATCTTCCCCCCCACATCAATTGAGATTTTTTTGTGGACAGTTTGTTCCGTCGTACACGATTTACCCCAACTAACTCTCTTTCTTTTGATTTTACCCCCTGTTTTTCTTTTCCGTCTCTACCCGTTCCCAGCCCCTGAACTTAACTCCGTTCCTCTCGTCTTCCTCGCCTCTTTCTGGACCTTTTCTCAACTCGCGAGTCTTAAGAAAGGAATTCCTCACTGACTGCCCTCCCCCTATCTAATGTAATTCCACTGACCTTTCTTAACATCCTTTCTTTCTTTTCCCTCGTCAGAATGACTTATCCCTTTTTTCAAAACATAGACGGGGGAGTATGTGAGCTCCGAGGGCGATGGTCTCGTTTTCCCTATTCCTCTCAAGACTTCGTTCCTCCTCCCTTTAATTGTCCCCATCGCAAAGGAGGAGACCCCGGGATAACCAGCAAAACCCCCCCCCATGGAATTTCCTTTAACGAAAAGGCTGGTTATCCAATGAAATAGGTCCTGTCCTCTCTCTAGAGAATGGACGTTCTCCTCGTGGATTACACCTAACTACCGAAAACCACCCCCTCATGCCTCTCTTACGGTCCCACTCCTCTCAGGTCTGCTCTAGAGACTTAAAAAATGTCTCCACACTCAAGACTTCTCTTAACACTAAATCTCTCTCATATCTCCAAAAACCCGCGTCTTGATATACCCATAAACGTCCTAGCTGCATCCTCGCCTCTCTCTGACGTCCTCTCTCACCCCAGTTGAGAGATTATGACTCTTGAGAGGAGAGAAATTTCCTTTTTTATCCTCCTCACCCTCTCACTCAGCCACTAACGAATCAAAATTGCGTCTGAAGGTTTTAACCCTCTTCCGTTTACCTCCTCCCCCCTTTTTCCTCCACTTTTCGGTTCTCTAGAGCTCTACCCTCTCGCAAATAGGCACTCAGCGAACAGAGACTTCTTCGCCGTACTAAACCCCCACTCTAGAGAGCTCTCAGAGTAGCCACTTTCCTATACGTTGAACACATCCCATATGTATCCCTCACCCCCCCGCACTCCTCCTCACGCTCCCGGCCCCCCTCCCTACAGAATGAAAAACTTTCTATTGACCCCTCCTAGAAATGCTCCGAGGGTGATCCTAAGTACACTTAATGTAATGCCCTGACTGAAATCTTTCTCTGACACCTCCTCTCCTCTCTTCCTGTGGCCGTTTGGAGAACTTTCACAACCCGCCTCTTCCTGTCACCCTTAGAGATCCTCTTTGATCCCAAAGAAAGGAGTCTACTAAGATGTCCTAGATGAAGTTACCTTCCCCAGCTTAACGCTTCCTCCCTCTAAGAGAAAAACATTTTGACTCCTCTCCAAGTTGAATCCTGTTGAGAGGGTCCTTCTCCCTGCCTTCTCTATCTCCCGTTTGAAACCCAACGAGTCTCCCCTTTGAGAGAGAACGGTGTCAAAACCTTCTCCTCCTTCCCCGCATAATCTCCGCATCCCACCAAGAGTCCGTCGCGCCCATATGCGATGATACCCAGAGTCCTCCTCCCAATTCCTTACCCTGATTTGAGTGCTAGGAAAGCCTCGTTCCTGACACATCAAGACCACCAGAGGAAGTCTCTCCCTGCATCCCTCTGTCCTCCTGGAGACAACTCCTGATGCTCCCCCTGTCCACCCCTGAGAACCTCATGGGGATCTTGTCAAAGCATTGTGCTCCTCAAGCGAAAACCTTCTAACACTTCCGAGGGTGCTCCCTAATCTGTGCTAAGAAGATCCTTACGATCCTCTCGCAGCCTCCTCTCCCACGAAAAAGCCCATGAGCGGGGAAGACCCAAGTGCTTCCCCTCTGAGTACCCCTCTCTCAAACTTCCCTTCCCGATATCATACAGTCTAAAAAAGATTAAACCTTCTTACAGTCCCTCCAATCCTCTGAGCGACCACCTCCAAGCCTAGACTAGTTCTACTCATAACTCCTAGCCTCTCTCTAAACGAAGTCAATAGTGCCCGCGTACTCCCACGGTTCTGGTACAACTTGTATCTCCGGTGACTCTGCCTCCTCCCCTACTGACTCTTTTTCTATGAAGTGATCCCTCCGAAGAACGATTGCTTCCTCTTTGACTCCCTCGGTCTCCAAAGAGTCCCATGGATTTCGAGTCCAAAGTACCCCACTCCGGGCCCGTCTCCCTCCTCTTCCGGGTCGAGGCGTCAGGAGAGCCTCTCCCTCCCAAGCTTCCTGAAGAGCCTGGTCTCTCCTGGAAGCAAACTCTCTCCGCGACGTTATCAAGAAAATGTCCTATCTCTAAATACGGATCTTCTGTCCTTCCGAAAGACACCCTTCCGAGCCCCTCAGTGATGTAGAAGGCCGACTCCTCGTCTCTCCTTTGTAACGAGCTCTCTTCTTGGAACAGAAAATGAGATCGGCGAGAGAGTAAACGAATGTTCAGACCCCTTCCTCGTCTCCCCGGCTCCAGAAAACCAAACTGTTAAGTGCGAGAACTTCAAAACTTCTTTTGAGAACTTCCCTCTGTCCCTCGCGTCCTAGGCTCCTTTTCGCAATACGTTCCCCCTAGTCTATCTCTATCCCCCGACCCCAATGTTTCTTGAGGCCCCTCCCCTGCAATCCGTTCAAACCCCTCGAACCTTCGTCTCCCTCTCCCATTAGATCCCGAAGGTATGTTCCTACCAGCTCCGAATGTTTACCTCTGCGTCCCCCCGACTTCCTCTCTTTAAGTGCTTTCGAACTCCGTCCCAATTGCGAATCCTATACCAGTGAGAGGTACCTAAGGTAGATCTTTAGCTCCCCTCCAAATCCGACAAGCCCCCCGACCAGAACAGCCCCCTCCTAAGCTCCTCCGATACCTTTGAGACTGACTCAGAGATAGGTACTTCCGTCGAGAAGAATCTCCCTCCAAGACTCGACCCCCTCTTCGAGTTGGCTCAGGCTCCTTGACCGCTTTCAGGTCTCTCAAGCCATCCTACCTTCTTCCGATGCCTGAAAAGCAGCCATAGAGTTTAATAAAAGCTACACAGATTGAGTCTGTCCGTCACTACTTTTTTTTCTGTATCTAAAACGACTTTGGTCTGTCCCCAACGCCTGATTCTCCCTCTTGGAACTCCTCCCCCTCGTCTTCAAAAAAACCCCCTAGAGCCACCCCTCAATTGACTTCTGGCCCTAGAAGGTCCCTATCCGGTTTCTGAGAGTATGTACTGGCGGACGTATCAGAAAGAATCCTGAAAATACGTCGGACCCCCTCCTCATACCAAGGAAGGGAAGTACCTCTAGATCCCACATTCAAGTCACAGGAAGCCCTCTGTCTTTGCCCACACTTCTCCCTCCGAAACGTGCTCTAAGAAGACTTACCTCCTTTGTCCGTGAAAACACAAAGACCTGTCTTCTCTACTCTGCTCTGCCGAAGATTTCTGGACTCTCAATGTGCAAGAACTACGCCTCGATCCCCCTAGAGGAGACTTTCCGATGGCATCCACTGCTTGAAAAGTCCCCTAGGTCTCCTCGGTCTCGCCCTCTACCTTACCTGCGACCCCTCGAGCTCCTCCTAGACTCTCACCATTAAAGACGAGGATTCTCCGACGTGAACTCTCTCTTGGATGACAAGTATCTTGAAAGAGCCCCTCAATAAAATGTCTCTCTCTTAAAATCCCCAGTAACTCCGGAAAACTCCCATCGTTTTGTAAGAATCAACGGAATCTCTCTTCGAAGCCCTCCGAAAGGCCTGTCAGAGATGTCCCCCTTTGAGAAACCTCGGGTGACTTCGGGATCCCAATCCCATTCCCTCTTTAATCCCTCCCCCCTTTGAAACCTCGGAAATAATTCCCCCCCGAATGCCCTTTCAGACAATCTTCTCCAACCTCTCAGCCTGAGCTCACAGAATTTCCCCTTTTGACAACATGTCAGTCTCCGAGAAAGTCCTCCCCCTCTCTCCGGCGACTCCAAGACAGAAGAAAGTCCGAGCATCCTTTGAAAAATCCCGGCCCTCTTGGGCTTCCTCCTTTGCCATAAGCTCCTGCAACCCCCCTATCAGAGCAGCCCGAGCTAATAGGGACCACTGTCTGCTCCACGGCGCGCTTAAAAAGATCCCTTCACAAGAGTAAGAATGTCCCAAGAAAGTACCTGAGATTATCTCCCCCTGAACCTCTACCTCCCCCATTCTCTTTTAGGGAGTACCTATAAAAGACGTGACGGTTTTCTCCATCTCCGACCTCTAGGAGAACGCCTCGAAGATAGACCGTCCTCAAAAAGCCTCTCTACCATGAGCCGTTTCTCTCCGCCTCTATCCTCCGCCTGGCAATTAGAAGTACTCAAACGAAGCGATCGCATCTAAATCCACCCACACCCCCCATAGCTCTTTGTTTTTTTTTAAGAAAGCCCAGTGCATGTCCCCTGAAAGGGACTCTCAGCCACGAAAGAAGACACAAGACTCTCCTCCAAACTTCTAGAGCCAGACCCATGAGTTCCTACAAGTGCTTCTAGACACTAAGTGACTCCTGACTCCTCCCTACGACCCTTCCGGTGACATCTCCCCTCTTCCTGAAGATGACCTTGAGCGCTACTCTCTCCCCTCATCTCTCGCCTCTACAACTCTCGAAAAGTACCTCTCTCCCACGATGCTTATAGATGAGGTTGCCTTCGAACTTCCCATCCAAGTCTCCCTCAGAAGATGTCTCAGAGAGAACCCGTTTTTTCCTTAGAGTCCAGCTCGGTTCAAGAATTCTTCCCTACCTCTTTGATTATCCTGAGCCATCCTTGCTGCTGGAATCTCGCAGAAGTCCCCTCCATAGGTCTTTACCTCCCTCTCCATTGGAGAGTCCATGCCGGAACAGAGGTCCTATGAAAGACTACCCCCTCTCCCTCTCCTTTCTACTGGTGTCTTACCTCCGAAGAGAGTCTGGTGAGGGGATCAACCAGAGCTCTCTCCCTTCACAAGATCTCTGTCGCAAGAGATGTTTATCAGGACGACTCTCAGGGGTTTTCTTATCGTCCTAACCCAGAAGAGCAGTCCCCTTCCCTCATACGCAAGAGAAGACCTCCAGTGATCTTCCCCGCCTTTTTTCTCTAGGTTGCGTAGAGAAAAACTGGGGCAACCCCCTCCGGGTTCACCGTCTTCTAAACCTTCCTCCAGCTCCTAAAAGATCTCTTAGTAGTCTCTCATAATCATCCAAAGTTCCAGATTCCCCTCCACCAAGTCGTCCTAAAATCATTGAATAGAAGAAGTCTCAGAGGCCTTCCTTTCAGAGTCCTAACAAAGTGTACTCAGGGAACTTCTCCCTAACAACAGTTTGGAATCCAGACTCACTCGGTGCTACCCCTCCCTTGACGTTCATACATTTCACGATTCCTTCTCAAAAGCAAGAGACAAATCTCCCGAAGAGCAATCAGTTTTCAATCATCTAGTCCAGAACTTCTGAAAGGCCCCGACCTCCTCTCCCAGGTCCCCCCTGCTAAGAAAATGCGCACTCCAGAAAGTCCCCGTATCAAGGACCCTCCGACTCCTCCCTCCCGTGAAATCCTCAACTTCCTCAACGCGTAGGGGAGGCCCCTCCACCACCTAATGTAGAGTTAGAATTCCGCGGATGCGTCTCTCTACGCTATCCATACCTGAAAGACGTGGTCGTCTACGGTTTCGAAATGTTTTAATCCTTCCTCACCCCAACCAAATCGCCCTTTTTCGAATTTTCCCCTGGAATGAGAAGCTCTTGATTCCTCTCCTCCCCTCCGCTCCCTCACGTGAGGGTAACCTAACTCTTTGCAGTCGTAAAAACTTCTCGAAGGAACTCCTCTAGTGAGTCCCTCCTCCCTGATTCCGTTTTTCACCCTAACCCAAGAAACTCCCAAACCGGGGGAAAGGCCCTCAAAAAAGATGCCTCGGATCTCCCGAATGTTCTCATGTTTAATGCCCTTTCCCCCTTGAGTGAATCACCCGAAAGTAACCTCGCAAATCTTTCTTCGCAAAACCTCTCTCCCTTGAGATCTGGACTGTCCTTTCGGGGAGTATCCACCGAAGTTTAGTTCCCCCAAAATCCTCCTTCCTATCAAGCCTCCCTCGGTGCTCTAAGGGCCCTGCACACCTGCCGAGAACCCCCCAACCTGAGTCTTCCATAAGCCGCTCAGGCGTCTGGCAACTTCCACCCGTGAGTCCCCCTGCACTCTCCCCTGAGAGACCCCCCCAATAACAAACTCCCCAAGAAACAGGACAGTGCAGGTACGAAGATCCCTTAGAGGTGTTTCCTCCCGCTCTCTCTCACTTCTTTGCACTGCGGGAAAAAAGAGCTTCCCCGATAGAAGGAGGACTTGTGAGAGAACCCTCTCCTTCTCATTCGGAGCTTCGAAGTACCCCTTTCTGCAAGAGTACCAGATCTCTGCTCCCCTCAGGTATGCTTCTAAAACGTCCGCTCGTACGAAGAAAGAAGGCCCTGTTCAAAATCGCTCACCCCTCGTCGAAGAGAGACCTCAGAAAGACAGAGAAATTCATGCCTCATCTCCCTGACTCCCCTTTTAAAAGCTACCCTCACGAAAATCACCCCCCCCCTGCGAGTGAACAGGCCGATAGAAGGACTCCTCTCTTCTCCCCCCCCCTCACTCAGATTCTGAAGACCGTGCTACCAAAGACCTAAGAAGTGCTCTCCCCCCTTAACTTCCTCCGGCGCACTCTCCTGGAAGAGCGTAGCTCAGGCTTCGTTCGAACCTCTTTGGAGAAGATCTCTTCTAAGGCAATTCTCCAGCCGTTCACGCCATTATCTTCGCTATTCGATTTCCAAGAGCAGCGACCATACGGAGAATCTTCCCTTGGATGTACCCGGCTCCTTCGAGAACCTTTGAGAGACAGTAACTCCCATTTTTATAGCATAGAGAAAGCTCTCGGAACTCTCCTGTTCTTTCTTCCCTCCCTCTCCGCCTCGGAATACTTCCAGAAAGAGTAGTCCATCTCACCCAAACCTTCCCTCGCCCCCCTCCCCCCTCCGTGAGCTCGAAATCGCTCTCCAACCGTACACCGTCAAAACCCCACCCGAAAGCCCTCCCTCCCTCGATGAAGTCTCTAGACTCCCTCACAGGCGAGTTCCAAAGTCAGGTTGTCTCGTCCGTTCTATTCAGAGATTTTCAAGACTCCCCTCTCAAGTTGGAACTCTGGGAAAACCCCAATACCTCTCCCCTGCAATGCTTCTGAAATTTCCCCCCAGTTGACAGAGAGCTGCTAAAAACTGCCTCTGAACTCTCTCCTGGTACCTTCTCATGCACTAGAAATTTCTAGTCATAGACATGAGTAGGAGAGCGGCCTGACACGAGTCTCTCCCACACATTTTTTGTGAATCCACCGGTCCTCCGCGAAGTCAGAAAAGAGATTCCCTCCTAGAGCCCTTCCACTACTCTAGCCTCGAACCCCTATTCCGCAAATGGCCCTCAGAGTCCACCTTAACGCCCCATGCACAGAGCTCCACGAAGACCTCCCCCTCTTCCTTTCCGTTCGAATCTTTCAGAGAACCCCCTTTAGTCGATATCGAGGAAATCTACAGCCTCCCCCTTGATGTTCTCTCTGATTATGTCTCGTAAAGGATCCTTTTTTTTTAAGCAAGAGAGCCCAAAGTTCGTCTTCCAGTTCCTCTCCATGCTCCCAGATGACTCTCAGGACAACTCTCGACGACCTGTGTACTTGAGAAAATCTGATCTCCTCCGAACCCTTAGAAAAATCTCAAGGTGATTCCGAACATATCTGTCCCAAGAATCGCTCCCAGACTCTTCCCTCGTAAGCCCCGAAGAGATGTCCAACCCTACCGGAGAAGAGGTTGATCCCATTCTTCCAGGACTCTCTCTGAGCACTCTTTCATCAGGCCGTCCCCAACCGTTCGAGAGTCTCCGTTGATCAAATTATCCGGGAGCCCGCTTCCCCGTCTCGGGAATACCACAGTCCCTTCTCTAGACCCCTGATCGGATAGTATCCTCCCGTACCTCTACCGACTCCCTCCCAGAGCAAACTACCCAAAGACACCCTATCAATACAAAATGCCCGTCGATCTGGTTTGTTTTTTTTTACCCGAGCGGGCAAGTAGATAGAAACCTGACTCCGAAATTCCTCCAGTCGAAAACCATCAAGTACCCCTAAAAAAGGACCACCGCCAATGACTGAAAAAATCGAGATTCTCTCTCTGTCTCCGCACGCGCCCCTTGAGTAGTTCGTCCCCTTGCCGTCCCCCAAACGCTCATATGGTCATCTTCTTCTTCACAGCCCTCTCCTTGTTGTCTCAAGACCTTCTGGACGAAGTCATTAGGATCCTCAACAGAGCCCCCCCCTAAGTGGCCTCCCAAATGTCCCCCCCAGAATCTACCAATGGTGAGAATTCCTAGAGGATCTTCCTTTCTGAGCCCCTAGAACTCAGGACCTTTCTGATGAGCAAAAACCCTCCAGAAGAATTCTTTAGATAGTCCCCTTTACCTTCCTCTCTCTTCTACCTCTGGAATCCCTCCATTACCTGAAACTGTTTGCCAAAATCTGGATACAAACGTCCTCCTCTTGTTCCCTTTCGAGCTGTCACTCACGGCTAAAAGTTCCCAATGCACCCGTCATGTTTATGAGCCACCTAATGTGCCTCCTAACTGTCCGAGTCCTCTGAACAAAGATAAACATGGAAACTCCTCCTCCTGACCCCTCTAAACGACTTTCTCGCGTCTCTGAGAAGGGCTTCGAAGCCAGAGGGGTTAGACTACCCCAGAACCAGTGAGGATCTCTACCTAACTCCCTCCCGAAAACTAAAAAAGAGAGCCCTCCTGGCAGGCGTCTCGCCAAGAAATTCGAATCGAGTTGATCTTCCTCATTCCTCCCCCAACCCACTTGAAAACTATTCTTGAGGGATAAAGGGACTAGTTAAGTTCTCCTCCATTAGCTTACCGTTTGACAAGGTCAGTCCAAGGAACCATGCTCTCGCCGGTCAAGAATCGGTCCCCTTTTGAAATCTCTCCCTCCCTAATTTCCTGACGAGAAGTCTTGACAAACAACCTTCTCTGAGGGAGCCTCCCCCGAGAGGGTCAGCGCGACCCCAGCGAGCAATGAACTTCTCCTAATCTCTCCATGATATGAGTCCTCAGAAAGTATCCTCCTTTTTCGTGCTCCTTGAGCTTCAAAGAAATGGTCCGAGATCTCCCTCAGTCCTCCCCAGGAAGTCCCCTCCTAATGAGAGAGTGACCTCAGAACTAGTAACCCGAAGGGGATCCCTATCTAGCAGCTTCTCCTCCTCCTCCTAATCCCGAGAGCCTCTAAAGTTCTAGCAGGCGCCAGGATTAACGTACGCATCCCCATAGACCCAGTTACACTATGAGGACACCTTCCAGATAGTCACTCGAATTCCCTCGAGTGTCCCCAGGTATTTCCTTCTGAAAGAGCATCTGGGAGAACAATGTCCCTAACTAGATGGTCGTCTCCCCTATTCTTCGACTCCCCAGACCCTTACGAATTTCTTGGAAATCATCCATTAAAGAATACTCTCCCGGATCGTCAGGAACCATTTACAGTAACCCTCCTGCATTCGAAAGCTACTTGGTGACGATCATATTGGCTTCAGTTCAGGTTGACCCCCTTCCATAAGAATCCAAGTGTGCCTAGAAGCCTACTCGGTAAGAACCTGATAACGACACAACCCCCGACTTCTTCAGAAAGTCCGCGCGAAGTTTGAGGACTTTGTGCTTAACCTGTGGAGAAACCTCGACCCATCGTTAGAAAGACCTTACCTCAGAAACGCCAATGACTGGTGTCCCTGTCGAGAGTCTTCCTTCGGAAGAGAAAATCTCGAAGCTGTACTACCCCCCAAGAATCCGATCTCTTCCCGTGTGCGCCTCCCACGCGAGTCAATATACTCGAGGACCCGTCTTTTTTTTTTTCAGCCAAAAAGAAAACCCCTCCCCGACCACTAAATGATGACAGAGCGAATCCCCCTCTAAATCATCAGGTCAACTTCCCGGTGAACTCCCCTTCCAACGAGAAAAGCCTGAAATGACTGAATCACCCTCCGCTCCTAGAGCCCTACTCCCAGACACCATAAGAATGCCTTTACAGACCTCCGATAGTTCGTTCACGAGCCGCCGTCGCCTGTCAAGACTCTCTCGTATAGAGAACGACGGAGAGACTCAGCACAATTCTTCCGGCCATTCTGAAACGGCTAAACCGCTCTAAAGCACTCTGAAGATCCTGGGAATAAACTTGTGGGATGCCGCCCCAATAAGAGACCTCCATAAAGATGCCGTCGAACTCTCCGTCCCTCTAACATGACTCGAAGTGATGGTTCCCCCCAGAAGACAAACAGAGCACAAAAGCCCAAGAGGAAAAACTTTGCGTAAACAGCCTCAGTAAGAACAGAAGAGAGAAAAGCAACCTGGGATGGAGAGTCTTTCGAAGTTTGCCTAAAAGTATTTCCTCCATGGATCCAACCCTTCAAACCCCTCAAGACCTCTAAAGAATCTATCCAAACGGCAGATTAACATACCAGGGCATCCCCTTTTAATCGAGAGAGAGACCGAAATTAGAAAAGACCCGATAGATGACAACTTTACATAACACTCTAAAGCCATTAACGAGAAAGACGGTAGACAGACGCTATTCACGTGAGCCTCGCAGTAAGAGTAACCCCCGCGAGAATTGCCTTTTCGGTAAAAGAAGCCCCCCCAAAGCAATCAAAAAGTGTTCCTCCCGAAAAGAACTCTGAAGTGGTTTCGAGAACGTCCCATGCCGTAAGAGGTCTCCTCCAAAAGAAAGACCCTCCGGAGAACGGCTCCCTACAATAATACTTTCTGAGTAGAAGGAATCAAGAGCAGCGTCCAAGTAGCAGTGCTCATCCCAAGAGGACCTTTGCTTTTTTCAAGACATTCCGGTGGAGCCACCCCTCCAGAACCAAAGAGGGCTTGAGATTAGTTCGTTAGCATTAAAGGCCCCGAACCGAGAGGAAGCTGAAGAAGACTCGTGACAAGCAATGAAGACCATCCCTGCCGAAAAATTGGAAAGTATGTCAAATGCACATTTTCTCCAAACCACTGTACCCGAAAAGACCGAGCGACCAAGATTCCTTTGACACAGCAGAATATTTTTGAAAGGGCCGTGGGCCGCCGGAGCGGGAAAATTAGAGTTCAACCCAGTTTCTGAGTCCCCCCCCAGTTTCGAAAAACTTAGCCCATTGTGGAGAAGCTACCCTAAAGGAAAGGTACACCACCCGCCGCCTCCGTTCAAATGCACCCTTTGTAAAAAACGGGCCCTGTAAATACATTACAGATTATGATTTTACGAACTGAATGATCCCCCCCCAAGATAGACCTTTCGCCCCCAAGTATGCGAAGAAGAATACCCCTCGAAAATTGAGAGAGCAACAAAAACCCACCCAGGAAGAAAAGAGTTCCCTTTGAGAGAAAAACCTACTGGAGACCTTGACTTTGATGAAGGGAAAATGTTTCCCAAGTATAAGCCCCAAAAACGTTTTTGTAAGTAAATTCTAAAAGTGGAACGAGGCCCAACCTCGGATGCAACTGGAGAGAACAAGACCAGGGTTTCCGTAGTGACAGAAGTGTCTTTCCGAGGGGCGTAAAAGCCCACAGAAAGCGTGTCTGCAGGTAAGTCTCAGTCAGTCCCGAGAGAGAAGCCATCTTGAAGAAAAGTAGGAAATTATGAGAAAGAGTGTCTCTTCAAGAACTGTCCCCGCGAGTTATTGAAGAGGTGTGTCCCTCCCCCCTAAAGTAGAATGCAAAGACATTGCTGACCACTTAGTCTGCGGCCCCCCACTTAAGAAAGTCAGCAAAGTCAGCAGATCCAAAGTAGCAATGGTAACCAGATTGGATTCTTTACCCTGCCAAAAACCTTTTTGACCCCCCAGAGAGTAAGTTAGAGAGGAGCATTCCTACTAACTCAAACAGCTTAAGAAAGTTACGGTATCACGTCAAGAGCATCTTTGGTGACAGAGTTGCGTTTTGACTCAGGCCATGAGATGAGAGAGGCAGAAACAGAACAAACCTTTTAAGAAGAGATTTTCGTACGAGAGTTTTCTCATTGTAAACAGGACAGGCGAAGTCTTCTTTAAACGAGAGAATACTACAAGTAAACAAAAAGGAACCCATTTCCCTTTTTTCCTTGGTGTCTTTTTTTTTCGACTTCCCGAGGAGAAGGCAAAACCAGGTGGAGAAGAGCCGCCCCCCAGTTGCATTGATCACCGGGGCAAATTGGACCCCCCCCCATTAGACAAAGCCTCTTTTCAACGTCCAAGAGTTCCCCATGAAAACCGAAATAGTGGAGAAAAAACCCAGAACCCAGCCAGCCAAAAGGAGAAGTCAATACAGAAGTACTTTGAAAACTTGAGCCCCCTGTGAAGTGAGGAAGTCACATAATAAGTCCCCAGCAAGGTGTAACCAAATCTATTGCAAGTCAGACATTCCTTGGTAATTGAAAAGAGTTTCCTTGGAGAACGACTTTACGAGCGGAGCCAGAAAAGAGAAGAGCCCCGAGTTGACGGGAAAGAAGCATGGAGAGATAACCCCCCTTCAGTGATGAAAAGAAGTGGCTCATGACTTTGAAGGAGAAATGGCACGCCAAGTAAAAGAAGACTTAAGGCCCACTGCCGTTTTTTCCCACAGCCCGAAAGAAATTTAGAAGGTTTTTCCAGACTTGACGAGACCCCTTTTCTTCATGATGAGATCCCCAGGTCCCCCCCCAATAGAAGCCCCGAAGTCACTAGTCCAACCCCAAAGAAGCTAAATGAAAAGGCCGTGACGAAGAAGGAGACTTGCGAGAGTTGTTAAATTTTCCCTCCTGAGAGACCTTGATCGGAGAGGAGTCATAAAAGAAGACATTCCCTTTGGAAAACTGAACGAGTTGGGTAGCCCGTTCCTCGAAACTAAAACTAATTTAGAGTACCCCTGCAATCCCCCGTTGTGAGCCGTTTTTCAAAGACGATAAAAAAATCCCGTAATCAGATGACATATTTGTAGGGAGATTTCCCATTCCCAGAACAATTGACCGTCTTTCAACAACTCAGGAAACTAGCCTTCTGAAGCCCTCCCCCTCATTTTCAGACCTTGAGAAAGACCTGAGAAGTTTCCAAGAGAAAGTAAAAGGCCTGCCTCCCATTGACGTAAAGAAAAAAAGACCAGAAGAGAAAGCCCAATAGATGTCATGACGCAAGAATGACTCCGAAATGAGAGAGAGGTTTTTTAGTATTGACTGCCGATCCCAGACGACTCAAACCACCGTTGTTTTTGACACAGGAGGAAGGTTCAGTTTTTGGAACGAACCCCCAGAAAATCATTCCGAAAGACAAGCAAAGCAAGCCATGACTCAATAGAAACCAGACAATGGGCACAAGTGCCCCAGGCGCCCCCTTTACAAGACCGAACCCAGAGCGGAAGACTTGACCAGTAACAGGTTTCAAACCCGAACCAGAAGTTTGAAAAGGTTCTGTTTTAGAGCCCCTTTTCCCGAAGAGTTCCACAGGACCTTTGTCTCTTTTCGTCCTGAGAAGAAAAAGGAGGGAGAAACTGAGAGAAGCAAGAGTATTCAGGAGTCGCCCAGAAAAGTTTGAGAATTGCTGAAAAGGAAGAGAGATTCACCCCTGACCAGGAAAAAGCTAGTTCCCCAACCGAGCCCCAGAAAAGTCGGAGCCTTCCCCATTGAGAATTGAGAACTTGCGGAACAAGAGACCCGTCCAATTCGGTTTTGCAGTGAAAGGAAGATTATAAACGAACGCCATGGAGAGAATGTTCTTCCCCAGAGTTTTCCCCCCACCGGACACAAGCAAACACACGTTTTTAAAGAAGTGTAACGAATGAGCTTTTTCAAGAAGATGATTTGCCCTGTAAAGCTGAAGAAGAACCCACGAAACACCGAGCTGCCGAAGAAGAGTCTGGTTTGACAAAGACTCATCTCCCAATGAGTGAGACAAGTTTCAGCCGTTGAGAGTTAGTCATTTGAAGGGCGATGTTAATTTCTGATGAGTTACACAAGAAATGTTCGGCGTAGAGCAGTTCGACGGACCTTCCGTAAACTATTTGAATTGACCCCAAAAGAGATTAGAACCCTCCGCCTAGTACAGATACTACCCCAGGACCCCGTACAACTGCCTTTAACCCAAAAAATTAGTGTAGGGAGAGAAAGAGTTGACCCGTTTTTCGTCAAGATTCCGTCCTGACCAGCGACATTGGAGTGCCGAGTTTATCGGGAAATTTTTAGGAACGAAGCCCCCCGAGCGGAGTAGGAGTCTCCTTTCAGTATTAACCGAAGACTCAGCAAGAGAGTGGAATTAACCGTCGAGAGAAGGTGAACGTGAGCAAGTCTGAAGAGGAATCGTACCCCGCTTATGACTTAAAGGTCCGCGCATCGTTAGATATAAGAGTTTGCAGACAGTGGAGCCGCGCCCCGTAAGTTTCTTCCCCAGAGTGCCAAGAGAATCTTGTAACCCCCATTGACCGCTTTACAGGAACCCCCCAAGGCCCCCAGTCTTTTTGTAGTCCAGTTTCCTTTGGAGAAACCGAGCCCGAAACCTCCCCCCGACCTTTTGCTTTTGAGGCAGAGAAGTTAAGTGAGAGACCCAAAGCAGAGTATACACATATTCCTTTTGAAAGGCAGTATGAAGTGATAATCTGACAGTGCACGAGAAGAAAGATGAGATCCCCGAGACTTCATGAATTACCCTTATTCTTGCCTATCATGTCACGGCGTGAGATCCCCCACCCAACGATCACTGTCCCTGAGGGGTGGGTAGTTCCCCCCAGTTGACTGGAAGTGTTCTCAATCAAAGAGAGGAGGCCCGTAAGTCTTGTACCTTAGTCCAATCTTCTTAATAGAGAGTTAGATTGGACCTCGCTTTGGACACGTACCGGACCCCTTTGAAGTTCCTTTTCGGATTCTGCGCAGAACCGTTGTTTGAAAAAGACTGTTTCCCTCTTGGCCATGAACAGTTGTTGAGTGCTCTTAGCTTGACAGAAGTCCTCGCGTCCCCCAGTTCCTTCACTCCTTTCAGACGCAAAGAACTCAACGGAGAAAAAAGCACAGAAAAAACACTTTAGTCGAGTGCATCCGAGCGAAGCTTGGTATTTTCGAACACCGAGTTTCCCCCGGAACCTACAACACTAGAGTCACGTGACCTATTCCCGAAAAGAACGACCGAGCGTTTGCAGAATGGCCAGAAAAATTTGTGAACTGACGCCTGCTCACAACGACCCTTCGACAACCACGGGTATTCTTCGAGGAGTTAACCCGTCTCTAGAGTCCGGCGAGGTAAGATCATGAATCTCGCCCTCGAAAAATTCGAGCAGGCTAATACCACCTCCCGAGCCCTAGTGGGTCAACCAGAAATTTGCCCCCTCATAAAACATGTCTGCAATTGCCGGTGTCACCCAGAACTAGATGCGAAGAGTTCGATTCCTCCGTAAAGCCACGAGAAAGACAGAGACAAGTTCAAAACACTGAACCTGAGAGAGCGTAGAAGACAGGCTCCCAATCTCAAAGTCAAGAGCTAATCCTGCGAGAGCCTTGACCCTTGCCAAGAAATTAATTGCCGTCCGCAAAATCCAGGATCAACAAAGGAGAGTCCGACAACTTTAAAGAGTAAGAGCCTCGCCATGAGATCTCCAACGCATCTTCAATGAAGTTCTCTTCCGTCGATCCGCCCTCTCTATGAAAAGTAGAAAAGGACAGCATCTCGAAACTGGACGCTCACAGACACGTAGCCAGTCTGTGTATGAGGCCCTTGAACGTGCAAAACTCGAGATTCCGAAGCGAGTCCAACCGGAAACACTGAGAGAGCGGAAAGAGCCACTGCTTTCATGAAAGGTTCTCACCGAGAGTCTATGCGAAGGTAATCATACCGTAGCGCCCGTTTAGACTTTACTTTAGCACCCCTTTCTGAGCAAACTCTGAAGTGGATGTCACCCAAAATGTGAATGAAAATGGCGTCCTCCGGAGTCGACAGAGCTGAATCGTAGGAAAAGATGCGAGCAGAGAAACTCCCCGCTCCCAGAAAACCCGTGACCGTTCCCGGGGAGCTTCATCCTCTCCCCCAGCCCTACGACGCAAACAAAGTGTGTGAGGTGACGCCGCGAAGAGAGTTTCCCTCAAAGACGCCTGCGAAATTGAAAGCCCCTAAACCCCAAAACCTCCAGACCTGGATCTCACGACAAATGTATTCGGTCTCTTCTCACAGCCTCGCCCGAAGCCGAAAAGGGCGAGCCGCCGTCTCTATCGCAATAGATGCGTGCTCAACCTGTCCCGTCACATTTATTAGTTAACCGTACTCGCTGTATTAAAGACAATGCAACTCGCTTCTGACTTCTCCTGCAAGGCCCCTTGGATCATGTAGTGTTATCCTCTTCGAAAGCGAGCCGCCCTTGGAGCCTTCCAGTTGTATTGAACGTTGGTATAGTCCTTAGTCTCCCCCCCCAACAATAGTAGAGACCCCATGACCCCTCTTGACCTTCTCCCCCTCACCTACCGAACTCCGTCCAGATAACGATTAGTCGCCTGCGTCACTCCCGGAAGGTTGCTGTATGGACGTTGAGAAGTAACCACTCAAAGAGCTGCTCCTACAACTAACATCGAAAGTGTCACCTACCGAACCTCCCTGGACACCTAATCCGGCTCACTCCACAGTCCTCCCAGTCCCTGGAGAAGTGACCATGTCCTCCCCAAACTCTGTCATACCCTCCTCTCTGAAATACTCTATGTTTTCACAAGGGAGCAGCCTCACGAACCACTGAGACTTCGTTAGTGTCTATTCACCGTACTTCCCATCCCGCTCCATCCGCCCCCCCTTCCGCATCGTTCTCTGCAGCTCTACCCACTTGTACCTTCATTTTACGTACCGCGCCCCTCGCCTCAGTCTGCCTCATAGTTTCCTTTCTCTACGCAACATCTCTCTTGTTAGTAAAATCTTGAGTTATCTCTTATGGTCCAATCTCCCTTAATTAGGTATAAAGAGAGAAAGTTCCATCGCCAATCGCTCCCCTCCCATGATCCTTCTTCTCTCACACCCTGCCCCTCTCTTATCTCGTTGCTCTCCAGAGGGAAGACCGTCCTCTCTCAGCCTCAGACGCTTTCCTACCAGTAGTCCCAACCCTATCCGAGTCCTCTGCTACTCTCCCCGTGGCTGCTCAATCTCTGATGCTAGCTCCCGCTCAAGTTTCCTCCCTCTGGAAGTTTCTCGTCGCTTTCTCAGTGACCTCTCCCTACGAGAGCCTCTCTCCACTCGAACGCAACTCCCTTCTCCTAAGATCTTCTCGGAGCCCCATGATTCGGTTGACTCTCCCTGCTCACGAGTTCATCTTGCCGCTCAAAAGACGTGTTTAACTCTGTAAAGATCCTTTTCCATATCCCCCATTCTCATCATCTCTCTCCTTCGTCTCTGAATGCCAATGATCTCAAGGTGAAACTTCTAAAGCCGCCTCTTTAGTTCTTCTCTTCTCTCTTGTCAGCCGATCCTAACACCCTCTGGAATCCCCACCCATACCTCAAGAACATTTCCGTGATACTCTCCTCTAACACAAGCCCTAACGGTCTTGCCCTCGCATTGTTTTCTTCACCTTGAGAGTCGATCACCTGCGTGAACATAAAATAAGTACTCTCCAACTCTCTCCCCCTCCTGATCACCTACTGCGTCTCAGAGTGACTCTCCTCTCATGAATAGTTGTCCTCAATCGGAGTCTCCCTTGCGCTTCATAAGTGTCCCTCGTCTTTGGAACCTTCGTGTTACCCAAACGTAATCTCCTCGAGTCCTACCGAACACTTGGGGTACTCTGACCGTCCCCCAATACAAGGACTAAAACGCTCTAGAGAAGGCGTACTATTGCCTTCGCTATAGCAGTCTTGAAGTTTCTCGTTATCCTCCCAGGTGAGCAAGAACTTATGTGCTCGGAAGAGAGTTTTCTGCAGATACCTCACACCCCTTTTCAGTAATCCAACACTTTTGGCACTCCGGCTCTCGGATACAAGTTGGTAAAAGCATCTAAGAAGATGTAATACTCAGAATGTCTTCCAGTCACTTCCCTACTAAGTAAATCTCCCCCCCACCGAGGAAGTTCCCCTTCGTTAAAAGCGCCCCAGTGCTCAGACTGAGAACTCGACGCCCCAGAGCTTTCGCCGACCTTCGTTCTCCCTCCAGAAGCGAAGACAGACGGTAAACCTCTAGGTGCACTGGCGACCAACTCCTGGCCATTCAGACACAACGCTAGAGGGTACCATGCCCCACGACGAGAGCCTCGGAGAAATACTTATAATGTTTTTTTCATAAAATTAGACCCCTCCCCCTCATTTCAAGTGAAGACATCAGTTCCTTACGAGGGAAAACCCTCAAGTGAAGTAGGAAGAGCCGACCTGAAGTTGCTTACCCCTTCCCGAAGCAATTTTTTTTAGAGGAGAGTGACAAATTAATGTGAGAGAAGACCAGTTCCCCCAGTCTGGTGAGTCAACACATGCAAGCTTCGACAATCCCACAATTCGAACCGTCACGTGCCTTGAGGAATCTGAGAAACCTGCCTTTGATGAAAGAAGGATACGAGTGTTTAACCGATTTTAGAGGTGACCGCCCCTTAAAATCAGCTAAAGGAAGACCCCGGAGACGATTGAACCACTGATCCCAAAAAATTCGCCGTGCTACTCCTAGGGTGACCGGTTCACCAGAGCCCCTGCTTGAAGAGAAATCTCGGAGTTGAGTCGAGTTTTGAGAAGGCGTGTGCAATCCCCACTCCCTCCCTGGAATTTGAAACTTTATCAGTGAGAGTCTAGTGAAAGAAAAAGTTGACCCCTAGCGTTGAGACGACACAACCCTCTAATGCCTCTTAAATGTCATGTCCTCAGGAAGGAACGGTCCCTTAAGCAGAGCTATAAGTGCAAAATCGTTGAGACACCCTGACAACCCCAGTATGATAGTTTTTGCATCCTATTAGACAGAGAGCCCCAAGCAACTTCAGGTGTTCCCGTAACCGATTTTTTTGTGGATCACTTGGAGCAGTACCCACCCCTACCAAAGGACATGTATCGATGAAGACCGCTCCCTGAGACCCTAGATACCCTTATCGCCTGTCCACTCCGACCAGATCAGATCTCTAACCGAAGACCCCCCCTCCAAGGATGAGCCAATATCTCCCTCCCGGTGAAGACACCCATCTCCCAAAGACTTCCTTCAGAAATCTCCTGTTCTGTGAGACAATATTGGGATCCATACACTGACGAAGTCTCCCCGATGTTCAGTCTACCCGCAGACAATTACTAGCAGTAGAATCTCACGAGCAGATTAAAGAAGACTGAGTTGAGCGAAAAAGAAGCGTGCACGCTAAAAGAGATTACCCCGAAAAATTCCGCAACAATAGCCCGTATCAATTTGACAGGCGAGCTAGTGAGGGGTGCAGTTCCCCCAGAGAGACCACGAACAAGATAGCGAGAAAGACCCGCAAGACAACACCACTTAAGCCCTATTTCATAACAGGAAGTCGTGACTCA
>Ga0179591_1333537_pt1 | contig 20394 bp, 25 predicted proteins | sample CZOMad2_1_08_16f_FD_182891 | JGI IMG/M metagenome (GOLD analysis project Ga0179591, IMG submission 182891) | Vadose zone soil fungal communities from Angelo Coast Range Reserve, California, USA - CZOMad2_1_08_16fungal (PacBio error correction) | ecosystem: Environmental > Terrestrial > Soil >... | reverse complement strand
TCCTTGTAATTTAGTCGGCATTTTTCATTTTTCACCCCTAAGAGCATGAAGAAGTCGCTCCGTCCCCTTCCCGTTCCTCGAATCTTTAGATCCGTGATTCGACCCCCTTTTCCACCCGGGATGCCGGGAACGCCCCCCCTTTCTTTCCTTTTTTTTTCACGGAGAAACTGGCCTTTATCCCCAGTTGACCTTCGTTATGGGCTCTCGCTGTTGAACTTTCGGAATGTCCTTAGTCTACGAAACTTTATGAATGGATGGTCCCTTTCCCTCCTGTTTTAATATTCATTATTCGAAGAACGGATTTCTTTCTCCTGGCCGTGGGTGCGTTTTTTCATAGCCCTCTGTTCTAAGTTTTTTCAACAGTACGTTCCCCCTTTGTCAAAGCCTCTTAACACTATCACCCTTTTTTTGGTTAAACTTTCCTCCCCCCCCCCCCCCTACCGATACCCTGTGAGAGCCTTGGACCCCTTCTGAACATATTTCGGCATGGCTTATTCCCTTTTGCCTGGCTCCCCTTTTCCACTTCTCTTTTTATGGATTTTCATTTTCGTCAACCTCAATTTATAACTTCCTTTCGTCTTCTTCATTCCCCTCCCCCCTTTTTCCGACCCTGAACTTATCGACCTCCCAGCAGTCAAATTTATCTTAGCATTCCGCGGAACTTTGAGTATCCTCCCCCTTGTTGTGGTAAGATGTGTAGATGCTTCTTTTTTTTGCGGTGTAACAAGCGGTAAGCTCCCTTTTACCTATCTTCTTCCCATCGTCCCATCAAGGGAGACGCGAGAAGCCTTTTTGGCGTGTTGTTTTGTCACATATGGAGTGTCCCTACTTCCTTTCACCAAACAAAACGATTCCCTGTTCTATATAGCGGATCCATTCTTACTGCCAAGTTTCTCAGGTCCACCTTTCACCTCTTGACCCCTGTGCTGGAACGCTGAATCGTTTTTTCCCCCCCCGCACGGTCTTCAATTCAGGATCAATGGACGAGAGGCGCATCCCCGATCTCGGTTTCCTCAGCAAACCTTCCGGTAAACCCCCTCTCGGGTAGGCGGCCCTGTTGTTTGCGAACCCCCCTTCCCTTACACCCCCCCTCTTACTTCTCCTGTTTTTCCTCTATCCCCCCCCCCCCAGACGCCAAGGCGTCGACTTTACCCCAACTTTCCGCCCCAAGCGCCCCCCTTTCCCCCGCATGGTAAAAACCCTCTGCCCTCTCTCACCTTCCTTCATTTCACTCTTCTGTCGCTCCCCCCCCTTTCAACCTCGTTCAGCTTTACTTTAATCATCAGCGAATTGTTCGACTCTTCTTTTCTCTTTTCATTTTCTTACTTAAACCGGTATAGTCTGCGACCATCTTTTTAGGATTTCTCCCAGAAATCACATTTTAGAAATGTAATCGGCTCCCCCTCAACTCCCCTTAATGTGTATCTCATGAAAGTGTTACCGTGGCTCTATCTCCTTTCCTATCCTCCTTTGTGTTTTAGTTTATGCCCCCCAAGGACCAAACCTTTACTGCATTGATCCCCACATATGCAGGTTTCTTTCCCAGATCCAATAATTAGCCTTTCTTCTTTCTTTTCGCCAGAAGTAATTTATGTTATTACGATCTTTACGGTTTCTCGTTCCTTCCCCCCCCACTCGCTTGGATTTCCTAGCCCGCTCTCCCTGCGTTTGACTTTGTGGATCTCCTTCTTGCTTGCTACTTTCTCCTTTTCTTTGATCGCTAGTCTTGTTCCTCTTTCCGGCCCAAGACTCAAAGGCTTGATTTTGGACATGAGGACGCTTTGGTTTTTGTTAGTCTCCTTCCTTTTTCTTGGGTTTTATTTTTTTCTCTTGAGTCTGGCCCCCTTTTCTTTTTTCCCGTCGATTTGTTTACGGTATTCCGCCCAAACCTTTCCCTCCCCCCCCCCAGATTTGGTTACGGGACTGTTTTTTCTTTTCATTCCATATGCCCGATGCGGGTGGCGTCTTTCTGTCCGCGCCCCCCTGAATGCATACACACGGTTTGAAACACCCTTTTCAGTTCAGCTCATTATCCCATTTCCCCCGTACTCTGTGATTTTGAGCTTCCTATGAATCTATTGATCCATTTCTCGACTATCCTTGTTTTTTTCCAGTCCGCTTTTTTTTCCCACTCTCGTTCCAACCCAAGCACCCTTGCCCGTTATTCTATTTCCACGTCTGTCGACTTTTTGATCTTCGACACCCCTGATTTCCCTAATGCAGCCCCTTCCTCTTTCCCCCCGACCTTGAATTCCTAAATCTGACGTCTACTCTTCCCTTCGAGTCGTGATATGTTTCCTTAACGTATGCCGTCTGCGTTTAATTAGCCCCTAATATCGATTCCTTTTCCGCCACCAGGGAAACCCCTTTGCGGTTGTAAGACGCTTCCCTATCATGATCCAGGTGCTCCTCTCTGATGATCAGGTTGCTTCGCATCTCTGCAGTCAAGTTATGTACCAATACGCCAGTGTCCTTCGGTGATGGTTGGCCTTGAATTTTTTGCCCAAAACTGACTTTCTCTGAGTGCTAACACCCTTCTGTCTTGGATTCCTGACCCCTTTTCCGCGGCCTTGCCACGTCCCCCATTTTCTTGAAAGGTCGTTTCTTTAATCCCCCCCTAAGATTTAAAAACATCTTGCATTTTTTCAATTTGCTCCTACGGGTGTCCCTCCGACCCCGAAGCCCAATTACCTTCGTGTAACGCCCTCTTCCGCCATGTTTGACTCAGTGCCTCCAAGTTTTAGGCGATTTACCCTACGGCGCGAGTCTGGGTCAAACGGACTTTGTTTTTCCCCATTTTCAAGACCTTTAAGTTTTATGAATTCTCGTCATCTTTCAGTTTTCCCGGACATAACTTCTTCAATTTCCTTCATCTATTTCGCGACAGGTCCCCAGGCCCCAATGGAACCATGTTTCGTTTTGTTTCCCCCTGTTTTAAGTTGTTTGAACAACCTTGTGCTCGGTTCGTGGAAATTTTTAGCCTTCTCTTCTGAAATCCTTTAACGAGTTTGCGCCTCCTTTTCCAACCTTCTCAAATTGGCGATTTTAAGACCTTTTCCTTTTTGAGATATCCTGTTAAATCTATTTCACCCCCATCTGCCGTTCAATACTCACCCATTCCATCCAGCGCCCGATGATTTTTCCCCCCTTTTCGTGCAAACCGTCCCCTGGTCAGTCCCAATATCTCTTTTTCGGCCATGCAAGAAAACAAGTAACTTCCTTCCAACTCTTGGCCCCTTGTCTCTTTGCCTGCCGCCCCCGCTTGATTCTTTTCCCATCATTCGTTACAATGAGTTCCTTTATTTCCGTCCGTCACTCTTCCAACACAGGATTTCAGTGGCCCCCCTCCATCCTAATTTTTTCCCCAGAGCCGGCGCTTCCCTCTTTTTCCTAAAAGAAGTCCTCCCCGTTTTGGCCGTTCCCGAATTCTTTCTTGGGACTTCGACACCTTTCCGGTAGAACTTTGCCGTGCCACCCTTTCCTTCGGATAGGGTCCCCCAATGTTTCTTTCCCCCCACATTCCCATATAGGTTCTCTTTAAGAGTTTTTTTCCCCCCTGCTACCGTCGATTTGTCCGCAATGAAGTACTCCCCCACAAACTGAGGCTTTTTTCTCTTTGCCCAACCGGTAAGCGTCTCACTGGCACCAATCTTTTCTGTGTGTGACATTCAGATTTTCTGCGCTCTTCATCAATTTGTCCGTCGTTTCATTCCCTTGATCTTGGCAATCGGCTTTAAGTGGTTTGAGTTTTAATCCCCCTGACTACCCCACAGGGTTTTGGCTTAGTTTTCCTGCTCCCTACAAATCTTCCCCCAGTGTCGATCCACGATTCAAGGGTTTTCCTTTAACAGCTCTATTTGTTGCACTCGTGCACAGCCCTTGATCGATTTTTCCCCTTTCTTCTTGTTTCCCTTCCAGGCACTCTCACATAATTCAAGCTGATTTTCTGCCCATCTTCTTACTGCCCCAAAGCCTCTTTCCTTTTTCCTTTCGTGGTAATCTTGTTTACATTTTCCTTTCGTGCTTTTCAATGGATGTCATGTTCGGGGCCCTTTCACTTTCGCTTCCCAGGTCAATGACTTCTTCCCTTTCCATCCTACTTCCTAACCCCCCCTTTGAGTTGATCGGCTTGTCCCCCTTTTCGCGATATGACGTGTGCCAAAAGTGAAAGGTCCTTCAGACCTGCAAATCCCCCCCTCGCAAAGGGGTTCAAAGATCCTTCTCTTCGTCAATGATCGTCTTTTTTTGAAGTGCGCTGCCCTCCGATTGGCTTTGAAGTTTCCCCCCAGACTCCTCCAGTGATAACCTCAGTCTTGCACTGACTAACATCGCGTCCTGATTTTCTTCTAACCTCGTCTTTTTTCTATGGGTGCTATGTCGATTTTTTTTTTGCTTTCCATAATTCAAATCCTCGGTTGAGTAGTTTCCTTTTCACATAATACAAGATTTTTTCCCCAACCTTAATCCAGTCTTTGCCAGTCCCCGAGACTCGGTTATGTTCCCCTCTTGACCCCTCGCTTTTTTTTAGGGGTGCTTGTCTTCTCCGTCTGTGTGTTGGATGAGACCGTATCCCGATAAGCTCCTTTGCTCATATGCATTCTTTCTTGTCATTGTCCGCACTCCGTTTCCCTTTTTTCACAACCCCCAATTCCTATCAGGACGGGTTGGTTTATCTCCCTTCCTTGGTGCCGAGCCTATCTTCCAGTTGCTGAGACCCTTTCCCTCCCCTTTTTCCTCCTTTCCCCGATCAAGAGAACTCGTCTTAAACCTTTCTGAGGTTCCTCTATTCCGCGAATTTGCTCACTTTTCCCGCGCCTCCATCTTTCCCCAGCGTCTTCGTTATTTATTCCCCCCCTGAGCATTTTTTTCTACTTTCAGGACGGGCGCTATAGTTTTCTTTTGATTAAAGTCTCCCCCTTGTTCGAGTATTGGTTTCCCCAGTTCCCCCCACCCCCCCTTTTCCAGAGTGTTGTATGCATGACGTTTTTTCTTCTTTCCTCTTCTATGATTTTCCTCCCCTTTTCATCCCTGAGCGCGGACGTTCGTGCGCACCCTCCTCCTTGGCCTGGCTGATGTCCTGAGGACCTGGTTTTTCACCTTGCTTTTTAATATGAAACGATGTGAGTTATTCGCGACCCTATTTGAAATTACATCGCCAGAATTCTTCCTTCTGTGAGCAGTGTCTTAACAAACTTGTTAGGCCCTATTCCATTCCCCTTATGTCCCGCCGGAAACCTTACCCCGGTTTTTTGTAAAGTTCAGAAGTTCAACCCCCAACTTGGTTCCCCCTTGGCTTGGTTTTTTCTAGATCCCCCCCTTCTTTGATCCGCCAGAGAAGTTATTTTATCCCCTCAATTCCCGCTTTTTCGAGCCTCTTAGAACGACCGTGGGTATTGCCCCCCTTTCGCCACCCCCATTGCCTTGGTCCCCCTCCCTATTTTTCTGGGTTTCAGGCGACCTTCTTACGTTCTCCGCCGGCAAATTCAGTTTTGTCGCGCGGGTTTTTCCTCTTCAGTTTCTTCGTTCGGATTTCCCCCAAGTCTTTCTCCTGAACTTGAATGCAATCTTGTACTTTATTTCTGAGAATCCGTTTCCTTTTTCCTTGGTTGGTGCGTGCCCCGATGTTTCCCTCTTGTTTTTTCAGAACCCTGGCCTGTGGCCTTCCCCTCTCGCGACCCCACAAACCTCCCATTCCCCCTTTTCAAACTTCCCCCACCCCGCGTCTTTTTTGTGATAGGTTAAAATCCCCCCCAAAACTAGTTCGGCTGGCATATGCGTGCCACCTCTTGATACCCCGCTTTACACTTCTCGTGAGCCCGTCCTTTTCCCATGTTCGTTTACCTTTTGATCTCGATTTGGATTTTCCTTTTTTTTTAGTCTACGCCCTTATCATGAATTCTTTACATATCCCCGTGAAGACACTTTTGATCTCCATGGCTTCGGACTTGACAGCATTTTTATGTGTACTGTTGATTGTTTGAGCTCTCCCTCTGGGCACAGTGTTTTTTATCCAGGAAAACCGTTCGTACGTCCCTCGACAATTTCACGGAGCCCCCCAGTTCCTTTCTTTTTTTTAATTTTTTTGTCCCCGATATTTTTGGCCCGGACCCCCCCAACACTTTCCTTTATTAGACCACGCGGTTGTTCCTCAAGTCCTTCTAAGACTTCCTTGAACTTCGCTTGGCCTGTGCTGGAATCTGCCTTTCAGTTTTTCCCCGTTTTTGCCCCTCTTTAAATGGCCTTTCCCCACTCACTTCCGGCGCACCCGCCACAGCGCTCGATGCAAGTAAGCATTCACCCCCCGTCTTAACCATCCTCTTGCACTTTCCATTTTCTGCGGTTTCCTAACCCGTATGGAACTAGACCCGCCGCTCCCTCCCCCCCTTAACAAACCCCAGTTCCATTCTCCGACACCGCCCCCCCCCCTTTTCCAGTCCCCAAGCTTGACAATTCCAACATTTTTAAAAATATTTCTAGACCTAAGCTTTTCCCCTCCTTCTCCGCCGCCCTTCTACGATCCACCCAAAAAATTTGCACGCGTTCCCCTTCTCCCTCAATTTCCATACAGGAATTGTTTCACCACTTTCTTTTTTTTTTCCACCAGGTTCACGAAACTATCCCATGAGAAAGAAGTGCTAGTCTCACCTCTCCACCTGCCATATTTGAATTTGAGCTTTCTTCAAATTTTTTTGATCTTTGTGTTTAATCTCTTTTCCTCCGTTTTTTTTCTCGTCTCACACCCAGAGGTTTAAACACCAGTTGCAGGCGCCCTTCCCCCCCCCCACTTTGTCGATTGAAGGGCGTCAGCTTTAAGTGATTCCCTTTTCTCCCTCCTAACTTTTCGCCCACCCGGTTCAGATCGCCCGGATGATCTTTCCCCTGCCTCCCCCTGGACCTTTTCAATTTTTTGTTGCGTTGTGGATCTTTTGACCCACCTGTGCTGCTTCGAAGGCGGCTTTAGCGGTGTTTCCGATCTTTCTTTTCCCCATTGCATGTGTATTTTCACCCGAAAAGTATTGCCCGCAGTTCTGTCCTTTTCCGCCCTTTTGCAATTTTGTTTTTTCTTTTGTCGGTAAGTCTTTCGCTTTGTCAGTACGATTTTTTTTTCTCACCTTAAAACCCTTCCCCTCCTCCTCTTAGTGGTTAACCGGATATGTTTTGATGCTTACAGTTCCTCCCTGTCTCGCCTTTTGCGGGGGCGGACTATCTGTTTTGCAGGAATTTATGAAGGGTCAGAATTTCTTTCCCCCGTTGCAGCCTCATTCCCAGTATTTTTGAGTTTCCTGCCCTTTTCTGTGATATTGATACCTACTTTCTTTTCTTTATCCGCTATGCTCAATATTGATCTTTTTTTTGGCCTTTTTTTACGCCCAATACACTCAACTAAAACATGTTTTCTTCTGGCTCCGTAGGTTTGCTTCTTCGGCCGAGAGTGTTTCTTCTAACACCCACTTTCTTACTCAATCCCTCGCATGCATTCTCCAATCACATTTTTTGACCTCCACCAATTAATGACTTTTTATCTCTTGACTTCTTCTTTCTTCGTGTTCGTGGTCGACAATTCACTGATGCGCTTGGTCCTTTCCCCGAGAGTCCGCTTGCACCCCTTACCCCTTGCTTTGGGCGCTCTACCTCTGCTTCAATAGCGTGCTCTCATTATGTTTTCTTTCGTTCTTTTCTAATATTACCTGCCTAATAGTTTTTTTTTCCATTTTTTCCACCCTTCTGTGGTGTTTTTTAATTGTGCCCCTTTTTTCTTCTATTTTTCGTCTTTCCTCCCCCCCCGGAAAACACCTGTCTCTAAACCCCTTCTTTACAAAGCGTGTTCCCCGTTTCCCTCCTGCCCACGTCCCCCCCGGCCGGGTTCTTTTTTTTCGAACTGAATTTTTTCCCACTCTGTCAGTAAAGGAATTAGCCCTCCTGTTGTCTTCCTCCGAACGCGCCAGCATTCCTTTTCAGACCCGCGCGCCCTGACGTTACCCCCTTTCAGGTCCTGCCCTTTTTCTTTTCCAACCAGGCCCTGCGCCGAGGCGGTTTTTCAAGGCACGGTCCCTTGTCGAATTTCCGCATCCTTCTTGCCATTTTTATAGGTAAAGCCCGTGACTTCGCTACGTGAGCTTCTTCACTGTCGTCGGGTAAGTACACGGTCGCGTCCCTTCCCCCCAACTGGCCCCCCCCTTGTTGCCCCGGTCTTTGGATTATGGATTTGGCTTTGCCACCCGGCTCCAGTTTGGTGTGCCCCTTTTCGTGTTCATCGTGGATGATGTTCAACGCAATTCCGCGCACCTCTTGACGAGAGATGTTTAGGGCCATGACCACCTTTTCCCTCGCGTGATCCCGTCACATTTAGTTAATCTTCACCCACCTTCTTTTTTCCCCTTTCTAACGGCTGTGGGGATCTTGCTTTCTCCCATTCAAGACGGTAAATATTCTACGCTCATTTTTTCTTCGTATTCCTTACCTCTCATTTCTGACCTTCCCCGTCCTGCCAGTCCCGGCTTTATTTAGTTGATGTCCTCCACGCGTTTGTGATCCTCCTTTTTCCCATATGAAGCGTCTTCCCACTTATCTCTAGCAACCATAAGCTGTCAGTTTCCCCCCCCCCATGAATTATCTCTGGTCCACAAGATGTTGGTTTTACCCTTCCTCACTTGGCCCCCCCCATCACGGCAATGGTTGGTCCTTTATGTTTTTAATCCTTTTTCTCGCCACCGAGGCTAAGATGTAGACTTTTCATGCTCCCCCCCCCCACGGATTAGGATAGCCCCATCCTCCCATGCGGTTGGATCGACACACTCCGCTCGTATTTTTTTCCTTCTCCCCGGAGGTGGTTTACCTGACGCTCCCCCCCCTCCCATGGGCATTATAGCGGCAAGCTTCTTAAGCTTTCTTCACCTGTCCCAATCCCCCCCCTGGTGCCCTTAAACTCCGACTCTTTCCTAAAATGAGGCGCCTCTCGTATGCGCCTCTTCTTTTTCCGACACGGACGCTGAATGATTTTTCCCCCAGTTCTGACCCCGCCCGGTTCTTTCTTCTCAATTCTACCAAAATTGTCAAAGTGCGTTCATCGTTTATTTCTCCTGCAATCGAATCGATGGTGCATTTTTCTGCCAGATATAGCTTTCGGAGTTTTTTTGAAAGGCCCACATCCCTACTTCTTTTTCAGGGTTCCTATCCGGCTTCCAGTTTAAATTGATAGTATTTTTTTCACCCCTTCCTCTTCCCTTATCTTGTCCCCCGTGAGATGTGGATTTTCCATTAGTCCAATTTCAGTTTGGACGGTCAATTTCTCCTTCTACTTCTCCTCCCCTCATTCTCTCCTCCATAATTTGTTGTTTTGTCTCCTTTTTCTTCTTTCCTTTTGCGCGAAGTCAGACGTGGCTCGAAAAAGGACAGGCCATCCCTTCAGCCTGCCCGCCACCTTCTTTGACTCGATCCTTGCTCCCCGGTTAAGATGCTTTACGAGTCTTGTGCTGGAAGCAGATTGCGCATTTCCCCTTTCGCTGCCTGGGCTGAACCCCTTCATACGCCCTTCTATAATGATTCTTACCGACCGTGTCAATCGATTCTTTCACGTGACTAGCTCTTTCATCTTGTGGCTCGACCAATTGGCTTTTTGAGTTTTAATTTCCCCCTCATTCAAAGGTGTGCGTTTCCCTTTGAGGTTCCCTCCCCCCCCCGTTCAGTCACGTCGAACAGGACCGGTTTTATCCAGTCAGCTCGGCTCATTTTCCGAGACTTGACCTTCCCTTTTTCTTATCAGGGGTGCTTTTTAAGCGACCCTTAGTTGTTTGTTCCTTTACGATTCGAAGATGCTTATATGCCCCCTTTTTTTCTTTTCCTAATTGTTTTCGTCTTCTGTCCACTCCTCGTTTTATACTTTTTCCCACCGTCGAGCCCTATGTTTTGGTTTTTCCCTTCCCCAAGCCGGGTACGATGCGGACCTCTCCTACCTGCTGATCAACTTTACATATTGATCCCTGTGTACGAGTTCCCAAGATTCCCGAGAAATAGTCTTACCCCACATGCCCATTGGTATTTTATGGACGAGAACACTACGTCTCCTCCCTCCGAGTCATTTTGCCCCTGCTTTTGATCTTGAAACTTGTTGCCTTCTCCCTTTTTTTGACGCGGATAAGGTTTTCTTCTCTTCATTGATTGATGTCGCCCTTCCTCCCAATTCAGTTCGCCGTTTTTTCAGCGTCACCTATCCAAGGTGCTTATTTTGTGTACTTTTTTTGTGATGTCCCTCTTCTTCGTTGACTGCCTCATATTTTATCTCTTCGTGCAATTCCTTCCTGATTTTAATCAGCTGTCTTTCATGGTCTTTTTTTTTGGAGGGTGGTTTGTTGGACTAAAATATGTTACGGTATGATCGTCACAAGTTTTCTGCCTCCCTTAGCCAGGAGATGTGTGCGCCTTTGGATTCACTCGTAGTGAACTTTCCCCTCCCCAACCCTGATGCCAGACCATTGGCTCACTTTGTCCAATTCCCCCCGTGTGAATGTTTTTTCACGCGGACACAGTACGCCTACACTCCCTTGTTCACTTGCCTTGTGTAGATTCTCCTTCCCCCCCCTTACGCGCAGTAGAATTCGTTCTCCCGAAAATGACCTTTGACGTCCCCGTGCATTCTATCAGTGATGTCTTGTTCTACACCACCCATGTGTCATTTTCCGTGACTCCTATTGCCCTCCTTCTTGGTTTCACGTGCGCCACACTGTCATTCGGCCCCTGCCGAGTAAATCAGTTTTTTCCGCGCGCCTGTCTTCTATTTTTTAATTGAGTATTCTGTTACTCCACCCGTTACCTTCCTTTAAATCAAAGATTTTCACTCCTCCTTTTTTACGCCCGTACGTTTTTCAGATTTGGCGCGTGCTTTCCCATAGGGTGTTTCCGTGGTTTGGTAATTTCCCTTCCTGTAGTTCCGTTGATCCGTTTACGAACCCCCCCATATTCCCCTTACCCTCACCCCCCAAATTCTTTTCTTGTGTCTTTTTGACAAATCCGTGCAAACTTCGGAATGTCTCTCCCCCTCTGTCTCACCCCTCTATGATCTTCCCCCCTTCTCTTTGTCTTCAGTGTCACTCTTCTTTCCCCCCAATGTACGTTACCTTTTTCCTTTTGCGGTCTTTGAAATTATTATCAATCCAGGTTCCCATGTGATTTGACATAACCCCTGAAGACATATTTCTCCCCTGTGTGGACCTGTCATTCCCTTATACTATTCCTTTTCCGCTTGACTGAGTATTTCATTTTTTTTTTTTTTTTTTTCCATCATTGGGGTCTTCGCTATACATTTTCTTTCGAACCCTGTCCGACCTTCTCTTGAGCTCGCGGTTCCATTTTGGCGTTTTTTACCCCGCTTCTTTTCCTTCCCGCGTTGCCCCCAACCACCACCCTTGATCACTTGGTATCCCTGTGATCCCCCTTAGACATGTTTTTCCCGGGAATTGAATTGTTACTGTTTCTTCTTTCTTCCCTGCACAGGTTCACCTCCGTTTCCTTCCTAGTCCCTTTTTCCCCCCCGCAGATCCCGCAGCTTAGATTAAGTCCCCACAGTCGGTTTAACCCTCCTTTTCTTGCTTGAACTTTTCCGTTCGTTCCGTTACAAGTACAAACCTTCTACACCCATTGTTCGCCGTCTCCGCCCCCCCCCCTCCACAGACGTTTCACTAGTAGACTAGGGCCCCCCCTTCTTCAGCACCACAAGCCTTTTTCTTATTCACATGATGGCCAAGCTTTTTCCCCTTCCCTCTCATGCCTTCATTTGAATTAGTAAGCAGAACGTCTCCCCCCTCCACACTTTGCTGCGGTTCTCCCCCAATGTAATATCCACGAATTTTTTACCTCTAACCCCCGGTTTCTTCGTCTGACCGATCGAACCTTTTCCCCCCCCTTGAGACCCTCGGCGCCCTTCTCCCCACCCCCTTCTATGTGTCTTTATTTCCTTCCCTTTTTGACTATTTGTGTTCAATCCCTTTTTACACTCTAAGTAGACGATTATGCCCCCACTTTGATTTGGTAAAAAACATGAAGTCCCCTCTCCTCATTCCACATATTTCCTCTCAGTTATGCGAGCAAGAATTTTGCACCTTTTCTTTTTTCCCCCCTTATTAATCCAATGCTTTTCTACTTCGTTTTCTACCCTTCGTCTGGAATTAATGAGCGCCTCTTGCTCACTTTCCCTTGGATAATTTTCTCCCATGTGTTCCTAAGTATTATGGCATGAGCGGATCTGAGCCATTTTTCCTTTTTCCCAAAAGGGATTGGTCGGACAATTTTGGGACACCCTCTTTTTCTCATTTTTGTTTTACCCCTTCCTTTTTGATGTTGTCGTGATTTTTATTAGGATCCCATTCTGTCTGTACGGTTAGTCCAGTCTCTCCTTGGGTATCCAGAGTTCGTCAGTACAATTTAATTCTCCCCCTTCCTTTTAACCGTTGACTGTGTTCGTTCTTATCTCTCTCTGATTTGGGTTCTATTTCTTTGATTCCCTCAATGCCTTGTCGGTCCGGTTTTTTTCCTTTACACCCTGTGCCTTTCAGCTTTCACTTTCCCTGCCTCCTTCCGAGTCCAGTTTGACCCTATTCTTCAGACTTGTTCCCCAGCGAGTTTGGTTTAATACCTTCCGGTGTTTTTATCCGCTGGCACCTTGAAATTAAGACGTGGACCACTCACCCCTCCCCTTCCTACTGAATCCCTCAGTCCCCTTTTGAGGTTTTGACTGTAGTTTAGTCTCACCCCCCCTCCACCCACGGATGGCAAGCTCATAATACTCTTATCATCCTTACCCCGCTAATCTCTTATCCGCTGGATGACTAGTCATTGCCTACAGAATAATTCTTCGTTTGCTTGTTTCCGAAATTCTTTACACTCCCTTTCCTTTTTTACCCTACGCCGCTGCCATTTAAACGCCCTGGATTTGCCATCTTCCCCCCCCCACCTGCTCAATATCGAGAACCTCCGTGGATCATAGTTTGAGCCTAGAGTTGCCTCCTTTTCCTGCCGCAAGAGTTTTCTCTTGACATAAGTCTCCTGTATCTTCCTTTTGGGTTTGTTGGGGTATATTTATTTCCCCACATGGCTTCTCTGTTCGGCCGAGAGGCAACCTGAACTACCAGCCTATGAACACCCCCCCTTCTTATGTTGTAGTTTTGCCCCCGCGCCACGTCAGGATTGTCCAACCCCGGCACCTTTCTTCGCATTCACTTTAATGTTCAACAAGCTCGTTGAACTTTTTACGGATTCGGGTGTCGAATGACTAAACACAGACCCCTGCTCGTCAGTTCCAGTGATCCCCCCTTTTCTTTCTCACCAGCCACTGTTCAGTTTTCCCTATTTCTTTCCTGCCGTTTCCTAACATGTTGAAACCCAGACTTGCCCTGCCCCGATTATGTCACTCAGTCCCTTTGTGTGCTTAAGGTGCCTCCCTCACTATTTTCTGCCCCCCTTTTTCCTTTCGTTTCACTTCTTTCATTTGGTTTTAAGACCACCTGTCGTTCGCGGCATTATGAAAGGCTCCATCCCATCCCCCTGCCATTTTTTTTGACCCAATGTTTTTGTGATCCTTCACTTAGTATTGCCCCTCTGCAACCCAAGGACTTTCTTTTTCAGGTTGCTCTGGTCGGTCCCATCGTTTGGATTTTGAAACATTGATTCCATGCAAAGCTGCGCTGGCACCACCTGATGGTCGGGCTCCCCCACCGCGTAGGAGCCGATGGTCAAAACGAGTTTTTGGCATACGTGCCCCCTATTTCGTTTTCCCACTCCTCACGGACTCACCCCAATGACTTTGACATGCTGTTCTTCTTAAAGTGTTAAGTTGTCCATCGCTTCCTTATGAGTACAGTCCCTCATCTGATTCAAACTCCTTTTTTTTCCCCACCTTCATGCACGTCAGATCTGGCCCCCTGTCTTAGGAGTCTAACCTCCTGACGGCACGAATTTTTTTGGGTCCACGCATTCTCAAGAGAGCCGATCATTCTCTCATCGTACCCCCTTTCATGTTTTCCTTGGCCACCAATGAGTTGAACCGTCTTTCTTTTGATTTTACATTAGTCTCGGCCCCCCAGAAAGAATACGCCCCTTTTTTCTTCAGATCTCAGTTATTTGGGACTTACCGACTCTGCTCGCTGTAGTACTTTCTAGCTCCGGACGCTTCTCTTTTTCTATCCCCCTGACTTTTTTTTTTCCCCCCCACCCATTCCCTCTTGCGTACTTTTTTTGCACTGACTACCCTTCTTCTGTTAAAAGTACCCACCACATACAATTCATATCCGCCTTGAGCTTGTTCCACCAACTGCGTTTTTTCTTTTTGCTGCCCAACAACGCAAATTTTCTCCCTCCTCTCTTTATCAGCTGGCCCGCTCTTCTTTAGCCCCCTCCACGTTTCCCTTGTTTGCGAAATTTCCCGTTCCATTGTCTTCCACTGCCTCCGACTGAATACGCACAAAAGGGATTGCTTGTCCCCCTCCCGTTCCCCTCTAGAGCCCCCCCGTGGCGATCCACCAGCAATTCATCTCCAGCCCTGGAACTATGGCACTTTCTTGTCAGCCAGTAATGCTAAGTCGATGAGTCTTGCTTTCCAAGGCCCTTCCACCCCCTATCTCCCGCAGAGCCCACTTCTCCAGCCCAAGACTCGTGAACTTGCCTCTGCCCCCCTCTTTTTTTGACGAGGTGGCTCTTGGATTCTTTACCCCCTTTTAGCCCCGTCACTGTCCCCTTCACTTCCCACATCCGATCTCCTCTTTCCGTTGTTTTTCGCTCTCCTGGTCTTTTTTTTTCATTTTTTCTCTGACGTGTTTCCCAACCCAAAACCTTCCTCCCTTCAGCCACCCTTTTGCCACCTCCGGTTGGCCCCCCGAAGATACTTCGTCTTTTCCCCCCCTTTCAGATTCGGAGGGCAGCTCTCTTGGCCCAGCTAAGTGCCTGGGCCTGGCCCCAGGAATCCTTATAACTTCTCCTGACGTTTAATTGTCCCAACCCATCGATTCAGCTGCTTTTGCAACTCTCCACTTTTATATGGGTGGCCACATTGTCTCGCTTTTGCGGGCGAATTGCCTTCCCTGAACCCCCTACCCTTGTTACTTTTTCTTCTCCTTCTTGAGTCTGCGTCTCTTTCCTAACAAAAGCAAGCGTTCGTTGAACAGTCACTCGTTTTGGCTTTTATGAAAGGTTAAACTCTGCTTTTCCGTTTTGCTTTCCTCTCGCAGGTGTGGATTGCCCTGCGGTAACGCGTGCGCTCTGCCCCATGGTATGAGAAGTGGTGGATTATTCTTTTCTCCGGTTTATCAGGTGGAAAACCTTCCTATCCCTTTATTTGGGGTTGTCTCCTCCTATGTAGATGAGCATCTATCTTTTTTCTCTCCCTTTTTTTTCCCCCCCCCAGTCTCTAGGTTGTCCCTGCAAGACCCCCCCGTCAAATCGATCTACCCCAGTACAAACCCCTTGCGTCTTTTTTTTTTTAGTCAAATCCGGTAATGGTTCCTCTTTCCCCGACTTGGGCGTCTGTGGAATGCCCCATTTTACGATTTATGTCGCGGGCCTGCTCGATCCTTTTCCCTAATTCTGGTCCCAGGCAAGTTCCTCCACAATTCGTTTTTTCTTTCCTTTTCTCCAGTTCCTTTTTTTATGACGTTGTTTCTGCAACTATTCATGATTTTGCTCAAAGCTGCTCCGCTCGGGACGACTCGTTCCCTCTCCAGCCTGTGGCATGGCGTTTTTGATTGGGTCACTCTTGCTTGTTGCATATGAACGATGGGAAAGGATTTTTTTAGAATACTTTGTGATGTCCCCCCCCTCTCCACATGTCTGATCTGTCCGAAAGTTCGCAACAACCGTTTGCCTTCCAACATGAAGACAATCTGCCTTATTACCCCAGTCGATGCTGGGCCACTCCTTTACTCCAAACGCCATTGGTTTACAATGGACTTTTTCATCTTTTTTTTCAGTAACCCTACTTAGAATTTCCGCCTTTCCCCCTTAGATACGAACCCTGCCATTTTCACCAGAGTCTCGGAAAGAAGATCCGTGTTTTTTCTTCACCCCTTTGGTCCGACCGCCAGTCCTTTTCATCTGAATTTTTCTTGTTTCCGGCGCCCACTGGCCATGGCCATGCCCTTCCCGGTACGGTGGCTGCGGGTTGCGCTTCTGTCGACGTTTCTTTGCCATTGTTCTTAGTCTTCTCTCGCCAACCACCTCGGAACTTTCCCCCTGCACATTGTTTTCCCGCTCAGGTAGCTGGTGCGTTGAAGAATCTAATTTTTCCCCTCTTTCCGCGGACCTCTTGATTTTTTCAGAAACAGTCGGTCCTTTTCTTCTCTCTGCCCCGCACAAAACTTCCTTTCCATTCAAAATTCACCCCACCCCCTTCACTGCCTCTGAGACACGGTTTGAGAGTATGGACCAGACCTCTCACAACTCTTAGCTTCCTTCTTTCTCCAACTCCTCTGGATCTATGATAAATCTTCTCTTTGCTCCTCTTGTGAAGACCTTCAATTTTTCAGTTATTTAGCCCTTTGACCGAAGGTCTACGCAGGTTTCTCCATGGACAGTTCCGCATGACACAGTAATCCCTTCTCTTATGCAATGGCCAGGCTTCATTCCATTCGGTATTCCCTTTGTTTTCAGCTTCCTTTCTCGCGTCGAGATTTTCGCGAGACATTAGTTGTCGGCTACCGTTGCAACTATGCTTCCTTTCCCCACCTCAGCCCACTCTATCCTTGACCTTTTGGCATGTTTTTTTTTCCCCCTCTGATTTGGTACCCCCAACCCCTCCCCCATGTATTCTCGTATACTAGTTCGCATTTTTTCTCACCTTTTCCCCTGCACCTCTTTCTAGGTTATTTCCCCCTAGCGTTTACTGCCAGTGTTTTTCAAAGAAGTTTAAACCGTTCTATGAATTTCCCTCCTCTCTTCCGCCACCCGGCGTCTCCCTTCCTTCCTCCCCCCCCCCTTCTTCCACCACCCAATCGTGAGTTTTTTTTTACGTGAGACCTTAACGGACCCACTTAGTACTCCTTTCCCCCCTTTTTGCAATCCTTCTCCCTCCCCCAACCTAAACCCATGACGTTCAAACCCTTGCGACCTCGTCACCCTTATGTACCCGAAAATCCCCTTGCTTCCTAAAAGGGCCCTCTGAAAAGACTTTTCGCCCTCCCCTTCCCCCCCCTCTCCAGCTCTAGTCATCCCCCTTCCCAAATGGCCCCTTAGGTCTTCCATGACCACCTTCTTTCTCAACGTATAGTGGACAGACCATCTTTCGGTTCGTTCCTTCCCGAATCACTTTCCCATTCTTTCTCTCCTATAAAATCCCTTTTGTAATGTGAGGCTTGCCCCCTGTTGATTGTTTCTAATCTATTTGTCCACCCTCATACTTTGTTTTTGTTCTGATGCGATTTAGACCCCCCCCCGTCGTCCAAACGGTCTTCCCCGCCTTTTTTTCCCCTCTTCTTTGGAGAAGTTGTCGCGATCCAATTTGCATTGCTCCCCCCTGGGTTTGTCCGGTTCCTCCCTACACCTCTGGTTTCCGACTATCCGATTTTCCCCCGTCCCCAAGCTACTTGAGAATGTGACAGTTATTTTTGCGTTGTGGATCTACTTTCGCCTGGGCTTCTCATTTTGACCTTCCTTTTTCTCTTCTTCCGCCTCTTCTGTTGACTGTGTACCTCCCTTATTTGAACATACGTTGTTTTCAGAGGTAGTAGGTTTTTGAAAAACGTTTGGTTTTATTTTTGGGATGATTCTCGGATCCCAGGTTGTTTGTTTCCTCTGTTTTTTACTTAACGCGTCGCACGCCATTTTTCCTCCTTCCCAGTCTCTTTGTTTTGACTTTTGGTTGATTTTCGTATCTAAGGTTTGCGGTTGCAGACTTTTGTGCCGCCCCCTTTATCTTAGGACTTCTTTTTCCAAATTCAAATCCCTTTCCCCCTCCCCCCCCCCCCCTCCCGTCAGTTTGCTGTTCCACCTATGACTGAACATCAATTGTTCTGAACTATTGATCGCCGATTCCTCCTCACCCCCTTTAGGTCGTTGTTTTTGGCATGAGGTACTCCCCAATTCAGAGGGCCCTCCCCCCCTCTCAGAGTTTCCTGGAGCCGTCTGAAATTGGGTTTTTCGGACCCCTCTGAGTCTTACTTCCTGATTTCCCAGCAGCCAATCTCTTTTTGACCGTCCACTTACAAATCACCTGAACTCTATTCATGACGTCTTCCCTCCGCCCTTTAAGATTTTCCCCCCCTGTGAGCTTCCCTCAATTCTTGAAGACCTGCTCTTCCAGTTCCAATCTTTCCTATTCGAAATCCAAATGTCCCCACCCTTAAAGGGAGTGTACGCTGTTTCACTCTGAGAGTGATAATACTCTGTTTCCCTTCTTGATTCGATTCAAAATGTCGATTTTTTTCTCGTATTTGTCCCCTCTCTGCTACTTTCCATCCTTTCGTTGGCTTTTTTTGTTGAATATTTCCTTGTTCCCACCCGTATGTTCTTCGATCCACAGGACTCCACCTTCTGTCTTGTCCCCCACTTCTTCCCAATAGGTCTTGACCTCCTCCCCATTTATTTCCCCCCTTTCCCGGTTTTCCTCCATTCTACCCCCAATGCCTTAAAACACTTGAATCCCTGTCCTAAGGGTTGTCGTACTACGACTCACCGCCCTCCAGCATGTGTCCTATCCCATGGTGCTCGCCCAGAGAGTTCCCTTTTTTCTTGTCCTTATTTTCTTCCGCTTCCAAAAAGCCCTTGATCAGTTTCAAGGCCCCTTCTTTGCTGGTGTTTTAGCACCAGAACTCCCCCTTATATTTTCTGGTTTCTTGTATTTTTTTTTCTTCCGCTATTCGGTTTCGCATTTATAACCTTTCCCCACTGCTCGTCGGGCTTTAAGGATCGCTAAAAGTCCCAGTTACCATTTTAACCCATGTTTGATGTTTTCAACTCTTTTGGTCCCCCTCTTGCCAAGCTACGTTTAGGTGATGACACTTTTTCCCCTATTTGTGATTAACTAACGATTTTTTGAGAAATCGTCCTCTTCGCCCATCTTCATGGATGGTAGTTAATCCCACATCTTTGTGCGAGCAACCGGTAACCAGTTAATAACCCAATTCATTTTTTTTCCCCATACCCCTCAACCCCCTTCCGTTTGTCTGCATTTTCGGTCCTCTTCATTTCTTTCGATTTCCTCCCTTCTCGGCGCTCAGAATCGTAGGCCAGAATCCCAGCCCCCCCCCCACGTCATGCCAGTCCCCCCTCCCTTTTCTTGACCTTGGAGTCGCTTCACCCCCCCCCCCTGCCCCTGTGGCCTTCCTTTGTCACATCTTCTGTCGATCAGTTGCCCTTCTCCGGCCCTTTCCCAAAAACCCATGCTGTCCTTTTCCTCCCCTCCGAAGTCTCGGGTGGTTTCCCCGCCTTGTATTTTTGCCTTCCCCCTTCTTAACAAACCACAGCACGCAATTTTTGTTCCTTTTTCCTCATGATTTACTTTCCTTCTGGGAACCTTCGACACCGAAGATATCTCTTGTAGAACTTTTCTAGAGCCCATTTCTCTCTATTTTATCACCATGCTCTTGATAGAACACCACTCCCATCTAGGTTTTCTCGTGTCGATACCCCTTTCGTCTCCTTCCCAATTTCCCAATCCCTGGGGAATCTAGTTTCGCTTCACATCCGCACCCCAATTAGTTGCTCCCCCCCCACACCCCTTTCAAGTCGTAGTGCCCCCCCCCTCCTCGTAAATTGAGTTGCGCCCTCCCCTCCCCGGGTCTTTTACTCCCTTCAAGTGTTTATTCTATCCCCATAAGCCAGCCCCCTTTTTCCTTTCTGTGATTCGACATATCTCCACTTTGTTATCCCCCGATCCCCTTTCCTCTTTAACCTACCTTCACCCATCGAATGTGATTGACATTCTCCCCTGAGTCCTTTGATAGACGTTAGTCTTTTTTTTTTTTCCCTTGGCCCCCAACCTCCTTCTTCCCGGGCATAGAGGTTCCAGACCCTCATTCTTATCCTCGTACGAATCGTCCAATTAATCTTTTTTACAGTTGACTTTTTTTTGGCTCCTGGGGAATGGATTTTTAACCTACTTTTCGTCCAATTTCATTTCATTCACTGAAACTAATTCCCCTCGAGTTCCCGACCTTTTCCATAATTTGTTCTCTATAGGATTGTCCTTTACTCTAGGCATTGGTTTCGACCTTTTATTCCCAACTCAGCCCTTTGACCAAGCCACTATTTTCACTGACACTACCGGTTCCTATCGACGATTCTTGGTTATGGACGGTTAGATTCCCACACAACCCCCCCCCCCCCCTTTTCCCCCTCCTTATTATGGATCGTTCTCCCCTTTTTTTTCCAACCGATAATTACGGGCATGACGTTCTGGCAAGACAGTTTCCCCCA
>Ga0179591_1259325_pt1 | contig 20398 bp, 16 predicted proteins | sample CZOMad2_1_08_16f_FD_182891 | JGI IMG/M metagenome (GOLD analysis project Ga0179591, IMG submission 182891) | Vadose zone soil fungal communities from Angelo Coast Range Reserve, California, USA - CZOMad2_1_08_16fungal (PacBio error correction) | ecosystem: Environmental > Terrestrial > Soil >... | reverse complement strand
CCTTCCTACTTCAGATCTTGTATCGTTGATAGCTTTTCCACCAGCTTGAAGCCCTCTCCCTTTTTCCACAATATATATGTGATGTTCCTCGCGATCATTCTTTTGCTGTACCCTGGGTGTGCTCTTCAAACACTCCCATGCGACCCTGTCAAATCTTTTGGTCTCTCTGCTGTAACACGCTGCTATCTCCACGTACCACTTCGAGTGTCGTAGCGCGATCACAAAAACGTTCGACCTATCACCAGGGTCGGTTGGATTGTATAACAGAGATCCTCCATTACTTGATGTCCCCCTTCGTCCCGCCTGGCGGGACTCTTCGGCCACAGGTTCCCTCCTCCCAAACCATAGTATCTTCCCACGGTGATAGCGTATCGCCTTGCTTATCGTTGCCCCTTTCTACATATAACGTTTCCCCCCCTTGCTGAAGCCCACAATCTGGCCCGGTCCAGCATCCAAAATTTTTTTACCCGATGTAAACTCCCCCCTCGCACCCCCGTCCCCCCTCTGCGCTTTCTCGGCGTCAGACGGGGTGACGATAGACCGCCATTCCTGAACTTGTTGTTTGTTTACGTGTCCCTGCTGTTTTCCACTCGCTGCTGGACGAACAGTTCGCCTCAAGCCGACTTCTTCTCTTACTTGGCCCTATCCTTTCTGGGCCTGTCCCCATCCTTCTGTCAAATAAGCCGGTGCCTGCGGCGACTCGGTTCTAGTATGGTCGCCCCCATCTAGAGTAGGGCGGAGTTCCGCCGAGTCCCCCCTATCACTTCTAGTTTGTCAGGCTCAAGCCGTCAACGGTGGTTGACCGCCTCACAAGTCGACCCCCTTTTTCCCTTTAAAATAGTCTGATGTTCCCTGTTTCGGACCCCCAGTTTCTCCCAGCTTTCATCGGACGGTCCCCTGGCACCCGCCGGGTCCTACAGAATGTCCCCTTACGCCTCTTGTCCAAGCGAAATTCTAGCTATGGAGCCTGGTCCCCCTGATTGTAAGCCTGAGTTCCCGGGCAATGTCTTCCTTCCCATCCTGCATGGAAATGAATGATGTTCAGAGTCACGGGCCAGCCACGGAATTCTCAGGTCACTCCACTTCCCCCGAAATCTAAGTAATCCTGCCCTTAACACTAAATTCTTTGCTCCCGGCTTATGTGTGTTAAGAGCTTGTATTTCTGCTCGTCTAGATCAAATTCTGTCTTGTGGCTCCCGGAAGCAACTATCTAACCCCACCCCTCGTCGAGGGTCTACTCCAAAACAAATCAGTTTTCCTACGAGCACCGTACTATCAGACCTGAGAGTGGAAGCGCGCTTGAACCTTTTCTAGAAGTCACAGTTGAAACACCTCCAAAATTGGTCCTCTACTCCCATGAAGATGCACCGCCCCTCATATCGACTAATTACCGCAGACGTACCGTAGGGCGTTCTCTTGACGCCTGGAGACGACAGTCCGGGCTTTACGCATTCCCCTTCATGGCGTCTGTTGAAAAACACCCTCCCCCCCCTACCAATAATATGGGCGAATTTCTCCGGGGCTATTCAAGCATTGTTCTGAATCGCTAGTCCTGAGGTCCCCAAGCCGGAACGGCTCTTTCTGGTTGATCTGTTTCCATTGATCCCCCTGATCTCCTTTTCGCTAGGATCCTCCCCACAATCGGAAGGGGTCATCTAGTGGGATTTCTCACATATCTTTATCCTTACGTGTTTTTGAGCTTTCGATGTTAATCAAGACTCTTTTCTATGGTTCGCGTACCCGATGGGATCCTTCCCCCGGACGATCCTACTATTCTCTAAGGTTGCATCGACAAAGATCTTCCCCGAAAGTTCGAAGCCTTCTCCCCCCTTCTTGACTCCGCTCTTGAGAGACACTGATTTCCTTTCTTTTTCAATATCCCTAATCCCTTCCGGAGAAATGCGCCCAGATTGAGGGGTTTGTTGACCCCCCCCCCCCCCAAAATCCCCCAGGTAGTCCTGCGAAGACCGTTGAGCGCGCCGCTCCGACTGCCAATGTGCCCAGCTCGAGCAGAGTGTTTTCACCCTTTATGCTCGCTCACTCGTCGGGCTTTTAGTTGCCGTCCCGGTTGAATCCCCACAAAGCGCCCTTTTCTTTTTTTTGGTTGAGACAAGGTATACCTTTTTTTGCTCGACCTTGATGTCGCCGGTGCCCCCAGCGCAGTTATTATTTACTCCTTTGGACGCGTCGGAACTGAGGACGGGATATTTGGTCCATATGAGAATCCTCTTGTCTCTCCTCGCGGCTTTTAAAGGTTGGCCTTTAGTCTCCCCGAGCGAAAGGTTTGCGTTTGACATATACAATCGCCGACTTTCTCCCACCCTACCTCGCCTTTGCGCCACGAATGGCTTCTCCTCTTCGGACGCGACATCTCAGTCTTTTCCAAGCTTATCCGCACACCGATTCCGGAGCGTTTTCGGCAATGTTACCAGCCTCAGCGGGATACTCGGTTCACTCTTCGGTTTACCTCTGGAACCTAGTCCTTCGAGTCAGTCGTTTTTCTTTCAGCGACCCGTTTTTGCTTTGGAGAGACAGGCCTTACTTTTCGGTCTCCTCCAGTGCAGCACGGGCCGTCTGCCAAACTTGGTCCGCCGCTACAGCCCTTTTTACTATTGGACTTGCCGATGTCGCGCTTGTCATGGCTTCTGACTATCCGACCGTGACGTCTGATACGCCCCGACACCCTCTTGTCCCGCGAAGTTTCCTCGCGCGTGCTCCCGCACCTCCCTCATCGCCGACTTACGTTTACCTACGGTTTCGTCTCAGCCGCTTCAAACCTCCTCGTTTCCCTTCCACTTAGGAGTAGGTCCCAGACGCTACGGGGGTTCGTCGCTCGATGCGGTCGTCGAAGTGAATTCCCCAATGAACCCTCACAAGTAATTGTAAACCTTTTTTTTTCCTTACTCGTTCGCGGCCGATCACCTCTGACGGTGAAGACTGGGCCTGGCGGTCCCTTTCAGTTGAAAAAAGTTCCCCCTTTGTGTGCTGGACTCATATTGCGTTTGAGACAGTCTTTCCCTCTGTGACCTGCTGTAGGAACCTTCCCCTTTCCCCTGACGAGCGTAGTCCACTCCGTCAACGTCTACGGCGAAAGCGCGTGTTGTGAGATTCGGATACCCTTTCTGCGACCTCGACTCTTTGCGAGATTTCTAAGCGTAATGTAGTACACAATCGAACTTCCCCCCCGTTCACTCTAGTTGGATTTATTTTAGTTTCCTTTTACCTCTCCTCTTTCGCCCTCGATTTTCCGGAGCCTCCTGCCCCCATGGTTTTTTCGAGAGACTCTCTTTGTAGAAAATTATTTAGGCCTTTTGATTTTGGTGACCCCCTCTTCGTTCACAATGCATGCAGATCAAGAGGAGGCGCCCCTCCCCACGTGAGTCCGGTTAGTCAACACTTTGGCTGCGTAGGATAGCAAACTCAGGAAGATAGTATCGAATCTTGTCTGAAAAAGACATGGCTCTTGTACTTTGCAATTTTCCTAAATCTTGGGGTGGTCCCCAGTGCAATGTGTATCCTTGGACGGACATACCAAAGGTGCCCCCCCCAAAGGAGGTAGTCTCCTTGACCCTAAGAAAAACATGTATTAGATGGCACGTTGTCTTAATTCTCCCGGCTTAGCTCCCTCCTCTACTGAGACGACGACCTTTCTTTGGTAATTAACCCCTCTCACCGGCGACGGTGCTGAGCGAGAGCTGCGTCCTTCTGCCGACCATTTTTGTAATGCGTGTGAAATAACTCCTCCTTGTATGACGGGAAACCCTCTGTCGTTGTGAAGGTGGTGTTCTTTGTTTCCTGTAACCCCCTGCGAGGATCGTAGCCGATTTCGTCCACTTAGAATCATTGCCACGGTCCTCCTTCTCCAATACCGAAAACATGATTGTTGAACAGAACCAGCAGATCTGCCAATGCTAATGAATACTTTAATCCTCTCTCCCGGTTGTTGTTTCTCTAACCCCGACCAAGGAATTGTCCGCACCTTCCATTGACCGAGGTGCTCGACCGTCACTGTTAGGGATGGGCAAGACTGAAAAGGTCTTTCCTTAGAGGATCAAAACTTAGATCCGGGGGGTGGGATACAGTAGCCGACTCTTAGCTCGTTTCGACTTCTTTCTTTTGGTTTGTCCCCGAAAATCCAACACAAACAGATAAGTCCTCCCAATCGGAGGTGTCATGTCCTAAAGAGGTTCCCTGTCAGGCATGGAAGCTAGTTTTGACTAGATAGCATAAAGAAAGGTATATTGGTTACGTCAGTGGACCCTTTCGGCGCTCGGCATTTTGTGACCGCCTGTATGAAGAAGAAGCAGCCTCCTGCACCTGGTCGGTAGTGTCACTAATCTCGACTCTTCATTTTAAGAAGGATTTTTTGACACCTTCTCCTTCATGAATCCCTGCCAACCACCCTCGCGGTCCCCACCTCCCTTTTTCCAACGGCAAAGGATGACGCCACTCTTTTCTTTTCTACAATTGATACCCCCCAGGACGGTGAAGATACCGGTTCGTTTACTAGAATTACGCCGCCCCTTTCGGCAACCCTTTGTCCTACCTTATCTAAACGTGTTTCTTGGTTTTGTCAGAAGCATTCTTGTTCTGAAGTGGTGCGACAGGGGGTGGTTTTCTATCTTCTCCACCCCCCCCCTTTCCCATGCAGAGCCCGTCTACCCAATCTGCTGTCTTTGATCCAACGTTGGGCTCGCTTTCCACGTCCTAATAAACCGCTCTGGCGTCCCCGATATAACCCCTCTTTCTCCACTCTCATCCAATTATCCGTTGGGAATCCCTCGCAGTTTCTCCTAATTACTTTCCGGAACAGAGCCAGCTATGGAATGTTCTTCCCCCCGCGATCTCACAACATGTCTCCCTTAGCTGGCGCGACTTTGTTTTGCCTCTTTGACCGAGTACAGTTCTTTCACATATCAGGAAGTTCTTCTTCTCCTTTCCTAGAGTCAGGTCACTTACCGACAACCAAGTTGCACGCGTACCTAATACCTAAAAGGCTTTCATTTTAACGCTCTCCGATGTCGGCTACACGCAGTGCTGAGTTGATCTAGTGAAAGAAGCCACACACTGTTGGAAGGTTTCTTAGTGGTCGCCTCCCTGGATTGCCAAGTGGACTCGAAGGCTACTGTTCGGCCTTTTTTCCCAACTACGGTGTCCCTGGAACGACTATGTAAAGTTGTTGTCAGCGGCTCTGCGAAACTTTTTTTTGGAGCGGTCGTACCCTGTCTCCAGCCTCGTCCTTTTTTGGATTAGGAGGTCTCCCGTAAGGCTCTTTTCGAGTTTTGAAGGTCGATATAATCAGTCGTCAACTGCCTGCCTAGCAGAAAAGTCACGGTTAATCTAACTCCTTTTGTTTTCCCAGCATCGGAGAACATTTTTAGACTGCACTCTTGGCGTGGTCGCGAACGCGGAAGTGACAAGTTCCCGTCCAGCCAAAATGAAGATTTCACTCGTGACTAGAGATCTTAGGAGAGTTTCACTGATTTACGCTATTGGCTCCCTGCACAATGTCGGATCCCGCTGTTCTTCTTTAGTGAACTGAGTCGTCTCTTTTTTCCCTTAGGAATAGCGTTTTCGATAAGCTGAAACTGAAATTCTGATCTTCGACTCGACGCCCTAAAGGGCGTTTTGCGCTTGTGTGCTTCTCGTAGCTCCGTCCCAGCTTCTTTCCCACACCCTTCTTTCTATCGTTTTAGTTTTATTGAACTCCTTTACCTAACCGCGATCCCTATCAGATTATCTCTATACCAAACTTCGCCCTTTCTCTCCGATCTCATTTTCGTCTTATTTTACCTCGCGGTGGTCCCCTAGGTGCTGACCTCACGGTCGATCTCTTTTCGTTCTGCCAAGTTCCCTAAAACCCCCTCCCCCATTTATTCCGACGCTTTCCGAGCCCCGACGTTCCGGCGCCGCCTCCGGTGAAATTCCGTACCCGCGAGTTCATCATGTCGGTTGCTCCAACATTGGCCCTTGGTCGAAGCGACCTTTTTTTTTCGCATGGACGAGTTTTGGTGTTTAAAGTCACCGACCCTAATCTTGTTGCCGGTCTTTTCCTTGGCGATCCCAAGCCCGAAAATACTTCCCTTTTAGCGGAGGGTCTCCGGTAACGGCTTTGCTCGGACGATTGTTATGTTTCGCCACCCTCTCTAATATGCGCCGGTGTTTCGATCACCTTCCCGGTCAGCGAACCTCACCCCCATCTTCCTCGTGGCAAGTTTTCAAAATCCTTTTTCCCTTCTCTTTCATGTTGGTGGTGGTGTGTGCGCGCGATGTTATACCTCCTCTTTTTATCCGTCCTTCGAGCCCCCTCTGCCGGATGCTACGTCTTCCCACATTCGATCTATCATTTTTCTCCGCAACAGACTCCGCAAGCAGTCCTCCCGCCGGTCCGGTGTCCTCCTGGTTATCCGTTCACTCGATTACGATCTGTGAAAGTCCCCTTTTTTTCCATCGGAGAAAATTGCCAGATGTGTCCCCCCCCCCTTTTTCCCCCCACACACGCCCAATCGCTCTGCCCGCCTGCTTCCCTCCTTACCGCGGAATGTGCCTGCCCGCCGAGAATGTTCCACTAGAGTGTCCTCCATCGATCCCCCTAGTCTCGTGCGTGTATCCTCGGCGGTCGCTACGACCACAGCGCCTTGGCTTTTTTGATTTTTCTGCTGGACAAGTGACCCATGTCGGCCCCGTTTTGACTTGATTTTACCCCTCGCAGGATTTCTACTCCCTTCGCGCGTCGACGGCCTGACAGTCGGTCCATAGGCTTGAGAATCCCGGGCTAGATCGCGGTTTGGGTTAACGCTTTGGATTCGCGCCCGATTGCCCTGAGCCCTCTGCGCTACCCCGGTTAGGCATTATCCCCATCGCTTTTTTTGAGAACCCAAGCGCCTTTTTCACCGCCCCTGAAGTCCGGCACGAGACATCTAATTTCGAGATGATAACGTCGATTTCCTGCGCCCCCCCTCCGGGCGCCCCACTTTATATCCGGGCAGCGGGTTGCGTACCCTTAGACTTCCCCCCCCAATCGAGGATGTAGAACCCCGCGCAAGATCTAGCAGCGGCTCAGTTTAACCAAGCTCCAGGAAGTTTGTCCTCCCGTCGTCGCCCTTGACGACCCCCGGACAAACTTTCCAGCCGCCTAAGCGACTTTTTTATTAGTTAGCTGACTTGGGGGAGCTTTGACGTCTACTGACGCATGATATCGAAACTCTCGTTTTTCACACCGCACTGTACTATAGGTGACTTCTTCCCTTTTTTGTGTGTACATTCTACCAAAGAGATAATGATAGCGAAGTAACCCCTCATCACAGAGTTCCTGAGATATGCCCACCCCCATCTTAGTTCCGGTACTCCGGAAACCTTAATCGACTGTTTTCTTTTGTTTCGCCTCCCCCCGACTGAATGTGACAACGCTGATTTGCCAGGCCCCCACTTCAACGTTACTCAAAAGTGTAATGACGTTCTATCTACCTCTTGGCCGATCACGTCCCTTGAGGGGATTCCGTGGAGGTCTTCCGTTTTCATCCCCTTTCAACCTTTTTTGGTCTGCGGATGGCTGCTCATATCCTTTTTTTCACAAGGTTATATCCGCCTTTCCCCGATACAGATCGACCCCTGTCCTTTTTTCTATAATCCTGTACGAAAGATACGCGCACTGCGTGTTTGTGGATTTTTTTTTCTGGTTTTAACCCTGTGGACTTAGTTCCTTCATGTGTACCTGACTGAACGCGTACTCCAACGACCCTAATGGTTTTTTTTGTTTTTCTTCGAGGTGCTTTCTATTAGCAGCGCCCCCCCCTTATTTTTGGATATCGAGCACAAGCTTTGATCTCGCCCTTCTTTTGTTCAAGGATTTTTGGCATTGGATGTGGGGTGACGAGCTCATCCAATCGTCCCGGTACAAAACCATCTTAAGCAGAATTTCTAGAAGCTCAACCCGTTTATTGTCTCCTCCTTTCTCTTCCCATGGAGGTGTAGTCTAGCAACGATGACCGCTCTGAACCCCGATCGAAGCTGGTAGAAGACTCTGAACCAGGTACCGCCAGGGTACTAGAAAGCTTTGGGCGTATCACTCAGGAGAGATTGAGAATACAAAGGAGTGCAAAGTCGACCCCAAAGGCGTTTTTTTTATATAGACTTCCCATAGACACCAGTATTCGTACACACATTTGTAATTATACACATTACCGTATAAAGTACTTGAACTTGCAGATGAGACCGAAGAATAGTGTGGTGAACACTTTCCGCAAAACCCGAGAAAATGGATCTGGTGTATTACGAGAGTACGGAGACAAGTGATGCTAAACAGTATCCTTTGAACCTTTCCGATTAGTGGTGTTGGCCTTAAAAGGAGTTTTTTTTTTTGATTGCTTGTCATTTAAGTTTCCCACCCTTAAAGACCGTCGATCGTTGCCCAACCCAGCAGAGTAGCTTAGCTACGGTCTTCTTCCCTCACATTTGCCTGGGAGCCTCTCACGGGCAGAATAAGATGAGCCCTGATCTTGCTAATATATCATTTTTCTCCTCTGTGGTTTGCTAGAGTATCACCTGGACCTCCGCCCCTAGTTCTCCCCATCCTTGATGGCGTTTTCAATGCAACATTGTTAGGGTTGGTCCGACCTCAGAAGCACCTTCTTATCAAGATAATCTACGGTGTACGCCCGATCCTTCCTTTCCAGACGACGGGGTTGGTCGTGTTCATTCGCCCCTTAACCCCACTTGATTTCTTTTTCCCCTAATAAAAAGTGGCGATTCATCACGTGACCCCCGTGGGGAATTCTTCTCGGCGCGCTTCATTCAGCCTTTTAGATTGACGGTGTTGTGTATGAACCAGCGTCTCGGCGCGTTCGCAAGGCGTCTCTAAGACGCCCTATGAACCGGACGCAAGCAATCTACCCTTTCTGAGTCAATTTTATCGAATTCCTTGGTGACTCCTGTTGGTTCCTTCAACTTTCCGCCCCGACCAACCCCTGCCCGTTCGCGGCCCTGGCTTCCACCAGGAAGATTATATTTTCTTACCCCGGCGATATTTTTTCTTTGCAGAGATTTCCTCCCCGAGCCAGAAGATACTTGTTCATCCCTAAACTTTAGGTTGGGCGATCCCTCCTTGTCTGAATTCTTGTGGTACTCCGTTGGCATCCGTCAATCCAACTCCCCCCAATTGCCGTCTAAACTCTGCAGTCGTGCGCCCCCTACTTTCCGCATCTCTTTTTCCCGTCTTGCGAATAAACACCGGCTTCCCCCGAAAACTATCATCCAATTCGTGTAGGGTGGGGTCATACCTATTCCGATGTTTAATAAGTACCTTTTGGATTCCCAGATCGCCTCGGCTTGCCACAGGGTTCTCCTCTTACCAAAACACGCTCGCTTCGTTTTTTTGAGCTACGCTTTTTTTCGCTTGACGCGCTCACAGGCAACTTCCCTTGCTCTTTCTCACTGGTTGGCTCCTGCCATGCCTTTCTCCCGGACAACGGGGGTCACTGATTGTCAAATTCACCGCCCGAGGCAGGCCTCCTCTTCCGCTGATCCCGTCGCCGTCCGAGTTCCTCGTGATGGAAAAAGACCCTCATCTTTCACACTGTTTGTTCTAATTTCATTCTAGGCATGATCTCATCCCTAGCCGACGATCACAGCGCTTTTGGTACCAGCCTTCTGCCTGGAACACATGTTTGCAGATGCCTGGCGAAAACCTTGGTCGCTCTTTAGTATCTCGAGGATCGCTGGGGGAGTGTACCCTCACCTTTCTCCTTCTGAGCGAACTCAATCTTTTCCTAAGGTTCTTCAACTCATAACCTCATACTCCTCATCCCTGTTCAGATCTTTCCTCGCCATTTGACTTCAGACGAAGCTGCCAAGTCTCAAAGCCCTTTAAAAATATTCTTTCCCTTGTGCGTGCCTCTAACCAGTTATCCCTTCCCTTTGTTCCTAACTCCGTTGGACGTACCCTTTTTTTTGATGTAGATCACAGCCACTGAAGGAGAGCGACTAGAGCTCTTTCTCGCGCTTACAGATTTTTTCCCTTGATTGGACTCCACTTCCGGAGCGGTCCACCTGCTGGGCACCCCTGATGGCTCTTCATGAGGTTAAGGGTTTTTCCCCACGTCTTGCCTTCTGAGTTTCTTATAAGCTCGCAATCTGAATCCAAATTCGTCCCTTCCGAATCGCCAGCGCAAGGTGTGGCGACATCTTTATGTGTGAGGTCTCGTAAGAGATGGATTCTCACCAGAGAAAACACACTTTTCGCTAGGGCAGAATCCACCTTCCCCTAACCTGGTGTCAATCTGGCGGTATCTTCTTTATGGACCAAATCTCTTTGCCGACGGCGCTCCGAGTAGTAACTTTACGACTCCGCGAATGCGTGGCGACGAATTGCTATGAGTAAACCCGGCTTGACAGCAAAAAAGGGATATGGAGAATCCCAAAAACCCGAACCGGAGTATTGGCCTGCGAAAGTCCAGATGATCATTAACAGACGCCTCATCTCTACTCCTACGGTTGTGATCTCATGCTTGACAATGCAGCTTTCATCAAGTGCTACCCCTTGTTCGGCCTCATTCTCTTCTGCCGCTCGGGTCGACCTCGCACCCAGAATTGGTGTGAGGCATTGACCATTGGTTTTTTTTTTTTTACAACGCCACTTTTAACTCTTCCGAATAGAGGCTGATTGTGAGGCCTCCCAAGCCCTAGTAATCGCCCCTCATACTCCTCTGAGCGTTCTTTCGGAATCTAGGGGAGAGGTTTCTATTCAAACCTGATTAATCTTGTTAGGTGGCGACTATTTTAACCCCTGGTAGAGTCCCCTTTACTCTCATAGTGTGCGAACACCTCCTCTCTCTTTTAATACCAAGTTGTTGTCGTCTAGAGATGCACCCTGACACTCCGATGGGTCTAGTCCTCCCGCCCCCTCTCCCTTGCCTTGGTTTCCCCGTAATCGCTATATTAGACTAAGGGTTTTGGCCCCACCGAGATAAATTCCTAAGACTCGGTAGTTTGCGCTCTCAAGAGTGCTTGCCGACACTCGGTTCTGGGTACACTATCTTCCCAAGCCGCAGAATCAGTCACTAAACCTGAGACATATTATTTCGGTTTTTATGGTTTCCAAACCCCCCACCACAAGAGTCTTCGCCCTTGAAGCGATGATGATCCCTCGTCGAGGAATGTCTGCCGTTGACTTGATGACCCTCTCGGCGTCTCATTCTCGTCCCCCCCTCTTCGCTCTGGGGAGAGCAGGTTGTTTTCATCTTCCCAATCTCCTTGGGGTCGTCTTTCTCCCCGGTCGAACTTGCTCTTCCTACCTGGTCGCCCGGCTTCCACCCCGCGAAGGATCTTATCTACATACCGCCGGTTCGCGTAGGAACACGGGTCCGTTTGGGTACAAGTATCTGATCCTCTTGGAGATACTCGCGGTCTCTTTTTCAAGACCCCGTTGGAACTGTCGTTCTGAGCCACGGTTTTTCTCAGCAGGCGGCTCTACCAAGAGAGGCGCCACACATCGCGCCCTTCTCCCAGAAATGTCTCGACCTCTGCGGACGCCCGTCCATCTTTTCTTAGGAATCAGGTATCCCTCCCCAAGTCTGGCCGTCTGCTTTCTTGCCTACACCCCTCCTTCCTACAGCCACGGGATCCCTAGCCCTCCGATTATAGACAATCTGAGGGCCCGACCTCTGGAGACATCTCTCCTCAAGTATCTCCCCGTGTCGTGCCCCTGGTCGTTTGTTTAGCGAAGGGTGTGACTTTTCGCCTTTAGAGATCTCGTGACCCACGAGGCATCTTCCACTGGCGACCCCCCCGACTATTATTTAATCCTACTTGCCGACCTCCTTCATTTAAGAACGAGTCCTCGACTTTCTTCGGACAAACTATCTATTCGGAGAAGCGTACGGTTGCGTCCACCATCAAGGCTACTCGACAGAACATTCCTACCCTCGATACAAAGATTTCTCCCTCGATTCACACAATGTCCCCTATTCTTCCTAAGTCAGGCAGTAAGTAGAGGACATCCCCTTGGGGAGGTCTCGCTGCTGTGCGCTCTTCACTGCAGCCGCCCCAAGTGTACTGAACTTTTATTTTCCCTTCTCCACCTTCGGCGAACCGATCACCCTCAGCTTGACCATTGGGCAGTGGGCGTTCGAAGTTTACATTCAGTTCCACCGTTCTTCTGCTGGACTTCTGATTGGCAGCTTTCCTCTTAACTTCCCCTTTACATGTGCCCGCTGTCGAGCTTCCAAGGCTCTGCCTCAGCCCCCGAAAGATAACTCCCACCGTTTGTGTCCGATCTCGGGAAACCTGGTTGCATCCCCAGCTCCCCTTTCCTAGTGTCCTCTGTAATGAGGAAAACATCGAGTATACCGCCCCCCGACCGAAGGTGATGTCTAGCTTTCCGATGTGGATTATATAGAGTTCACCCACTTTTTCGGTAAGTTCTCGTCCTAAAAGCGTGGATTTTCAATAGTAATGCGAGTGATTAGGAATCTTTCCCCCCGTCCTTTCTGGGTAACTAGTCTTCTTCGCAAAAGTTACCTGCTCACCCCCCCTTCCCTTTTTTAAGAAGCTGCTTGCGAAACCTCTCAGGGAGAACCTTTTGACTTTTATTGCCCACTGATTCTTAGGACAACGAGGGTCCTCACCGCTTATCTGTATCATTTAGACGACTTTTATCACTTGGGGCATGAATTCAGAAGAAGAGGGGGGTGCCACATTGAGTCCCCCTGACGTGCTGCTGTGAGCAGTCAACACCGGATGCAGTGGGAAATCCCCCCTCTAGACTTGCGCCCCAATTGTATCGGACACATGCGTCTTTCCCATAGAAGGTTCATTGCCATGGATTTAACAGTGATCTGACCACGAGTAATGACCTCCAACTGATTTCCCTCAGTTCTTTCCCCCCAGCAAACCAGCCATACGCCGGAGGAGCGAGACGAGCCGAGAAGGATCCTTGTACGCCCTCGCGCAAGGCGAAGAAATTCGCTTTGTTTCATTACGGTGCAAAGTTTTTAGGGTGACGGGGGTCGGGAGCACTCAAACAGTTTAGCTACAGACAACGTATCCGCGGACACCCCCAAAGAGAATTAGCTCGGCTCAGTTGTCTTCATACTCCCAGTTGCCGGAACAGAGCCCATCAGTAATGGAAGGGATAAGAATCTATTGAAGATTTACTTTTACTCCCTCTACTTCCAGGTTGGTGTGTTTGAGCTAAAACTTTGAAAGCAAAATCTCTCCATTAATCCTGAGGGATATGCCCCCCTACACTGTTTTATTTGACGAATCGATCCGATTCATTAGTTGTCCTAGAAGCTGCTAAGGGCTTCAGATCTCGACACGGGGTTGCATTTGAGCACCGCCCCCAAGTACAAAACTCATCCTCTTTTCCTTCTAAAAATCTTGAGAGTTCCTTTCCCCCCGCCCACAATGCTAGCCCCTTAAGAATGGCAGCGAGGAGCGCAGAACGGTTTTTTATGCGGTTCTGTTTTAGTAAGTTCCCCACCAAGTTTAGTATAGGCAGGTCTCTCGCGAAGGGTGAGGATCCGGCTTCCTCCAAATGTGTCCATCGACTCCATTGGCTTAGTTTCCTAATCCCGTCCATGCCCCCTCATTGGCCGCCTGTATTTTTCACCGACCCGTTCGTTTAGCCCTGTCCCCACCCCCAGATGTCGCCCGAAAAGGCCCATCGATAACTCTTTTATTTATACATCGCGTCCCGGTTTCTTCCTGACCTTTCGTGCTGTCCGCCCAGGGGGCAAAGGGGTTTGGGATGCGATACCTTTTTGGTTTCGCCCTTCCTGCTTGGCTTCCTCGAGTTTTTCCAGACAGGTGACTACGGTTTTGTCCTTCAAATCACCCAACTTCAAACATGCGACATTTTCTCCTCACCAATTGCAGGTCACTTCGCCCAGATTGGTTCTCTCTCAAGAGTCTTTGTGTGTCTGTCCTGCTCTATAAACCGTTTATTCAACTCTCATCAAATCGGGTACTTTAATACTTTAGAGATTTTTCCTCACCAACAGATTCAACCTTCGTCGGCTCTCGAACGGTTCCCCGCAGATACCCCCCAAACGACTCTCGTAGCGTTATCGTCACTACGTTTTCAGGCCTGTTTTAGTCCCAGAAAGAAACTTATCTTTGACTTTAAGTGAGAGGGCATGGCATTCCCCTGCATGACAACAAGGTGTCCCTGATTGTCTACCCTTGCCAAGTAAATACGGCCCACATTAATCTTTCATGATACTTGACGCTCCAGACGAGGGGTGTTTTTTAAAAGACAACAAGTTTCTGAAAAAAATGTGGGACTAATTCTTGGGTTTTCCCTGGAACTCCCGGCTTGTCGAAAATGACATCGAGACGACCCCGTAGATTACTTTTGGGACACTAACCTTGCTGCCCTTTTTTTACGAAATTACCTTTTTTGTGCGGGCGAGCTCTTTTCCTCGAGTTGTACGTATCGATCGACTCTTTTCCGTCTTTAAACAGCTCTGTCGCGGTCCCTCGTTTTGTACGGCTTTCACTTTTCTTAGCTCCTTGTTAACGGTCGAACTGCCTCTCCCCCTCTCCCAAAGCATCGACCGGGGGCCAATGAGTTCTTTTTTTTATCTGTTGACCCCATTCGTCCCGTCATCGGGCTGTCCCGCAGGCTCCAAATGTAACAGGCCTGTCCCCTGCCCCCCAAGAAACTGACGCCCCTCTTTGACGTCCCGTAACCTCCCGATCTCTTGCAGCGAGGTTTCTTACATCTTTCCGGCTATTTTCCCGAATCTTTCGTTCGGCGCTTCGCTGAGTGTATCTTCCTTATGTTTTCAGGTTCGAGGTCCCCTCCCCCCTTTTCCGGCCTCGACCTGTCTGCTTTTCTTTGCTTTAAATTGAAGCCTTGACTCTACTGAACCTTTGTCGTCCTCCTTTAGACGGTCCCTCTTTCTGTCGCGTAAGTCTTTTGATGCTCTCTGCTGTACGACTTAGGTATTTTTACGCGATCTAGTCAAGAAAACATGCTCTCTTGGCTGATATGTCCCCCAAGGTTTAACCAGACCTATTTATCTTCCCCGAGGTTTCTTAACAATCTTTCCACACTCCGGCTTGTTCCGTCGCGCCCTCGAGTATGTCTCCAAGATCCTGCGCGTGCTAATCCTTTCTCCATACCGGTCTAGCAATCCCCATTCGACTTTTCCTCCAACCTAAGCCAAGCGCTTATCTATGCCCTCTGGACTCTTCCCCCAGAAATTCCCTATTGGTTATCGGAATGAGTCCACGCGATTTCCATAAAATTGCCGGCGTCGTTTCTCTCCAGCACTCTACCCCCCCGCGCGTCAGATAGCTTGGCGGAGCTTCCTGCATTGGAGGGTTGTGTTGACCCCCTCCACCCAACTAATCTGGCTGACATTCTCCAATGTATGGACTGGGATACCGTCAAGCCCCTCGTAAGCTGAGCTATCTAGTAGGGAAACCTTTGACCCCCCCTAATTGGCATCTTCTTTATGGTCCCTGACCCCTCATATCGCGAAGGTGGCTCGTGACAATCGCCCCCGTTTTTTTCTGAAGTTACGATACCCCCTGTTTTTCTCTGAAACTCTATATCTTTTAATCACCTTTTTTTTGTGTCAGAGAGATTTTTTACACTCCTCTTTTTTTAATTGCGACGGCCTCCGTGGATCCCCCCGCCGTTTACATGTTTTCCCCCCCTCCAACGATCCCCCCCCTCCACTTCCAGTCTCCCTTCCGTGATTTCCCCCAGCTGTAGCGATACGATAATTTTCGTTCATCTTTCCACCCGTCCCGCAGACTCGGATTTCGCCCCTCTTTCTTGTTTCCTGTGTCGGGTTTCCACCCCCCAAAAAACACCCTCTTTTTTCCTTCGCACGCCTTGAGCGCGTCGTCTCCTGTTGCGCGCCCCGCATTCCCTGATCAACGCGAGGAGTACTCCTCCCCCCTCTCCCTAGGATTCTTCGCGGGGACAATCTTACGTGATACTCGATTTCATAGCTTCCCTTTTGGGACCCCATTTTTCCTTTGTAGGCCTGCCATGGACCGGTGAGGCTTTTTCCCTCCCAAGGAATTCTGCACGTTTCTTTTTCTCTCCTTCCCCCTAAATCAAGCGAGGTTTCGGCCACAGGGGGAAGTTTGAGTACGTTAGGATACCTCAGAGTTTGTTTTTCGAAGAGGTCTGTTACACTAGTTCAGTCAGCGCCCAGATGCAAGGCTTCTCTTTCTTGATCCGATTCTGTCTCCAAGACTCTTAAGAACCCCTAATTTCTTTTTTTCTTCCCAAGAAATGAGATGTCCTCCTTTGCCTTTCTCTCAGGCTTTGAGGCTTTCAGAAGAGCTTCTCTCCCACGCCTTCCTCCCCCATGAAGGTCTTTAGCGACATTGACCCAATAATTTAATACATCCCCTAAAGCATTTTATCTCCGTCCTCCCTAGGCCAATGGCTTTTTTCCCCCCGGACGGAGACTTTGCCTCAACCTAGGAACTCTGCTCTTTCGTCTTTGCCAGCGTTTCCCCCAATATTGAGCTCCCCTTGCTTTGACCTTTAAATGTCTCTCAATTACGCCGTTCCGTTCAAAAAGTGTACCGCCTTCCCCTGTCTTTGGACACTGACCTATTGTTTTTTTTTTCAGGCTTTCCCCAGGATAAGTGCGTTTCTCTTTTATATAGATTCTTTCTTTACAAACTACCGGCCGCGTACTTTTCTATGCGTCGTTTCTTCCATTGCCCATCCGTCGAGAACCAGTATCTTAAACCGAGTTCGAGTCAAGCACTCTCCGAACAAAAGTGACTATCTTCCAGGCAAGTTCGTACGTGGCCCAATTTACTTTTTCGCGTTTTCTTCTTCCTGATGTTCCCTCTTTGAAAGTCACGGCAACCGCTAACAACTTCTTTGATGCTTTTTTTCCCCCCCTCTCTCCACAGTCCGGAGAGGGAAGTATCGGACTCGGTTGCACAGTTGAGGCAAGAGGGCCGTTTTTGTTCTCTTCCGCATCGTGTTCTGGCACCCTTCGTGCCGGTAAACTTCTTATCACCAATCTGACTTAGGCCTCTTTCCTCTTCTAAAGGCTCTGCATCTCATCCGACCGCCAGCACGGCGACTCTCTTGTTGTGATCTCTCTTTTACCTTTTTTCCCTCGTAAGAGACCCCCAGAGAAGCCTTCCCCTTGTATCTCTGGCCTTTTCTTCTGTGTATGCTGAACATCGCTTAGGTCTTACACGCCCTCCCCGCACGGCTCTCTCATTACCCTTTGAGGTTTTCTAACACCGATCGCCACTCTCTTTTTTTAGTGTGCTCGTCTCCCCAGAGGTGCGATTTCGATCTGATTAGACCTCGGTCTTTCTTCCCTTCGGATTTTTTAGAGAACATTATTCCCTTTCGGCACCAATCTACTTCGTCCTCCTCACTTCTTCCCGTCGACCCCCGTCCAATGTAGAAAAGTATCTTTCCCTTTTGTCGGCTCGCCAATCTTGACCCTTCCCCGGAATTTCCCGGTATCTTCAAGTTTACGCTTTTTTATAGTTATGGTTGGCCTGCCTCCCCCCTCACCGGAGGGGTTTTCCTTGCGGCAATGCGTATTTGCGCCGACCCCCCCCACCCCAATCTTCTCAAGGCTTGCCGTCGATTATTTTTTCCCCCCGCCCCAATGGTATTAATGGACCCATTTCTTCCTTCCATGACGATCGATAGGCCCCTTTTAGGTACCGCATTCCCCCCCCTGAGCTTTGCGGGACGCTGGTGCCCTGACGACACCCCCCTTGATCACCGGCACCTACATGATTGTCCGTCGACGGTTCTTCTTCTTCGGTCCTTCTGAAGAACCGTGCGTCATGCGGATCTTCAACCCCGCCGCTGTATCCTGGGTCCAGTAATGTTTTGTGAACGGGGGGGTCTAATGACTCACAACCGTCCCTCTGGCGGACTCTTATAGCCCCACAACTCTCCTTCACTTGGTAAGGTTATTCCCTTCCCCTCAAAAGGCATGGTTCCCTCAGCATAATCCCCCTCAATCCAGTTTATCTTCAGATGGCAAGTGCTGCCCCTCTTATCTAAATCTAAGTTTTTTGTTTGTTGATGATAGACACAAAGGCAATTTTCCCTTTTTCCCCCCCCGATGATGAGGGATGTGCCAAGGGGCAATTCTAGTTATGTTTCTCCGAGAAGTTCCCCATCCATTGCGGTTTGCCTGATCCGAAGAGGTAGTTGATTCTTCCGCGGTTGTTCCTTCCTGACCGCCCCAAGTCCAACCCCCCCGCACAATCTCTTTTCCCCTATTACCCCCACCGGGCGCCCTACAGTTTCCCCTTTGCTTTTGCGGCAGCATGGAGTCCCGCCTTCCGCGTGAGAGAGTAGACCGGTTGCTCTGGTTCTGTAAGTGGTTTTTTCACCCGCGTCTCTTAGTTCGTTTCATTATGCGTTTCCTCATGGCCCTGCGCTCCTCTGGCCGACGACGAGCCATGGGGAATTCGGACCCTTGGTCGGAGGTTTTCAAAGCCCCTAGACTTCCCTCCTTTGCGTTTATGCTTGCTTACTCTAGTATCCGCAACTGAAACCCCCGCTTCCCTTCTTGATTCCCCCAGTACCATCCTTTACACTGTATTTCCTGGAGAACCCCCGGTGTTGAGTCCCCCCCCGGTCGGATACCAATACGTCGCCCGGGGTAATCACGGGCTGAATATTTCTTCTAAAAGTGTCAGGTTTTGAAGGTTCTCCTTTTAGCTTCCTTCATCTTTAATGGTTGGGCCGCAGTTGCCGACCTGGCTGCCCGCGTCACTAACCCATTCCCAACGACTCCCTTTCTAACCTCAGGTTAGTGCGCAAGTGATAGATATCCACCGTTCATTTTACAAGAGATTTTGGCTTCGAAGCTTATACAAAAAACTTTATTTCTCACTCTCACAAATTGTCGGGGTGATGGCTAGCCTCATTTTGTAATTTATTACCATTAGGGCCCAGACGCCGCCAGCTGGAGATTTCCCGGGTTCCGCGATCTCACAAACAACGCGCTCTTTGAGTTATAGGCAGTTCCGCTATCCCTTCTGAGCGCCTGGACTCGTCTCAGTTGCCCAAGACCCGGCGTTTTATAACGTGACTCCACATCTGAGGTATCAGAACAAACAAGTTTGTAATATTTGTCACCCTTACAAGTCCCAAGAAGTTTAACTAGTTCTCCCTCACCTACTCCTCATCGGTCCCTCTCCTACCTCGGGATCTGAAATTCAAGTCATTGATTGCGTCTTGGTCACGGAATAGGCACTCCTTCTATCGCACAGAGAGCGCGAAGACCCCCCCCTTTTCGGCTTTTTCCCTAATGCCTGGACACATGGTAAACTGTTTGTGAATTTGCTGAGCTCCCCCTTTTTTCATCTAGGGGCTTGATCGCTCAGTTTTTCTTGGGACTACCGTCATCTGCTTCCGTAGAGCGTTGTCGTTCTACGGTCGACTAGTGAATATTCACGGTCGTGAACTGTCCCACCGACGCGCGCCAATCACCTGCAACCTTTATCCCTCTCGCTGTCAGCACAGTTTTTCATGCGACTCGGCCGTCTGCGCGCCCGGTTAGTGAAAAACTTACAGGATGTTGCTAAATTCCCACCTTTACGCAGGTCTTCTCGCCTCGGCTCTTTTCTAGATTTTTCTCCAGACTTCACTTTTAACGATTGCAGTATCCGTCCTGATAGAAAGATTATTTTTTCTATGTTCCTGGGTTCGTCTGGAAGCACCTGGCCTCGGACGTTTTTCGATTCTCGAAATCGCCCTCTGAAGATTTTGAGCCGCCTTTCCGCACCTTCAAATTTCAATTTCCTGGTCGGGGTGTTTACTCCCCGTGTAATTCAGTCCTCGCTAATCAACTTGGCTCGTTGCGAAATGCCCCCCTGACTCCAACTCCCTGGTGTCCCCCTTTTTTTCTCGCCTATGTGAAAAAACTTCCCTCCCTTTAGCTCGCGAGTCTTGTATCCCTTATCCTCGCGTTTCTAGTGGGCGTCCCCGTTGCAAGATCCTCCTTCTCCCTTCTAAAACATAACCCCTCCAATTCTCCGGATATGACTCCACCCTACGCTGATAACTCTCCTGTATTTTTATGACCTCGTACCCTCCTGAGCTTGTTTGAAAATGTTATGATCCCTTCGGAGCTTCATCATGTCCGTCCCCTTGAGCACGCAATCCCTTGGCTGGATGCCGCATGGCGGTTGTTTGTAAACCCCCTCCCACCTCTAAATATGGGAATCGAGGTTTGTTCCTGGCCCTACTCCTCCACATCCCCTTTTTCGTTTGAGTTATCGCTACGCGTGAGTGTCATGGACCGGCTTACTTTCCTGGAGATTGGTTGCGATCCAAACCTATCTCATATAGAGCTCGATTGGATCTGACGTAGAAAACCTTGTCCCTTGCCCTCCGACCTCTACCATTGTCGTTCCCCGTGTTAAC
>Ga0179591_1333400_pt1 | contig 20401 bp, 27 predicted proteins | sample CZOMad2_1_08_16f_FD_182891 | JGI IMG/M metagenome (GOLD analysis project Ga0179591, IMG submission 182891) | Vadose zone soil fungal communities from Angelo Coast Range Reserve, California, USA - CZOMad2_1_08_16fungal (PacBio error correction) | ecosystem: Environmental > Terrestrial > Soil >... | reverse complement strand
TTTTTTTTCTTGCAAGCCAATGCCTTTTTTTGTTGTCAAGAAAGTGTTATTTTTGTCACGCCTTCCGAGCTCTGATTGCAGCGGCCCATGCCCTAGCCTGCGTTCTCCCAGAAGACCCGTTGACGCACTGCCCTTTGCCACCTAGTCCCCTTCTCTTTTGGCTGGTGATGACGCTTGGAAGTCCCTTGGTCCTCCGACAAGGAGTTCTGCGTAGGTTTATTGCCTGCCATGCGTTTGTTTCGATTGCCCGCCGCTCCCGTCCGGCCCCGTTTTTTTAATGTATATGTCTGTCGTGTCTTTTTTTTTCAAGACGGTTTTGTCGAGAACCTACCGATAAAGTCCTGTGCGCTTGTTTGTATATAGTCGAAAGGAGGTCAGAACTTTTTAGTAGTTCTCTTTGTTGTCGATCTGCCTTGGCGTGATCCCTCTCTTTTGTCCCTGATTCTTTGCTGTTCATTTTTTTCTGAAGTGTTTCCTTTGTTGTCCGTCTCTTCTCGGGCACTGGGGTTCTCTTGATTCCCCCCTTAGAGGACCCTGCGATGTTTTTCATTCAACTCGTGTCTGATAGGACGCTTTGCTCTGCTGACCGCCCTCGTTTGGATATTTCCCTGCTGCATGAAAAAGAGTCCGCAACCAGGTGCCAGCTCGCGCGACTTGCAGTCGTCCCAGTTCTTCAGAGGGCTTCGCTCGTTGACCCCTTCTTCCGCCCCGTCATGACGAAGCCCTCTTTTTGCATGTCCTTCCCCTCGTCCCGCCGACGACAGATCAACTCCCCTTTTAATTCTGGAGTTTTTGAACGACTTTGCATTTTCTTTTAAATTGAAAGAGATGCTGGGTCCCTGATGCCCCCGCCGAATCTTCGGTGTTTTTAGTTGAACCCCCTCCCCGGACTCGCGGGTAGGATAGACGTGGGCAAGGTTTCCGTTCTGCTCCTTTCAACCCTATGATCGATCCGCCCAGAGCTGGGGCCGTGATTATAAGGCAGGGCTTCTAAGCCGTCTCTTCAGCGGTCAGAATTTAACGTATTCTGACCTTGGTTATGGATCTTCCTCCCATCATCCCGTATCCCTGTCCTCCTGGACGACGCTTCACCTGCACCTTCCTCCCTACAAGTAAACGACCAGACCGTCGGAAGAGGCTCTTACCGATACGGAGAAGTTCCCTTTACTCTTTTCTCCCCTCCGTTTTTTTGTGCTCTATATAATTGCATGGGCGGTCTCTTTCCTTGGGCTTTTCTTCCCGCTTTGTTTACCTTTTCTTTCATGTTGATTTTTTTTTTTTTCAGCTCGTAGTCTTCTGAAAGGACGCTGAGTTTGTTTTTATGAATCCAGGCTCGAGGGCGCAAATTCCGGGTACTTTCTTTTCCGCTTTGATCGTCTGGATTCGAGGTGAGTTTTCCTGGATAGAATCCCCTCCTGGCTTTAGCATACATTTGGTAGTGCTGATGGGCGTACCCTTTAAGCTTCCTCCCCCGCATTTCCTCCTGGTTTTTTCCTCACCCGTCCCCCGTCCGATTTCGGCGGCATCCCCTTTCCATCAGCCTTACCTTTTCCCAAGTGATTGAAGAAGCCAGTTCTCAGTTTTTCTTTAATCCTCCCAAGAAGGACGGCTGGTGGGGAGGAGGTCGCGGCTTACTTCTGGGTAGGCGAACTACTGATTCTCTTTTCGTCTTTCTCCCTCGCTTCTGCAAGGCTGTTCAGCCCAGGGGTGCAGAAGCGTGCGTTTGCGCTATGGTGGCTCCGGGGGCGACGCTGTTTCTGCATCCCCTTTGCAGGATATCCTGCTTCTTCGTTTTTTTCTACAAATAGTCCTATCCCTAAGCTTTGACATGCCTCCCCCTCGAGATACTACCATGGTTGCCCCTTTTGTCCCGACTTCTGCAGCCCTGGTGCCCGATATTCCCTCCACGTCAACAACGACCAGAGAATTAGGGGTGTTGAAACCCTCCACAATCGAACCCTCGATTTGAGAGCGCTTGGTATCAAAAGCAGGCCGATTACAAACACGTCCCTTCCGTTTTCGTTCAGAGAAGGTGTCGACTGCTCTTCCCAACCCGATCAACCCTACCACGTTCCTTTGAGGTCGCGTTTAGAAGTTATGGAATTCACCCCGCCCCGCTGCGTTTCTCTCTTAGCAAACCGTATGCCGACTTTGAGAGTGTGCAATTACCCAAAAGCCCCCTCCGCCGGGCCCGCCCCTTGCTCTGTCTTGGGCCCCTCTTTTTGCTCTTTGCCAATGCGGGACTAACCCTCGTCCTCCCCCCTGGAAATTTTTTTTTCGGTGGCACGTTCACGTGGTTCCCGGGTATTCCTTTTGCCGATGCCCTGGCCTCGGGCCTTTGGTGCCGCTGTCCGTTCTATCTCGCGTCCCCCGGTCGGTCCCTCCGCCGCTGGAGTACAAAAAACCACTGACCTGCGTGCCATAACTTCTTTTCCAACTGGAGCCGGCGCCCCCCTTTGCGTCGGTGGCCTGTATCCAACCCCTCCCTATTTCGCCCTTTTTCGAACGGTTGCGGGTCAAAAGGAAAGGCCAGTGTTTCTTAGTCAGCTCGCTAGCCAACAACCGTTTCCCCCCTTTGATCTCGTTCCGGTGTCTTTTTTCCAGAGTGCTGGGCCTTCTCTCTTAGAGTCCTTCCTTCCCTCTGACGTTCTTCAATCGGCGGTTAGTCGTGGCGGTGAGGGCGATTTTGGGTGGCCACCTGTCTTTATAGAATGTCTGCGTTTTGCTATGCCCGTCTCGTGAATCCAGCTGGCGTCTTCTGATGATCATTCTTCTCTTTCGACGTTGTTTTTTAGAGAGATGCTCCTTCCCTTTTATTATTATTCACGATCCCGAGAAAGAGCTGCAGCCGATCCCCCCCCCCCCCCCCCCACCTCCCCCCCCCCCCCCCCCCCCCCCCCCCCCCACCCACCCCCACCCCCCCCCCCCCCCCCCCCCTGGCGATGTATGTGAATTCTTTTTTCCACATAGTGCCCGCACCTGCACGAAAGAACGTATGAGGGTCGAAATGATTTGTCAGAGTTTCTGCCAGTAGATTTCATAGGTCAGTTCGCCCGATCGATAAACCGTCTTTCCTTGACAGGTGGTTTTTCGAGCGCTGCTCTACTTCGCTCTCCTGCCCTTTCAGGTTTGAGCCCCCGTTCAGATTCCTCCTAGGTCGTTGAGCCTTTCTGGGAGGCTCGCCTTAACATCTCTTTGAGCGAGGCCTCGTCTAAAGTGCCCTAGCCTTGCTGCAACGAACAGGCCTTTTGGTGTTTTCCTTTCCCAGCAGGTTTTTTCGGAACTTCTAGAGCCCCTCACTAACGAGTTGCAACAATGTCCTTATTCTGAGTCTTACCGCAGCCCCCATTTGGACGCACTGCCCTTTGCCCCGAGTCAGGTGATTGGCGCCGCGGTGGCGCACTCCTTTCCCGCCCCGTCCTCTCGGTCCCCATTTCCCTGCTTTCTTTCCTTTGCGATGGCGGGTTTCTCTTTCCCGACGTTATGCGCCTCGGTTTTCTGTAGATGTAATCAGTTTTGACTTAAACGCGGCGACCTTCCATGCTCACGTTTTTAATTGTTGAGCGGTTTGATCTTAGCCCTTTCCCTCTGACCGAACGCGTCTTCTGTTGGTGTTCGTATTTTTTTCGTTTGATCCCGCTGAAGCGCCTCAGTCCAAATCTCGCTTCAGGTTTTTGTTCCGAAGAAATTATGATGGTCTTTGACGTTTTTTTCCTTTTTTAACCCTGCTGCAGCCTCGTCGTGACCATCTTGGCCCCAATTTAGTCCGCGAGTGTTTTGAGCTTGGATTCTCTCGACGTGGCAGGCAGCCGAATCCTTTATATAATGAAAAGGCTTCTTCACAGCGTCGCCACGTACCTTCCTCTTCCCGGACGAAGCCTCGTCGTACACCTTGTCGGCCCTGGGTGCTTGCGTCCCCTGAGCGGCCTTGACGCGCTCCGACCCGTCCTTTGAGATGCACCGCAAGGTAAAAGCGTACTACGTCTCTCCGGTCCTGGATATCCTCCGTCCCTTTTTCCCCTCTTCTGCTTGAACAATTGGCCTATCTTTTCTTTTTCTTTCTCTTCCTTCTTGAACGTACGCTTTTTTTCGTTTGCAGGGACCAACCCTCTTCATGCGGGTAGAGCTAGTTGGTTGACAATTGGATGCCCAGGTCCTTACTCTGGATTTTCTCGCGCCCCCCCCTTCCTCCCTTGTGCGTGTATCCGCGAAACCCGTTTCCCTTCATCCACTCGTTCCTCCCCGCGTTAAATGCGTTTTTCCTTCTCTCCTGCGTGGAGGATGGCAGTAGAAGGCGCACACTCATATTTTCACGTCAGCGTGCCCCGAGCCCGTCCCCGCCTCCTCCCGTTTTCCTCCTGAAACCACGCGCGGCAGAGGCGCCGTACTCTCCGCCCATGCTCATTATCTTTCCTCCTCCTTTTGTTTTAGAATTATCTTGAATCATTGGCGGAGTATAGCTTTCGTTCCGCGTTTTCTCCGGTGACTTTCTTCGGCGGCTTGTTGGTGTCTAGTCTCCTTTATTGACAGTGAATAGTATTATTGTGTTCGGGCTGCTCTTCGTCCCTCCGGATAAGAATCAGTTCCAGCTCTTCACTTTCTCTCGAGCTTCTCTTTGAGTCCTAATGTTTCCTAGTCTTCCGTCCACCGAACCTTCTTGGGCGTATCTCTATCGGGGTTGATCGATGATACCGTTCACCCCTTGTTCTCAACGTTACCTGCGATTTCCTTGTTTCCCGAACAAGGACAACGTTCCCTCTTTTCGCTCCCTTTCTCTTTTGCCATGATCTGTGCCCCCTCTTCTGAAGGAAGACCTTTTTCATCCTTTTTTCCTCCCCAAAGGACCGGCGTTGGAGCGCTTCTTCCCCTTCATTTTTCTTTGACGGGCAGTAAATCGGGCTTCGTCTTCTCTCGTCTTCCTTTTCTCTCCGATTTAACCGGCCTTTTTGTCCGACCATGTTGGACGGGACGCGCTTCAGGCGCTAAGTTGGGGCGCATTTCCCTTTTCTAGCTTCTTCAGACTTTTGAAGGATATTGAGTAGTCTAGGCAGTTTGCAGCTAAGAGTCCCTCCCACTACACGCTGCAGCCGCCCCTCGCCCCCCCTCCTTCTTCCCATTGGGTGCCAAGCTGGTAGACGCCTCTTCTACCTTTTTTTCTCTCTCCCTCGTCAACCGACGATGAAGCAGGGGTGAATCCCCCCTGCAACACTCTTTCCGACGACGTTTCGTCGCGTCTGGAACGCCAGTGCAGATCCCTCCCAACATGCTTACCTACTGTCGGTCAGTGCCAGGTTCGCCGTCTATAACCCCGCTCCCCCCAGTCCCTTGATCCTGGATGTATAGCCGCAAGGGTGGCAGGGACCCTCAACGTGAAGGAATTACCTAGCACCAACGGGCTGCCGTGCGGGCGTGATTCACCTCCCCTCTTCCCCTCCCTTGTCTGCGCCGTACCGTGCCGCTTCTTCCCCCTTCTCCCATCTTCAGGAACCATTTCCAATCACCAACCTGTGGCTCGGGGGCAAGTTTTTTCTTAAACAGGGTAGGCGGTGAAGATTTTTTTGTCGGGCTTTTTTTCCTGGGCCGTCCCAGATCTCTCTGCTAAGGTAAGGTACCTCGCCTTTTCGTTCACACACCATCCTTTTAGTCTTGACATCCCGCTTCTTGGAAAAATTGGCGCGGGAGCTCGACTCTTTGTGCCGTTCGTCTTTTCCTACGAATGACTGCGCATCGGAGTGACGATTCCCCTTTTGCTTCCCTTTCCTTTTGCGCTTTCCTCTTCGTTTCGAAAACCCACCCGGTCTGCTCGCCCGGGGCCCTGGTTCTCACTCGTGATGGGACTCTATGTCGAGCTACGTCCATCCCTTCACATCCCTTTCGACCTGCCCTCGGACGTTTTCGGGGCGTTGCTGGCGCTGCTTGTGTGTCCCCCGTATTTCTCGCCATCCTTTGATGGAGGCGTTTCGGTCCTCAAGAATGCTTTTTGATGAATTTCCCCCTTTTCCTCCCTCTTTTTTTGTTTTTTTGTTTATTCATTCTCAATTTCTTTTTTTTCTCCCCCCGATGAACAGTATCAATAGCAGTGCACGCCTATCCTGGCCTCTTGCTTGTAATCGGTTTTTTGACCCCCTCAGCGCACCCCCTCCTCCCGCCGATGGAAGGTCGCCCTTTCCTTCCAGTTATGGTTGATTAGATCTCATCTATAATCTCCAAGATGTAGGCTCTCCCCGCGCGCGTCGCCGAGTGGTTTGGCGGGCTAAGATCGAGTGCGCGCAGGCTGGAAGTTTCCGCGCACCCTTCTAAGGCACGCCTCTGCTTATACTGAGTGACTTTGATTAGCACGGAAAGCGTGAATCCGATTGATCCGGCCGGTGTTCCCTTCCTTTTCTTGCTGGGTCCAAAAGAACAGGCCTGTGTTGTTACTGCCATTTTCGTGCGCAGAAATTTAGAGAGAGTGAGACTCCCTCTGCAAACCCACGAGTCGGATCGTCCATAAGAACGGTGGATACTGCCTTTCCCCCTAGACCCCAGTTGCTTTCTCAAGTTGCGGACCGCATTTTCCGAAAGGTAGGAGTGCGCGTCAAAGGTAGTCGGCCCTTGGAGTTTTCGATGCACGGGACGCTTCCAGGCCGCCCCTTTGTTTAAACACTGTATTGTCTTCAGCGTGTCGTGGTCCGCCCGTCCCTTCGCGCATGATCAAGTTTTACGTTTGAGAGGGGGGTAGTAGACAATGGCGATGTACCCCTTTTTTTTTTTTGTTTTTTTGTTTTTTTGTGTTTGTTTTTTGTTTTTTTTTTTTTTTTTTTTTTTTTTTTTTTTTTTTTTTTTTTTTTTTTTTTTTTTTGTGGTTTTTCCGCGTCGTCGGAGTTTGTTTCTCTCTGCCTGGGTTCGAAGACGAGACGTAATTTTTTCCTTTTGTATCAGCCCCTCGATGTGGCCCGTTTGACGTCGGTATCTCTTCTTCTTGCAGCGGCTCGACCATCTTTTGCCAATTGTTATTCTTCGAGGTTGTCGTCCGCTTTTATTTCTCTGACTGAGGTGTGCCGCTTCCGAAGTTATATGCAACGGCTGCGAAACAGTCTTTAAGGCCCTTTAACTTTTCCCTCCCTCAGCGTTTCGGCACCTTTGGTCGGCCTCTTCCCTTTTCTCCCTTCTTGGCTTCTTCCCTTAGACGCGAAGACCCTAATGCCCGAGGTATTTGAATGCCCTCCTAATTCAAGCAGGACCGATCTCCAAAGCCGTTCCTCTGGATGATTGAACTCCCTTCTTTAGCTTCTGTCCCTCATTTTCCCTTCTGTTTTCTTTTCTTCCTTTCTTCTCCTCGCCCTATGAAGGTTTTCCTTTGGCCTGGACCAAAACCCTTCGGACTTTGTTGATATATGGCCCTTAGCGACACTTTTGACTCCCCGTATATCACTCCCACCCCTTCTCGATGAGCGCCATCTCGGTTCCAGGTATTCTTAGCTGCAACGTTGCTCTCACGCGCCCCCTTTCGATCAGCCTTCCTCAGATTCCGGCTCTTCTCCTGAGTTCCTTTTTCTCAGTTTTCCACATCATCAGGACCTGTCAAGCTACTTTCAAACATCCAACTGACCGAAGGAACATCCCCCGCGAACTCCGCGGTCCTCGGCGTCCCTCCTCCTTAACGCCATGAGAAGTTCTCTCCAGGGAAGTCCTCCATTTTGTTGTGCGAGATCTCGCAGTTTCACTGTATCGTTTTCGGTTCTCCCATTCCTCCGAGTGTTTTTCAAATTTTCTTCTTCTTTGTTTTTTTCGTGTAGTCTGAGTCCCGGTATCCCCGATCTGTATCTCTCCGCTCCTTCGACTCCCTTGTATCTCCCGGTTTCGCTTTTTCCGGTAGCGCTGGTCTAGCGCGGTGGCGGTTTACTCATCCCCCCTGCGCTGTGCGCTCGCTCCTCTTTTTCTTTTTGCTTGAGTCGTTCCATTGTCCAATCTTCTCCCTAGATTCATTTTTCCTGCCGGACCCCGGCGATTTTTTCCTCTGGCGGGCCTCCAGGCTACAAGAGCATCTTCTTTCCACTTCTTCTCCTCCCGTCTTCAGCCTTATCCAGACCGGCCGGCTTTTTTGAGTTTTGCGTCTTCGAAAACGTCGTCTTTCAGTCTTCAATTCGGATTCGTACTTCTCGTCTCTTACTTGCTCTCCGCTTCTGGCATCCCTGCCTCCCGTGACTCCTCGTCTTCTTCTTGCGCCCTTGAGAACGGGGCGAACGCGTTTAAGCGGTGCAGGCCTCGTTTTCCGTGCTGTTCCCCGGTCCGAGCCACCTGTTCCCCCCTATCACCCTTTCCCCTTCCGACCCCCCGCCTTCCTTTTTTTGTTACACGATGGGCGATTATGTTCTCCCGTCCGGTTTTTTTTCCGTTCCCCCGTCCGCAGCAGAAGGCCTTCCCCCTGCCCCTTCTGACCTCTTTCAGGCGTCGACTTCTCGGACTCCCCCCTCCGGCCGCTCGCCCCCCCCGTCTCTTTTCGTTTTTTCGCCCAGGGTGTCGCTCTTTGACCAACCCCTTCTGACAAACTATCCCTTCTTTGTGACGGGCATTTTGGAGTCCCCCTCCTTTTTCCTCCCTCTCCTTCGCCCCCCCTTCCCTGTTCAGCTTTTGCGGGGCCCCTCCCCCTCAGCGCTTTTTTTAAGACCTTTCGTCGCTTAACCGGCCCCCACCCCGGGCTTCCCCCTTCCTCCCCTGCGGTCCCTCCCCCATTTTTCTCAAAATTTTTCTCGTTTTTTTTTTCAGTTTTTTTTTGCGTCCCAACTGTCCCCCCCTTCTGGGTAAGTCATCTTCTTGGTGTCCAGTTTCGTCGATATACTACGCGTCCTGGCCTCCGCCTTTTCTTTCAAACCCCCAAGGCCTGTTCGTTTTCCCCTCACAGCTCTCTTTCCACCCCTTCCGTTGCTTTATCAGCCCGTACCACCTTTTCCGATCTTTAAAGCACCGATGCTGCTAGGCGCTTTAAGTAGCCGGTTCCTAGCCTTCCAGGTGCCCTTCTCCTCGCCTTCTACTCTTCTTTCTCCCCACCCACAGGTAATGTCCTAGAAGTTTTCTCCGACGGTATAAATAGGCTGGGCAGGCCCTATGTGCTCTCCCGTCCATCAGTCCGTCCTTTTCTCCCCTGCCCTTGCTTTGGCGTTGTTCTTTTTTCAGTACGCGTTGTTCCCACACCGACCTCCCGCCTTCTTCCCTTTCTTTTTTTTCTCTTATACTTTAGTGAAGATAATTCGAGTCCTTGATAATAATATATATTTTCCAGAATGACCTGTTTTTTTTTCTGCGCGTCTTCTCTCCTTACTTCGCCACTCCCGATCACTATCTCCCCCTCGATCATTGCTGATTTTCTGCTGAATTCGGTTTTGACCACCCCATCTTCTCATCCTTGACTGAAGGTAAGCGTAGTCAAGGATGGTGATTTTTCACTTAGCTTAATAGAGCCTGCCACGCTTCGTCCCGCGATCACCCCCCTCTGAGAGTCTAAGGACCGTTTTTTTTTTTCTCTCCTTCTCGGTTTTTTCCCCCCTTAATGTGACCGCGAACTTTTGATAGGAATCTATGCTCCGACCTCTGTGCTTTCTTCTACTTCACCGTATCGATTTGTTCAAAAAAGCTCTTCTCCTGATCCCCTTTTTCCTCTCTTTTGACAAACTGAACGCACTTGTGTTTTAAAGAAATAGGCTTTGACTGAGTTTTCGTCGATAGAGATAAGTCATCCTCCGGCACAATTCCCTTTATGGTCTTCCCCGACTCACCCTTTTTCTCAACTTTCCCTTGCCAGCAAAGGTTCTTTTTTTTTTTTGCTTACCGCCTTGTAGAAGGTCTCCAGGATTCACTGCGAAGGCGTTCCGTCGGATGGTTTCGTTGTTCCCTATTTCCCACCGCAGCTTCCATACCAAAATTCCATGGCGCTTTTTTCCAATGTAGAGTTCTCAGTTGTTTTTATGCCATCACCTTCGCTGCTCATCTCCATTTGTCAGGTTTGCGCGCGGTTGTAGATCGTTCCCTTGGCGCTTACCTACTCGTCTTATTTTTTGGTGTCCTCTTTTTAGTTTATCACCAGCGACTTAGTTTGCATAATCCGAGTGTTTGTGGTGCACACCCCCCCCCCCCCCCCCCCCCCCTCTTGACTGTCTTTTTTCCGTCGACTAGGGCACGTTTCTCTTTTTTAGTCAGAACCTCTTGGCACAAATTGTAGATCTTTCAGAGGTTGTCGTCTTTTTGCAGATTTTGATAGGTCGATTTCCTCTGCCGACCGCGATCTTATATTCTTCTTCGACCCCCCTCTCCGCCGTTTCCCTTCTCCATTTAGCTATTTTTTTTTGCGTCTTCTGTTCCCCTTCCTCTTCCGGGCGCTGAGAGAGGTCTGATAGACTCAAGAGACTCCCCCCGAGTTTTTTGACTCCTCCTGCTTCCCTGCGAAGGACGCTCTTCACCCTCGTGTCCTTTCTTATGAAAAGCCTTTTGTCTTTTTCTGCATCAAGGTCCGTCTCTTTTTTTGTACCCTGGAAGGTTGGCGATATCGGAACTTGTTCTTGTGCGGGAAAACCCTTTGGAATCGCTTTGTAGCTCTTTCTCCCGTTGTTCCTTTTGATGCACTGATCATCACTATCAACCCCTTCTGATCTAGTTCCCTGAAGTTTTTTTGTCTCCGAGCAACCCTTCTCAGTAAGGCAATCTCGCCAACTGAGAAGTATTCTTGTCTTGCCTTCCTTGAGTGTCATTCGCTCCAATCATCCCCTTCTTTCCCCTTTATCGTGATCGAGAGCGGACACCCCCTACGTCCTCTATTTTTCTACTCCTCTCCCTTCTAGGCGCCCCCAATCCACCCCTGCAAAGTAGGATTCTCATCCTCGTTGTTTTGATTTCTCCATTTGCCTGTTCGGTATCGTTCGGGACGCTTTTCCTCTCGTCTCCCTTTTTACCTTGTCGGTTGATGGTTTTTTTCCCGCTTTTAGTATTGGAAGAAAGTTAAGCCTCCTGCTTTTTCTCATGCTCAGGTCTCATTCGAATCACCTTCTCTCTTCCGTTTGATAGAGCGCCTTTTTCGAGTCTTTTTTCTTCTCCGAAGACCCCTCTTTTTGCTAGAATAAGGGGGTTCTTTTTCTTGCTCCTGGGAGTCACACTTTTCCTAAACTTCTATCTTCTATACCCACCGCCCCCCCCTATTTTTCTCAGTGTTTTTCCCCGCAACAGAACACCTTCCTTCTTCGTCCGTGCTCGGAAGCCCCTCGTTCCCATTTCGAAGCCTCATTTCCCTCAGTTAGTTCAAAATCCATCGCCCCTTCGGTGGAGTAGGTGTCTGGATTCCCTTCTCTTCAGCGCCTTCCTTTTTAGTTTCTTTCTTTGAAGCCGATCTCCTCTCTCACGGCCTCTTCCTACCTCCTAAGATTCTGATTATCTGGTGGAGTTAGGACCGTTTCGCCGGTTCCCGGTCTTCCTCCCCTTCCCTTTGTCTTCCTCAGCAACGCGTCCCTCCCCCCTTTTCCCCTTTCCTTCCTCCCCCCTCTTCAGCTACATGTTTGGGGTTCCACAGTTGTCTCCTTCTGAAGGCTTTTTGCCTAGAACCGGTACTAACCACACGACCAGCATCGAGGGGTTTTCCCCCCTGCCCATCGACCTCACGCCGCGGTAAGTTCCGTAGTTCTCTTTTATCCACGACGGAAGACCCCCCCTCCCCCCCCCACCCAGACGACCTTTTTTTTACTCGGAAAGGTCTGAGATCTAAACCTCTCCCCAAGGTCTCCCCCCATTGATAATTCGGTAGAGACCGTCCGTCTTTCATTAACCCCTCCCCCACCTTACTTACTCACTTTCTCCTTGGCATTACATGGTGTGATCTGTGCTCGAAAAACACCACCTCCCTCACGAACTTCGCGAGGTACCTCTCTTACCGGCCGCGCCCCCATTCGATTTAAGAAACCACCTCTTTCCACTTTCCATTTTCGTGTCTTTAGTTCTCACCTTTACCTGGAGGTTTCCCCTCGGATGCTATTTTTTTTCCCGTCTGCTTCTCTTTCTCTCTTTCCCTTACGGTCCCCCGACGCCGCTGGCCATTTCACAAACCACTTTGTTCGTTTCGAACCTTCGTTTAACTTGCTCGGGTCCTCATAGTTAAGCGTCCGCGGTTTTCCCTGGCTTCGATTTCCACCTCCACGATGCTGGCGATCCCCTTTGTCCTCTGCACCCTTTTGTTTTTTGTTATTTTTTTTTGAACTCCCCCCCCTTCCACGGAGACGCGCATTATGCATTCGCTCTCGCCAACCCCCTTTTTTCCTGATCTTCCTTTTTTGATCTTTTTCCATTTCGTGATTGGCATGCTCTATTAGATGCCTACTTAACCCCTCTTCCCCGAACCCTCCATCTATGGGATCGGGCGGTGATGGCTTCTTGTTGACCCCACCGAAATTCAGCATCATCGCATTTTGAGTTTTTCATGCTCTTTTTCCTTTTGATCTCCTTCTTTATGATGATTTCTCTCTTTTCCTCCCTCTCCTTTTTTGTGGTTTTCTCTAGCTGTCCTCAGAATCTCATCTTATTCACGATAGTCGAAGTCCCTCCCTCCCTGATAATGGTTGAATGAATTAGGTGTTTGTTTTTTCCACCCCCTCTGCACCGCCCCGACTCCCCGTCCTTTCCTTTCCTCCTGCTGTTTTTCCTCTGTAGGATTAGATAATAGAGCGTCCCAGTCACTCGTTAGGTCTCCTCTCCTCTTCTAGGATTCTTTTTTTTTTTGCGACTGAAGTATCTCCTGGGGGGGGGTGCCTCCCTGAAGGTCCTCCCCTTGCCCTTCCTCCTCGTAGAATACTTTTTTCGGTTCTTTTTTCTCCTTCCCCCTGTCCGAGGCGTCTTTTTTTTGGAGGTGGTCAAGTTTTCTTTCTTGGACATGACGACTTGGGGTGGAAGAAGTCTTTCTTGTTCCTTCCTCTTAGTTCTCCTACTTTCCATCCACTTCCTTTTTTTTTTCCCCGTACCCGTGTTACTCCTGCCCTCACCCCGTTTTCTTTTGATTTTTGAGATTTTTTTTTTTTTACACGTCTTGCGCCGTAATCTTCCCCCGTTTTCTGGCTCGTCCAATTTTTCGTTCGGCCTATTGCTTTGTTCGATTCCCGTCCCCTCTAAATTCGCCGCCCGTGGTTCTCCTTTATCTTCCCTTCATTTTCGGTTTTTCTGAAGAATTTCAGAAATGGACCCCCTTTATTTCCCCAATGTTAATGGTTTATGTTTTCCTCTCCTTGCGTCTGACCGTCCCCTTTCTTTAGCTGAGTGTTGTCTCTTGCCTGTCTTTGCTATCTTCTGCGCCAGAACCCTCCGCGGTAGCTTTTTTCCTTTTGTGATGAGCAATTCTTTGATTCGCCCCATTTGTTGACGTCTGTCCTTTTCTCTTTCCCTTTTGCTCTCTTTACTCTTTTTTCCCCCCCCCCCCTGGAGATCTCGGAATTTTTGGAAGCGTTTCTTTATCTTTCCGCTTCTCTCCTAGAAGAATAGTCATATCTTCCACCGTCTTTTCCCCTACAAAGTAGTACCGGTATGTGACCCTGCTGCGCCGCAGCGTTTAACTTTTTCCCCAGTCCTTGCTTAGTTCGGAGGTTCCGCCCTCCTCTCAGACTATAAGAGTTAGTCGACTCCTTGGGAAAGACACGCCCTCCTCCTGCCGTGTCATTCTGGATTCTTCCCCTAACCCTTCTTCGATTTTCTCCCTTCCCCCCTTGGTGAGATGCTTTTTTTTCCTGGATGCGCCTCCGACCCTTCCGTTTTCCTTTTGTTTCCCCCCCCCCCCCATTTTGATTTTTTTCTCTCTCCCATTTGAAGGGTGACGCAAAGATAAGCAAGATAACCGGATGATCGTCCTCCACTCATTTTTTCTTTTCTTTATACTCTTCCCCCCTTGCTCCGACCTCCCGCGCTCTTCCCCCTCTTTACTCCTTCTTCCTGGTTCTAACTTCCCTTTCTCATTTTGAGCTCTCCCCCCCCTCCTAGGCGTCATCGACCCGAAGATCTTTGTACACCAGCTCCGCCCTACCTTCCCTTCCACTCTCCCTTCCGCTGGCCCGTACCCCTCTACCGCCCCTCTCCCCCTTATTCTTTTCCCCTTCCTGTTGTTTCTTTCTTATCATTCTAATTTCCAGGTATATCTAAGACATCTTCGTCGATTTCTCCTTTGTCCTTTTCTTCTTCCTTTTCTTTTTTGTCCTCTTTTTTCTCTGACCTTTCCTCGTATTTGTTTTTTCTGCCTCCCAGTGCCTCTGAGCAATCGGGACGCTTAAGTGATCGAGAGCTTCTTTTTCTGTTGCCTTTTTTCCTCGGTCTCCTCCCTCCCCCTGCTCTTTTCGTGTCTCCGATCATCGGGTTTCTTCTTGCTGTCTTTTTCTTTCACCCCCTTGTCCTAAAGTTCTACGCCGGATTTGATTTTTTTTTTTACAAAAACAACAAGGCCGTTCCCTTGCGAGCATCCGGCCGTTACAGTATCTTTTTCCCATTTTTTCCTTCCGTCCGAATCTGCCGCCATTTTCTGTTTTACCCCTCCCAGAAGGAACCGGCTTGTGTCTCTCTTCTTATTTTTTTTTAGGAGCGTTACCCAAATCGGGGATTCGTATCATATTTCTCTGAAGCCGCCCTCTCTTCCTCGTCTCCCAGGTGCTTCCTCTGCTGCGAATCATCTTTAGTTCCCTTTGGCATTATGAATCTTTTCGGATATCCGCGTCGGTCTTCTTCGATCCCCTTTCCTATCATTCTCTTCAGCCCACTCCTCTCTCATTGGTTTGCCAAGATGAGTAGCTCTATTCAAGGTGTATTCCACAGTTTCGCATCCCGAATTGTTTTTTTCCTCCCCACCTTTTCCCCTCTCCCTCGCCGATTCCTTCGTGTTTTCTTTATCCCCTCCCTGTCGCTCTCCATTTTTTCCTCTCTTTTCGTTCAGTCCATTTGTTCGACGATCTACCCCCCCCCTGCTCAACCAGTACCCCCTTTGTTGTTTTCGCCCTCCTTTTTTCTGGAAGGACCCCCTGAAAGTGCCTTCCCCTCCTTTCTCACCCGATCCTTTTTTTTGATTTAATCGAAAAATCCCCCCTTTTCAGCGCGCAGGGAATCCGAGGCTTGGCGCCAATTCTTTTCCGAACCCTTTCCTCTCCCTTCCCCACTGAGGATTTTGTGCACACTTGCAGTTTATTACAGTCGGTTGGTTTCAGAAAGAAGAATCGGGGGTTGAAGATGGTCGTCTTTTTCTTCTCGATTTTTTTTTGACTCCCTCGTTGCTGTTCCCCCACCAAGGCCTTTTTTTCCTTTTGCCAGCGATTTTCAAACATGGTATTTCCACTTGAAGACAGAGGTGGTCCAGCTACCGCAACGATTTTGACTTGCTTTTCTCACGGTGCTCTTTGAAAATTCCATGGGAAACGGTCGTCTCTCCTTTTCTCCCCTGACCCCGCGTAACATTCCTTATTTGTTTTGAGAGGACACATATTTTTGTTTTCTATATGGATCTAGTCCACTCTGAAATCCTTCCTTTCCTGGAGTAGGTTCCCCGGTGCTGGCCCCGCTTCTTTTCAACACCTCTTTTCCCTCTCCTCGCCCGATGATTACGTTATGTTCTCTCCTTTAGGGTTGACCTCCTCCTCTCGTATGAGATAATCTTTAGTATACTACCTATTTTTTTGTCTTACTTCTCCCTTCCTCCCCTTCTTATTCCCTCCCCTCTTCCTAGCATCCCCCGCTCTTTCCTTGGCTATGTCTTTTTCTTCCCTTTTTTTTCCTCATCCTTATCTCCAGCCTCTGGTTTTGAACGGTTTGCCTCTCTTTTCCTAGAGCCCTCCCTCCCGTTTTATTCCGCCTTTCCTCCCCGCCTTCTCCCGGACCCTGTTGGCTTGGTCTCCCTTCTCTGAGTCGCGCCTCTTTTTTCGGTTTTAGACTGTGCTCGGCACTATAGCCGTCGTCATTCGTTGCGGTTTGATCGCTTCACCTTTTCGCTGTCTCGCTTAGTAACGGAGCCAGGGAAACGAGACCCCCCCCCCCCCCATCCCCCCCTCCCCCCACCCACCCCCCCCCCCCCACCTCTGTGGTTCTTTTTGTTGGTGTGTGTTTGTTTTTTTTTTTGTTTTGGGTGTTTTTTTTTTTGGTTTTTTCTTTTTTTCTTTATGGTCAACGACCCTTTTGTTTTCCCGCATCTTCTTCGTGCAATCTCCCGTAGATAGAGATCCGACTCCAGCGGCACCTATGCCCTTACTTGAGTTCATCACTCAAACAAACACCCAACCCCCACCCCACCCCCACCTTTGTCGTCACTGCACCCCCTTTTCCCCCCCTCTAACCTTGATGGAGATCTTTTTGTACTCTTTTCTTGACGAAGCCGGATGTTCTAGCAAGGGGTTCAGGCTTTTCTTTGTCGAGACATCCTCTCAATTCTCCTCCCGTTTTCTAATTTCTATTTATTCGAGTGTGGGTTTCCTTCCCCAGTCCTGATTCTCTCCCTCCCTTCCTGTTTTTTTTTTTTGTATCGTAGAAAAAAGGGTGACTTTCAATCTTCGAATGAGTTTTGTCTCTTGACTGGCGTTTCTCCTGTCCCCTCGCCCTGCACTCTGCATTTTCTTTTTTTCCTTCCCCCCTTTTTCTTGGCGTGTGTGCGGTCCTTAGGGGGAAATTTTCTCCCCCCCGGACATTTTTGTATTTTTTTTAGATCTTCGCTGTTCCTTTTCTCTTTCTTGATATTCCGCGTTGTAGGCTGCCCTAGATCCCTTATATCCTTCCGGCTGCCCCTTCGTAGAAATACCTTTTAGAAAGTAGCTAGATGCAGTTTTCTTCACCTGGTCGGCCTACTTTCCCTGATCTCGGAGAGCTGATTCCTCTACGACGCCGACGAATCCGAGTTCTCTGCAAGCAGCGTCCTCTACCCTACGATTTTCCACGGTTCTTTTTCTGTTTTTGACCTCCCCTAGTTTATATTCGAAATCCCTTTTTAGCGCTATGTCTTCCTGATGCCTCGCCTCCTCTTCCCTTTCCTTTGCTGAACCCACCCCCTTGAATCTCGGTGGAGTCTCATAGACGTTGAGGACCCTTTTTCCGCCATGGTATCATCACTGGCTCACTTTTTTAGAGAGAACGCTGTTTTTAGGCAGTTGAAAGTATCTCCCCGACCGCGCCTCTCCTTTCCTGACTGCGTCCTTAATTTCTCCTTCGGTCCTTGGAGAGGACGCCCGACCCCCATCCCGGAGTCTTTTTAATCACTGAGACCAGAAGTCTTAACCTGCCACCGCACTACTACCAGGTCAACTTTTTTTCCCCCTTTCACTACGTCTGCAGCCCCCCCCTACATAACAGCCTGAGCACGGGATCTTTCCTAATGTTTCTTTGCGATCGTCGTACATGCCCATTTCTCATGGCTATTCTGGTGCTCCCCCTCCTTCTAGGTTCTCGTGTTCCTTTTTAGGATCGGTATGGTTTTGTTAGATGTTGGATATATGTCCCGACTGCAGATGATGTGTTCTTCTTGATCCAGGAGCTTGTCGTTTCTCTCTTTCCTTTCTCTCGCTCGGGATTTTTTCCGAGATCTTTTTGGGATTCCCAGATGCATTTTCCTCGATTCATCCGTTGTTGATTTTTCTTCTTTCTTTTCCGTCATTGTTCCTCCACCTGCTATCTTACCCCGGCGATTCCGACTTTTTTCCTGAACTTCCCCCTTCCGCCGTAGTCTTGAGAACAGTCCTATCAATCCCTGAGACCAGAGTCGTTCAATCATCCGATTTTCCCTGCTTTTGCTGAGTTCGTCCTTTTTCCCGGTGCTTGGAAGTTGACGAAAATTTTGCTTCGTTTTCTTTCTTGCGACCTCTGTTTTCGGTAAAAGGCATAGTCGGGTGATCTGCGGCCTGCTTCGTCTCTGTTTTTTCTTAGGGTTTCGCCTCTGTTCTGCCTCCGGTGCAGGATATTCCCCGTCCTTCCTGGATCCCAATTTTCTAAACGTGGCGGAAGAACAATGCCGACTTCTACCATTTTTTTCCAAGTTTTTTCCTCCCTTCCCTCAGACAGTTCCCGCGCCATGACCTCCAGTCCACCCCCTACGTCGCAGAAGTTCACACTGCCGTACCGACGACTGGGTCTCCTTAACAAACCCCGGCGTCCGTTTTTTTCACCCGACCTCCTCTTTTCTTTTCCTCTCCATTTTCCGTCTATCTCAAACCCTCTCAACAGTACACGTTGGATCCTTTCGTGTAGTAGCAGTATGAGGACCTCAAACCTTCCAGGTCCATAACATTGCAAATTGCTTGCAGCAGTGTCTGCGTGCAACGCCAACTCCGCACGCCCTTTCTCTCCTTTGCCCTCCCGAGGCGGAAGGACCTGCCCCCCATGCTCCCAGCAACCAGAGTTTCCATGATATTTGGACGGGTCCTTTTCACCTACCCCTAGTCCGAAGCAGTGCCTCTGGCCCTTTTGCCGCTTGGAGTCTCTCTCCTATCTCCCCGTTCTTTCCATTACGTCAGTTCAGGTTTCCCCCAACCCCCCTTTGCTTTCACAGCTCTTTTACCCTTGGCCGGCTCCCGCTCGCGGGCGGTGTGGACTGAGCTTCCAGAACGATGGCAGGAGTGACGCTGCCCCTGTGTTTCGCGGCACCTTCCTGGCCCCTTCTTCTCCTTCTCGCCGTCCCCTGAAAAACCCGGTTTTTCTCGGGTCTCAGATTGTCCCCTCTTGCGGGTTCAGTACCTTCTTGGTAATCTCTTACCATCTCTGACTCCCCCTCGGCGGGCTTCGGTCTTTTTCTTTTCTTTTTTTTCACCCCTGAATTCACACATCTCTGATAGGCGTTTAGGTTATGGTCTTCCTGTGACAGACTCATGCAGACGGCTTCTCATATCTTCGTAATACTAAGTTTTTTGAGCGATATGTTCTTCACTTTCTCTTTTAACGCTACCGCTCCCTCCCAGAACTCGAGCACGGGCGGATGATGCTGTCTTCCGGTGTTCCCCATTCAGAGACCTCCTAACAGAAAGAAAGCCAATTTCTTAGTCAGATTTGTCTTACATATCCCGCGCAGGCCCAGCACCCGATGTGAGCCCTGAACTCTGCGATTTTAGGACCGGTTGTTGCGAGGAGAATGATAGACTTTTCCGCCCTTCCTGGTGTCCTTCTCCCAAGGGATACTTGAAACTCTTGATTTGAAGCTTCCGGTCTCGTCCCGCGTCCGTGAGTTCTCCTTTTCCCTTTTTTTAACGATCTCTGCTTTCCAACATCACTTATTGGTTTTTGACCGCACTCCCTTTTCCTTGACACGGTCATTTTCTTAGCTCGACCAAGATTCAACATGCCCCGAGGCCCCCTTTTTTTTTTAAACCCCCCCCCCACCCGTACCCGGTTGAAGCACTATTGACCACGCTGCCGCGTTGATTGGAGTTGGGTTGCCTTCCTTTTCGACATGGATTTGATTACCTCTTGACCAAGGTTACCTTTCTTTCTTGGTCGTTCTGCCACTCTTTCCTTGCCGCCGTGGTGCTCCTGTACTCTGTACCGCGGGTCGGGGTCTGCCGTCCTTGCGGCTCGACCGCTGAACGGTTTTTTTTGGGGTTTTAGTCTTTCCCAATTGCGGACACGTTGGTGATCTGCCTGGCGTTCCCGCGACTCGGATTTTCTTGTGGTCCTTTGGTCTGCCGCCCAATTTTGCTGCTGTCGGTGTCCCCGTCGGTACTTTCTCGGGAAGGTTTTAGGCGGCTACAAGCTTTTGCACCATTGTAGAGGTCCCGAGGTTTTTACCTCAGCTTTCTTGATTTTTTCTTTTACCTGCCCTCCAGGTTCTGCGACAGCGAAGAGGACCTTTGCACCGAGTGTTTTTCCAAGAGTTCCACCTTTGACCTTCCCGCAGCTCGCGCTGCAAAGTCCGTTTTCCCACCTGGGTCGGCCGAGTCTTGAGCGCTTTTCTGCATGTTCATCGTCCTTTTACAGACGCTTTCCCGGTTTTCACGCCGCCGTTTCAAGCGACGCTTACCCCGCCGTTGTCCTTCTGGATGATGAACCAGCCATGCAGTAAAGATTTCCTTCCTTGTTCAACGAGATGTTCTGGTCATTTTTCCTTTTTGACCCGAAGAGAACTCTTCCTTTTTTGGGCGTGGTTCGGTCCAAACCCTTTTCCTTCGGTTGAGATAGACGGTGCTTTGCCCCGTTTTTTTTCTCAAAGTAGAAGAACGATGCAAAACGTTAGATCGTCCTTTCAGTGGGCGTATTAGCCTTCTAACCTGCGCTAAGTCCGCTCTTCCCCCTTTTCAGCCGCTTCCCTGATTTTCTGCTCCCCGTGCGCCTGTCGACGGTTCGAGAAAACCCCACATCAATTCTTTTTTTCTAAAGAGTAGCAAGCGACAGCAAGCCTTCCAAGTTCCTGATCACTAGAGTCCCTCACTTCTCCCGATATCCCTTCATGTTCTTG
>Ga0179591_1310270_pt1 | contig 20405 bp, 20 predicted proteins | sample CZOMad2_1_08_16f_FD_182891 | JGI IMG/M metagenome (GOLD analysis project Ga0179591, IMG submission 182891) | Vadose zone soil fungal communities from Angelo Coast Range Reserve, California, USA - CZOMad2_1_08_16fungal (PacBio error correction) | ecosystem: Environmental > Terrestrial > Soil >... | reverse complement strand
CCAATACCAACCCTGCAGGGGATTGCCCGGGGCTACTTTTTTCACCCTCACCCTTCCTCCTTATCTTCCAGGTTGCGATCCTTGCGATTACTTTCCATTTTGGTTTTTTTTCTCTATTTTATTTTTCCCTCGCTGTCCACTTCAGTTTCTTTCTAGTCTTTCTTGAAACGGGCTCTACGAGCCCCCCCAAAGAGGATGGTTGCAGCACCTTCCAGTAACCTTGCAGAATTTCCCCCCGGTTTTTCTCCCCAACTGCCATTTCAAGATGTACTTTTCTTTTGGGGGTCAGACTCAGAAACCCCGATGGGCCAGCCTTGCGTTTGGCGTTAGATTTCTACTTGTCTCGCGGTTTCATTTTCTTTGTGACACTTTTCTTCCCTTTCTCTTGGTTGTAGTAGAAGGGGGATTCTAACGGTACCCGTTCCCAAATGTTTTTCCGATTACCCGTTGCTTTTCATGGTCGTGGGCTTTCCCCCGAGTCCTCGGACCCCGCCAACCATTAAAAGTTTCCCCCGATCTGGAAGAGGCTCGTTTTTTTTGTGCCGTGCCCCAGTCCTGATTGCCCTACTTCCTCTTCCTTTTTGATTCCCCAATCATACCCCCCTTATTTCTAGTTTTTTTTCCCCTTATCGGCCCCTTTGGGAGAGGCCTTTGTTTGCCATGCTTTTGCTCTCCCAACCTCTCCGCTTGTTTCTTCTACTTCCCGCCCTTCCCCTTGGCCTTTAGTGGCATCCTCTTTTTTTTTTTTTGGCGTCAGAAGTTCATTCGTTCCCTTCCCCACGTCGCCTTTGACCAGGAAGTTACGTCTTTCTCTCTTACGTCAATAGGAAACTTTCTTTCTTCCCCCCCTCCCAAGTCTTCAGCCCGTCCCCCCCCAGTCAGGAAGATCAAGGGGTTTCCCCAACCAACTCGTTTCCTGGGGTCAGCATTCCTTTTTTCTTTTTTCCCCTAGTCCGTGGCGTACCCCCCGCCTTTCCGTTTTTTACTCCGCAAGGCCCTTTTCACCCGTGTCCTCTTTTGGCCGGCGGCTCTTGGCGTCTCCCTCTCTGTTTCCCAAGTTTATTTTTTAATCAGCTGCCTTGTTCCCCAGCTCCCCCCTTCGTCCTGTTCGTGTGACCCCCTTCCCCAATGTTGAATTCTTGTGATTTCGTTCCATAAAAGACGTATCTTTTCACGGTGTTCCAAAGTTTTTTCTTTAAGGTGGTCAACCTTTACCTTTCACCCCCTGCGTTCCCGGTCCACTTTTGAGGTCACGATCTGTCCGTTTTTTCCAATCTGACAAAGTTCCACGTCACGCCGGGAGGTCCCCACGCTTCCTGATGTGACCCTTCCCCCCCTTTGGGTCCTTTTTTCCTGGGCTCAGCCCCCCCTGCCCCACTCCCCTAACCCAACGTTTCGTTTCGGAGTGAATGGAGTGGAATCGATGTCTTTCAGTAACCCGTCGGTCCTTTCCCCTTTCTGGGTTTAGGTGCGATCTTTCCGTGTTGCTATGAGTCACCCCCCCGTGATAGGGTGCGTCCGAGTTCCGATGGCCTTCCGGTATCTTTCCGACTCGTTTGCCTTGTCTTCATTCTCGTACTTTTTTTTGATCAGGAAATTAGCTGCCCCGGGGCTTATCTTGAGTCTTCCCTTCTTGCACGTTCCGTTCTCTTCCATCTTGCTCTGGTCCCCTTCCCCCCGTGCTCCTTCCCCCGACCTTCTTGGTTCGAGTTTTGGTTCCACGTTTGTCGCTTTTTCCCCCCTTTTTTATCCCTCACCCGCTTTGCTTCCGTTTCGGTCCTTCGCACTCCCCGATCCCCACTAGTCGGGTTTCGCACGCCTCGTCAAGAGCTTTTCTTTTTCGGACTTCGCTTTCTTTTTCCCACCTCTCTTGTCTTTGCCCGGCGCCCCTAGTTGATCTTCTTTGGTGGGTTTTTCCAACCTCCTGGACCCCCCCTTTTCCTGGTCCCCCCCCCGCGTCCGTCGCTTGCCGCCCTCGTCCTTCTTTTTTTGTTGAAGGCCCGGCGCCCTCTTTTGTAGCCCGTTGCAATTGCGTTGCACCTGTTGCCCCCCCCGTCCGCCGTTTTCATCTCCTTCCCTTCTTTGACCTTTTCTCGTTAAAGTCTTTGGAGTTGCGGGTTTTTGCAAATCCAACCGCCCCGTCTCTCTCTCCCCTCCCTTCTTTGTTTGTTTTTTTTTGTGAAGATCCGGTGGTTTATTTTCCCAAAGTGTGGCCCCCTTGCCCGCCAGATCCGCTGGTATTCCCATGCTTTTTTTAATACCACGCTGAAGTGCGCCCGCTGTCCTTTCCTTCAAACGGGGCAGACAACCGCTGGCGGCGGGTCCCGGCGTTTCCCCAGTCACTCTGAGGGCGGTCGATTCGAAGCGCGAGAGTGTTCGACTTGGCTGTTTTCCCCGTCCCCTTTTTGCGTCCCAGTTGTCCCCGACCGGTTGGGCCGGGCCCACTGAATAACGGACCAAAAACAGCCTTTTTGCCCCCCCCTCAAGCGTCTAGGACCTTTTTTTTTTTCTTTTTTCTTTCTCCCTTTAGGCTGTTTTTTTCGACACTGGGTCCGTCTTTTATGGGCATTTAGTTGTTAAAAAGGAGGCCCCTGCCTCATTCCTCGTCTTTTTTTCGGCCAACTCTACTACCGACCGACTTTCTTGATCGTGTGCAAGTGACATTTTTTTATTTTTTTGGGGTTACCCCTTCCCCCCTTTCAAACTCGTTTTCTTGGCCCTTTCTCTCCGAGTGAACCCACCAAAAGATCACTTCCAATTTTTGGAAAGCGTGGCTTTGTCCTCCACTATGTGCGTAGGATCTTGTCGGACACATTTGATAACCCCCGCGTACCGCCTGGCCCACCAGAGTCCCACTCGGCCTCACACGATTCCTTTTCTTTAACGGCCTCTTTTATTTCCAACAAAAATTTTATAGCGGGACGTTTGTGGTTTTCTCGCCAGTTTTCCCGGTCGTATTTTGTTATTTAGTTTCCCCACTTCTCCTCCGATCCCTCCCCTTTTCTTTTTTCGTGGCAAGGTTGCGTGCTTATCGTAAATGAATGGTTTTCGTTCATATGCCCCTACCTGGTTCTAGGCGACGTTTGGAAAAGTCTCCCGCAATCCTTTGTTACGCAGCCTTTCATCGGGACTCCCGTCCCCTTTTTTCTCTTTTTTCTTTTTTTTTCCCTTCTTACGGTCTCGGTGCAACGGCCGGGTGCCAACTTCCTTGAGAACCACCCGTTTGGCAGTCCCCTATTTTTTTTTTGTTTGAGTGGTACAACCCCCGACGCCCCTTCTTTGCACCCGGTGTCGTGTTCATTCCCCCAGCGTCTTCCAGTGATGCTTTCCCAGGTCCCGTTCCCTTTACATAAAACCCTTGTTGAAGCCCCAGCGAGCGGTCCTCTTCTCTCCGGGGTGCGGCCCCCCCATCTGCCACGGCTTACAAGCCTTCGCTTATTTACCTTCCTCTGGTTTAGACAAAGGCTCGGGGTACCCCCCCCTTTTCCTTCTTCCCCCTAAAGGGAGTGTTTGGGGAACCCTGTTGCATTTCACTTTTGACGTTAATATGTTCTTCCAGATGTTTGCGGGCAATCCCCTCTCCCTATCCGGTTCCCCTTTTCTATCCCGGGTTCCAACTTACTAATGGTTTCCCAGGGGGGACTGCGCAGGCCTTTGGAGTTCCAACCCATTCCAGGCCGGGCCGGCGGTCTGATATCCCCATCTTATCGGTGTGGCTTTGGCACGGAGTTCTCGGAACCGACTCTGATGCCACCGGTCCGTTGCGACCGCGACTCCCCTACGCCCAGTAGTCGGGGGTCAGACGGCGGTGGGAGGTTTAATCCTCTTCTGCTTCCCCCCCCCTGACGTAGTCATTCCCTAGAGAGCCGTTTTTTTCCCAGTCTCTGGTTGATTGGCTCCACCTTTTCTGCCTTTTCCGACCCTTTCTGTGCTTTTTTTTTTCCCAAGTTATTGTGTCTAATCGACTTCATTTGGTGTGAACCCTTTTGTATTTATCGTCGCCACATCGGTGTATTTTGTCTTTATTGTTGTGGATGGCCCCTCTTCTTGTGTGGTGTATGGTGGTTGGTTCTGAGGGTGGTTTTTCCGGGAGGCCCCAATGCGGAGTTTCCCACCTAGGTCTCCTTGGATCTTGCACTTTTTTTATCTTCTCTCTCCACCCCCATCGCTCGTCTGTAGCGTTACAGCGTGGCGTCAGACATCTCAACTGGTTTTTCCTCTTCGTTCACATTCTCGTCCCGGTGCCCTTTTCCGTTATAAGATTTATTTTCCCTTTCTGGAGGATCCGCCGGTTTGCCGGTGCTTTTTCTCCAGCCTTTATGTTCAAATAGGTTCAGGAGTGCTCAGTTCGCCTTTTTTTTCCCCGACGTCATCGGTAAGTACCGGTCCCCTGCTTTTCCCCCTTTTTCGGTGTCCCCCTCAAACAGTTTCCCTTTTGTCATTGAACTGCTTCGAAGCAGGTAGCATGAGGTAACTTTTTGGAAACCGGGGTTTTTTGTTTGCGGTCCCACGTCATGGTGGCCGCAAAGTAGTGTTACGGTTTTTTCCAATTTTCCGATGCTCTCCATTCACCTTTTTGGTATTACCTTCCCGTGCCTTAACACTTCCTCTTTTTTTGGAATTCCCCGCAGGGGGGTACTCGTCCTCTGAGCGTTCCTCCCCTTCTTCCGTTTCCACGCCCGTTGCCCTGGGTTGAAAACGCCCCCCCTGGACGTAAGCCTGACATTTTCTTTCTCTTTTGGTCCCTCGTTTCCGGTCCCCCGTGTCTCTCCTCTTTTCCCTCCGGTCACGTTTGGAACTTAACCTGGAACCCCACCCCAACTGACGATCCTTACCTCCGGCAACGATGGAACCCCCCCTTGGTTGCCCTCCCCCACACCTTGCGGTCCCCTTCCTTCTTCCGCCCCCCGCCACTGTTTCATTTTTGTGTGTCCCCCCTCGGGGCGTGCTGAGCTACGGTCCCTGCTCGCGCTTTGTGCCTGGCCCTTGTTCCGTGCTTGTCCCCGAGGTCACCCGAACTTTTTCCGCAAATCTTTGGGCCCTAGACGTGAGCCCCGACTCTTTTTTCTTCTTCCGGTCTGATGCCCCCGGGTCTTCCCCACGGTTTAACCTGACTTGTCCAGGGGACAGATGGTCCTTCCCTTCGCCCGTCCCTTTTTTTTTTCCGGCCCGGCGGATTCCTTCTTTTGCCCACGGCCGTAGGTAGATTACCGTCCTTGTTGGCCAGGGTTTGGACTTTTTTTTACACGGAACTCTTTCCCGTTTGTTTTTTTCTGAGATCGGTTGATGCGCATGTGCCTTTTTTTACAACCCCCTTCGCTTTTTTTCGTCTTAGGTTTCTACAATATTGGGCCCTTTTTTCTTTGCAAGTCGACACGAATAAGGACTTTTATTCGAGGATATGGAGTATTTAATGGTTCCGGGTTCGACCCTCTTCCGCTTTGCTTGTGGCCTCTTTCCTTCACTTTCCCTTGTCCTATCTTTTCTCGTTCTTAGTTGGGTTTGTTCTCGGGAGTCGGCAGCTGACCCCAGTTCTTTTGGCAGAGTACCCGATAGTTCCAAGCCCTTCCTCTGAAGCAGTGGTCTTTTTAGTCTTGGGTACTGTTCAGTGCCGCTCTTTGGTCCCCCCCCAGGAACAGCTGGGAGTGATCTTTATCCAAAAGGCCTGGTGCGCGGTTCTTTTCCCTGGTCACCTGCCGTGTTTTTTCCCGTCTTTCTGTCTGATTCTTCCGGTGGGTTGAGTAGTTCCCTCTCCGTCCTTGGGAAGATTACGAACCGCGTCGAGTCCTCACACACTCGACCTTATGTCTGATTGACTTTGTGTTCCTATTCTTTTATCTTTCAAGGAGGGCCCTTCTGTAGTCTTTGCTTGTATTTAGCGTGCTAGGTTACCGGTCCTGACTTCGTTTTGTACGGGAAAATCTCCTATTTCAGCCTTTTACCCTTTTCCTACCACCAAAGGCATTTTTTTCGCCTTTAACACTCTCAACCCGTTTAGAGAAATGATTCTTGGCGACTCCCCCAGGTGGCTTGGCCTTTTCCCACATCAGTAGGTGGTATTCCTGGCCCCCTCCACACCTCATCAATTTACATTTTTCACTGAGTCCCATCCTACCACTTACACTCTCTACCCCTCAAGATATTCTTACCCCCCACTCTCTTTCTTTGTCCTTGGGTTGATGGGTTCTCCCCTGGTCTTTCAGGCCATGGGAATCTGTACTCGATTTGACGTCGGATCCCATTGCAACGCCTTGATGGCCTTCCCCTGTGCCCCTTGTGGAACCAAGTCCCCTGTCCCCCCCCTTCCTTTGTCCCCTGGTCACTGATTTTAATGTCTCTCCCAATTAAAGAGACTGTTTGAACTCCTATTTACCTCAGTTCGATGATGGTATTTTTTCACTGCGCCCCATCTTGTTTGATTTCGGTGGTCTCGAAGTTCATCTGTTACCGGGAGGCCACCCTAGGGAAATTGCCGTCAGCCGTGTTCCAGCCGCTCGGGGTGAAACGCGTTGCATCGTCTCGCGGTTATTCTGGGTCCCCTCGGCCCCTCTTCCCTTTTCTGTTTTTGATCTCTTGTAAGTTACTCGTGGTTTTCCGTTGGCAGGGTGGTTGCATTTCCGGTTAAAGGGTCCCGTCCCCGGTTCTGTTTTTGTCTCCGTCCTTTTGCGTTTCTCCCTCTCCTGTTTCAACCATTGTTTTCCTATGAAGTGAGGTGAGGTGGGTTCCCAGCAGTTTTTGATGTTTGGACACCTCTCCCTCTCTTTGGCGTTTGAACCCCTTTGGAAGTTTCTCTTCGTTCGTCGTCTCTTTCTCTTTTTGTTCCTTCTTTCGCCTTTCTCGTTCTCTATCAAGCGCGGTTTACCTGACCGACGATTTTTTGTTCGTATACTTTTTTCACCGGGGCAGTTGCCTGTCTTTTTGGGAAAACTCCCCTTGCCTCATCCGTCTCGTTCTACCTATTGTTACAGTTTCCCCTTGAAGTCTGTTATGTCCGTTGATAGGAACGTTGATTTTTTCCACCGCCAAGCTTTTGCTGGTACCCCGCCAGCGTACCCTCAACCCATCGTGGGTTTTCAAAAACCCCCCCTTAAGGAGTGTTTTGCGCATTGGCAGGTGTGTTTCCCCATGCCGTTTGCGACCACTGGAGGACATGTTGTACTGCCCCTTTTTGGACTTGTTTCAAACCAAGTTTTTTCAGTTGAAGATGGCCTCAGGAGATTGGATCGATGTACCCTCTGTCTTTAATCCTGTCCTTGTCCCTCCTCCAGTTCCCCCCTTTCCTTTTTTTTTCCCTTTTGACCCCGTACAAAAGGTGTTCTCTGGTATGTCTGAGATACCCCCGTATAGTGACCCAAAGTTTTCCCTTTCTGGTAAAAGTGCTGCCGGAGGTTGTCCCCACGATTCGCTTTCCCCCACCCCGGTTTTTTTTCCTTGGAACGATAGGGTTTTGTTAACCAAATTCTAGTAAAACCGTTTCCCGTCCCCTCCCGTCTGTTGTTTCCGCCCTTCGGTCTTCCCCTTCCCCGTGGCATGGTTCTGCTAGCCTTCCCCCTTCCCCCACCATAACCTTCTTGTTGGTTCGGCGTAATTTTGGAAAACTCGTCCATTATTTTCCCATTTCTTCCCTTTTAACCGTCGTCCCGGTCTGTCGATGTTTTAAAGGATCGTCCCAACCGATGTCTTGCCTAACGGCGTCGTGGCGTTTTTTACTGCATCCACCTTTCGTCGTTGTTTTTTCCTTCCTTTCTTCCTCCCCCTTGGGCACCTGTAAAACCCTTCCCCCTCACCATTTGCTTTCCCCTTTTAATGACCTGGCCCTGTGCCATCGCTTTCCCGCTGTCCGCCCGGCTGATTCTCATTGCCCCCGCCTCAAGGTTTCGGTTATGATCTTCCCTTTTTGCGCGACGACGCTCTCTTCCTCTCTTTTTCCTTTTTTTTCTTCGTTTCGAGCCCGCCCCCCCCCCCAATCCAGCCAGGGTTTTTTCCCACGCCGATCGTTTCCTGGTCTTCTCTTTGTTCCACCCTCTCTTGTTTGTCTTGTTCTGTTTCCTTTCCCCCTTCCCTTTCTCTCCATTGCTGTTTTCTGAACTTTTTCTCCCCACCTCTGGCCCCCCTTCGAGCCGTGTGTGTGATTCGGTTGTTTCCGTTCTACCCCTTGTACTGTTTTTTCCTTTTCTTTTTCTCTGGTTCTTAGTCCATTTGTGTTGGTTACCATTTTTTCTTGTGTACTTTGTTGTGTGTTCCTCGTTTTGTCGTTGTCCCCCCCCTTCCCGGACCTAAGGTCGAGTCGTTGTTCACATGCCCACAAGGTCCACCTTACTCTTCCCATTCCTCCTCCTTTTTTTTTTCTTGTTTTTTTGGTTTGAAGAGTTTTCGGTGTTATTTTGTGTGTTGTGCCAACTATGATGTGTGCCCTGTTTTCATTTCGTCCCCTTTTATTTTGTGCTGTCCCTTTTCTTTGTGTGTGTGAGTTCCCCCTCTTTGACCATATGTTCCTCCATTTAATATACCGCACCCACTCGTGGTCGTCGGCCTTTCCCCCCATTACTAGCGGCGTTTCCCTCCCCGTCCCTTCTTGGGCCGGGTCCGTTTCGACCATGTGTTTTAAAGGCTAGTCAGTAAACGGTTTCTCCTTTTTGACCTGCATTGACCCCCCCTTCCCACTATCTTTCTTGCCGTTACAGACAATTGATCAGCCGGTGACCGATCTTCGCTTGTGCGTTCGCCTGCGATGGTTGGGCCTTTTACACTGACAACCTGTCGGCGTTCTCCGATGTCTTTTCATGTCCCTCCCCCCCAGTCTACTTCCAATCGTCCCAGAACGCTTCGTTTTTCATCTCTTTTTCGTTTCTTTCCTTTCTCTTTCTGGTTTGGTGGAGCTTAACCGGACCCAAATTCCTCCTCCATTGGCAAAGGCCAGGTGACTTCCCCCCAACCGTACACCCGATTCACGGGCCCCCTGTGGTTTTTTTTGGCCTTAAGTCTTGCCCGCGTTTTTTTTTTGTGCGAGAGTGTTTCCGGCCTTTATTGGTCTTCTCCCCACTGCTGACGGCATGTCAAACAACGCGTTTCTTTGCCCCTGTATCATCTGTTTTTGTAACTGGGCGATCCCTCCGACAAAAACCTCCCCTTAAGAGCGGTGCCGGCTTCAGGACTGTTACAGTCGTTCCTGGGACCAGAGTTCCCCACTTATACCGTTCAGAGGACACTCACGGGGATGGTTTTGTTGGCAGTTTTGCTTCCGTCCCTTTCTTTTTCAAGGTTCATGTTCCTTTTCCCCCCCTCTTTTTGTACCGTTTTTTTGATAGGAGACTGTGTCGCCGAAGTTTTTTTTTGATTTTTCCCAATTTTTTTGGTCCTCTTGATCGGCCTCCCCCCCCCGGCTTTTTTTTTTAGTTAAGGATCGGTTGCCACCAGGGCCGGTTAAAATCCCCCTGTTGTCGTAACACCCTTTGCACGTATCCCTTGCTTTCTTGGCCTCTTTCCCCACGTTGACAGGTCTCCCCCCCTTTTCAAATTCCCCAAGGAGAGGCCCCTCACCCAACGTTGGTGCACCAGGCGTTCTTTGTTTTCCATGCATCAACGTGTGCAGGCTTTGCGGATTCCTCCCCATTCGTCCCTGATGTCCCCGAGCACCCTGTTGGTTCCCAATTTTCTTTGGTTTCTATTGTCTTCTTTTTTTGTGTTCGCCACGTTCCTTTTTCATTCCCTTTGGTTTAACCACCCTTTCGTTGTGTTGCCCGCCCCGCCCTTTTTTTTGTTCCCACCCTTTCTTCCAGTCTCGCCTGTTTTCACCCCTTTTCTCATCATGACGGCCCTCCGTTTTGGGGTGTGGCCCACCTCCTATCGGGTACGGGCTTCCCCCCTTTTTTTGTCCCCCTTTCAATACGGTGTACTTCGTAGACTTGCTTTTTCTGCACTTGTTCTTTCCACCTTCCCGGTCCAATTTCCAAGGTTTTTTGGCGGCCTGGATACTGACCCCCAGGTGTTTGGTGCAAGGCCTTGTTTAGCATTGTTTGACACCGCGAACGATGTCCCTTTTTTGTAATTTCTTGAGCCCTCCCTCAGAAGCGATGTAGGGTTTCTGTCCGCGACCTGGGTTGTTTTCTTTGTTCGGTTTTTTCCATCGTCCTGGTTTTCCTTCCCCACCTCCCCCGTATCTTCTGCTCTCCCTGGGAAGTGTGTGTGGTATGATAATTTTTTCTCAAACGCTTGATCTCTCTCTTTTCAATTTTCTTGGTGCCCCCTTTTTCTCCCCGTTTTGGTGCGCCCGTTCTCCCCCATCCAAAATTGACTGACCACAAAGGACGGCTTAACAGGCGTGAACCCTCCCCTCAAAGGGATCGCTGCTGTCCCCCCCTTGTCCTTTGTGTCTATGCGGGATGGATTTTATTTTAATAGGAGTGGGACGATGTTTGCTCAAAGGGGGATTTCCGTTCTGATTCTTTCCCCCCCCCCAATTCCCCGTCTGGGTTCTCCCCTTCCCTAGTTTTTTGGGATCGATCGAAAAATGGACCGCGAACCCCTCCCCTCCGTTCCCACCTGGCACTTTCTTTCGTCTTTTCCCCGCTTTTTCCTCTTGGGAGATTGGTGCTGTCGCTCATTTTTCACCGAGCATGTGCTTCTTTGCTTTGTGTGACTGTCATCGTTTGATTACTAGGCTCAACGGAGCCTACTCTTTTTTTTTCACCCAAAACTTCCCTTTGCCGACAAAACTGCCTTTCCCCCCTCCTCGCCCCCTCCCGGCGAATCAACCTGAGTTTTTCAGGGCACTTTGGTAGCGTTCCGTCGATGGCTGTCTTGTTACGTGCCCATTGTACTTGATTTCGATATACTTGGTTAGCCTCGGCTTTTTCGCTGCCCTTTTCCCGAGGGGTCCCCCCCCCCTTGTCCCCTACCCATCGCCGGAAGTCTCCCCCACACTTTCTCTACCGACTCCTGATCTTTTTTGACCTCCTCCCAGTACCCCCTTAAGGAGTATTCCTCGCCATCCCCTTTGTTCGTCGGAACTTTTTTTTCCTTTTTCCAGGCTCTTCCCCCACGTTAAGAGGTTTTAGCCTCTACGCAACCCCCGAGACCCTCTCGCCTCCATCGCTTTGTGTCCCACAATTTTTGTCATAAAGTGCCGACATTTACTTTCGTACCGCACGGTTGAAGGGTGTTCCCCTCGTCCCCCGTCTGTGCTTACGTCCCGCACGACCGTCTGTTTTTTGGAAGGCAGTCCTTTGAGGAGATGCCCCTTCTTTTTTGTGTCCCCCCCTTTTTTGACTTCTTTCCCAACTTACTACTGCCTCTCACTCCTCTATTAGGACCGTTTTTGTCAAACCCTGACCTTCTTAAGTCCGTCCGGGCCATCCTGCTCTCTGGTGTCTGACCTGGTTTCCTTCATGCCCGTACTTGACCCCCCTCCAGACGCCTTTCCTGCTATCCCAATCTTTTGGGCCACGTACAGAGGTAGATGTGGGTTTTTTTTCCTTTTCCCAACCGTCTAGTTTTCCTCCTTCCTCTCCCATCCCTTCCCTTCCTTTTCTCCTCTTTCTGGTTTATTTCGTCTTTTGTCCGCGTTTTCCACCCCGTAGGATCGCCTATACGGATGGAACTTCTTTCCCCTCTTTTTAGGGTCATTCTGAGGGTCTTCCCCTTTGTCCCTCTTTCCCTTTGCGTTCTCGATTGTTTGGGCCTGGGTTGAATCTGGGTTTTATTTTTTCTGGTGCATAGTAGGTTTTATGGCTCTGAGTTCCGCTTTTTGTTTTTCCTTCTTTTCTCTCCCAGGCCCGTCCCTTTCCCTGTCCCCCCTTTTCTCCCTGAGTTTTCTGTGCCGCCTGAGGTAATTGGTTTCCACAGTTTTTTCTTTTACACGAGAACCCCTTTTTGAAGGCGCGCACGTTGTTCGGGGTTCCCTTCCGTTTTTTTTCCTTCTTTGGCTTTCTGGCTTTTTTCGTTTCTTCGTTTTGGTTTGGTAAGCCGCCCAATTGTCGCTGTTTTTTTCCCCTGAGTTGAAAGCGGAAAGAGTTCGTACAGTTCTTCAATTTATGTTCGTTTTTTGAATCTCTCGTCTTCTTTTCGGGACCGTTGGCGTAGGCTTCTTTTTTTTTCCTCTCCTTCCTTCTTACCTCCACCAGTCCCCTTGTGAAAGGGTTCAGAAAGACTCCGAACGTCTCCCCCCCTCATGAGAGGTTTACCACCGTTCCCACGGGTACTTTTTTTTTCGGCACCCCCCAGCTTTCCTCTGTCCGCGACCCCCCCTTTTTGCCCTCTCCCTTTACCCCTCGGTTGATGAAGTTCTTTCAAAGGTTTTTTTGGCAGGTTTGAAAGAGCTAGGTCAATCCTTGGCCTATGCCGTCTTTCCATCTGCTCCGCCTCCACCGCGGTGGTCCCATTTTTGCCTGTCCTCCCCGACCCCCCGCACCCGGCGGTCCCTGTCCCAGTGTCATCGATTTCAGCATGAGCCGTCAAGCTTCCCTTTTCGGGGTGTACTCGCGTTCCCCCCCCAGTCCCTTTCTCTTTCTGTACGGCATACAAAGTGTTTTTGATAGAGAATCCCCGTGTGCTATCCCCCCGTTGAGTCTCAACGCTGAGTCCTTTAGCCCCCGTCCGTTTTCCCAACGATTCCCAAACTTCCGTTTGACGCATCGGTGATGGTGATGTTCTTGCAGAAGGAGTGGTCGCCTTTTTGATGGGCGGCCGGTCTCCCCATTTTTTTGGTGTCTCTTTGTTCCTGCATGGCGGCGAACGGTGTCCCTCCATTCCGTCCATTGGAGCCAGCACTTTTTTCTTTCTTTGATCCCCAGTGAAAGGGGCCCATCAAAACAATTTCAGGGAGATAGTGGGGGGCGTTTAGCCCTTGGGGCCCCCTGCCCAAAGCCTATGGTTTTACCCCCTTCCCTGTCTTCTAACCCTGGCCTCTTTTTCTGGATTGGTTTTCTTTTCGCCGCCTTTTTTCTTTACGCGCCCCCTTTCTCCGCTCTCGGATCCATTTCCTGTGTTTCCTTCCCCCCCGTCCTTTTTTTCTCTCGTCCGTCCCTTCGGAGCGCATTGGTGGCTCCGTTGGTCTGTTAGTCTTTCCCCTTCCGTACACCCGTTTTTTCTTCGGTTACCAGACCGTTGGAGTTGACTGTAGTCAACGTTGTCTTACCACACAAATGTGTAGTACCTCCTGGTTCCCTTTTTCCCACAAAGTCGACATGGCCCCTGTTCACCCCACCCAGCCCCTCTTTTTGCTCCCATGCCGTCTTTTTTTTCCCCCTTTGAGTCTGCTTTTTTTCGTTGGCCCCCTTGTAACCGACTTCGGAGTGTTTGAACCGGAAGTTTGATGGCCTTTTTTGTTCTGTACTTCTCCCTCCCCGGCTTCTTCCCCCCCCGTTTTATTATCAGCTCTGTCCCTCTCCCAATGTGTTCTTTTTTTATGGTGGACAAGTTACGGGCCCTTTCTTTGATGAGAGTCTCTTCCTCGTTCGTTCCACGGTGTTAGTTCCCGGATTCTTTCCTGTTTTTGCACCCCTGGCCGTTGTCCCCCCTTGAGTCTTTTTTCCGCCCTTTCGGAGACTAGTGACGGATCACCCAACCATCGTATGTCGTTGCCATCCACGTTTTTGCTCTTTCTCGACATTCGGATGATTTGTTTTCCAGTTCGATTTTCATTTTCCATCGTTTTCTTGGTTCCTGCCTTCAAGAAGTGGCCCCTTTCTTTTTTTTTTCCCGCGTTCTGTCCCACGTTAGGCGCGGACTGAGGGGCGATTTTTAGTTTCTTTAATTTTAGTTTACAAAAATTGGATCGTTCGGTCCTTCCCCTTTTTTTTCCGGATGGGCGTCTCCCCTTTGAGTCCCTTCCTTCCCGGCTGGCAGCCAAACCCCCATCTTTTCTTTTTTTTCCCCATGGGAGAAATTCCCGTAAACCAGGGGAATGTCGACGGTGGAAGTCTTTTACAGTTCCCCCTTTTTTGCCCCTTGCCAATTCCTCCGGCTCATGTTTGATTCTGTTGCAGCTTTTTGAAAGAAGGTAAGGGTTTGATTGAGCTTTGGAAGGTTGTGTCCTGCCCTTTCCCAGACTCCCCCCAGATTTGAGGGCGCCTCCCTTTTCTTTTCCTGTGGCTTTTTTCTCTCCCCCCTTCCAACCTCTCCCCCCCCCCCCTGTGCGACCCCCTTTACCCGATGAGTTCAGGATAGGAGAGTTGCCCCTATTTTTTTTGACGTCATTGCTCCTTTCTTTTTCCTCACTCAAGGGCGTTTCCACCCCTTCCTGGTCAAAATGTAGGCACGTCGGGGGTCCCTTCCCCCCCTTTGTAGTAAATGGTGACACGTTGTTAAGGCCAGGCGCCTCAGGAGCTTTAAGGCGTGTCCCCCCCCGTCCTTACCGTCCATCCCGGTTTCCTCCTCTTTTTTCCCCCCATTGACTTTGTCGTTGGAGATTTTGTTTGCAACCCCTTCCCCAGTATATCTCTCTTTTTCTCTTTTTTGTTGTGATCTCTCTGGTGTTGTCCCTGTTTGCATGGTGTCCCCCCCCCAGACTTCTCCTTCCGTGATAGGTCCCTGTATGTCCCTCCCTTTTTTTTTTTAGTCTTTTTGCTGTAAAAGGTCCCCCCGGCCCTCCCCCCCGCCTTTTCTCATTGACCTTGCCGGTAACCCCGTTTTCCTCTTGCCGTTGTCACGTCCCACCCGGTTCCTCGAGTGCTAGACCTATTTTAACTCCCTTCGTCTCCTCTATCTCCCCTTCTTCCTTTGGCCCCTCCCTCCCGTTCTTTTTTTTTACCGAAAGCTTCCCCGATACGGGTCCCCCTTTTCTGATTCCTAGTCCTTTCTTCCCCTTTCTGAGGAGCTTTGGATGTTGTGATTTTTTTGCACCAGGGGTTCTCATCGCGGGGCGTCTTTCGCCCACCGTTCTTTTTCCCCCTCTCCCCCGACATTCTCGTTTCCACACGTGTTTCTGACGGGAGAACAATTTTCCCTCCGGCGGCTGCCCTTTCCCGCGGGTCCCCACACTCCCCCCCCCCCTGATTTCCCAATGCCTGTTGTTTTTCCTTTCAGACCTTTTCTTCTCTTTTGTTTTGCGATGATTTTCGGTTTGCGTGCCTAGGGGGTACCGTTTACGCCATCTCCCCTTTTTCAGCCCCCTATTCCTTTTATGTCCTTTCCTTGCTGGTTTAATGGAAACATTAAATTTCGGTTGAAGAAAGTTCTTTGGTAAGTCATTTGTACTGTGTCCCCTCACTCCCCCACTTCTTTCCCCGTCCCTGGGCTGGTGGCTTTTTTCCCCCATTTCTCCTCTCTAGAACTGTTGGTTGTTATCCCTTTTTTGGGCCGAAGGATAGGGCCCCTTGGCCTGTTTCCTCCACTTTTATTTGGTACCGGATCGATCCCCCTTCCCGCTTTCGTTCCCCTCCTTGTGCACGTTCTGACACTGTCACATTTCTAGCAAAATTTGAAGTCAGCTGTTGGTGCTTTCTGGACTCATGATCAGTGTTTGTCCCCCTTTTCCGTTTTCACTTCAAACCAGCGTCGTGTCCCCCTTCGGCTGGGCCCCCTTGCCGTTGTTCTCTTTTTTCTTGTATCCCTTGTGAAGTTGGCGTTTCTTGATCCCAAGCATCGCTGCATCTGCAATTCCCCGTCTCCCCCCCCCTGCCGTCGCTTCTTTTCCCCTTACCCCCCTCCCCCGTGGTCGCCCCCCTGGCAAACATTCTACCCCATCGAGGGCCCGATGTCCCAAGTTTTAAAAGGGTTTTTTTCCCCCCCCCTTTTTTCGCAGGGCCTGGCCCCTGAATTAATCTTTTTGTTTAACGTAACACTCTCTTTTGTGCTTGGCATCGTTCCTATCCGGACAGTCCTCCCCCCCGTTATTTCTTCCAAATACCTTTCCTTTTCCCCCATGGTACGGCCCTCTCCTTGCATGAATTGTCCCCCCCTGGATTTACACCAGATCGCCTGCCGGTTTGTCGTGGGGGTCTAGCACTCGCGCATCGGTGTTTGGTGTCTACCCGTCTCCCATTTTGACCTTCGAGCCCCCTCTTGGAAGGGATATCAACCCTTTCTCCCGGCGACGACAGAACGCCAGCGCCCTTCTTTTTTTTTCCCCTGCCCCAAGACTCCCCCTCCCGTTCTTTGCTCAATTTTTTGTTCCCGCCCCCCCCCGTTTGACGATATCTCGCGGTGAAGGAATGTTGTTTCGTCCCCCTTTCCCCCTTAGCGGGCTCCCCACTGGGTTGTGCTAAAAAAGTCTGGTTTCAGGGGAAGAACCTTTTCGCCCCTTTAGAACAACCCCTCCCCCCCCCGACCCAACCACTCTTTTCCCACCCCTTCCGACTCCGCTGTAGTGACCCCCACCGGGTGTGAGCCCTGAAACAGACATTAGACTCTCCGATGTTTCCCGTTCGGGGTGGTTCTCAGTTTCCTATCTCTGTTCCTCGGGTATAGTAAGTCTTAGGTGCGGGCCCCTTTTAAGTGCTGACTTTTTTTGAATTAGAGCTTCCAACCCATCCTGATTTGTCGCCACTTTGATCGGCAGAGATCCGCACTTATGGACGTCCAACTCCCCCATCTTACGCCCCTTGCCTTTATTTCCCGTCCCGTTCATATTGAGTATGGGGACTGTGATGTCTCCCGCTCAGCCCGTTCAAGTCCCCCGGCTTTTTCCTTTTTTGGCCGTCGAAGAGACGGGGTAGGCAGGCTTTTACTCTTTTTCCCCCGCTTCCCCTTCTGTTGACCTTCCTTCGAATATTTCCCCCCCACATCCCCCCTCCCCTTGTCATAAACTGAGCAGTCCCGAATACTCTTTCTAAATTGATGGGCACCCCTTGGTTCTTTTCCCTCCTTTACCCCCCACGTCTGCTGGCGCCCCCCCACATTACGTGTTTCCCTTTGTCCGCAGCTTTCATGGAAATTTGTGGCCCGTTTTGCTTTCTTCTTTTCCCCTGTTTCAGTCGTTTCAGGCGGTTCCCCTTTCGTGCCCGACCGGCGCAAGGTGTGCCAGAAGTGTCCCGGGAGGTTACCTCCCCCCTCAAGACCGTTGATTCAGCTAATAGGACAATCATCCGTTACCATATTCCCTCTCCTTTCCCCTCTAAGCGTTTTTAAACGGTTTCCATGACCACTGACCACATCTAGACCCCTTCCCTAGTAGGCCAAAGGTCCCACCCTGCCGTTTACCCAACCGTTTGACGCTGATTTCCGTTTTCCCTCTAACCGTTACCAGGAGTCTGTTATCTCCCGGCAACACTTCCTCTATCCCTTCTTTCGGCCGACGTTTTCCTGTTTCTCCTTCTGACTGGGAAATCATTAAATTTTTTTTTCTTCGTAGGCCCTATACCCAGAGGGCTCCGACTAGGTACTCTTGTTTTCCCCGTCCTTGCCGTGGCATTCATTGCTTTCCCTTCTTTTGTCCGTCCGTTCCTTGGCATTTCAGTTTTGTTACGAGGGCCGGTCCCCTGTTCCGGATTTCCCCCCTGGGGTTTCATCCTTCCTCCGCCTTCCCTGGCCTCCTCTAAACGCGAGTTTTTTCCCTAATTGGCCCGTCATCCCCCCCTTTATTTTTCCAATCATAAGTTGTTTGTTGCGTCCGTCGAGATTCCGTTCCGCCCTTGCGTTTGTTCTCAACCAAACCCTTTGCGTTTCGTCTCCTCAGGGATAAACTTCCCCTTTGTCCTCCAGTCGATTGATCTCCTAGTATGGAGTCCCTTTCCCCCTGCGGTACCGAGGTATATGGTTCAAGTCAATTTTTCAGGGCCGTCCGGGCATTCCTTCCTTTCCCTCTCTTCTGTCCTTTTGCTAGTTTCTTCGTAGGGCTTCGTGTCTTCCTGTTTTTTTTTTTGGACCATTCGTGCGTACCCACCGGACTCAGCCGCAAATCGCCAGTCTTAGCCTGCGTTTCTTGCCGTGTCAACCCCCTCCCCCCGGTCACAGTTTGTGCGTTACGTCTGCCCCTTCAGGAGATGTGATTTAAAACGAGTGCCATGGATGGAGGCTTCATGGTTTTTTTTTGTCCCTTAGCCCTTTTTTTTCCCCCCCCCTTTTTTGTCGCTCTGGACGAGTCGTTCTTCTTATCTTTTTCGCAGCAATGCTTCTGATGCTTCTTTCTTTCTCTTTCTTATCGGGCAAGGTGGTCTAGCTTTCCTTTTAAGAGTCGGTTTGTTCCCTATTACCCACTTCCCTTCTGCCCGTTCCCCAGTCGCACTCTAAAGCAGGCCGTCCTCCACCCCCAACTTTTCATTGTGCGTTTTGTTTTCAGACCAACCGGGACTTGTTCGCCCCCCCCCAGGTCGTTTCACGTCAACGGGTTCCCCGCTTTTCCCCTTCTCTTACTTCTTTCTTCCGATACCCTGTTAGGACCATTTTTTTTGTCATTCTTTTCCCTGGTGTGTTTTAACAGGTTACCCTCATCCCTCCATCCGAGGTCCTCTCTTTTATATTTTGGAAGTCTTCCTTTTCCCTCGCTCCCCCCATTCCTTTTCCCCTTGTGGCCTTTAACATGTCTCTTAAGTTTTCCCGTTCTGTGGAACGTCGAAATTTTCCTCCCCGTTCGGAGAGAAAGTACTTTTTTTTTTCATCTCCTTTCCCCCGATTTTCGATTTTCGGCCCCGGCCCCCCCCTGGGTTCTTTTCCCCTGGAACCGCGCTGGTTGGGAGAGGTGTGGATTCGTCCTCCGCTCAGGAGAATCACCCTTTTTCTCTTTCCCTCCTCGTCTTCAGGTCCATGGAAGTCGACCCACAGCCAGCGCTGCTTAGATGTTGGCTGGCGGATGCGTCTGTTGCCTGGTTCCTCGTTGTTTCTCTGTGAAGTCATGTTTCTCCTTTCCTGGAGAACCCGGTTTCTCCGGACGGCCTTTTTGGTAAGTTCTTTCGGCGGCCCCAGTCCCCGGGTTACGCCACAAAACCCTACTTCTTTTTCGGCGGATGACGTGCGTTTTTCCTTAGTTGGCCGGGGCCAAGCAGCTTTCCACCATCCACCTCGGTGGACAAAAATGGTCGTAGGAGTCATGGAGATTGACCTTTTCTCGTTTTTCCTATCCCCTTTTTCCCCTTTTTGTCCCCTTCAACCACACCTTTTTCATGTGCTTGTTCGTCGACTTTTTCCCTGCCCAGGCATGGTAATTCCCGGGGCCTGAGTGTCCCCGGCTATTCCCCGGACACGTCGTATTGGCCTCCCGGTTTCCTTTTTTCCTTATTTCAGGACCATTTTATGGCCCCCCCCCCTCCATCGGTCTTTTACGCCATTTGCTGAAAAAATTCACTCGCCATTTTTCAACAGACAGTTTTTTTTTCTGTTTCCCGGTGCTTGTTTTTTCCCCCTCTTCTTTTGTCCGAACCCCCTTTCCTTTCACCGTTTGTACTTCCGAAGGCGTTGGGAAACCCGTGAAGTTCCGGAATGCCTGGGATTGGGAGTCCTTCCTCCGTGCCTTGTGCTGCACAAACTTTTTTTCACTTTCCCCCCCCCTTCTCCCATTTCCCTACTCTTGGTGCCTTTGAACCATCACACCGGCTTTTTTTTCTGCGTGAGGTGTCTCGTGAACGTTCTTTTCTACAGTTCAGTAAAGTTCTGTGTCCCAGGCCGTTGCCCCCGATCTTTTTACCTCCTTTCCCCGTTTCCGATCGGTCCGTCCTTTCCCCAATCCCCCCGAAAAACAAGTTCCGCCGTTAGCTTTCCTCCCCGGATTTTATTTGTGCACATTTGCAGTTAGGCCCCCTTGTCCCCATCCCCGGCCCCTGTCCTTTATCGGCTTCTTCACTTTCCCCTTTCTCAATGTCCACAACGTGGCCTTGTGCTTTTTTTTTCCAGTGTTTCCGACCCTTATTTTTTTCCTTCTTTCCCTTACCCCAGATCCCTTTGCTTGGGCCCGTCTGTTTCGTTTCGCAATGTCAGAACTTAGGACGTTTCCCTCACATTTCTTTTTCGTCACCCCAGGGAGGAGCCCCTTTCTACGACACATTGTGGTGCGGGTCTTGTCCGCTCCTGCCCACTCCTTCTCCCTTCTTTCTTCCTTCATCGAAAATTTTGCTTCGACCGGTAGGGTTGATTCAGATGTCGTCTACCCCCCCCTCAGTGACCCTACACGATGCTCTGTTTTCCTTTTGTTTTTCCTTTTTCTCTCCCCCCCCCTTCCCCCTATTTCCATTTTTTCTGTTGCTCCCCTCTCAGAATCGAGAGGAGGCTCGTTCCCAATTTATCGGTTTCTGGGTACATCAGGCCCCTTTCTCTTTGTCCCTTTTCTTCTCCAAGTGTGGAAACATCAGGTCCCAACATTCTTCTTATCTTTTTTTGTCCCGCGTCGAGTCCGCCCGCCGCGTACTTTTTACCAGGCCTGGCCGGTGGCGGCCCGCGGGTCTCTCCTTTTCTCCTTCTTTTGTGTCCCCTCTTCCTTTCTCACGCGTTCCCTCGGCCCCCCCTCCCTGTAATTTATCTCTGAGTAATTGCCCACC
>Ga0179591_1339483_pt1 | contig 20412 bp, 38 predicted proteins | sample CZOMad2_1_08_16f_FD_182891 | JGI IMG/M metagenome (GOLD analysis project Ga0179591, IMG submission 182891) | Vadose zone soil fungal communities from Angelo Coast Range Reserve, California, USA - CZOMad2_1_08_16fungal (PacBio error correction) | ecosystem: Environmental > Terrestrial > Soil >... | reverse complement strand
CCTCTCAACACCTTTTTAAATTTCTTTTTTTGAAGTTTACTCTTGCCATGGTTTCCCCCCCCTTTAGCCTCCACACCCAATCCCCCCTTGAAAAAATTGGAGTTTTTTACATCTTGACCCCTCTTTACTGCTTTTTTTTTGCCCATTGGGTTTTAAGTGGTGTGTCTTGATTTTTGTTCAAAACAAGTTTTCGCCCCCCACAAATAGGCAGATCATTTAACCGCCCAAAACCCCAACCCCTTTTAACTGGCACCCTCTTGTCCCTCTTCATTTATTCGGTCAGATCTTGCCCCTCTTCTTTCACACGAGTACACCAATTACTGTCCCCCCCCAAATACTTTATGAAGTCCTCCAACCTTCCTCAACTTTGTCCATCAGACCCCCCCCCCTTTTCCAAACTACTCACCCAACCACCCCTCCCCCAAACCAATTTTACAATGTTCCACCCCTTTTTTTACGGGCCCCCCTATGTTCAACCTTATATTCTTTTTTTCCTTCTGTGTTTCGCTCCCAGTATTTCAAGGGCCCGGTTTTCATACAAGAAGAGCCTTCCAAATTTTTTTTTTTTAGGATTTCCTTTTGGTGCATTTTGCAACTTGTTGGTCAAAACCACCGTTACCCTTCTTTACCCCCCACATCTTTTCTGTTGAAGTAAAATTTCTGGTCTCTTTTCCCTTTTACACAATCCCGAACATTCCTGGCAACAAAATTTCCAAACACGTTCAAAAAGGTTTTCCCCCCTCCCCTCCTTTTCTTTTTTTTCAAAGTAGTTACCCCCCATTCTTTTGCACCCCTGAACCAACTCTTTGAGTTCTTTCTTTCACTCCCCCGACTGCCGGAAACTTAGGCCCAAGGTGGCCCAACGAAAAAACCCCGATGCGCTTTTCCCCTTGTGTCTGTTCCCATCCTGTTTTTTCTTCTGTTTTTTTTTTTTTTTTCCTTTTGAAAAAAGTTTTGGGATTTATTTTTTTTCCCTGCACGGGTCCCCCAATGTATGGCATGTTCATTTTTTTTTTTTTAGAGTGTTTTTCATTCCCCTCCCCTGTTTTTTTGCCTTTTCCTTTTTTGGCGTCCCCCTGAATTCTTTTGTCCCTGTTTGTAGTCGGGGGGTTCTTGGACGTTTTTTATCCTTTTGGTTTCCGAATCCTTTTTCCTTTCACTTTTTTCCAAAACCCCAAAGAGTCATGACTTTTTCCCCCCCCCCTCTTGGAACCGGCTTGTTAAAAGTTTTGTTTTTTCATTTTTCTCGCGCCCACTTTCCCAATCCTCACCTTGAGGTTACCCATTACCATAAAAAAACGTGGGCACGATCATGTTCCCCCTTATGAAGGAACACCCAAGTCCGTCCCGTCGACCTGCTGGGCGTTTGAGTTCACCCCCTTTCCCCTTTTCTCCTCCCCTACTCTAAACTTTTTAAACCTTTTCGTTTGGGGTTGTTTTTTCGTTCCAACTGTTATTCTATTCCCCTTTTTTCTGGGTTACACCTTCCTTTTTTTTCCCCCTTTCTTCCCAAAAATGCTTGTTTTGGCTTGGTTTGCTCTCCTACTTTTTTTCCCCTTTTGCCCCCCCCTTTTCCCCCAGGCCATTGTTCCTTCCCCTAAAGGAGATGTCCTCCCCCTCATTGGCTGACTCACGAACTTTCCCCCTCTTGGGTGGCGTCTCCTTCTTTTTCTTCCGACCAAGTGTGTTTTCCCCCTCCAGCCGGACCCTATCTTCAACCAGTTCTTTCCCCGTGTATATTTTGTAATAGAGGTTGGTTTTCCATGTCCCCCCCTACTACAAGTTTTTTCAGGGCCTTTTGCCCACTTATCCTTCCCTGCCAGCAAACCCCTGCCATTTGGTCTCACTGATCCATACCACCTTCCCCGTTTTACCCCCGTCCAGGAGCCCGACCGATATCTTTTTTCCCCAGACATTCCGTTTTCGCCTCTTTTTCCCCCCCTGACCCCTTCTACACAACCTCCTTACCTCTCACCCCCTTCCCCCTCCCACCCACCGCACCCAGTTTTTTTGTTTCCCGGACGAAGTTTACCCCCCTTTTTGCCTATGGAGGCGCGAATACGAACCTTCCCGAATTGTCCTACGTTTAATGCTTTTCAACACCCTCTCTTGATTCGGTTCCTTTTTGTCTTTTGTTTGCTTTCCTCTCAACCAGGTTTTGGAGTAAGACTCTTAACCATCCTGCAAAGTTTTAATTTTTGCGTTCTCTTTTTGTCGTGAACCTGGCCCAAAACGATACACAATTTCTCGTGTTCTGTCGGTAAAATCTTTACGATCATCTCCTCGGCCTATTCGCTTTTTCCCTCCCGGTCGCGCTTGTTACCCCGATGGACTCCCCTTGTCCCGGTTTTGTCCCTCGCATGTGTTCCACCCTTTTTTTCCCTTTTAATTTTCATGATGGTTCCCGAAAGCCGCTTATCTTTGTTTCCCTTTAAATTTTCCTGTTTTTCCTCCTTGACTTAGGTCATGTTTTGTCTCCCCCCTTCCTGGTGTGGGTGGTGCAATTAGCGTTTTTTTTTTTCTTTTTGTTCTCCACCTTTTCTTCTTCGCTGGTTTTAACCTTAGGATGGTGTACCATCTGGCGGGTTCTTTTTTCCTTTGTAGCTGCTATTTGTTTCAACTGGTACGGAAAAAAAGTGTTTTTACCCCCCTCTCCCTTTTTTTCCGCCCTCCACCCCAGTGGCTCTTCTTCTTTTTTTTGTTTGTTTTTCTCTGCCAGATCTGCGTAAAAAAATAGGGCGTACACTGGTTTTTTCTGGTTCCTTTTCCTTTTTGTTTCCTTGCACCCTGGTTTTGCCAGTTCCCCCATTGCACCTTCTTGTCACCCCCTCCTAAGGGGATTTCTCGCCCGCTTTTCCTTCCTTTTGGTCTGCACCTACGCCATCAAACGCTGGCCCGTTTTTCCCTCAGAAGTCCCCCTTCATTGCTCCTTTTTCAGAAGACCCACCAACATGTCCCTCCCCTTTCTTAAAACTATTCGTCCTTCTTTACACCCCCCTTCTGAAACCGACAACCGGGTATCCCCTGGCTATTAAAATCACTTTGGTTTTTACATCGGCCCACCCAATCGAGACCCCGGTGATAACCCTTTCTCCCGTTCCCTCCCTTGATAAGCAATTGTTCCAGACTCCCCCTTTCTCCCCCCCCCCCCTTTCCAGATCTCGTTTGGGCAGGTCACCACGTGCACGCCGACTAAAATTTCCATCCTCCCCCTCTTCTTCTTGCCAAACCACCCTTTTACATATCCCTACTGGAACCTATTTCTTTCTTTTTGGTGCCCCCTGATGAGTCCGGTTCCTCCCCTGTCTTTTTTTCATCTTCAATCCCCTTTCCTTTTTTTTTCCATGCGTGTATTTTACACGGTGCGTCTTTACCCCCCTGTTTTTAGACTGCATTTGGACCCGCATTGTCTTAAAGGGAGAATCTTGTCTTTTTTCTTTTTCTTTGAGAGCGGCCCAGTTTTGGCGATTCCTTTTGTGTGCTGCGGTCCCCATCTCCTTTGTGCAAAAGCCGGGACACACTTGACTGTAGTATGTCTTTGTTTCACCGAAGGTGACCCCTGCAAAGCCCCGTCTCTCTTTTTTGTTGACCTTAGTGTGACCCTTACCAGCGCCGCCGCCCTCGGTGTTTCTTTTGTTTTTTTCCCCACCCGGATGTGAGTATCTCGGGTTTGAGTTCCGCGATTTGATTACCTTTTTTTTCCCTCCCCTTTTTGAATTTTTTACCCTGCAACATTAACCGCAAACCACTTCCCAACCCCCTCCCCCTTCCTGTCATTGTAAGTTTTTAAATACCCAATCTTATTCCATGTTGCTCCGCACCCCCCTCCACCCACTTCCATTTCCCCCTTTGTTAGAGTCGGGGCGTTCCTTTTTTTTTTTTTTTGGCTCGCCGCTTCGTACGCGGTGGAACTTTCTTTTGATCAATCCTAGTTCGTGAAACTCTTTTTCTTTCTTGGGACCGTTCGAATTTTTTCGAAATGACACACCCCTTTTCACCCCCTTTTCCCCCCCCTTTTCCTCCTTTTCATACTTTTTTTGGACCGACCTGTGACCCCCCCCCCCCATTTTTGGTTTTGCCACCCACCTTAGCCCCTACTGCAAAGCTTGTCCCTTTTCTGCATGTCCCCCCCTCATACTTCTCGCACCCCCCCTCCCCCCTCCTTTTCGGATTTTGCTGCTACATGCCCCGTGCCTCACTCTTCCCCTAAACCAAAAAATTTACGACTTCCTTAACTCTTTCAACCTTGGCTTTGTACCTCCAAACTTCATGAATGGGCACTACCATCCCCTTCTTTACCGATCCCCCCCAATTTCCGTGCGGCATCTTTTTTTTTTGTTTCACTTTGTCCGGTTCTTTTGTGTTTCCCACAATACCCTTTTCCCAACCTTCTCTTTTGGCCCTAACATTTACTCTCACTTTTCCTTTGACCCAAAAAAAATTTTCTGATCTTTTTTCTTCCCCCCATTTCTCCTTGATGTTTGCCTTGTTTCCTTTCCTTCCAGGTCCTCTTTACTTCCACCTATTTTTTTTTTTCTTTGATTTTTTTCCACGTATATTTTGGGACCCTTTACCCACCAGCCTCCCTTTTTTTTTTGACTTAATATTATGTTCACGTTCTGTTTGTCCTCTTTGCTGCTGGCGAACCAACCAACAACCTTTTTCCTCGCGCCAGATTGATTATCAAAAATAGCCTATCCCCTTTTTGGTGAAGTTGTTTTTAACCTTTTCTTTTTTTTATTGTTTTGTAGGGGTTCCTTCCTGTTTTCAAAAGGGGTGTTCTGTTCTTCACCTCTTTTTTTAAGTATCCATGTCCTATGCGCTTAGTGTTGTGACATTTTTCTTCCTGGGGTTTTTGGAGTTCTCGCCCATTTGAACAGACAAGTAACTCCTTTCCCTCCCCTGGATTTTGACGTGTCAGGTTGTCTGGTTTGAGTTAATCCCCCGCCAAGTTTTACCTTTCTTGATATTGGGTTTTACTCCTCCCCCACACCTTAAAATTTGGTTTCTTCCCCCCCCTCCCAAGGATAAAGGGCCGATTTCAGACATGGTTTCCAAGTCTTACCCCCCCCCCCCCCCTATCCTCCCCCTCCGCTTCCTTCCATCCCTCTACCCACCCCCTCCACCCCCCCCCCCCCCTCCCCTCGCCACCCTCCCCCTTCTTTCCATCTCACATCTATACCTCCTCCCCCCCCCGCGCCCCCCTCCCCTTCCCCTCCTCACCCCTCCCCCCCTCCCTACACTTTCTTCCCCTCTTATTTTCCCCTCCCTTCCCCCCCACCTTCTCTCCCTTCTTACCCCTCCCTCCCCCCCGCCCTTTCCCCCCACCACCCCCCCCCCGCTATTTCCCCATATCTCGCTCCCCCCACCCCATATACCCCCCCCCTCCCCCTCAGCTCCCCACCCCTCTCTTCCCCTCTCGCTCCCGACCTCGTCCCCCTTCCCCCCTCCCCCACCCCGGCTCTCCATCCCCTCCCCTCCTTGCCCTTCATCTGTCTCCCCCATACCCCATCTCCCCCTCGCCCTCTCTCTCTCGCCCCTCAACCCCACCCTCTTCCCCCCCACCCCCCCCTCACCCCTTCGTCCTCACCCCCCCCCCCCAACGACCTACCCTCACACTCCTCCCCCCTCCTCCCCAGCCCCCCCTCCTCACCACCACCCCCCCCCCCCCATCCCCCCAACTCCCCTCCCACTCCACCCCCCCCCCCTCTCCTTTCCCCCCTTTACCTCTCCCCCTCTCCCCTCCTCCCCCGCCTTCCCTTCCCCCTCCCCCCTCCCTCCCCTCCCTCCTCTACCCCCTTCTTCCTCCTTCCTCCTCCCGCCCCTCCTCTCCCCCCTCTCTCACCCCCTCTCCCCTCCCCTTTTTCCCCTCTTCTCTTCTTCTCTCCTTCCTCTTCTCCTTTTCTCCTTTCTCTCTCTCCCTCTCTCTTCACTTCCCCCTCCTTCTTTTCTTCTTCCTTCTTTCACCCTCCCTCCTCTCTACCCCCCCCCCCTCTTCTTTTCATTTTCACTCCCCCCCTCTTCTCTCCCCCTCCCTCCTCTCTTTCTTTTCTCCCCCTCTCTCCCTTCCCTTTCCTTTCCTTTCCCTACCTCCTTCTTTCTCCTTTTCCCTTCTTCCTCGCCTCTCCTCTCCCCCCCCCTCTCCCCCCTTCTTTCCTTTTTCTTTCTCCTTCCTACCTTCTCTCTCCTTCCTCTCCTCTTTCTTCTTTCTCTTACCTCTCCTCCCTTCTCTCTCCCCACTTCTTCTATCTCCCCTCTTTTTCTTTCCTTCCCTTCTTTCCCCCTCCCCTCCTCTCTCCTCACTCACCCCTCCTCCGCCTCCCGCCCCCTTCTTTCCCTCTTCTTCCTCTCTTCTCTCCATTCCCTCTCCCCTCTCTTCCCCCCCCTTTTTTCCCCCCTTTTCTTCCCTTTCCTTTCTCCCTTCCTTCTTCTTTTCATCCCTTCTCCCCCTTTTCCCTCTCCCACCCCCCTCCCTCTCTCCCCTCCCTCCCCCCCTTCCCCCCCCCCCTTTTCTCTCCCTCCTCCTTATTCTCTCCTCTTTTTTCGTCCTCCTTCTCCTCTCTCTGTCCCCTTTCCTCCCCCTCGCCTTCTCCCCCCTCCCCCTTCCCCCATCCTCCCCCCCTTTTCCTCCTCCTTCCTTTTCCCCCCCTACCCCTCTCCTCTCCCCTTTACCCTTCTCCCCCTGCCCCCCCCCCCTCTTCCCCCCCTTCTCCCCCCCCACCCACCCCTCACCCTCGCCCCCCCGTCCTTCGTCCCCGCACCCCACATCCCCCTCTCTCCCCTTCAGCCCCTCTCCACCCCCCCCTCGTCCACCCATCCCCGCCCCCCCCCCTCCCCCCTCCATTCTCCACCCACCTTCCCACTCCCCATCTTATTTCACTCCAACCACCCCCCCCCTCCTGTTCCCCTCTTCACCTGACCCTCTTCACCCCTTCAACCTCCACTCAACCGCTCCCTCCTAACGTCCCTCTTCTTTCCTTATTGAGCAATTTTTTTTTTCCTTTTTTCTTGTCGCGAAAGTTCCCCCAATTGCCCATCTTATGCCCCTCTAACCCTTAACACCACTTTTTTTTCCTTTTGTGGATCTCTCTGTTCTCCTCCTTTTTTTTCGAGCTTTTGTTCAAACTGTTCACAATGGTTTGATCTCTCCTTCCCCCCCCTGCCCATGGACCCCAATTTTCGTTCAGACCAACCTTCGACCCCAACCTTGGTTTCGTCTTTCATATACATCGCTTGTCTTCCCCAAAAACCTTTTTTTTGCGGTCCTCCACTTTGTTTCTTATTTGAGTGGCGTTTTCCACTCAGGAATACGGAAGACCCCCCTGTGCCCCTACCTCTAGGTTTCCTACTCTTACTGGCGTGGACCATTCCATCCCTCCCTCCAACTCCACGTCACACCCATTTCCCCCCCCCCTCTGATGGACTTGTCCGATTTGAAACACTCTACCAACTTCACATTACCCCCTCCCTCTTAACACTACCTCTTACCCCTTCCCAACCCCAGGAATAACTCCCCCTCTGTCCCCTCCTCTCCCCCCCCCTTTCCAAACTATCTCCACCCACCCCACAACATTTTCCTTTCACCCAACCCCATTTTCCCTTTGATCCTGTTTTTTTTTTACTTTCCTCCTAGAGGCAGCTGCGTATGTTTTTTTTCTTTTTTGCGTTTCCGTTTTTAACTCGTGAGTTTTTTCCCTTCCCAAATTCGTCGGCAACGTCCCTTTGTCAAATTTTTTTTTTTTTTTTTTTCCCCCCCCCTCCAAGAGTTTTCCGGGGGGATGTTTTTTTTTCATGACCCATCCACTTTTTGATTCCCCTGTGAAGGCCTTGAATTACTTCGATGTTTTGGACCCCCATTTCCACACCTTGCGGCAAAAAATGTTTGTAGGGAAACCCTTTTCCCCAACCCCCATGCTTTTCCCTGGTCTTCCATTTTCTTTCCTCCTTTTCCCAATCACAACTCTGTTGTAGACTTCTTTTCCCCCGTTGCCCGCCTGCCGACAAAAATAACCACCGAAAACGCAACGCTGCTTTTTTTTTTTTTCACTTTGTTTCTTCTGGTATGTCATCATGGGTGAAATTTTTTGTTAGTTTTTTTTTTTCACAGGGCCGTTCCATGTAATGGCCTTTCCTTTTTTTTGAGTCGATTTTCCTTTGAATGTTTTAGCAGAAGCCTAACCTTGCGTTCTTCTTTTTTTCCCTGCAGGGCAGCTTCCCACTTTAGGAGGGGCTGGACCTTTTTCTTTTTCTCGCCCCCGTGGTGGAAATGGGTTGCGGTTTCCACGTTGCTTTTCCCCCCCCCCCCCCAACCACAAAAAACCAAAAAAAACCTTTTTTATGTAAGTAAATGTTCCTTCCCTTCCGTTCCCCAAGTGTTTGTTCTGTCCCCCCTTTTTTAACCAAAATTCCTGTCACTTATTCTACCTCCCCCCCACTTTTCCCTGGGTTGGCACGTTACTTAGGAAATCAGTTCCCTTCTCTTCCGGTTTTTCAACCCTACCCGAAGTTCCGGCCTTTTTTCAGCGGAGGCTCAAACACGTCTTTCCCCCCCCCCTGATATCCACTTTTCCCCGGACTTTTTTACTTTGGTTCGTGAGACCCATCAAACATTTTTTCCTGCCAGCTTTGTTCTCCCTACTTACAATGCAGGAAGAATGTTTTGGCCTTCTTTTCCCCCTACTCCTTGTTTGCCATTTCCCAATTTTTTTCCCCGTTGGACCTGTTTTTGCCCCCTTTGTTTCCTCGATGCATTCAGATTCTTTCTACGGGTGAGAATCCCGACGCCCCCTTTTTTTAGTGCCGAACCTGTCCCCGGAACGAAAGTGGCTTGCTGTACTCCTATCTTAACACCCCCCACCCCGTGGACAAGTCCAAGTGATCTTTTGCCTGTCGTTTGGGGAAACCATTTTTCACCCTTTTCCTATTTCACCCCCAGTCGTTTTAGGTCTTTTTGCTTTCTATTGGCCCCCATGGCACACCAGAGGGGAGCCTTTCTGATTACAAGTTCCTCTTTTTTTCCTTTCCCCTTCCCAAAGGAGTTTTTCCTATTGCCCCTCAAGTTCTTTTGCCCCCCCCCCCTTCCCTTTTTCCACATCCTTTATCTCTTTCAACGATGTCACCTCCCCTGAACTCTCCCTGTCGCGAACAGTTGCGACTTTGAGCGGTTCCCCCCCCCTCTCTCACGTTACCGCGGTCACAGGGGTCCCCAACAAAAGATCCCGATATCCCTTCGTTGTGGCCTTTTGGGTTCCTTTTTTTTTCAAAGTTTCTCAGAATTACGAACAAATATGAGCAAAGGCAAGTTCAGTTTTTTTACGGGGATTTTTTCTTTTATGATTGTGCACCCCAGTTTCTTTTTTTACCCACTTTGCGTGGTTTCCCCCCTAATCCTCTGCTTCAGCTCACGTCTTCTCTCCCCCTTCCAATGGTATCTAGTTTTACCCTTGACCCCTTCCCTTGTTTTAATGGCTGGTTTACGTTTTTTCCAGCAAGCCGGACCTTTCCCTTCTTTTTCCCTTATGCATTCCTTAACATGTTTCTCTCCTCTTTCTTCTGGTTTTTCCAGGTTTTTGACGGATTTTGTTCCCCAGGGTCAGGAGTGTATTTGTGAGTGGAGTAACTCCGCTCCGTTTGGATGAGTTTTTAAATAATTAGTGGGGGTTCCCTTTCTTTTTTCTGTTTTGGGTTTGTGAGCTGTGTTCCATTCCAAACACCACAAGGACTCAAAAACGTCAACAATACCAGTTGTGCATCCCTCTTTTACTTGCCTTTGATCTCTTCTTTACTATCCTTTTTCTGAGAAGCCTCCCCTGTCTTTCTCCCTCTCGGGCTTTCCCCCCCATGGACCTTCCTTGTTGTGTTTGTACGTCAACATTTCCAAAATGAGGTCCCCCCTTTCCCCGACTTTCCCCCCAGCCAACGTCCTTCTTGTACTCCCACGCCAACCAACGTGACTGGCCCCCCCGGTTGCCCCCCCCAGTTTGCGTTTAACCCCTTTACCCTTTTGAGAAGAAAAAACCAGGTCCCTCTGGAATGATTCATTTACCTCTTCTTCTGGCCCATTTTTGGCCCCCCGGGTTATCCCACATTTTCTCTTTTCCCAACCGGTTACACATGTTTAATTGTTTCGCCGGACCCTTTTTGGATATACTATATCTCGTGAGCTTGTCTCCCCCATTGGATCTTCAACTTCCCCCCCCCTGGCCCCTTACCTTATCCTGTGTCCTTTTTCCCCCCCCCTTTTTTTTGCCTTTTTTTTTCAAAGGGCCGACGCACCACTTTTTTGATATTTTTTTTTTCTTGATCCCCTTCTTCCTCCAATATCACTGGTGAAAACCTACTTCTCAATCGGGAATTTACTTTTGGATGCTGGGTTTCCCTTTTCTTCGCGCCAATTTGATCTTACCCTTTCGTGCATGTCGTGCTAAATTTTTTTTTTGGTACAATCGGTTGCGCTCTTAAAGGAGGGTGTGTCGCCGGGTTTTTGCACCCGGGCGAAATTGAATTTTGTTCTGGTCCTGGGAAATTTCTCAGGCTTCCCTTGTGTCGAGCCTTACAAGTGTGGGCCTTTCAGGACGCTTGTGGATGATTTCCACTTCTTCCTTTTTTGGGTTGGGGGGGTGGTTTTTCCAGCTCCCAAGTGATTTTTTTCTTCTTTGCCAGTTTTTTCCCCACCGCCCTTTTCCTGCAACGTGACTTAGTCTGGGTTTTTCCTCTTTCTTATCGCCCCACTGTCGTCCGCCCCAGAGCAGTCGGGACGTCTAGGTTTTTCGCGTTCGTTTTCTGCTCCCTGAGTGCGTATTTCTTGGTAAGGGACATCTCTTTCTTTTTTTCCCCCCTAACTGGTACTTGAGGCCCCCCCCCAGTATTCCTTTGGTCAACCGCCAAACGGCCCCACCCCATTCCTTCTTGTTTTTAAAGTACTTTATACCCAACTTTCTTTTTCCACCATTGTTGGCGCGCCCAAACCAAGTCCCTTTTTACCCCCCCCCCCTCGTTAGGTTTGTTCCCGTGGGACGTTTTTTTTTCTGCTGTCCCTTTTTTTTGATCAAATTTCCGTTTCTCGTCCCCCCCCCGTCTGGTATGTCTCATGGCCCAGTTCGGAATTTTTTTGTGCGTTGAGACAGGACCCCTTTTCCCCCCCCTCTTTTCCCTACGGCATTTTTTCATTTTTTTGGTCCCACGTGCGCAACCTCCTTCCCCCTTTTTTTTTTCTTCCCCCCTTGGCGAGTACCCGAACTCAAACTGACAGCATGTTTTCCCCCCACCTCTTTTTCCTTCTTCTTTTTTTTTTCCTCACCTTGCCCTTGGCCTCACATTTCGAACCCCCACAACCCCTGACGAAGAAATTAATTTGGAATTCTTCTTGTATCACCCCATCCCAAAACTTTCCCCCCCATTCTGGGCTTGGGTTGAACCTCTTCCTACACCCTTCCCCCCCCCCAAATTCCTTTTTTTTAGTTCTGTTTCACCTATTTGGTAAGTCGGGTTGGACTGACCCCCCCCCCCCGCGCACCTCAGTTGTTTCCTTCCTATTCCACTTACTCCTTTTTGTCCCCCATCTTTTCCTCCTTGGCCCATTTTCCCCCCCTTTTTTTCCTCTCCGGACATGTTCGGAATTGTCCCAAATTACTGCTCCTTACCGTCCTCCTGTGGTTCCTTGTGCTAACGGTCCCATTTTTGTCTTTTGCACAAACTTCTTGCCTGTAGGCTTGCCCTCACTTTGGACCTGTTCTGAATTTCCTGTGAGGGACCATGCGTGAAATTCACTGTCCCCGTCAACCTTTTTTCCCCCCGCTTCACGTTATTATAATTGACCCCTTTGCAAGTACCTCTTATTTTGCAGTTTATCATTGTTTAAAACTGTTTGTTTTTTTGGGGGTTTCTCTTTCGTTTTTTTTCGGGGTGTTGTGGATAATTTAGTTGGAGTTTTTTTTCTCTTTTCTTTGAATGACTTGTATTTTTCGTACGGTCGTCGTATTGTTCAATCTACCCCGGATTCCCAGTTCATCCCTGGCTTTTGACTGTCAGGTTTTCTGGAATTTTGGAATGTAACCTTCTCTTTTTTTCACGCCCTCCCCCTTCCTAACAATGTTTTGCCCCCGATCTCTGTTAGAAAAGGGATGATGCAGGATCTCCCCCCTTTGTCCCCCGTTGTCGGAGCTTGAAAGGTGGCCTTTTCCCCCTTTGCTATAGCCAAACTTCACCTTTGACCGTTTTGAGTGTCTTTTCCCCCTTTCGTGGTGTTTTGGTTGTTGAGAGAGCCCCACGTCCCATTGTTCGTGAGTTTTTTCTTGTCCACTTAATTTCCCCCCTTTCTTTTTCTTTTCCGGCAAACCAATTGGTCGCTTTTTTCCCTCTCCCCACATTCTGAAAAGCTTCTTTTATAATTTGAACCCCGGTTTGACCGGTTTTTTGTCCTTTTTTTTGTCACCACACTCTCAAAGCTATTTTTCTGGAGTCTGCGACCTTTCCGCTGGCATCCTGTCATTTTTTTTCCATTTATACCAGAACCACACCTCCCCCCTTCCCTCAAAAATTTCTGGTCCATATTTATCTCTTGACCTTTTTATACTCCCCTTCCCTACCACCTGTCTCCCACTAATCGTCTATAGCCCACCCTGGTCCTCCCCTACCCCAACTCGTAAAAACAACCCCCCTTTTAAAAAAGAGTGGCAAAACCTTTTCACCCCCACATTTTACATATTTCCCCACCCCCCTTCCCCCATTAGACTTAATATGTTCACTTCTTCCTTTTTTCCCTCTTTTTCGCGTCTTTTGTTTCTTGCGGCAGTGCATTTGTAATCCTAATCTTTCTTTTGCCCCCATTCACCTTCTTTCAATTTTGTAAAAAAGTGCGTCCCCCCCCCCCCCCCTTTTTCCGACGTTCTCCCCTGTCCCCCTTTCTTTTTGTTTTCCTGTTTCTTTTCTATGAATCCTATGAATTCTCTTGACCCCCCTTTTCTCTTGGGCTTCTTGGGTTGAAAACTGAGGCCTTTGTTCTTTTTTCCGGCTTTTGTAAAAAACCTGTAGTCATCTCATCTTTGATAGTTATTTTACATGGACTTTGATTATTTAACCGTAAGGGAAAGTTGGATGCTTTTTCCTTCAGCCAAAACTTTGCCCAGTTAAACGCACAACCTCTTTTGGCTTTTTTGTGACCCTTTTTTCTTGAGGTGTCCATCCGTTTAAATGGGTTTGTCTCATGGTTGTTTTTGGGTGGTTTTCCAGCCGTTTCCCCTTTTCTTGGTGTCTTCGTCATTTTTTATTTTTTTTTTTTTTTGTGCACGTCCCATGTCGAAGAACCCCCCCTCCCTATCGGTGCTTTTGCTGTTTTCTTTTTCTTGAGTTTTTGGACCCTGATTTAGTCGGCTGGAGGGTCCTGTTTTTGCACTGTTTTTGGTTGGCCTCTTCCAAATGGTGTGTCCCCTTCCCTCAAAAAAACCAAAGAGTCTGACTTCCCTTTCCCTGGACCCCCCCGGCTTTGTTATCCAAGTTGTGTTTCCTTCTCGTAACTTTTAACAAACCTTTCATTCCTTCTTTTTACATACCATCCTCTTTTGTCCTCTTGTCCTTTCCCTGGAAAAAACGAAAGTTGACTTTCCTCCGCGGTCTAACAACGGCCTTCCCTCCGATAACTTTTTTTGTCCCCCCCTTTGTTTATTTTTTACTTTTTTTTCGCAAGATTTTCTCCCATGTCTCCCCTTTTGTATAAGTTACTTCCTTGGTCCTTGTGTTTGGGATTTGTTTTGTTTCTTTCACCCCCTCCCTTGTCATTGTTGTAAGTTTTCATTACAGTTACGTGTTAACTCCAGGATTGATGTTTTCTCCCCTCTTTTTTCTTTTCCCGTGGAGACACAAGACCTCTTAAAACCTATGGAGTGGCTTCTTTTTGTTCCCTGTGTCCCCCTGGTATGGACGATTTTTAACGGTTCCCCCACTATTCTTCAAACCCCTTTCCCTTTTTCAGTCCACCCCGTGTATCTTTTTTTTCCCCCCCTGGTATAGTCTTTTCAATTTGCCTACCTCCTTTTTTTTCCCCTTTTCCTTTTTTAAGGCATTTTTGGCAACGCTTATATTGACACGCCCCCACTCTTTTTGCCGAGTACCTTTTCTTCCCTCCCCCAAATTTTTTTTTTTTCCCCCATGCTTCACTTCCACCAAAGGTAGTTGTAGATCACCTCTCTCTGTCTTCTTTCCAGAACCTTCATTCCGGATTTTTTCTCCCTGTGCCCTTTCTTACCACCCCTCTTCCCTCGAGTCACCAAAAACCGGCCCAACCTTTCTGTCGAAATTTCAAGGGTGTTTTTTTTTGTCCCTTCTTTTTTTTGCGATAACCGTTCCAAAGTTCGGTTCCTCAAGGGTGTTTCCCCCCTCTCAACGATAATCGGTTCCAGTTGTGTTTGGTGTCTTTTCAACGAATTTTTTGCAGTTTTGCCTCGAAACAAATAGATGCAGGATCTTCTTTCCCCCCAGTTCCTTCTTTCACCTTCGCTTATGCAAGATGTGGGCATGCCAAAACGCTAGGTTTTTTCGTTGTATTCCTCTTTCATACCCTTTACTTTCCTATATTTCCTCTCCCCCCCAGTCCTCTTAAGTGATCTTAATGTCCTTCCCCCGTGTTACAATCTTCTTTTTTTTTTTCATAGTTCCATGTTATACACCCCCCTTCTTTTTTCATTATGTTCCCGAAGCGTTTCCCATAGTTGCCTCCTTTCAAATATACCATGTTTTTTGCCTTTTCGTGGTGTGTTTTCTTTTTACGGCTGGCTTTTGTCACAAAACCCTGGCTCCATCCTTTTTTTTTTGTGTCTCCCACCGAGTTATCGCGTTGGCTGTATTATTCCTTCTTAGTCCCATCATTGGCTGTTTTTCTATGTTGTGAACCCAACACCCCCCCCCCCCCCATCACGGAATTTACTATTCCAGTTTTTTCCTATATTTTTTTTTTAAGTGCCAAGTTGGCTCTCTTTTTTTTTCCCCCCTCCTCCTTTGTTTTTGTGAGATCCACTGTTTTCCGTCAATATTTCTTCCTCCCTTTTTTTGGGAATCTGTCCGTTTCCTTGTGGGTTAAGGGAACACCTCACGCGACTTTACCCATGATTCCCCCCCTTCCCCCCAATCCAACTCAGCCCCCGCTAACTCTGTTTAAGACGACCCCCTACGCTGAACCAGTTGTTGGCCTCCCCCCCCCTGACCCCTCGACCCCCTTTACCCTAGCATTTGTGGACTGTTGAAACAAGGTTTTTTAATTGGACTTTCTCCCCAGTACTTGCGTTTACCCTGAATCCAGAACACCGGGGTATCACCTTTGCCGCTCCAACCCTTTTTCTGGAAGGGATTTTCCAAGCGTTGGCCCCAATTTCCAGGGAGGAACTCCCCTCGATCGGCTTTTTCCTCGCGCCTCTCTTCCTCTCCCCCCATCCTCACCACCCTTCTTTGGCTTAACATCTTTGATCTCCTTCCCTTTTCCAAGCCTTCCCACACTTTTTTATCCAACCTCCTTATTCTTGGATTTTTCACCATTTCCTTTCCAGCCAATACGAACTTGCATTCCCTCTGTTTTGGTTCTCCCCCTCTTGATAACCCTTTCCCCCCTCTCCCTTGGCCAAAACCCCGATCGTTTTTTGTTCTCCCCTGATGCCTTGCCCTTTTCTTTCTTTTCTCTCCCCCATCCATCGACCTTTACTTTTTCGGACGGGGTTGCTATTTTTTTCCTTTTGGTTTGTTTCCCTCCGGTTGAGCTTTTTTTTTTCCCTTGGAGGTCGTTCAAGGCCTTTTTTGTCTGGTCAGTCCTCTCCTCCTTTGGGTGTGCTTTGACGTGGGATTCCCTTGTCTTCTCCCTTTGTCCGCTTCCTTTGGTGTGCTGCTTCCTATTTAAAAGCCTTGGAAAACCATTTTTTCTTATGTACCGTTTTGATGTAGCCCCCACACACTAGTACGCCAACCTCTTCCCCCTTTCTTCCAGCCCTTGTGAAAGACCGTTCCCGTATCTCTTCGACCATTTGGGAGGGTCCTTCCGAAACGCCATCTTTTTCTTTTGCTCACCCCCCTTCGTAGTTTCATCTTTTCTTTTAAACTCCAGTCCCCTTTCACTGTCATCACTTGTTTTGAATTTTCCCCCCCCCCCCCCCTCACAAGGTCCTTTTTGAGCCCCAACCGGCCCCAAACCCCCCCAGTTGGCAGTTTAATTTTTCATAATGTATCTCCCACCCCTCAAACATGTTTTTCCTCAGCCAAACAATCCCCCCCTTTCCCCCCTTTTTTACCAGTTAGTTTCGGGAGATTCCCTTCCGTTATCCCCCCTGCTCGCCTTTCGTTTTTTTTTTTTTTTCTTTTCTCAATTTCTAGTTTTTGCCCATCTTTCTGTTCTTTTGACCCAGTCTTGAATTTTTTAAAAAGTTGGCCTGACCGCCACAAACTGTTATGCAGTTTCCACACCTCATGGCATGTGTTTTGGGGCCCCCGAACGTGCCCTCCCCCCCCTCATTCCCGTGTCCCACAACTTTGACAACCGCCCCCCCCTCTGTCCAGCCCCTCCCTCCTTTTTCCCCCAATTTTCCCTCATGCTTCAAGCCCAGACAGCTGTAGGATGCTTTTATACATTGCCCTTTTCCCCCCATTTTTCCTACCCCAAAAAACCTTCAATTTCCTTTTTGGAACGGCTGACAAAAACTCCCCCCCCCCTTTCTGCGCCCTCACCATAAACTTTCTGTTCCAGATTTGTTCCTAATTTCCTTCGTTCGTTTTTTCTGTTCCCCTGTTTCTTTTTTCAGGCTTTTCTTTTAAATAACTCCCAACCTCTTTTTTTTTCCCTTTTGGTCCCCTCTCACTGGACTATTTTGACAATCCGAGACTGGCCATTTTTTTTCTCTTTCTCCCGGAATTTTCTGGTTTGAACTTTTCCCCCTCTATTCTAGGCTCATATTACTTCCCATCCCCTCTTTTCTTTTGCTATTTCTCCTTTCTCAACAGGTTTTGGGCACTAAAACCAGCCTTTCCACTTTCCTGACCCTTTGTATTCTGCTGTTTTTTTTCGGCCATGCTGCCCCTTTGCGCTTTTTGAAACGTTTTTTTAAAGCCTTGATTACCTGCCCAATTAGTAATAATCTATGGGTTTTTTTTTTCATCTTTTAAAAATTGGTTTTTGTTTTTTTGGGTCTACTTTTTAAGGTTTTTGCTGGATTACAGGAGTTTTTCTTTCTCCCCTGGTTTTTCGATGATACTTTTAGTGTTTACGAACAGGTTTTACTTTCCCCCCCCCACTTTTGTTTTTTCCCTTTTCTATCACCTTCTGTCTTTTTCCCCCCTTATACTTTTCCCCCCTGAACCGGTCTTTTCTTGGTCGTGTGGATTTTGAATTTCTAATGTTACTTACTGATTTTTTTCTCTTTTGCTGTTTGACTAACCATCCACAACCTTACCCCCCTTTGTCTTGCATTCCAAGCGTCATTTCCCCCAGAGTCTCACTTCCTTTTCTGCGCTGCAAAGGGTGCACCCCTTGGCCCCCCTGACTGCTCATCTCAACCCCAGCCCTGACAGTTCCCAAAGCCTCCTGTTCCCCCCCCTCATTTACTTTTTTGGTTTGTTGAGTGAGGATCCTCCCCCCCCCCTTTCCCAATGTGGTTTTTTGAGTTATTGGATTCCTCCTGTCCCACGGTCCCTCACCCTGACACCCACTCCCCACCTGGCTCTGGTTCTATACAATTCAATTTGCAGGTCAGGCCATTTTCCCTTAACCCCACCCTTTTTTTAAGTTGTGGTGGATGTTTGCGTGACCAATAAGTGTCCATTCAGTGCAAGAATTTCCCTTTTTGTGTCCCCCCCCCCAACCTCCCCCCAGGCCCAATTTGTGACACGTCAAATCCAGTCCATTTCCTGGATTCCTTTTCCCCCTGTCAGTCCTGTTTTTGAACAATACTCCCCAGGAACCGGGAACAATACCCCTTCTGTCCATTAACTGAAAGCGTCTTCCCTTTCCCCCCCCCTTCCTCCCGCCCAACTCTGTCACTCCCTACTCCCCCCCCCAGTTGAACTGAGCGCCACCCCACCAAATCCCCCACTTTTGACATATTTCCCCACCCCTTTTCTGGCTTCTTACTTGACTTCTGTTCATTCATACCATCTTTTGCGTAGCTTAGTTCTGTGTTTCTTTCATTTCTTCTCATGGTTTTCCTCCCCAGACGCTTTCTTACTGGACGTCCCCCCTTCCTTTTGCTGCATTGTTCTTTTTTTTTTGGAAAAAGTTGTTTTCCAAACCCTCGTTCTTACGTTTCCAATAGCCCCTTCCCCCCCAAGATTTTCGGTTTTCCCCTTGTCCTTCTTCCACTCTATGTTTTTTTCCCCACATCCCGTAGGTCCCAAAAAATGGGGAATTCCCCCTGAGCCTTTTCCCCAAATGGTCAACCAACATCCTTGATGTTTTGTCCCACCCGTCTTCCAGCTTAGTAATCGCCCACTCTCTTGAAGTTTTTCAAGTCCCAAAGCGTTGTCCCCGCCCTTCTGCCCCCCCACTTTTTGACATTTCCCCCCCCCCCCCTCCCCCCGGAAACCCACGATGCTTTTTTCAATTTGAGGTCTCGATCCTTTATTTTGTCTGTCCTTTTGCACAAGTTTTTTTGTCTTTTTTACTCCGTTTCCAAATGTCCATGGCATTCGTCTTTTGTTTTCGGTAGCTGGTTCTGGCACGTGCTCAATTGTCTCAGCAATCCTAACCTATTTGTCTGGCCTGTTGTTTCCTTTCCGTTTGTTTTGTTGCCATGCTGTGTGGGGTCTGGACGGCTTTATTCGTCAAGTTTTCCCAGCGGTCCTTCGTTTTTCCGTTTCGGTTTTGTACCCAACCCCCCCCCCACCCCCGAAGTATCCCTTCTTACATTGTTGGCCACAATTTGTTTTTCCCCTTCTTTTTTTGTACTTTCGCGCACTTTTCCCATTTTTTTCCCCACTTTCCATTTCCCCCCCCCCCCCCCAAGATTTGTGTTTTTCGTTTCTGATCAGAAAACTGCCTTCCGTCTGTCGATAGGCGGACAAAACGTTTCCCCCCCAACGTGTATCCTCCCAGACTTCCCTCTTGTTTTTTTTAAATGGTTGTTGTTCCTTTGGTTTTTGGTTTTGCTTTTTCCAATCACATGTTTATAAATGGTTACATTTTTTTTGGACTAGAATACCCTCCACCAGGCCTTCTTTTTGGCCTTGTTTTTTTCTTTTAAAACCTGGGTTGCATTTTTCTTTCCCCAGTATGGGACAGTGACGTTTCCCCATCCCTTCGCTGGTTCCCCCTTTCCCCCCCCCCAGAGAATTCAATCTGAGCCCTGAAGATATAACCTATGGGGCTCGCTGTTGTTTTGCGTGTCACGGTCTCACGGAAAATATCTCCAAAACCAACACCAGTCGTCCCTCATTTGCCGGTTCTTTTTTTTTTGACCTTTTCACAACCTTTACCCCATTTCCACTTTTTCTTTTTTGCACTGATTTATTGGACGCCGTGGCCCTTCCAGTCTTCTTTTAATGATCCGCAAATTTTTCCTAACGTCTGGGATACTTACGATATGGCCAGTTCTTCCGACCCACTGCCTTTTTCCCAATGCCCCTTCCACCCCCCCTTCTTATTCTCCCACACCTCTGTTTTCACCCCGCCCCCCAGGGAGGGCCTCTGGCCGCGCTTTCCTTTCCGATGTCCCATATTCGCGCGACTTTGGGACATTACGTCCGTTCATTTTTTTTTAATGTTTTTTTTTTTTTTTTTTTTTTTTTTTTTTTTTTTTTTTTTTTTTTTCACCCCTCACTCATTTATCGCGTTTTCCCGTTGTCTATTTGCTGGTTTCTTTCAAGAATTTCGTTTTTCTCCCAAGGCCTGCCCCTTTCTTTGACATTGTGCCAAGTTCTTTGTGACTTTTTTTTGCCTCTGGTGACCTGCCCACTTCTAGATTTTCACCCTTCCCGTGATTCCTGTTTACTTTTTCTCCAAATTTACATATCCGATTTTGATTTTCCCTTCCTCTATTCTTTATTTCCCAAGGTTCTTCCCCTTTACCACAGAGGACTCTTCATGTCGGTTTTAATCGCCTTTTTTAACCGGTGTCATTCCAATTTTCTTTTCCCCGCACTCCTCGGTACCCCTTGCCCTTTCCCCCCTCACATTTTTTTTCCTTTTTGTTCTTATTCCTTCGTACGGGGCTTCCGGCTTTTTTGTTTTTGTTTTTCAACTTTCAGCGTTGTTTGTTGGGCCTGGTTTTTTTTTTTTTTTGTTTTTTTTTTCCCCCGGGGATTCTTAGCGTTTTTTCTGGCTTTAAAATTTTTTCGGTGGACTTTGCGGGTTTTTCGCTTTTCTTTTTTCTCTTCTTAAACCCCACACATCTCCCCCCCATCTCACATATTCCCCATGTTGCTTCCTTACTTATTTCTGACCCAGTT
>Ga0179591_1327361_pt1 | contig 20412 bp, 27 predicted proteins | sample CZOMad2_1_08_16f_FD_182891 | JGI IMG/M metagenome (GOLD analysis project Ga0179591, IMG submission 182891) | Vadose zone soil fungal communities from Angelo Coast Range Reserve, California, USA - CZOMad2_1_08_16fungal (PacBio error correction) | ecosystem: Environmental > Terrestrial > Soil >... | reverse complement strand
GGGGCAACCCTTCCCTCTCACCCCCTTTTTTTTTGCAGCCGCAACATTGGGGACCGTTTGCTTCCCGGTCCCCCCCTTCCACCTTTGTTTGTGGCGACGGTTTCATAGTAACCCCTTTTAAACTTTCCCGCGCCTCATGAGTACAGCGTCTTCCCCTTTAAATTTTCCTTATTTCCGTCGTTTTTCCGTGCCCTCCCTCCACACGGTTCACCATTTTCCACCCGCATGAACCTTGATAACTGTGCCCTTCCACTCGTTTTTTTCCCTTTTTATTCGTCCGGCTTACTGCCGTCAATTGTCAAAAACCGCATCCCCATACGCTCCCCTCCTCCCCCCCTTCCGGAAACCCCCATGAACTTCCCGCGTTCGAAAGTGGATAATTAGGGTCCCCCTCGGTGCTCCTCCCCCCCTTTTTCCTTCCCTTCCGCGTTTACTGGGGGCAAAGGTACACATCTAAACCTTTCAACGCTCTCTTCCCTTATCCTTTTCCTAAACCCTTTTATGCATCCAGGTCGCACAGGATCGCTATTCACTTCATCAACTTTTTCCTTTTTTTAAGGCTTCACTAATTTTTCCTCATCTTTTTTTGGATATCGCCCTCCCCACCGGCGATAAACCGGTATCTCCCCTCCTGAGCCCCCCCTCCCCAACCTCTCTTCCTGCCGAATGTTCCAAGATGCCCCTCTTCACGCCTCTTTCCTCACTTTGTCGCCCTTTCAAACCCTTCCCGCTCCTCTCTTTCTCGACGGTCCCCCTCACAATCATTCGGGCCTCGGATGACTCCCACTCCGCACCTCCTTCCAACCTTTCATTCGGCCTCACGGTCCGATGTGGCCATATTTTCCAACCTCAATTTTTTTGCCATCTACATTGTTTGGGCAAAGTACCTCCACGCCCTCTCGTTTTTCCCAAATCGGAACGCCGTGCCCGGTTGTTTTTCTTCCCTCCGCCTGGTCGCGGCGTGGCGGATGAGACTCTCCCCCTTACCCCTCTCACTTACTGCGGGAGGGTTTCCTCCAAACGATGCCCCCCCCGACTTTTTTTTCCCATTACGATACCCCCCCTTCAAACAGTTTCACCAGTTTGGTCCCCCCCCTGATTTAACTTTGCCCGCTTTCGTGTTTCTTTGGACCCACGGTCCCTAGCCCCTTTCCCGGTTGAGTCTCACCCTTACTCCCACATGGACCCCTGGCGGGAAGTAACACATCTTTCTCTCCTCCCCCCTTTTTTGTTTTTTTTTTCGCAGATCTTGTTTGTTATCTTTTTTTCATGTCTTAGTTGCAACTGCTGATTTATCGCTTCCCATTGGCTAGGCCCTTGGAATCCCCCTGAAGGTGGATTTTTTGGTTTAGCCTGTTACGGAGGTTTGACCTTCCTTCCAACTTTTGTTTTTTCCCCTTTCCTGCTCTCCTTTTTTTTTTTTGCTTCGTTTTGGTGAAGACAACCTTGTTCAATTTCCCCCCGTTGTGTCTCTTGCCTCTTCGTTTCTCCCGCCTGTCCCCCTTCCCCGTTTAGACAAGCGAGGTCCCTTCAACTTTTTGGCGTTAATCGTTGAGTAGCTTTTTTTCCCCCCTAATTTTTTTTGGGTTTGTTTTTTCTTGCCAGGGGACACAATGTAGATGTCTACGCCCCCCTTTTGCCCCCCCTCCTTGGTCCTATTCCCCCAGTTTCTTCCCCTTCCTGGGACGACGGAACTTTTTTTCCCCCCTTCTTATTTCATTTTATAATATGTCGGACTGGCTCTTTTCTTTGAAGGATTTTTGAGTGCTCCCGATTCCTCTTTTCCCAATCTTACAGTTTTTTTTGAAACGGTTTTTCTGGAGGTTTGATTGAACTGTTTTCCCTTCCCCCATCCCTTTTTCCCCCCTTTCGGGGTGCGTTCCACTTCTCCCGCGTCCGAAAATGATCTCCCGGCTTCCACTACTATTTGTCCCGTTTCCTTTTTTCTAGATAGTTTCTTTTGTCACCCTTTTTTCTTTGGTCGCATCTCTTTCTTTCGCTCCATTTCGCTTGGACCCCGTGGCCATCGAAGTAGGGATCGTTGGGAAGTAGAGGTCCGTAGCATTTTGTGGTTCCCCCCCCCCTTAAACTTGGTTGAATTTCCAGGGCCGAGCTTCCCCCTGTTCATCGATCCCCCCCCTCTTTTTTCTGAAGTTTATGGTTTAATGGGGGAGGCGTAGGAGACGGGGCCTTCGTTTTATGAATTTTTCCCCCTGACCTTGAGAATCCTGCTATAGAGTACTTTTGAAGAATGTGGGGATTCTTTTTCTTTTTCCTGAAGGCATGGTTTTCTCCCCCAACCCCCCCCTTGCAAGTGAGAGTCCCCCCCCCCCCTTGCCCCCCTCTTTCAGTTTCTTCCCTATATATCTCCTCACGCTTTTAATCACCCGACAGGTGTTTACTAATGTTGTTCTATGAAGAATTACTTTTTCCCTTTTCCCACTCGTTCATTTTTAATGGGGGAATTTTATTGGAGTTTGTTTCAGAGAAAGAGGGTTTACTGTGTCTTTGTACGATGTTTTCCCTGTGAGGGGAAGCACTGACCATTCAGACTCCCTTTTTCACTGATGTGTAATTGAGTTCGTCGCTTTCAATGCTTTCAATCTATCCTCCCCAACACCCGTTTTCCTCTGGTGATTGTCTTTTTCCAAACCCCCTTTAGTCTTTAGTATCAATAATCAACGTCGCCTCAACAGTGGTTTAGGGAATATTTTCTGTTTTTTGATTTTTTCCTTGGAAAAGGGGACGACCGATGGGTCCTCCACGCTACGTTGAAACTTAATTTTTGGAGCCTCCCCGGGGTGAGTGTAGTGTTTTTCATGCCATCAGATTTTCCCTGTTTTTTGTAGATGATGTTGTTCTTTAGCACTCCCCGCTGCCTGGTAAACGTGTTCCCAGGACCTTCTCCATTTTGTCTTTCCCATTTTGCATGGAGGCCCACGATTTTATTTTGACCGTTTCTTCAAGCCTCCGTGTGTCTCCTTGTCTTGATGTTATTTAGCGTCGATTTGCCATTTACCCTCACCTTTAGAGAACCCCCCGTTTTCTTCAAACCTCCCCCCCTTAAATTTTCGACTGAACAACTTTTCTGTTTTTTCAACTTGGCCCTTTTCTTTTTTGGCCCCCCATCTGAAGGACAGACAGATGGTCGCTCTGATACCATTCGGCCCGCCAGAAGCTCCTTAGTGTCTTTGAGAGCTGGGAGAATAGGTTTTTTTTTATTGTCTTTCCAATCCGTCCTTTTCGCAGCGCTGGACCGCTTATAACGTCTTTTTTCCATGTTCTACACATCTTTTTTTGCCAACCTTTTGAAAATTAAGGGTTGAGCCCACCCCCTTGGTCCCCTCCGGTAGGTGGTAATCCCCCGACTGACCCCTCTTTTTTAAGGTGAATCTCTTTCCTTGTTTAGTTACTCTGCTGGGGGTTCCTGGTCCTTAGATTCCCTTCCCTAAGTCTGAAGCGATTTGGTGTTGGAAAGGACCCCCCCAATTTCCCCCCGCCCCCGAGGGGGAGAACTTTGACGTTCATTCTGTTGATTTTGGGTTTTTCCCCCGCCTTTTTTTGCGCACCATTCAAAGGGATGTCCCATGTGTGGCCCTTTTTGAAGTTTTTTTCTGCCGCCGTTCCCGGCCGCCTCCTTTTTTTCCCCTTTTTACAGTAGTAGATATCGTTTTAATCTTTTTTGGGCTGATGTTAGTCGGCCCGACGTTGTTCTCGTCCCCTCTACGTTTCGTGCCTGTTCGTCTTTTGGTTTTCTGTGGTCGAAGATCGCATGGATTTGTTCAGACCCTTTCCTCGCGCTGCCTCGGTCTGGTCTCGTCAGTTTGTGACTGTTAACCGACCAACCTCCAACCCTTTGCACATTGACCCTTTCTGTTCAAACTTTAGTTTTCTTGGGAAGGTCCTTTTCTGTTTGTTTTAGTCTCGTTGAAAGTCAGACTCCCCCTTATAGTCAGTAGTTCTCCCCGCATTCGGGCCGTCTCCATTTTCTTGGTCTTTTCTTTTTTTGACCATCGATGCAGATCGTCAGCTTTTTGCTTTTTGTTTTTCCTGGTAGCCCGTCCTTTTCGTGTTAACGCTTGGGCTTTTCGTTCCCCCCGTTGATTTTGCCGGAATCTTTATGGACTTTCAAACCCCTCCCTCGTTAAAACTTCCGTGCTTTTTGCACTTCCCCCGGCTTGGTTTCCCTCTTGGGGTAGTGTGACAATGAGTTTTAAGAGAAATCCTTTTTCCCTTTTTCTCCTTCCCCGCTGGAGTTGTTGTTTCTTTGCCTTTTCAGGGGACGCCTTTTCCTGTCCAAGGTGCCTTTGAGCGGCGCCCTTTTTTCGTCTTTCTTTTTTTTTTCTGACTGGTCGAAGCAATTCGTGGGGGGGTGGGGCATTTTTTTTGTCGGCATTTCTTAGGCTTTTGTCCATTCCTGTCTTTCCTGTGTTGTTTTGCGTTATTTGACAGTTGCAGTTGGGCCCTTCCCCCCCTCCTCTTTTTCGTTGCTTCAACGCTTTTCCGTCGTCCCCCCACACACGCGATTTTTTTTTTCCGCTTTCTTTCCAAACCCCCCTTACACAATTCACGCACCGCCTGTTCCCCCCAATTTTTCTTTCCATTTTTCCTCAAGCCCTCAAAGGTCCACTTTGACGTCCAATCTTCCTCTCGGCTTCAGCCCCCCCGGATTCAGTACATTGGCATAATTTTGCCCCCTCTAGGTTTCCCCCCCCCCGCATTTCCCCCTTTTTCAAACGTGCAACCCCCAACGGTCCCTGTTTTTCTGGCATGCCTTCATCTTTTTAAGGCAGACCCCAAGTTAAACGTTTACCCTCCCCTCCTCCTTGAGTCTCCGGCATTCGCCGCGATCTTCCTCGACCTCATCCAACCCTTCCCCCGTGCTTTTGAAACCAACCTCGATGGACTGGAGTCTGTCAACTCCCCCCGTCCTACTTCCCCTGCAACTTTTTCAACCCTCCATGGTATCCTTTTTTCTTTTGGCTTGTCTTTCCCCCCACGTAACCTATAAGGGACCCCCCAGAAGGCTTCCCCGCGCCCCCTTTTTAAGTTTTCCATCCATCTCTTATCCCCCTCCAACTGCCCCCAACCCCCCCCTCCGACTTACCCTGAACACATGGGCAAAATTCCTTTTTTTCCACCTTCCCCCCCCATCAGACCCGTTATATTATTCCCACCGAATCTTGGCACTTCCGAATTCATGCGAGGGAGGATTTTTTGGGGTTTTCTGGCGGATCCACAAGGTCACAATCATTTTCAGGCTTTTTGGAGACCCCCCCCAAGGAGGGGACAGTGAATCCTCTTCCCTAAATGGGACTATCTTTCTTTTCTACAGCAGTCTTGTTCGGTAGGACTTTTTACCTTGTCATTCTACTCGTTGATCACCCTACACAGCTTTAGACGCAAAGCACCTGCAACCCTTTCCCCCCTACGTCCTCCGACCCTTTTTTTTTTCCCCTTCCTACGGCTACATAGTATCCCTTTAGGTCCTGCCTCCTTTAGTGATTTTTTTCCTCCCCCATTATTCCCCTCATTCTATCGAAATCATTTTAGAGAAGGGCTTTTTTCCCTTCCCCCCAACCTCTATCTTCGCTAACTCAGTTCAGTAGACAGCCCGGTTCCTTTTTCTTCTTCCGTTTACCGTCCCCCCATCTTTTTGCCTTTTTTTTTTTAATCGGACCCCCCACATTAAAGTTGATGCCTTCTTTCTTCCCCCCCCCCCTCTTTCGGTTTGTTTTTTTTTCTCCCATTTGCAGTCGGGTTGCATCCCTGTCTCCCGTCGTTCCTTTGAAAAGTTTTGACGCGGATTACAGACTTTCCCCTAACCCCCCTTTTTTGCTTACCTGACACCTTTTCCGTTTCCCCTTTTCCGACTCCATCACTACCCTTTTTTTCAAATCTTCCTCCGTTTGTTGACCAAAGTTAATGAGCCTCTTTCTTCTCCCACCCCCCTAGCCCCCCTTCAAGAATGCCCCCTTCCATCCGATTTACAGGCTTTGACCCCGGTTTCTTTTTCTTTAACCCCAAATAAGTTCACCTTTTCTCTGCAGTACTAGCGTCCCCCCGGGTTTCATCGTTTTTTTACCCAACCTGGAACTTCACCCTTTCCTGGGTTGGAAATGGTTGTCCTCGAATTGGAGGATGACGAATTCCTTGACCGTGGAACCGCGGGTCAGGGGTGTTTTCCATCTTTTTTTTCACTTTGAAGGAAATGGATGCCCCGCCCCCCAGCCCTCTTAGTTTCCTTGGCTGGGTCCCCGCAAGTACATCACCGTACACATCCTGCCCCCTTTGGAAGACGGACACAGCACCAACCTTCCTCCCCCTTTTGCTACCCTGTAGTCTATGGACACCCAATCAGGCCAATCGCGCTTTCAGAGTGACTATCTTTCCCCTACAGATTTAAATAGTCGGGGCTGAAACTCCTCCTCTCTTCATTCTCTTCTCGTGGCCCATTTCCCCCACATACCTCCCCCCTTGTCTTGAACCTACATGTCCGAGTCATCCTGTCCCCCGAATTCCCCCTCGCTATCCTGCAGCCGTCTTTCCAACACCTCCTAACGCTTCCCCCCTTTCCTTCGTTTTGGCCACCAATAAATTCACTCCATGAAAGATCCCGTGCTCTTAGCCAGTCTTTCTTTCCCTGCCCCCTTCTTCCCAACATTGTTGACTTTTTGCGGCCAATCAAAGCCCTCTCCTTTTTATCAATCACTTTCGTTCGGTTCAAAACAAAGATTCTTCCTCCTCCCCTTTTTGCTAGATTTCTCTCCCCCCCATCACAGACCCCACAATTCACCGTCTCTGTACTCCCGTCAAGTCGCCCCTAGGGACAGCCGGCTGCGATTACCCGGTTCTCCCTTTAGCGTCTTGCGACATCGTTCTTAGCCCCCTTTCGCCTTTCACCGGGAAACCGCTCTTCTCCCCCCCCCGCCCTTCCAAGCGTTCATTCCTTTGTGCCCCCCCCCCACTCCCTTTTTATATCCTCATCGACGGCAAGCCCCCCCCATCCCCCTCCCCCCTCCCCTTCCCCCTTTTTGATGAATCCCTTTCCTTCATTTCCCTAACTCCCAGCCATTTGCAACTTTTTTTCGGCCCTCCTTCCTCTGTTTTCCCTACTCCAAGCCGCAAGGGGAGTCGGCCCTACTTTTGTCCTTCTGTCAAGACCCCCGTTGCCCCTCGGTACCCCGGACTTTTTTAGACCACCCTGAACGCTTTCTCCTTTCAGTTTTCCCCTGGTACCTAGAGGCCCGAGGTGAGTTTCATTTCGCCCTCTCCCTTTCCCCCCTGATCCTAAACTGTCGTCTTTTTTCCTTTTATTTTGGGCCTTTTCATGCCTGGACACAGCGATAACCGTTGCCCCCAACCCCCCCCTCCTCCGCTGTTCTTTACAGGGCCGTCTCTTTTTTTTCTTCCTTTGCTGACCATCAGAGTGCCTAGCCTGGACTGCCCCTTTGATCCCTCTTTCCCCGATCTCCCCTACCGGCCGTCAAATATGCTCATTTTCTTTTTGGTTCTTTTCTCTTAATTTTCCGGTTTTATTCTGTTATTTCGCTTCCTCTTTTTCAATTGGCTAGGCGAACTTTATTTTTTAACACCTTTTTTCCCACAGTGACCATGTTCTCTCCCTTTCCTTTAACCTGGGGCAAGAGGTACATTTGACCTTTCCCCTGAAGGTTTTTACAGTTACCTGTTTCGACCTTTGACCCTTTTTTCCCCCCAATTAGTGTTGGTGAAATTGAACCCCTCCCCGTCAACCCTTGATCTTTTTTCCCGGATTATCCGTCCATTTTTCCGAATTGCCACCCCCGGCGGACGCGGTAAGTTCCCCTTTTAAGGAGAAGATTTTTTTAAGATGTTTTTGTTTTTCACCAGCTTTTTCTTGTTGACAACTTCCGTTTTCCCCCGTTTTTCCCATGCCGGTCAAAGAAGCCTCGGCAGTCTTGACCTTTAGCCACATTCGTTCCTTTTTGACTCCCGTTTTTCTTTCAATGCCTGCTGTCCTATGGGATGAAGTTGCGGTTTTTTCTTCCCCTCCTCCCCTTGCGATTTTTTTTGGCGTTGCCTGATGATTCTGACTTGCGACCCCTTTCGTCTTTTTAAGATTTTTTGATTGATTTTAAAGGATTATTGGGATTTTTCTTTTTAAGCTTTTTTCCTGTGCCATCGGACGTCACTTATAGGTTGGAGTTCCGACCCTTTTTTTCTTTGACAGAGGAAAGGGACCCTCCCCTTTTTCCTGATCCCTTCATATTTTAAAAACCCCCTTTACCTTCTTACCTTTTTCCTGGGTGTCAAAGGGTGTCCTTTCTTTTATACGATTTCGGGGGCGCTCTGTTCTGGATCTCCAGAAATTTTTCGTTTCCATGAAACATGACTTCCAGGTCGCCTTTAGATCGTCCCCCCGTATAGATTTTTTTCCTGGCTTCAACCCCCCCCCTTTGGTCCTGTGGCCGGATGTTCCCCCTCGGTTCTTTCTCATGAGTCCGTGGCGCTTTTTTTTTTCCTTTTTTCCCGTTTTGGCGGGGCTAGTATCCCCGTTATATTTTTTTCGGTTTTCTCAGGTTTTTTTGACGGATGCCGTATTTCCGCTCCATAGTGCGATTTCAGCTTCTTTCCCTTTCTTAATCTTTTGGCATCCCCCCCATCAAGAAACGAAAGTGTCCCTCTAATTCTTTTTCGTTTCCTGGCTCCCTCCGCGATTGTTTCGGTTTTTTTTTTTTTTTTTCCCTTGAGGATTTATAGAGACCCCCGAAGTTTTCAACCCCGAGACTTTTTTTTTCGAATTTGCCTATGGCCTGAAGACGCCTCCCCCTCCAGAGAATTTTTGGCCAGGTTTTTTCTTCTCTGGATTTTTTCTCGTTGTCGTGAGCTTTTATATGTTGGTTGATTTTCTGTTTTGGCCTCCCCCTGACTTTTTCCCCAAATTCCCTCGACAGGTTTGTAATTTCCTTAGAGTTCCCCACGAATTCTCAAAAAAGCCATCTCTGATTCTGTTTGTGGCCCAAAACATTTCTGTGGCTTTCAGGCCCATCCTTTCCCCATTTCCTTGATGTTTTCGCCATTTAGTTGCTATGGTCCATGGTTTCATTTTTTTTTTTTTACCACTTACTTTTATTCTTTAAAGATCCCTTTTCTTCCAACAGGTTGAACTTTTGGTTTCCCCTCAAGGCAGTGCTTCGATTTGTCTCTGGAAACCGGTCTGTTCTTTCTTTTTTTATTCAAATCCAGTAGCGAAGGAACTTGGAGAACCCAGGGTTATTCTTGTCCCCTACGGTTTTTCCCCCAATTGAAACCATCGAATCGGGTGTCTTTCGGGGCATCCAGGGGTTGGTTTTCGTTCCCCTTTGAACGTGACCCTGGGATTTCTTTCGTTTCCGGCAGCCCCCCCGGTGCCACTGACAACCCGCCGGTTCTATTGGCCTCACCAGATTTTTTTTTTTTTTTTTCCCCTGCCCGCCAAACTTTTTTCTATTTTCGCAAGCTCCAACGTTTTCCCGGTATTCCCCCCTTTTAGAGTGAGATCGGCGAGATGATCGGTTGTGTCCCCCTCCGTTGGTTGGGCACGCCGGAAGGAGCGAACCCGGCCAGTTTTCCCCGTACTGAGCGAGCTAGAAGGTTGATTTTTTTTCTTTTCTTTTTCTTAAGTCCTGAGAGATGGATGTCCTCACCCCTTCTTTCCACTTTTCCCCTTTTCTTGGGTCTTAAATAAGGGTCTCCCCCCCAATAGGGGGCCAATCCTGTTAGGGTTACTCATTCCTTTTTTTTTTTAGGGGACGTGGCTGGCGTCAAGTCTTGACTGTGGGATTGTTCGATCCTTTATTTTCCCCCCAACCACACACAAAGGAAGTATGCGGATTCAAAACCTTTTTTTCCGTTCCTCCTCTGATTTTTTTCTCTTTTTTTTTCCCCGGCGCCCGTATGTAAAATTGGAATTATTTCCCTTCCATTTTGCCTTTTCTCAAATGAACGAGGTGATGTACCTGAACCTTTTTTTTTTTCTTTTTTTGGTTCTACTCCGACCCGTTCCCCGAAGCCGTCATTTATGAAAGGAAGTGACTTCTAGTTGATGTAATCCCCTTGATCAGGGGATGTAGTAGTTCCCCCCTCTTTTGTGAACCATTTCTTTACAATGACCCCCTTAGCTTTGACGGTGTGCTTTCGTTTGACTGCTCATCGGGGGACAGTGATGGAGTCTGTTCTGCACCCCTCCCTTCGACGATGCTTGCCGAGACGCCTTGCTTTCGCCTTTTTTGCAACGGTTACTGGTCAACTAACCCCAAGCCCCCCTTTTTTGCACCCTGATCCACCTTTGATTCCAAACGAAAGTTCGTCCTTTTTCCCCTCGTTGGCCGTTTTCAAGATCCGCTTCCATTTTTTGACGCACCTCCGTGGGCGCGGGGCAAATGTTTATGTTCCCCTCGTCGCTCCGCTTTCCCCCTCCACTCATCCCCACTAATACCCCAAACCCCCTTCCTACTTCCCGACCCCACACCCCTCCTACCTCAACCTTACACCACCCCACCCCTGCCTCTCTCCGCCCCTACCACTTTCCATTTCATCCTCTCTTCCTTCTCTTCTTTTGTACTCCTCCCCATCACCATCCTATCCTCCGTTTCGCGTCCCTATATTTACACATTCCGTCTACCTCCCGCCCCCCCCTTTTCCCCCCTACCCTCCCCAACCTCAACCCTTACATCCCCTTCCTCTCCCCAAACTTCTTCACTTTCCCGCCCCTTTTCCGCACACCGCCTCTTGCATCATCTTTCAAACACCACACGCCCCTCTTTCCCCCTCCCCCTTCTCCTTACCAACATCATCCCCTCACCCCTCCCCCCCCCCCATTTCCCACCTCCACCCCCCTCCGTCGACCCTCCCACCCCTCCCTTCCACCTCATCCCGCCTCCTCACCCGCCATCTCAAACTCTCTCTTCTCCACCATCTTCCTGCCCCTCTATTTCTTCCTTGCATCCTTCCTAATCCCCCCCACCCTCTTTTCCACGTTCGCAGACTTAAGTGACTGTTCTACGTTACCTGCTTTTGCTCCGGTAAATGATCTGAAGGACTTTTTTTTTTTTACCTCCCCCCTGGTTCATGACCTCTCCGGTAAACCTTGAGTGTTAATTTACGGAATTAAGTTTTAACCCTAGCAGAGGAGGGTGATATGTACCATTTTCATCCCTCCTCCTCTTTTTTCCTTTCAAGGCCCCCCCCCTTTTTGTCAGTCCCCTCGGACCCGACCCCGTGGACGGTTACCCCTTTGCAGGTTGATGTACCTTAGCAGAGGCATTCCGAACCTAGTTGTTCGGTTGATGGTGACTTTGGGCCCCTCTGCCCCCCCGATTCCCTTTTTGTTGTTTGCCGGGTGACCTTTTTTTTCGCGTCTTTTTCTTTTGTTGTGAGCGAGAATTACACATTTTACAAATGTACACCCCGCCCCACTCCTCCTCTAAGCTCTTCCCCCAGGACGTTTTCCGTCCATTTTCCCTGGCACGATGCGTTTCCTCCCCAATGCTCTTCCCCAAGACCTTTTCCCAGCACCTTGACCGCAGGCAGTCATTTATCTTCAACCCCCCCCCTTTCGCTTCCGGATGTTCAGTTCCCATTGTCATCAAATTTTCCCCTGCACTTCCTTTCCCCCCAGGACCACTTTTCCGTTGAAACGTTGAACACCCTGCACGTTCCCCCTTTAATGTTCCCCTTCCCCCCAATACCTTTCTTAGACGCGGTGGGCTCCCATCCCGTTTTCTTATTCACGGTTACCTACTTGCGGCGTCCAAGATCCTCCTTTTTTCCGAGGACGCTTCTTTTTACTCCAACTGTTGCATACTCACCTCTTCACGGATTGCGTTCGGGAACCCGTTTCCTGACCCCCCGCCGATATCCTTTAAACCGTCAAACAGCAACTTCGTTTGTCCCCTTTCCCCCTGTCCATGTGCGCGGTGTTTCTTGTCTTTTTTGACAGTCCCGCCCCCTGCCGGACCCCAGGACGTCCATTTCGTCCGTTTTTAGGATTGTGGGGCAATCGTCCAACCTTTCGACCCCCTTAATCCCCCAACCCTCAACTCCCCACTGCTGGGTAGGGGCATTACCTGGTTTCCTCCTTACCCTTCTTTTACTTTCCATCCGCACAAAGGTAATAGTTTTTGTGTCCAAACCCTCTCTCTTCGTGATGTTCCCCCCCATGGTTTTTTTTCTTGAGCCGTGGCGGGCGGCTCCCCTCAAAGGTGTATGACCAAGATTTGGTTCTCCCCCGGCTTTCGTACCCATCCTCCCCCGCAATGGTCACAGACTTTATTTTTTCCGGTTTTTTTTCCGGTCGACGTTTTCCCTGAGAGTAAGACTCTTCGCCGCTCCGTTTCCCCCTCCCGAAACCCAGCCAACCCTTTCAGGCTTCCCCCCCGCGCCCCCCCCCCTCCTCCCTTCAAAGGCGATTATGGAACCACGGACCTATAAGGATGTACAACTGTTCGTCATTCTCCCCCCGCAATATTGGTCTTCCCCGTCTCCTCTTATCTCAATAAATTTCTTCGCGGCAGGATTAGTTCCCCTCCCCCCCCCGACCCCCAATTTCCTCAGCCCTTCACTTCCTTTTTTCTGCCCTTCAGAGGATTTAGGGCGTGCATTCGTTACTTTACCTTTCCCCATCCCGGCCTCCCCCTTTCTTTCCTCCCATACCATCCCCCCCTTTTTCAATCCAGGCTGGATTAAAAACCCACCCAGATCGCTTGTATCTCCGTTTTTTTTGATCGCTCGAACTGCTTTCCACCCTTTTTTTGCTTGGTCCGGCCCTTTGGTAACCACAATCCATTCAGGGTTCCACATTTTTTTTTGCTTTTTCCCCCCTCGGCCCTCCATATAGATGGGGTAACCGTCTCACGATTTCTCCCCCCCCCTGACCCCGTCCCCTGTCTATGCTCCCGAGCCACCACTCACAGCAGGCCCTTCCCTCTATGACCTTTTCCCTTCCTCGTAGTGCTCCACCCTCCGTTCACCGTGATTACGATGGACCCTTTAGGGCGCCCCTTTCAACACCTCCCCCCCCCTCTCCCCCCGCCCCCCTTGGCGATGTTTTTGAATTTTTTTTGCGTTATTTCCTTCTGGACCCCTTTGTTGGCAACGACATAAAAGCTGGGTCCCAGTTTTTTTTTTCCCTTCATTTTGGCCATTCTGAAGGTGAATTATTACCTGCTTTTCCCCATTACCCCTTCCCGTCTCGGGCTTCCGCACGCGAACCCCAAAGGACCCACCCCCTCTTCCTCGCTTCCCCCCCCGTCCAGCGTTCCACCGGCATTCCCAATTTGCGCTCTAGTTTTATAGGGAACAACCTTCCTGCCCCCCCTTCGCCGGACATGCTTCCAGATTCCGGATCTCTATCTTTCCGCTCTTTCCCTCCGATCCCCCTGGCAATAATTATGAGTCCAAAACGTTCTTCCCCACCCTATCTTCCCCCCTCTGTACCTGACTAGCCCGGCAGCTCGGTCTCACTGACCACCGTATCCCGTTCTTTGCCCCGACGACGGCTTCCCAGGAACCAATAAACTTTCACTTCCGGTGAAGATTCTTTAAGCCCCGCTGATTTAAATTTCGGCTTACCACACCGGCGTTTACTTTTTTTTGCAACTTCCCCCCCCCCCCCCCCCTACCCTCTCCCTGATTTCGACTTTTCTGATGGGTTTAAATGTAAAAACCGTCTCTCCAGCTCTCCGAGATATCCCTCCCCCCCGTCAAAGGTACCACCAATCCCCGCTCGCCTCCCCCGTACAGCATACGTTTAAAGGCAGTTAGGCTGAAATAACGGCGCCCCCTTTTTCCCGTCGTCCCCAACTCGTTTCGCCCCACCCACACCCCTCTCAGCCTATTTGTGCACGAGGACAACCTTTCAAAGGCTTCCCCCAACCACGCGGTCATCCCTCAGCTCTGACAACTTAACAGGACTTCTTTCCTCCCCTCGGCAATTTCCGTCAATTCCCCCCCCGGCAGGCTGATTCATACCGCACCTTCACCCCCATGGCGTTGCGACTTCCAAGGTCACGATGTTGAAATATCCAATATCTTCCTTTTTTTGCATTTTCTCATCTACATTTTTTTTCCGTTTGCCACCTCCCCACGCGCCGCGTCACCTTCCCCCACCCGGTCCGGGCGTGAGATTAGAATGACCTTTTTCGGCGTCCTGCCGGCTGCGTTCCGATAAAGCCCCCCGGCCCCAAACACGATCAACTCCCCTTTTGGCGACCAAATATCAAAAGTTTCCCTATGTCTCCCCCTGTAATATAACCGGAACCCATGTCCAGGGTCCCCGTTCCAGGTCCCCCAGCCCCCCCTTAGTGTTCGGATTGGGATTTTACCTTCCTGCGGCAAGCCCAACCTTGGTGGCGCGAGACCTTCCCCCCCCCAGCCAACCAGTGCACAACCCCTCTTTCTTTTACCCTCTTTTTTTTGTTGTTGAGAAGCCTCTAATTTTCGAATCGTTTTTGTTTCCCTTTCTCATTGTCTAGGCGGCCCGACCAACCCCCCATCCCTCCCAAGAGTGATTTTTCCCGTGTCGCATTACCGCGGTCCTAGACTGGTTTTTGAATGGCTTCCCCCACCCTTTTTTTGGGTTATCCTTTTCCGCATTCCTTTGAACGTGTTGAATAGTTTTTTGAACCCCGCCTTTTCCCAGTTTCCAGCTTATTCGGAGAAAATATCCCTATCCCCAGCTCGCCCTCGACGGTAAATTCTACTAACGGATCACCCCGAGAGTACTTTCGTTGTTGTACGAGAGTTTTTGGTTTGTCCAGATTCCCTTTTCGGGGGTACTTGGGCAAAGGATTCCCAATGTACTTTTGACCTACTCCCCGGCCTCTGATATTGACCCCACATCTTTGTGGGACAGTTGGGCCTAAGAACTTTCCCTTTGGAGGTATCTGAAGTTTTTTTTCAGGGATTCATTCTGCTCCTTTCATTTTTGAAGTCTTGCGTTTGACCCTTTAGTATGGATTCTGCGACCCCTTTGACTTCTTCTCTTGAGATTGTTCGACTAGTTCTTGGGATTTTCACAGGCTTGTTCCTTGTCCCCCCCGTGATATTCGCGGGTTGACCGATTGGCGCAGAGGTTGCCACGATTTTTCCTCCTGTGTTTTTCTAGCGGGCCTCTATAAAGAGTCCCACCCTTCTTAAGGTATTTGTCTTCAGTTTAGGGTCGGTGGTTGTCTTTGCTGGGTCTTTTTTCTCTCGATTCGGAGTGGGATTTGGAGTAGCAAGAATCGGTTTCAGTTTCACAGAACTTCGGTTGTTAAATCCTGTCCGTAGTAGGTGGAAGGTACCACCCAGTACCCCCGGATTTTCCCCTGGGAATCGGAGGGAGTGTTCTTCTTTTCTTTTTTTCGCCGATTTATTTGGTTTCCTGGGAAGCATTTCGGGACTTGGGTGATTCTGCTTTCTTCTTTGTTTGTAGGCAGTTGCTGGACTGGCTAGGCGTTTTTTTTGTACGTAATCTTTGGTGACGATTCCTTCCGGTCTTCAACCGGGGCATCGGTTCCCCCTTCCCCCATTAGTGAGGTGGGGAAGAATGCCCTCTTGGAAGAGAGGCCCATGTACTCTATCGGATCTCTTTGACAGAATAGACTTTCATGGAATGTGTGGAATATGGACTTTCAGACCGTCGCCTCATTTCCTTTTGCCAACCTGTTGGGGGATGGCCCCGTTTGATTTCAGGATTGTTATGCGTGACGTGCTGTTTCCTGCCGTGATTTTCCCCTTCGTACCCCTCCGTAATTTTCATTTCCCTTACTTAGCATAATCTCCCCTCAAGACAAAAAATTTTTTGCACCGCTTTGCTTCCCCCTTTGCAACCCCCCCCCCCCGTCTGTTTGTCGTCAGCCCCTTCTTCAGTGGGTGGTCGTGATCTTTTTGTTTTGTCGGTACCCTTTCCGGCAGGACGATGTCTACTCCGTCGGTGGAATGAATTGTGAGTTTAGATGTGCGTAGTGTTCCCTCAGGTTGCCTAAAGGCTGCTGTCGTTCCTTTTCATCGACGGACTTAAAAACGGTTTCCAACATGAAGCCTCGACCTTTCCCCCTTTTTTCTTCGTGATTTTTTTTTTTTTCGGGATTTTTTTGGGAAACGCGCTATGGTTCCCTGTTGATGGAGCGGTTTTCGCTGCCCGGTCCACTGTTAAAACAGCGGGGGGCTTTTCGTTCCCCCCTAGTTGACCTTTTTTTTTAACCCGAATCGCCCAACAATGAGAACCCCCCCCTCGATTGGTGTTTTTTGTTTTGAGGACGTTCCCTGGCTCACTCGTGCAATTGTTATGGCCGATCTCCCTGCTTGCCCTGGGCGAATTTATGTGACGATCTCTTTTCCAAAACGCCGCTCTCGGCGTTTCGACTCAACTTTCGTGTTTCTCGGACCGGGTATTTTTCTCTGTCCCTTCCCAGGTAAAGCCGCCTGCTAATACTCTCTCCTGTTTCCCCATATCAATCTTGCTTTTTTTTTTCCACGTGAACCCCCGGTTGAGAACCCCCCGAGGGGGACATTTTCCCACCTGAGAGGTTCGTTTTTCACAATAGACGAATTTCTCTGCATGGTGCTCGCTGGAGTCGAATTGTTTGGGAAATGCTCCCAAACTTTTCTTTCCTCCCCCCCCTCAACGTTTTTCTTCACTGCGCTTTTTGAAAAATTTCGCACTGTTGGATTTCAAGACCGTCCAGGTTCCAGTCCTTTATTTCCGGTGGTGAACTGCCCTCCGTCGGCCTTGGAACAATGCCAACTGAAGATTCTCCGTTTTTACTGACAAGACCTACTCGGGAAGACGCTTAAGGATTTTTGAGGCAATTTCCCGTAGATTACTTTTTGGGGAACTCTGTTCTAGGATCTTCTTTACCTCCGTCTTTTTTTTTTTTTTTTTTTTTGCTGCCCCGGTAAATTGCCCCTCCCTTCGTTAAGTTTGACGCTCTGTTTTTTTTTGTGGCTCTTTCCCCGTCACGGGCCTTTGCTGGACCCTCTTTTCCTGATTTGCCCCGAGGGGTGCTTTGTTTTAATTTTTTTAGTTGCTTTTGGTGCTGTCACAAAGCCAAGCCAACCTAGAAACATCCCTTGTTTTTTTTTCCCGAAGTTTTTTCTGTCAATTCCACGCAGGGCCGGGTCCTTTTGTCCTCGATTAACCCCCCTTAGCCTGTGTCTCCCCCCCAATCCCGGCCAATGGGTTTTATCTTTGGACCCTTTCTTGTGTATTTCTTGCAGATTTGTTTCCCCGGCTCTGGGGCCGAGGAGTTTTCGAAGTCCCGTGGGACCGCTTTCGGCCGTCCCTCCCGGAATTTTGTCCGTCTCCATTTTCAAAGGGGCCCTCCCACCGGTAGTGCTTTTTTTTCGAAATAACGGCCAAGTTTTCGTTCGGCGGTGTGACCACTTCTTACGCGACATCCCCCCCCAGTTTTCCATGCCCGCTTGTTCCCGTCGAAGTCTTGAACGCCTTGGACGGGTTCCTGCTGTGATTTCCCCATCGCTAGCATTGCAGACCTTTTTCAACCGTTTGGTTTTGTTTGTGGGCGCTTTTTTTGGCTGTCTGTGCCATCCCAGATTTTTTTGTTTTTGACTTCCCCCCTAAGTGGCCTGATCATCTCTTTCCTCCTTATTTTGTTGTCCTCGATTTTTGTCCATATAGTTGGACACCCAGCTTACCCTTCACACACCCCCCCAACCTTTCCTCCCGCTGAGTTTTTCTCCCACCAAGGTCCAACCCCTTCAACACACGACCCCCCACGCGACTTGCTCTCTTCACGCCGCCCCTAACGCCCTCTTCGACCTCCCCCCTTTGACGTCCAAAGTTTTCATTGCTTGCAACAACCCTTCGGGCCCTTTTTTTTAAACAAAAACCTTCGTTCTTACATGTTCCCCCCCTCCTTTTTCTCCGGGGAAACCGTCAAAGGGCATTTATTGGGAATTAACACGAAACGCCTCCTTCCCTGGCTCTTTTTTTCCCCCCTGAGCCGGCCCAGCGTTGGCGACGCCAAAATGCGATTTTTTTTCCCTTGTCTACGGCTACCCTCCGTCCGGTCCCCCCCTTCCCCTGAGTTCGGGCATCGTACAATGTTCCAAACTGGTCCTTAACTCCACGATTCTGGAACACTGTGCGATGGACTGAGCATCTTTCCCACCCTCCCCCTGACCCCCGTTCCCCACTTCTTTGTCCACCTCCCCAGGGTATACCCCTTTTTTGCGAGGTTTTTTTTCTGACCTCCGGTTCCCTTCGGACCCAGGCCGCTGTTTTCATCTCGGCATTCGACCTTTTTCTTTTTTTCCTTGTGCCCCCCATTCCCGCCCATTTTCTGTCAACCCTTCCCCCCATAATTCTGCCCTGGCCGAAGTCTTTTTTTACCGTTTTTATTTTCACTTTTTACTATCCCGCCACCGGGTTTTTTTTTTGGGTCTCTTCGGTTCCCAACCCCGCCTAGAGATTCTACGTTGATGTGCGCATCCATGGACGGGGACTGTTTTTTCCTTGGTTTTTCGGTTTCTGTCCTGGCCCCAAGTCATCGTGTCCTGGACATCCAGCTCATTTTTTTTAGCCCCCCTTTGTTGCCGTTTTATACCTCCTTTCACACCAGCACCCTGCGCATTTCCCCGTTCCTGTATCGGTCTCCAGTCTTTTGCTTGATTACGTTCATCTCCCACACGTCCCCCTGCCAGCTCTCAAGACCCCCCCTGTGCCCCCCTCAATCGGCGTCCTTCCTCTATGGGCGGAAAGATACAGGATTTCCCCTAGGGTTCTCCCCTTTTCTTTTTTACCTGGATTTTTAGATGGTCCAGCCAGGATCATCGATTCTACCTCCCCATCCTTCGGCTTCTCTCCTATACGGACCACAGTCTATGGTCTTTAAATTACATTTTTTTTCCACCGTACGTCAGAGCTTAAGTCCCACTTACGGTATCTAACCTGAAACTTTTTCTCCTACATCGTTCCAAATTTCCCCCCCATTCAAGTTGGAGACCCCGATTTTTAAACCACCCCCCAACATTTTTTTTTCTTAGCCACCTTTAATTTCAGGGTGAATACCTTTGTTTTCTCTCCCTTCGGGTGGGGAACTTTTTCCCCCTTTTTTTTGGACGGCAATCATTCATCCAGGGCGGTACCACCCCTTCTGCTTCGCTTCCGCCGTTCATAGATTTTCACCGTAGACACCGAGGGCTCCTTGTCGTTCCCCCCCCCGTTCTGTTATTTGAGCAAAACCCCCCCTTTTCATTCCTTCTTTCCTCCAACTTTCCTCGATTGAAAGACTGACCCCCTATCCCCCCCGCCCCGTTCGCAGTTTCACCGTTGAGTTTGGCTGACGCGTCGTCCACTTCCCTGGCCCTTTTCAACCTTTTTTTTTTCCCTATTCACGACCCCCTGGCGATGGAATGTGGAGTATTTTCCCGTTACTTGTTGCACAAAACTGAACCCCAGCGTTTCACCCCTTTTTTCTTCTGGTTCTTGTTTCCATTCCCGAAGCGTTTTTTGAAATTTACCCTGTTTTTCTTTTTTTCGTTCATTCAGGGGCGGCATTTTTTCAAGAGACAATCAACCTGTAAAACACCGCTGCGCTCCCCCCCCTTTTTTTTTTTCCTCCCCTAGGCCCTGCATTTCCCCTTCTAGAGTTTTGAAGCAGTCGTGTCCCAGGCCCCCCGGCGCACGGATCAAGAGTAGACTCTCTTATCTCTTCAGGCTCGCCGTTCCCCTTTTCCCTCTTTTCACTTCCCAATAATTCTGAGCCCCGAGTGAATAACTTTTTTTCCACGCTGTCCCAGATTTTCTGACCGTCTCTCGGTCCGGCAAGGCCTGCCCCTCACGAAAAACCCCTCCCCCCCCCTCTAACCCCCCCCCGTCGCCCCCTCCGTATAACATTGAAACCCATACCCCCTATCTTTTCATCGTGATAATTAGTCCCCGTAGGGACCCAAGCCTCCGGCCTTCCCCCCCCCCGCGTTTACTTGGCCCCCCCCCCCCTTAACCCCCTCTCACACCGTGGGATTCCCGAATTCGCTGATTTTCACTCATTTTCGATTCCAGCTTCCTCTATCGCCCGTCTCCCTTTGACCCCTCCAGACCGGCCGCATTCTTTCCTCCCTCTGTGTCTTAACCTGCGAAGATCCGTCTGCATCGGTTTTTCCCCCCTTTCGCGTTCAGGATCCCAATTCGTTTCCTTTCCCCTGAGCTTTTCCCCTCTGATTGGACGCGGGGGGACCACAAGATTCACATGTTCAACGCCCCCACCTTTTCCTAATCAAGAGTCTGACCAAACTCCCCCACACCGTTAGAATTTCAAGCACTTCCGGGACCCCTCAACCTTGTTGTCCCATATTCGTCCCAGCCTTACCACCCCCCCAGTGCCCTCATTGACTTTCCGCCAGGCCCTTTCGGCCCTACCAACCTTCAAAACGAGGTCCCAAATA
>Ga0179591_1282695_pt1 | contig 20414 bp, 17 predicted proteins | sample CZOMad2_1_08_16f_FD_182891 | JGI IMG/M metagenome (GOLD analysis project Ga0179591, IMG submission 182891) | Vadose zone soil fungal communities from Angelo Coast Range Reserve, California, USA - CZOMad2_1_08_16fungal (PacBio error correction) | ecosystem: Environmental > Terrestrial > Soil >... | reverse complement strand
AGTGTCCCGTCGCCGTCTCTTTTTCCCCGCGTCGTATCCACTTTATTGTTCCTCCGCGCATTCGTCACGGCTGCTGATGGAGGTGAGTTTCGCACTCCCTGCATCTACTGTTTCCGGCCCCGTTGTGATTTCTTGGTCCTTCCGAGTACTCCCCTCCTCCTGTTTCTCATCTTCCTCTTGCACAGACTCCTGAGCCGCTTCGCAATTTCCTGTACGACGCCGTTAAGCCTGCCACTAGTGCACCGTGTCCTCCCCCCCTGCGAAGCGACGTCATGCGCTTTCTGTTCGTTCTAGTCCGCGTTCCATCCGACATGCAGGCGCTTAAGACGGTTCCCTCGCCCGGGGCCATGGTTTGGCAATCCGCGAGGAAGCCCTCGTGCTCGTACTTTCCTTTCTCTCCACCTTGATACCTCCGGCTGCGGGTCAAGTCGGATATGTGTATTGACATCTCCACTTTCCCCTGCTTTTTGCGGCGCACTTCCTGGCGTGTCTCTCTGCTACCAGGGAGTCTCTGACGACAAACTTCCCTCTTCTCATGACTGTTTGTGGTTTTTGGATGCGTTGTCCGCACGGCGGCACGGCCGAGAACGGACCACGCGGATTTTGTTCTTTCTGCTTTTTATGACGCGCGTTCTCCTTCTGTCAGAGAGCCGTTACCTCTCATTGGTGTGTTTCTCATTCCGTCTTTTCGTCGCCCCTCCCTTCGCATAGCCTCTTAGACCCCCACTTATCTCCGATCCTTTCGGATCTTGACCTCAGTTCCACCGACTCTCCTGGTGAACGATTAATTTTTTTCGGAATTGCAGGCCTCGCTCTATTCCGGCATCAGAGGAGATCCTTCCGCCATTGAGTACACCCTCCCAGTCATGTTTGGCCCCCCACTTATCTCAGATTATCCTCTGTCCCTAGGCGGCGCGCCTGTGGTATTGTGGTTCATTAGTAACTGCTTAGCCGGTGTCTGCCACTGTCCCCCTCGGCTTAGTTCCACGCTGAAAATTTTATTCGCGCTCATCTTCGGTGCCTAGGAACGATATTCCTCATTAGATGCGCGCCCTTCCTGGCACGCATTGTGACACCTCCACATCGGCTACCCAACTCTTCTCCTTTCTACTGCGGCAAAATCATATCCAAGCGCCTATTACCTATGAGCCACCCTGCCTCCTGGCTTCTCTTTGTCCACATGCGGCGGCGGTATATGAACCCCGTCGGACTGTCCCTTCTTCCTCGCTTTTCCAACTCCTATGAGTCTTGTCGATGTGGGCTCTGACGAAGAGCCCTTGGATTGCCAAGGCTATCTCGGTAGTCTGGGGTGAGTTTTTCGGAAATAATTTTCCATGGATAGATCTTCCTCCCCTTCAAACGCTTTTTGTTTACGGAAAGATTCTGCGGCCTTGCATTGATAGGCTTGTGTATACCGTCCCTGGGCTCCTCCGGCAGGGACGGCATTCGCAGCACTTACTTGTGCTCGGACCCTTCCGTACTTATCCATAGACTAGCAGGTGTTCGCTGTGGAGACAACGCAGTCCCCTGCCCTCCCTTTTCGCGGATTTTTCCCCCTTCCTTGTTTTTTTCTTACCTGGACTGCCTTGTGCGCGTTTTAGTGTGTGGATTCAGAGCATCTCGATCGCTTCTGGAAAGGGAATGCTCCGTTTTTTTCTGCATTTCGTGGCATCCATGACTCTCCAATTTTTTGAATATGCAGTACCCGCCCCCCCCTCTTTGCGATTCGCCTCTTTTGCTGACTCTGACGATTTGTAAGGCGTATTATCTCACACCTCGTTGAACTGGCATCGGGGCGGTAGTCCTTCCCCCCGACTTGTAGAGCTCGTTTCCTTTCACCTTCTAGGCCCAGAGATCAGGCCCACTTTCATGCACGTCCACACTTGACAGTTTTTACTGAAGCCTTGTTGAACTTGTTTTTACAAAAGCCCCCCTGCTTTTTCTTTGAAGGTCTCGCGCTGTGTGACCAAAGTCCTCTTCTTAGCTCGGTCTAGTCTTTGCATATTTTCTTGGCTTCCAGTCGCTATCAAATTCTGCACATTCTCGGACCCTTTCCCCCCTCTACTCTGCCTTCACGGAAGATCGTGTACGTCCTTCCTATTATACACCCGAACGGCCCCTGGCTTGCCCCTCCTCCCCTTCCGACATTCTTGACCGTCACGTCCCTCCTTGATCATCTGAAGCCGCTCGGAGATTACGTTTATAGTATGTTCTCCTTCAGAGGCGGTGTGTGTTGTCATCACTGCTTCTTTTCTGGACCTAGATTTCAAGCTCGCACGAGATGAGGACCATCTGCGCGTTGCCTTCGATTTAGAGCGTCGGCGTGCTTCTGTCTACGTTCTTTCTCTACCCCTCCCCTTCAAGGGGTCCGACGTCCTTTTTCCGTAGAGCTTGTCGATCCAGTCCTTTGATGGAGGCTGAGAACCTGTAGAGGGTCCTTGTCGAGCTCGCCGCTTCCCTAGCGAAAGAATAGGGATTGGACGTTTTCTTGAGGTCACATGCCTCCTACCCTGCACTAACTGAAGGCCTTGTCCCCCTCTCTCCTAGCCGAGTATCTGGCGCATTGGTTCTTTTGGCCCGTTCATCTCGTGGCCGGGTTGTAGGCCCCCTTCTTCAAGAGATTCCCAGATCTTTCGACCCGAGTGATAGTCCGTTCCCCCTAGTTTCGAACATTATCCTGGAATTCAGCACCTTTGTTTGTTCTCCCGCTACTTCAGGCCGTCCACGCTTTGTAAGTATACGTAGCTACGCGTACGTGGCCCCCTTTTTTTCCCTCATTCCCCCGTGCGGCTTTTTATGACAGTTGGTCTTGGATGTCTACCCGTCTTCTGTGAAGCGCTGGAAGTCGTTCTTTGTGTGCTTCGATAAAGATTTCCTAGCCTCCGTGCATTCCAAGCTAGTCTATCGCGCAGATCCTCGAGTGTTTCCCCTCCTTTTAGATGGTCCTTGTCCGATTTTTTCCGCTCGTCACAGGATTGATTTCCGGCGCTCTTCCATGTTCTCTTTCTCCCTCATCTGACTTGTTTCGATCTATTCATGGCTCGAGATAAGAGAGCGTCTTCCTACCCCCTGAGTTCGCGTTTTCACACGATTAGACGTATTTCTTTTATAATGCGCATTTTTTCTGTAAGGACGTTTTGTCTCGTCCTGTTGATCGCTTTTTCGGTATCCTCCTTGATTTCTTGTATCCACGCGTTTGAACGGTTTCCAGAAGCCGTGACGTCAGTACTCCATGATTAGAGCGCATAGCTGTGGAGACACGAAGCGGTTTGTCTTTGGACAGTGGGTGAAGTTTTTTTATTTAATTGCGCTCTTCAACTCCTTTAAAAGTTGAAAGTTACCCACCTCCTATTTGTGTTACCCCTTTCAGATATAGGATTTTTTCCCATCCTTGGGAATAAGTTCCCCTCACCCAGTGACGCCTCCCCCGACTAGAGGTAATACCTCTGTGGATTAGATGATATCGCACGTCTCTTTCTCTCTGGTTGAGCGGCCTCGCCCCCCCCCCTCTGAAGTGTCGTCCAGTAAGAGTTGATCGCGACTTTTTGAGGAGCACACTATGAAGTTTTCCTCTTCTCCTTGATCGTCGCTCCGGGAATGCGAAGGGTACTCCCGGGCGCTTGCTGCATTGAGTCCCCTCGAAGCAGTTTGGTCCGTGCTGCAGGTAGGGCATACTATCAAGAGTAATGCAGGCTTAACACTCCCCCCCTTTTGACGAGCCCCCGTCCAGCCTGGCTTCTTGTCGTCCCTTTTGAATTGCAGTATTTTTTTTTCCCTAATGGGCGCAACGGCCTCGCTACTAGGCGGATTCATGGCCAGCTTACATATGAGATTATTAGCCTTCTTTAGGCAGCTCCTTTCGCAGCCATCTTTCTCCTCATACGTTGTTGTTCTAGAGCCCTGGACTGTAAGCCATAGGGCCCCATACTTTCCTTCCCCTCCTACGCAAGTTTCTAGATCCCAGTACTCGCCGAGGCTGTGCCGCCCTATCAGATTGACGGCGTGTTGAAAAGCCGTTGCCGAAGTTGCCGGTTGCGATGGACTTTCCACATTTGCAGTTAAGCACCAGATGACCCCCTCACATTGCCCCTCCCTCCAGCTCCGAATCTCACTTGAGAAGCCCCCCTAACTATGAAGGAGAGGACGGGTCCACACCCTTCTCTATTCCACGCTCGTAGTACGAGCTGCCCCGAGTACTTTCCTCCCGAAATCTCGATCATTTTTTACTACCGCAGAGTCCTTTCCCTCCTCCACCTTTTCCTAAGATAGACCCGAATCCGCTTCCGAGCTGAGACCTTTCCAGATTCATCGTCCGAGTCAGTCGCTCTTTCTGAAATGTGGATGTGGCGCGTCTCTTTGAGCTGGGCCGAAACTTCACGGTTTTCTTCGTCACCGCTTTTTTCGAATTTTTTTTATCAGATCTTTTGTTTACCTCCCGCTCTAAAGAAGGAATTACGATTCTTTTCCCCGGTTTACACGTAGAGACCTAATACCCCCCGAGTCTTAGTTTGAGGGGGGGTATTTCCTCCTCTTAGAGACTCTGGGTCTCTCTCCACGAGGTCCGCTCCCGATGAACTGCTTTTTTTTCGACAATGTTCGCCCCCGCCCTGGACGATGTAGAACCCTCTGCTCTTTCCTTTCCACATCTTTTTTATCGCGCCACAATGGTGGAGGAAATGAGGTTTCCCCTCCCCTTTTGCACTACTGAATTAATTCCAGTTCTCACCCTCTAATGCACAATGATAATTCTCTGTCCCTAGTCTTCGACCTTCCACCCTTTCTACGGCGCCGATTCTCACTGAAAGGAGTGAAGTACGAGTGACGAACTTTTGTCCATTCCCGGTCTTTTCTTCCAGTTTCGTTGCCGTGTTCTTCCCGGAACTGAGTTCCACTGATCGCTTTTTTTCCTCCCGTGTCGAAGTTCTTTAAGACCGCGCCCTTTCACAACGGACTTTTCTTCGGGAAATGGCACACGCATTCTTGGTTCTTGATGTCTCGGACTTCTCACTGCTGATTCGTTGCGTCCTTCCATCTTGCCTTGCGTTGTCCCCCATCCTCCCCTCTCCCTTGTGCTTCGCCCCTTCTTCTTTGAGTCCGAGGCGACTCGATTACCCGAAGGGGACTTAAATTTGTCTCCGGCCGACCTTACTGTCCCCCGTGATCCTAGCTCCTATTTTTTTAAGAAGGCAGTGAGAAGGTCCCTAGAGTTTCCTTGACGATTCAATTGTGCTCCACACGAGTGCAATCCCATCGATTATAGTTTCATGAGGTGAACATTCCCCCCCGCTTCATTCCCCAGGCGGGACTGTCTCGGTCGCCCCCTCGTACGTAGGGTGAGACCGTTCAACCGTTTTCCTCCCGAACGGCGCTGGTGCCTCGGATTCGGCCTCCCCCTCTCCGACCTGGTCTATTCGCTGTCCTCCTAGTGACTCCGTAGCGCATCTGGCGTTCTCTTTCCTTCCAGTTTTTGGTGGTTTTTAGTTTTCGTGCTACAAAATGACATCTGTCGTTGCCGACATTCCCACAGAGCGTGTTGTACCTGTCTATTTCCCGTGATAACCGTTTATTTCTGCCCATACGAATGATGATGAGGAGAAACCCGTTTACCTTTCTCCGTGAGGTATCTCCCTTGTATTTATCCGCTTCGGACGCTTACGCCCTTCTGCCTTCGCGTTTGGTTTTGCTTTCAGGCTTCCACACGTTGCGCTCCCCTGAGGAAGGTGTTGGCAATTTCCCGTTTCTCATCTAGTGCGTGGGACAATTCTTCTCGCTCGACGACTGATAACCCCGTGAGAATTTACTCCTGGATACGCCTGCGAACTCCTCTTCTAGTCTTTCGAGCTTGCGTTGAGACGTCGCGGTTCCTCCCCCGAAAGGCTCTCCAAGATTTTTTTAGTATCCCACTCTTTGTGCCCCGTAGACTTCTTTTGGGACTTTTGCGTTTTCGTCCGCACCCCCGAGAGCACGACCGTGCATGAGCACGACCCCGCTCTCATCCACCCTCTCTCTTTTTGAAAAGAGAGACCTTTACCAGCGAGGACGCCCCCCCCCCCCCGAGGATTAAGACCACGGCCCCGCTACAGAAGGTCCGCCCGCCCGTCTTTCTCGGCGATCCTCCTGCACGCCAACTCTCTTTGATTTTCCGACGACACACCCACGCCCGGTGCATTCTCCCCTGCCCGCCGACCCCGATAGACCCCTCGGCCCGCTTCCGACCTGTCGCCCCTCAGGCCCCCCGATTACCTCCCCAAGCGCGGTCCACGCTCCGTGACGGGCCGCCCCCACCCCACCCCGCACCTCCCGCTGTGCAGCCAAAGGAGTCGCCCGCAATTTCTTAGCGGGGCCCATACTCAGTCACCACTTGGACCCTGCCAGATGCTGTTGCTTCCCCCCCTGGTCAATCCTTTTTTCCCTCGCCTTAGAAGTAGGCCTTCTCGTAGCAACCCTGGTCCCTTTTTCCTTTCTTGCACTTTTCACTCGCTACTCCTTTCGCCCAAGCACGATTCCTCTTTACACGAGAGTCGAGTCTCCTGTTCAGCCCTACCTGAAGTAACCCTCCTGACCCGCACCCCTTCCGGACGCCATCTCGCAGAAAGCCGCCCCTCCTTTTTCTTCTGCTCCCTGATCCCCCCCTCCCCGGGGCGGAGAGTTTCCCTTCCTCCCGGTCGCCGCGGCATTCCCGCCCGCCCTCCTTCCCCCCTCCCAGACCCCCCCCCCCCGCCTCTGCCCATTGGGCACCGTCCTTTCCCGCTCAGAGCCCCGACGGACCTGATCCGGATCTCACCTGGCTATTTTTCGTAACCGCCCCGACCCACAAACACAGTCCCCTACCCCGCCAACCACCCCGACAGAGCAGACATACTCACAACACGTGTTTTCTCCCGACACGGTATAAGCGGCCCCACGACCAGAAGCCCCCCCCTTGATCTCCCTTTTTACCTCCCACCCCCTCCTCCCCTCATAACACCACCCCCCAGAACCCCCCAATCGTACGTTGCCCTCTACAGACAGCACCACTTCAGCCCCCCCGGTTACCCCTCCCTGCCACAGACTTTGCACTTTAAGTTTTCTCTGAGTATCCGGGGTCCTGTCGCTCCGAAAGATCGGTGCCCTGGCTCCGCTGCTCTTGTATTTTATTTGTCGTTTGCGCCACGTCGTTTTTGCGAGCCATTCCCTTATTGCACCTCCATACCCCCTTGAATTGCTCGATATCATTAGGATCAGACGAGCTCACCCGCAGACTTCCGATTAGAACCACTTAACTCCCCTCCTCTTTGAACAACTAATTCCATTATCACAGAACCCTGTGAGGCCTGACGTATGCCGGGTCCTTTCCCAAGAGTGAAGGCCTTTTCCCTCTTTTTGACCTCGTCTCCCCCTCGATTCTTCGTAGAATTGCCCCTCCTGATTCGATTCCCTTTCGTCGAATATTATTTAATAATACTCAGTTGTTTTTCTATCTCTCGTGAGTCGGCATCTTTTTCCATTTTCGCCATTGTTCCAATCGAGAGAGACGTTCTTCCCTGACCTACGGCTCCCCTTTTGACCCTCGTGCATCTGGAAGACCAGGCAGTACAGTTTTTCTGTCGTTCTCCTGGTTTCCCCGTCCCTTCTTCCCAAGAGACTAATCTCCCCGGCTCCTCCCTTAATACTGTCTTGTTTTCCTCTAAAGAGTATACGGACTTCTTTTCCAAAGTCCTCGGATGACATCTTTCGTGAGGTATACGGACTCATCCCGTGATCGGTCTTGTCGACCCTTATCTCTGACCCGCCTCATTTTTTAGACATTGAAGCTTTCAATTCCCTTTTGCGTCAGGCTTTCTTCCTCTGAAAAAGAAGAATTGTAGTCGTGAATGACCCTGGCGCCCCGTAGCCCCCTCCATGTCCCCGCGCGCCCGTAACGGGACGAGCGCATATTCTTCTCCCTGTCTTTTTCTTCCCTTTAAATAGTCCTTCAGACTTTCCCCTTATGATATTTTTTCTGCGCGATCCCCTTTAATATATTTCTGCTAAGATTGACGTCCTGAATCTGACATGTTTTTCCGACAGCCGAAGAGGCATTACTTTTGATTCCTCTTAACCTATTTTCGAGAAAGCGTTTTGTTAGATTGCCAGTGAGATCACCCCCCCCTCCAGTACTGAGACCTAATTGATCCCCCCATGTGCTTGCGGTAATAGATCTGGAGTCGTGTCGCTTTGGTGTCATTCTGCTTCCCCGGTTTTTTTTAATAATTTGGATGGACACACACCCCATAGCACGTTCTGATTTGCAAAGCAAAGATCCATTTTCGCCATTCCCCCCCCTTTCCCAGTCAATGAAAGTCTCGGCGGAATACCCCTCCCTTTTTTTTTTTGACCCCACCCCCCCCCCGATTAGGAGAGTCCCTTGCGAAATGGAGCCCTTTAATATCGAGGAGGAAAATAGGGGAAAACCTGCAGCTCGTTGGCGGTATAGAACTTCTCGGTTGCACTCCCAAAGACTGACCTGATCTCATTGGTGCTGAACTCTATTATCCAGATCCGCCTCTTTGATGCGGAGTCGCGCGATTTCTAGGCGGCGATAGTGGTAGACTTTTGTTCTTTAGCCCTCATATTCCGCAGTCCTCTTGCGAGAGCCATATGTGGCAGGCCTTTGCTCGTTCTCGGACGGCGCCTCCCGCGGTGGGTCTATAAGAGATTTTCTTATTCTTGTTACGGTAAAGCTACAGGCTCTTGCCTCTTCGCGTCCCTTGCCCGATTTTCTCCGCCGCAGTTAAATCCCGTCGTCGCTATGTATAAAGGCTGCCCGCTTTTTTGGACCCGTCTCCCTGGCCCCACTGTACGACGTGCTTATTTAGGGAACCATCTCAAAGTATCCACCGCGCTCGGTCTGGGACGTGCACTTTCAGTAGACGTTTCTTTGGAATTTCCCGGAGTAGACACCGCACTGTTCCTTCCCGACACGGGAGTCTGTTTTCTTTTTAATATTTTAGAGCCAATACAGCGATCCTTGTTCTTATTCTTCCCTCCTTAGATCGTCCGGAGCTTTCTCTCCCGTACTTATCTCATCTCCTTTGCTTGTTGAAACGTTCCAGCTGGGAAACTAGATCCCGCCTTGTTGAGGATGGACGCTCCATCTCTTTTTCTCACCGGTTTTTGCGCCGGCTTTTACGTGTTACTCCCCTTTTACTGCACGCGGTTCTCTCTAGATGAGGAGGCTTTGGCGATTCCCCCCTCCCCCCCCCACTTATTTTCGAAGCTGAACGCGAAATTTCGAGTTGCCCTCTCCGCGCCCTTATTCCTAAGGTCTTACTCGGCCGTTCAAATCTTGAGGTTGTTCGCCTTTTGTACGAGGATCGGGGGTCCCCTCAATTCCGACCCCCTGATCCCTAAAGCTTTTTTTCGACGATTAATCTCTCACAGTGAGATTGTCTTCAGTGATTCCCCTCTTCTTAGTTTGTTTTTAACTGGCACCTCTTATCACCCTTCCGAAGACTGCAGCCTGTTTGGTTGATTCTTATTCTAGTGCCGCCCTTGTCATCCATTCTATCTTTTTTCCCGAATCAGGGGCGCTTCAACGTGCTAGATCGTAGCTTCAAGGGCACCTCCCTTTCGTAATTGCCTCGTTTCTCCTGAAGCTATATTTTTTTTAGATTCGATCGAATGAAGAGCATAATTGGAGGTCGATCAGTCTTAGTAGAATTTTTTCCCTTCTAGGAGGTGCCCTCAGCACGACTCTCCCTTTAGAAAAAGATAATCCCCTCAAGTACCGTCGGGGGCAGTCCCTCTTCCACTAAGGTCTTCTTTTTTTCGTTGTCCCCGTTCTCCGAATGAGCGCTTCCTACGAGCCGAGCAATAGGATAGGCTAGACCCCCTCCCGGGGAGGTCTCCCTTAGATCCACCCGCCCCGTTAGACTTTCGCTTAGGTAAGCGTTTTGAGTCTCCTCCCTCCAGTTAGACTTTCTTTATATACTTCAAGTACTCGGACAAGTGCAGGAGATTTCTTTCTCCCTTCCCGGGTCCTACTTCTTCGGTCGGAATTTACTTCCAGCCTCCATTTGCCCGCTATCCCCAACTTGTGCTCTCAACAAGAGTGGAACTCGCTGTCTGTCTTTATCTATCTTCCCCTCTTCTCTCGTTAGACTGAATGCCTCTCGCTTCTGAGAATCAGTTTTGAGGCGATCAGCGAGTCTGATATAAATAGCATCCTTCCTCCTTTGCTTGAGTCTCCCCTTCCTTTAGTATGGTCCCTGTCCCTTCATCCTCCCCTACTGCTGAATGACGTGAGGTTTCCGTGAGCTTCTGGTGTCCTCAGTATACTTTTTTCCAGGCTCTCCTGTGACTCCTTCCCCTTCCCCCCTTCACGCGGCGCCCTTCTCGTCCGTTTTCTCCGGGGTTTTGAGTCGTCGATGACGAGGATCCTAGAAAGGTTCTCTCCCCGAATTCCCGGTCTTCTCTCCTTGAAGTGTATGTGGAACCCCTCCTTTCCTCTCGCGACTTTTTGTGATTCCCTTCCCTGACCTCGCCTCGACGGTCGTGACTTTCGCTCCCAACGCTCCCGGTTTCTTTTCTTCCTAGACAGTAGTCTCCAATGGCTCTTTCTTTCTCTAAGTTTTGGGTAGTCATACGATCACGCCCCAGCCGAATCGGAACCTTGTTTCCTTCTTTTCGAACGTCGACACGAGATGTTTCATAGTAATTTTTCTTCGTTCCTTCTCCTCGAATCCTGTACTGGTAGTTCCCCTTCTTCTCTGAACAGGAGGAGTCGTGACCTATATTTGCGACTTCTTCGACGAGATCTTCGCATCCCCCCCCTTCTTTTCCTCCTCTCTTTTTTTGATGATTGGCTGAGCCCCCTTCTTCTCTTTTATGAGCTCGCCCCCCTGTCTCCCCCCTTTAATCGTCCTTCCTCTTTCAACTCGGCGCCCGAGTGTTCAGCTACCACGAAGACCACCCCGTGAGGAACCGCCTCTAAGTCCGAGGTCTCCCCCTTGCCCCAGGGCTGAATTGCGGATCTCCTCTCCGCCGTTCAGACTCGTGGCGACTCGACGTTATCAAGACAGAGGAAGTTTTTTCTTTAACCCCCTTTTTCTCTGCGCTTCCGCTCCTAGCTGATTGGCGGCCTAGGTGCCTCCTTCCGGATCTATGAGTTCCGGCCTCTCCTTTACCCAGATTAGCTTGCCTTCCCCCCCATCTCGATTCTAGAGTCCTTTACCCCCCGAGATCATCTTTATCCCCTATCGATTGACCTCCCTCCTTCGACGCGGAGGGAGTCTTTTGTTCCTGAACTCACTTTTCTTCGGTCCCGGATCGGAGGCAACTGAAGATCGGCTACTCCCCTCCTTGACCAGAAGACTTCGCTCCGTCTTCTTATTTTTTCCCCCGGTAAGGTATCGCCCCGCCTCGCGCGCTTCGGGGAGGACGACTCCGGAACGCTGATAGCCTTTTTTTTTTTTTCTTCTCTCGACGCGCTTACGCTGGCTCCCCCTCTCCCATTGGGCTCCTCCATTGTTCCGACGAATCGTCCCCGCGCGGCAGCGACCAGAGTTCCTTGGTGGTACGACAAGTGTATCTATTCGCTTTCGTTCACTCCTGACTACTCCCGTCACACCGTTTTAGTCCTTTAATCAGCTTCCTGTGACTCCTCCCTTCCTTCATTCTCCCCGTTTTACGTTTCAGACGCTTTCAACCCTAAGTATGCGAACTTTTTCCTTCCTGGTCTGCCTTTGTCCACTCAACGAGCCCTCATTCAGCCGCCGTTCGACTCTCGTAGATCCCCCTTCCTACCCCCCCCCCTCCTTCGCGTATGGCCCGCCCGACTTGCTTGGATATCGTCCGAAGCTTTTTTACGTGATGCAGTTAAATTTGCTCTTCGAAATTCGAGTCGTGAGCAGTAAAGATTGAGCTTCCTCTGATTCTGCGTGACTTCTCCTTTGTCAAACATCCTCCTTTCCGTGCTTCGACCCGGACGAAGCGCCCCCGAGGAAGGTGAGCAAGTCTTCCTCAGAGATATTGAAGCGCCGCGAGCCCCGCCACCCATTTTCCTCATGATCTGATCTTTCGTAGGCCTTTTCCCTCCTTAAGAGTGGCCCGAACAGTCCCTAGTCCACCGTATCCTTTCCGAGCACTGGTCCCAGTAGGTCCTCTGATTCGGCCTTCACATGGTAGTTAGTCCTTCCCCCCCCCCCGCCCTCTTTGCCGCTCTACGACTGTGATTTCCCGCGACCGGTTCAGTTCTTTTCTTTTCCCAACCCCCGCCTCGTACTACGCCGTGTCCTCAACTTTTTTCCTTTCTCCCGGAGCGCACTCCGGGTAGCAGTGTCTAACTGCTAGCCTTCTCCTCCTAGGTTTGCCTTTTTTGAGCAGGTTACAGAAGGAGATCGAGGGACCTCCCTTTTCTCGCCCGTTGCACTGGCGACGTCGTACCTCTAAAAGGATAGAGCTTCACGGACGATCTCAGGAAACGGCGGCCGCATCATGCGAAGTTCGTCTGGACCCCTGCGTGTATCTCTTCATTTGCGTCCTTGAGCTGCCCTGGTCAGAGTTTCCTCCACCGATAAACCGCCCGATTTCTCCCTCCGGTAGCTCCCCCACCCACCCCCTTGGATTGGCCTCTTACGGTTAGGACGGCGCTAATTTACCCCCCCTCCCCTCTTGCTGGCACGACTTCTTCTCTTCCTAACAGTTTCCTTCGTCCCTCAGGTCCCCTCGCCCCTGCGGCGCGGATGTCCCTCCCCCAGAGCCCGCCGTGCCTACACCGCTCTTTTCCTCTCTGAAAGTGTGCACTGGCCCTCGCCCCTTATCGCTCCAAGCCCCCCCAGGGCGTTCCCCCATCCGATCCCTCCCCCCACCCCCAAGGCCCCCCGCCGCTTCCCCAGCGAGAAATCTAGAGTTCCTTCCCTATTTCTGTCCGAGGGACGCGGGTATGACCGCTCTCGTGCGAGCAAGGGCCCCACCTTTGCGTTGGACCCTTATTACTTCCCTTCGAGGTAGATGATTATCCTTCCGGTCGCACTGGTATCCCCTTCTGATGTGGAATACTTCTGACCAGTTTTCTCCTCGCCGTGCACTTAAGTACGCCGTACTGGAACGCGAGCTTGGGCTACACCCCCCTCCTTGTATGTCACGCTCCCCCGTATGTGTTTTGGTTCCCGACCACCTCCATATTGCTGTGCGCGATGACCCCCCCCCCACGGCATATAAGCTGCCGCGCCAGCGTATTATTCTTCCCCTTCTCCTTTGTATTGCTAGTCTCACTGCGCCGGGTATTTCAGAGTAGGTCAAATCTTGGCGACTTCCCGTGGAAATCCTTGCTCCCTCCCCCCCCTGAGCTCGGGCTGCGAGCCCAAGGGAAAGCTGCTCCTCCGGGCAGGGGCTACCTCGCCTTCTCCAAGGCGAGAAGAAGCCGTCTGTTTTCATTCCACCCCCAAGACGTAGCGGCGTCCTTTCGGCGAAAGTGATCTTCCTTTTTCCAACCGCACCCGTCTATCTGTTCCTCAGACAACCCTGCGTGCCCCCAGCATAAGTGATTTCGTCGACTCTAAGGGGACTCTTAGGTTCCCCCCCCCGTTCCCCCTATCATGGGATTCCCCAGGGTATATTGATTTCTTCGTCTATTTCCGACCCCCCTTCCTTTAAGACCTGACCAAATGACCTCTTTCTTTTCTCACGATACCCCCTTCTGATTCACGCCTAGGGAGACGCCTTTTAGGAAGCGATCTTTTCCCTATGGCGGACTTGGACCCTTCTTTCCTGATTACCGATTTGACGCTGACTTTTTTTCTTCCATGATGCGAGTGCCGGGTTCTCCTTATGGTCTCTCCGCTTTCCTCTGGCAAAGATTTTCGTAACGGAGTTCCTGATCTCAATCTTCCTTCACCCTACTGGTTGTGGTGATCCCTTTTCCTCGGACGGGTAGACCCCGCCCCCGTCTTACTCTTAAGAGCATGTGCAGAGTTCTTGTTTCTCCCTCCGGGAAAGCGGAATAGTGCCCCCCGTCATTCATCTCCATGCAACTTTTTCCTTTCTTGTTGTTCTCCCGATTCGCGATTTGTCCCCACTTTTGAAGTGATTGTCCGACCCGCTCCGGAAGGATTAGGTAATCGGTCTAAGTTCAGGTCTTGAATTAGCAGGGTGTCGTGACTCTTCCGTCTGTCTCTTTTTTTCGTTGGGTAAATCTTCTTTTCGTGGTCTCGCGTGTTTCATAGAGGCGCCTTTCAGTGATAGGGTGGGGAGATCCCTTAGATCTGTCCCTTACGGCGCCCTTTCTAAGTCCGCCTTTGCCTCGGCTCGGAGAACTAAAAGCGGAGGTTCTCTTGAGGGCCAGACGTGCTCACTTTCATGATGCGAAACGTGCGAGCTCTATTTGTGAGAATAACCGAGTCGTGTTTTCTCCCAACTGCGGCCCGTTTAGCTCCTCCCATTATTATCCGTTCAGCTTGAGTCCAGCCGTGAACTCCCACCCACGCCGCCGACGTCTTCAGTGGATATTTGCCCCTCTTAGCCTTCTCCCCCTCCCACTCCTTCTACAAGGACTTTAATAGAATCCCAGCAGTCCCATTCCCTTTCTCCTAAAAATCGCCCCGTCCTCCGATGCGACTGGCGGGGTCTAGAGTAACTGAATGCCTTTCCTTGACCACCAAATCCCTGCACCCCCCGTGTCCCTGTGCCCCTGTACTTAAATTCGCGTTTTCAAGAACTGCCACGGCGGAGATCCTTTCTACTGTTGTCTACCACCCCTTTCGAGCGACGTTGATTTCAACGGTTCCTTTTCGACCTTCACGGGCGTATTAATCCGTTGCCCCCATTGCTTGTTATGGATCGCCATCGGTCTCCTTGAGAAAACACCGCCATGGTCCCTGACGCTTTCCCTAGGACGCTATCTCCTTCTGCTTTTGAGCTCCGTGTCGCGAGTGTGTTCTCATAGGTGTTTGTTCCCTTTTTGGATTGGGTCCCTAGCCCTCCCTCTGGAGTATTCGCAAGTAACACGATAGATTCGAGACTTCGGTGGGTATGCTGCGCTTTATGAACTTCCCCTCCTTGAAGCCCGCGGCTTTTTTCCTCCGACTCTAAGATGTGTGAAAGACGCCGCCTCGTGTCTTCAATAAGACGTATTCGTCAGTTGGGAGCTGTGGAGCACTTTTCTTTCACCTTTCCGTAGTAGTCAGGCACCTGGATTGTTGTCTATATTTTCCCCCCTCTTGGAGCTTTTGACCCCTCCCTTTGGAGGGCCGAAGACCCGTCTTCACCTTTACGTAGGCTGGAAGTGCCCCCTTTTCCTGTAATGATGCGTAGTGGCCCTGATTATAACCCTATTGGTAGGCCGCCGTTGCATGATAATAGTCTTTTTACTTTTCCGATGGGCCTTCCCCCTCCCCCCTTGAGGCCACTTGGTTCTTTTACCGCCCCTTGCCCTGCCGACAAGACTAGCGTGTACAACCCGACTTCTTTATGGGACGCAATCCCCTGTCTACAATTAATGTTCGCTCGCTCGGCGGTTACGCCGTGGAGCCCCCCCCCCCACTCCGGGCGTATGATCTTCTCTTTTCGCCTTCGCCCCCACCCTGTCCCCTCACTCCCCCGACTGAATGGGTCGGACGCGACCTCCCTCCTCGATGTCTATTCCACGAAGGGCAGCGTCTATCGACGACCATTCGTTTGTCTTTTCTTTAATCCGGCCCTTTTCAGCCTGGTTCGTCTTCCTTTCGTGAACGGTCCCGTGCCCGTTTTTTGACTCTCTGGTGACTGAATTCACCGATTTTGAGCCGAGGATCAGTTCTCCTTTTCTGAGAACGCGCTGTTGCCGTTCCCGCTTCGCGTGCATACAATCCTCTCGGCCTCCTCGCCTTCCGGGGAGATTCAAGCTCGAGCACGTCGGTCTCACTTTTAGCACGCAGTTTCGTTAGACCCGCACCTTTCGTTCTCGGCCGTTTTTCGGATTTTTCTTTCCTCAGAATTTGGTCGAAGTCGGGAGTACCCTTGCGTTCCACTTCTAGGTCTGCGCCCTCTTTCACTGCCGCGGTTCCCCAGAGATTTTTTTTTACCAGCCGGCCCCGTCTTCAGATCTCTTTTTGCAGGTTGTTTCCGGCCCGTTTATTCACGCGATAGCCTCGTGTTAGGACCGTCTTCTCACGTCCTTAGGCTTTACTACGATTCTCCAAGTTTTCGAGCCCTTTTTCCTGCGTTACTGCTTTCACCGTGAGGATTGCGTAGACTTTCACTTATTTTCTTCAACTCTTGTTTCGCCATTCTATTGTTTTAGTGTTTTAGTCGGTTTGACGCTGAAGCGGTCATACCCGCACCTTCCTCCTTCACAACGTGTACTGCTCGCTACTTTGCACGACCCTCTCCTTAGCTCCCTGCCCTCACCCACTCCCCCCTCCATTCACTTATTCTCCCCCCGACGTACGTCCCGCCGACCAGCGCGTCCAGGTATTGCCGCGGTAGACTCAAGACCCTCATCCGCGACCCGACAGCGCGTACGGACCCCTCGACACCACCCCCCCCCCTCACCCCGACGCGCCTGTTCACATGACTCTTTGACGCGCCCGCATATCTTTTTTGCTTCCCACACCCCGCACCTCCTCTACCCAGCCCTCCCGCCGACGTGCTTGAGCGCGTGACCTGATTATGGTGACGTCTCTTTTCTTGAACGATCAAACCGCGCACCCTGTTCCGGAACCGATCCCTTTCGGACCTAGCGTAGTTTCAGTCTTTTTTTCCTTTTTCATCATATCTCGAGTCCAGGTAAGTATCGAAGTTCGAGATTGTCCTTTTAGCTCCCCGCTCGCGATTGTTCGGCCGGAACGCGACGTTCCGATAGCTCCTTCTCTATAGCCTCCCGACGGGTGCTCTCCTTTTTTTTTTGTAAGCGATGTCTCTGCCACACGTCCGCTCCGTCATCGTGCTCCCTCAGTAGAGTAGAATACGGCGTCTGATCTCTCTTCCCTTGGCAGGTGGCATACGGTCAGCCTCCTTCCCTTTCAGGTTGTGTTTGGCCCCTCTAGGCCTCCTCCTGCCCGCTGCTGTGCCTCGGTTGCTCGAGAGGCACCTTCGATTAGCAGTACTGGTCCGTTCCACTCGACTACTGCGGATTCAGGCCCCCGGAATTGTCGCCTTTCCCGTTTCCTCCAGCCATCTCTCCGTTTGCGGATTCCCGTGCGTCTTGTCGTCGGTTTTGCCACCCCGTCGGCGACGTGTTTTCCGTCTTTTCTTTCTTCTTTTTTTACACGTCCCTCACCTGTCTTTTTCTTCCCCTCTTTCCTTTCGCTTGGCACAGAGGCGCGCTAGGCGCCTGTCTATCACACGGTGTTCGATACCGGTGCCGTATGCCCTACTGTGCCGTTTTCTAAGTCGACGAAGTGTTCGCTCTCCCCCTTTTGAGGTTTATGACTGCGCGACCCCGCGCGCTCTCTCTTCAGTCTGCTTCAGGTGATGACTTGGGCTCCGCCAATTCGCGGATTAAATACAGGCCCTCGCACTCAAGCGCTCGTTGCTCGACGGCTAACCCCCCCCTCTTAACTGTCACCGATCTCGTTTAGGCCCCTCGATTCTCTCTCACTTTCCTTTCGGCGTGCTTTGGTTTTCAGTGATCCCTTTTCGGACTCCTTCCTGTACACCGATCACGTCCAATACCCGCGATAAAGCAGTTCCCCTTCCCGATTTCTTTTCACGAACGATACCGTCCCTTTTTTATTTCCTCTCCTTTTCCCCCCGAGTAGGCGAGCGACCCTGCGCTATTAATCGCGGATCAACTACAGCTCCGAGGCGTCCATGGGCTCTACACCGATTTCTGTCTTCCTACATTTTACGCCATCTATAGATGCTCGTGCCTTTTCAAATCCTCCCCCTTGGACGCCTAAAAAGGGGCTCCCTCTTTGTTTGTCCCGATTTTCATTGGCTCAACCCCTTAGAATTCCACTCCCCTAGGCACTTCATTACCCTTTCATGTTCCTTCTTTCGTCGTGACGGCCCCGCCTTCACGTTCTGACAGTTTTCCCTCGACTTCTGCCTTAAGTATCTTTCTCGAACTTTTTTTTTACTGCTTGATTCCGAGAACCGGCCGCTGTTCGTAAGAGCTTCGATGGCTCTGTGTGTAGACTTTATCAATATCATTTCTTGGAGGCATCCCAAGAACGCTGGACCTCGTCTGCTCGAGAGAATGCGCTCGACTTGCGGTGGGTTCCCGTGATTCTGATGAACGTGCTGTCAACCGCCTTGGCGCAGTCCGCATTCTGTTACCAAGTGTTCATTTACTTTTTATCGACGTGCGAGCACCACCATGCCCCCGTGTGGAGCGGCCATATCCCGATTGGCCCTTGTCCCCTTACCGGGCCCGAAGGGTTTTACTGTTGATATCGGCCAAGCCCCCCTCTGAGTTTCAGTTACTTTTTTTCTCGGATGCCTCAGTAGAGAACACGTTGAGCGCCCGTGTACCTGCCGTGAGCAAGCTCTTCGAACTCGTTGGCTGTGACAGCCCGCGAACACGCGGCACTCTCTTTCTTTCTGAGCTGTTCTTTAGTAACTACGCCCGTAATTCTATGCAGCACGACTATATCTAGTTTTTACCAAGTCTTCTATCGTAGAAAGTGGTCGTTTCTACCCCTGTAGGTTTTTGAGTCTACGTGAAATCAGATATCGCCGCATATTTTTCTTTCAGTTCAATGCCACGTCCTTTTTTGCGTGAGGATAAGGTGAACGGCTAATGGCGCTTTCTCTTTTTGACCTATTCGATCTCGTTCAAATTTTCAGAGTTGTATAGAATCCGGAACTGTGCTGGTAACCCTCCACTCCTGAGTCACTCAAGGGAGACCTGATTTGAGAAAGTATTGCTCTATCCTTTTTTCCTAAGATCATTGAGTGTGACTGCCGTTTGCCAGTTCTTCATTTCCATTTTAATCCAGTTAGATCTTTTTTCTTCCGGTTCCCCCTTTTCTGCGTCCTTGCGAGATCACGCTTTCTCAGTGCGACGCCATGAGCGGAAGCCGACTCTGATCCCCAACTTCCCCCCGAGAAGTCGATCTTCAGACTTGACTGTCTGAGCGTCCGTTTACCAGGTTTTAGATTCCCGGAGCTTGAGTCCGTTTCGTCTGCCTCCTCCCCCGTCACGGAAGTCTTTTCTAGGTTATCCCCGTGGGGGCCGGGATTAACCGCCGCCTCCTCCTTTTGACTCGGCTCCACTCTCTTTCAACGTCTACTTCTCTTGTGTTCCGACGAGTTTCACGACAGGTATCTTTTCCCTACTGCAGTCTTTTCTTTTCTCCCAGAGACGCCCCGAATCGCCGACGCGTCGGAGTTTTTTATTGCCCCTTTCAGTAGACCCCACCTGCAGCAGTGGCACGACCCCTAGCTATTTCGTATTGGATTAGATCCAGAGTTTCGACTTGAGGGTAGACAAGTCACCCCCAAAATTCTCCGACAAGACGCGACTCCCCCAAAGCTCTCTCAATGCAGTTCGGCATCCACGCTCCGTTCCCAGGCGTTTGGGATGACCATTACCCCCCTTACTTTTGGATTTGGTCGAGCCACTGTATTGCTGGGGTTTTAAACAGTAGTCCTTGCAATCGTGAAGCGCTTCCCTTTTGCTTCTATCCGCAGAAGTTAGAAGCGTCCCTAAACCCGTGATGACAAGTCGAATCTCTGGCGAGAGTGTCCGGACACCCCCCCCGTTTTTTTCGTTGTTATCAGCCTATCCCGTTTTTGTTCCCGCCTTTCTTTGGGAAGCGAACGCCGGTTAGTAGCTGTCCCTGTCGCAAGTGAGGTGATCAGTGCGCGCCGGAGTCCTTTTAGGTTTTTTTCCCCCCACTTGTCTTTCCCATCGAGGGGCCGCTTTCGCCATCAGACAGACGACCGCTGACGGGTACCCCGTCTGGACGGGGCTGCCCCCTTCCCGAAGGCTGATACGGATTAAGGGTCAGGGGCGCGATCCCCTCGCGTTTTCCGCCAGCTGAGACGCGGGGACACAATTGACTTTTGATCTTTGTGAGTCCAGCTCGCCCTAGCCGCGTTTTCGTGAGCACTTTTTCTTGAAAGTGACCCTTTCCCCCCGTTCCTGCGTGTACTGTACGTCCGGAGTAAAAAGGGCACACATTAGAAGAGTACTTTCGCTAGGCGCGTCCTCCTTGTCGGAGCAGTTAGGCCGAGGCCTTTTACGCCCTGTTTGGCTCCTTGATCTGATTGTCATCCAAGAATTCGGAATTCCCAGAGAGTAGACTCGTGTCAGGTTTGTACGGTTACTGAGATGCCGACGGGTGACCGTCTTCCGTAGGCTTGTCCCCACGCCGCATGGGGGACCATCTTAGATGGCGACTCCCACATCGCATGCTATGCACTGTAGATAACCCGATTTCGGGAGTCAGAGTGTTGTTCCTTCGATCACGACCGTCTTTCACTTTCCTTCGAACGTCTAGCATTGACGTAGGTCTTCATAAGGTTTT